>Ga0209477_1001675_pt1 | contig 13300 bp, 9 predicted proteins | sample KloWWTupernatant_FD_187180 | JGI IMG/M metagenome (GOLD analysis project Ga0209477, IMG submission 187180) | Active sludge microbial communities from Klosterneuburg, Austria, studying microevolution and ecology of nitrifiers - Klosterneuburg... | ecosystem: Engineered > WWTP > Aerobic digester >...
CATCCTGCCGAAGAAGAACGCCAAGGATCTGGACGAGGTACCCCGCAAGGCGCAGCGCGATATGACGCTTGTCCAGGTCACCCGCATGGACGAGGTGCTGAAGGTGGCCCTCACCCGGGCGCCGGTTGCGCCGCCGGAAAAACCGGAGGCTGAGCAGGTTCCTGCGGCGCTTCGCCCGCGCCGGAAACCGGCGCCGGCCCGCCCGCGTCCGCGTGTGCGCGCGACGACACGCTAACCGCTGTGCGTGACGTTTTCCGGAAGCAAAACACGCTGACCCGCCGTTCGGCGGGTCAGGGTGTTTTGCTTCCGGAAACCTGTTTCGATCTCAACGCCCATCCCAATTCCGGCGTTCTGCGCTAAAGTCGGCCCATGGCGATTGACAAGGTCGGGAAGTATCAGATTCGAGGTGAACTGGGGCGGGGCGGTATGGCGACCGTCTTCGAAGCGTGGGATCCAACATTTGATCGGAAGGTCGCGCTCAAGGTGCTGCCCGATGAACTGCTCCACGATGGCACATTTCGCCAGCGCTTTGAGCGCGAGGCCAAAACCATTGCCGCTCTAGAGCATCCGGCCATCGTCCCAGTCTACGACTACGGCGAGGCTGACACCAAAGTCTTCCTGGCGATGCGCTACATGGGCGGCGGGTCGCTGGCCGACAAGTTGCGCGCGGGCCGTTTGACGGCCCCGGCCATCGCCAGAATCTACGAGCGGGTGGCGCCGGCGCTCGATCTCGCCCACGGCAAGGGCGTCACCCACCGCGATCTGAAGCCGGGCAATATCCTGTTTGACGACAACGGCGAGCCCTATGTGAGCGACTTTGGCATCGCCAAACTGGCGATCTCGTCAAACACAGAGCTCACCCATGGGGGCGTGATCGGAACACCGTCGTATATGAGCCCGGAGCAGGCCCGCGGCGAGCGTCTCGACGGACGCTCTGATATTTATGCGATGGGGGTGATGCTCTTCGAAATGCTGGCCGGGAGCCTGCCCTATCGGTCCGAGACGCCAACCGGGTTGATGATGAAGCACATTCTCGATCCGATCCCGCGCCTGAATTCGGTCGCGCCTGGCCTGCCGGGCGCGTGGCAGGCCGTGATCGATCGGGCGATGGCGAAGCGACCCGAGGATCGGTATGCCAACATGGCCAGCCTTGCCAATGACTTGCGCGCGATCGCGGATGGGCGCTCGATGACGTCAACGCCGCCCATGGAATCGCCCAATCCTGTTCTCCTGGCGGGTGCGCCGGTGACCCAGGTTTACGGGTCGCCGGCCTATGGCCAAACTCCCGTAGACGCGACATCGGTCATGGGTGCGCCCACGGTCGCACGAGGGACGCCGCCGCGCCCGATGCTGGCCCAAGGCACCCTGGGGATGGCGATGCCTGCGAGCCAGGCGCCACCGGCGGCTGCCGCGGGCGAACGCCGCCGCACGTCGCCGTTGTTGATCGTGCTGGGCGTCGTTGGTGCGCTCATGCTGTGTGGCGGTGGTTCGGCTGCGTTGGTCGCTTCCGGGGCGCTGGGCGGCGCGGCCCCAACCGCGCCCGCCCTGGCAGCGGCCGCAACTGCGACAGTCCCGCCCGCTGCGCTGCCGACAGCGGCGCCGCTTGTTCTTCCGACGACGATACAGGTCGTGCTGCCGACGCTGGCGCAAGTCGCGCTCCCGACGACGGTTGCGGTTGTGCTGCCAACATCGACGCCCATCCCTGCCGCGACGGCGACGGCCGGGCTGCCCACGCCGACGACGGCCCCAACCCTTACGCCGGCGCCGACCGCGACCCGCTCTCCCACCGCGACGGCAGTTGCCACAAGCGGTCCGTCATGCACCACGGGGACTGCGGCAATCACGTCACCCGCGAACGGGCAGACGCTGAAGGGCAAAGTCGTCGTCACGGGCAGCGCAAGCTGTGTTGATTTCGAATACTACAAATTCGAGTTCGTTGATTCGCGCTGCGGCGCCACCGGACTGTGTTTTGTGGCTGGCAAGTTTCTGAAGCCGGTCAGCAACGGCGCGCTGATGACGTGGGACACGTCCCGCACTTATGACGGCGCGAAGCTGCCCAATGGCACGTATGTGCTGCGCCTGACGGTTGTGGGGGTTGGCCGGCCCGGCTACGCGAATCTCCTCCCGAACAAGCCCCAGATTACCGTCGTCATCAATAACTAGCGCTCTTCCGCGACCACGCAACTGGGAGCGCGGGCGTCTCGCCCGCGCGATCCGGGGGAACACCGAGTAACGCGGCGATGAGCCGCGAGCGCGCGGGCAAGATGCCCGCGCTCCCAGAATGCGCTGCCGCGCCAGGCGCATGCGCGTCTGTTTCGCGGTAGAGTCGGCCCATGGCGATGGACAAGATCGGAAAGTACCAAATCCGGCGCGAGTTGGGCCGGGGCGGAATGGCGACGGTGTTCGAGGCATGGGATCCGACCTTTGATCGGACGATCGCGCTCAAGGTGTTGCCTGATGAGCTGCTCCACGACGGCACGTTTCGGGCCCGATTTGAGCGCGAAGCCAAGACGATCGCCGCGCTCGAACATCCGGCAATTGTGCCCGTTTACGACTACGGCGAGGCGGATCACAAAGTCTTTTTGGCGATGCGCTATATGGGCGGCGGGTCTCTCGCCGACAAACTGCGCGTTGGCCGGCTGCCGGTCGCGGCGATCTCGAAAATCTATGAACGCGTGGCGCCGGCCCTCGACCTGGCCCATGGCAAGGGCGTGGTTCATCGCGACCTGAAGCCTGGCAACGTCTTGTTTGACGACAACGGCGAACCGTATGTGAGCGACTTCGGCATCGCCAAACTCGCCATCACCTCGAATACCGAGTTGACCCAGGGCGGCGCCATAGGCACGCCCTCGTACATGAGCCCCGAGCAGGCCCGCGGCGAGCGGCTCGACGGGCGCTCGGACATCTACGCGATGGGGGTAATGCTGTTCGAGATGCTTGCAGGCAGATTGCCCTATACGTCTGAGACTCCGACCGGGATGATGATGAAGCACATCCTCGACCCGATCCCGCGTCTTGATACTGTCGCGCCGGGTTTGCCCGGGGCATGGCAGGCCGTGATCGATCGGGCTCTGGCCAAACGGCCGGACGACCGCTATGCCAACATGGCCAGCCTGGCTAATGATTTGCGCGCCATCGCCGAAGGGCGCTCGATGTCGGCCACGCCACCGATGGAGTCGCCCAATCCCATTGTGCAGCCCGGCGCGCCGGTGACCCAGGTCTATGGCTCGCCAAGCTATGGTCAAGTCCCTGTTGCGGCTCCCCTGGCGACCGGCCCTCAGGCTCCCAGACCTGGCACGCCGCCGCGGCCCATAACCGCCGTGCCGACGCCATCCATCCCTGGCGCCCCGGCTGTCTTGCCAGCCCAAGGCCGGCGCATATCGCCTCTGCTCATCGTGCTCGGCGTTGCAGGCGCCTGCGTGCTCATCGGCAGTGGTCTGGCTGTGGTTTCAACCCTGGGCGCGCTGGGTGGGGCGTTCCCGGCGGCTCCAGCCGCAACAGCCGCGGCGACGCTCGCGCCGCCGACCGTCAGGCCACCCACGGCGATTCAGGTGACGCTGCCTGCTGCGACGGCGATTCCCGCGACGGCCCGGCCCGCCGCCTCGCCAACGATACCTCCGACAGCCACCCCTCGCGCGTCTACGCTGGACGCAAATTCAATGGGGTCATTGCGCGAACTCCGGGTGATGGCCGACTCAACGGATACAGTTGTCCGTAGCGTGGGGTTCGGGCCGGACGGTGTCACGATCTTTGGGTCGTTGGGGAACACGCCCAATCAGGCGATTGCGCAGAACCGCTTTCAAGTCTGGCGGCGCGCCGACGGCAGCACGCAGGCGCGCTTTACGATGGGCTCCATACCGTGGACGTCCGACGTGTCGCCCGATGGCAAGTCGGTCGTCATCGCAGTTGGCAAGCAGGCGGCGCTCTACAAGGTCGCGGATGGCCAGATCATCCGCCAACTCGCGACAGTGGCGCTCGAGATGGGCACTGCGCAGTTCTCGCCGGATGGGCGGCTGGTTGCAGCCGGCGGCGTGGATGCGATCGGCAAGACGCCTATCCAGATCTTTGCCAGTGACACCGGAGCACGCGTGTTCCAGGTCGACAACGGTTACAACATGGGCAGCCTGCGGTTTTCAGCCGATGGCGGTTTGCTCGCGGCCTCCACCAGCCTGGGGCAGGTCACTGTCTGGCGCGTCAACGATGGCCGGCGGGTCATGTCGTACAAATTCGACACGAATGGCGCGAGCGTCCCGGCGGCCTTCTCGCCGGATGGCCGCTACTTTGCGGCTGCGGCGTGCGCCAAGACCTGCAGCACGGGCGATCAGACCAGTGATGCGCGGGTGTGGAAAACCGCCGACTGGACCGTGGCCGCGTCATTCAAGGAAGACGGCAACGCGCTCGAGTCGCTGGGATTCCCGACCAGTGGTGATTTGCTCTTCGTCGGCGGCCGCACCCGAAGCAAGTTCTATCGCCTGGCCGATCTGATTAAGGACCCGTCTACGGCGGCGTTCAGGCTGATCACACTGGCTGGGGTCACCAGTGTGGACTTTTCAGCGGATGGCCGGTTGGCGGTGTTTGGGACCTCCAGCAGCGGCGTTCGGCTGTGGGGGATGCCTTAGGACCACGACGAAAACCAAACCCCGAGGCGATGTCCCCGGCTTCGGCCGGAAGATCGGCTCGAGAAACAAGCTCCGTCAGGAGTTCTTACCGGTTTACGAACGCACGATTCATTTTTCGCGGTAAAGTGGTTAGTAACATGATGCCAGAAAAGATCGGCAAGTACATCATCAAGCGCGAGATTGCCCGCGGGGGCATGGCCACCGTCTACGAGGCCTTTGACCCGGTTTTCGAGCGGAACGTGGCGCTCAAAGTGCTCCCTCCGGAGTTCCTCCACGACGAGACCTTTCGGGCGCGCTTTGACCGCGAGGCAAAAACGGTGGCCTCGATCGAAAGCGTTGTCATTGTGCCGGTCTACGACTACGGCGAGGCGGACGGCCGGTTGTATCTGGCCATGCGCTACATGAGCGCGGGCTCGCTGGCCGAGCGTCTGAATGGCACACCGATGGCGACCAGCGAGATCGTCCGGCTGTTCAATCGCCTGGCCCCTGGCCTCGATCGGGCCCATGCGCGCGGGATCGTGCACCGAGATCTGAAGCCGGCCAACGTCTTGTTTGACGATGCCGGCGAGCCCTTCTTGAGCGACTTTGGCATTGCGAAGACAGCCATGTCGCGCTCGGACTTGACCCGCAGCCAGGTCATCGGCACGCCGGCCTACATGAGCCCGGAGCAGGCCCGCGGAGAACCGCTCGACGGGCGTTCTGATCTGTATGCGTTGGGCGCGATGTTGTATGAGATGCTGACCGGCAAGCTTCCCTTCAACGCCGAGAATCCCACCGGGATCATGCTCAAGCACGTCATGGATCCCATTCCGCGGATCCTGGCCTCCCAACTCGGGCTGTCGCCGGACTGGCAGCGCATCATCGACCGGTCAATGGCCAAGCGTCCCGATGACCGCTATTCTGTCGCGGCCACGCTCGCGGCGGATATTCAAGCCGCCTACGAAGGCCGTCCGCTGAGCATGGACACGCCCGTGTCCGCCCCGCCGCCGATGTCATCGTCGACGGCCTTTGATCGAACCGTTGAGTTCCGCCCCCCGACCGCGTCTGCTCAGCCCGTCTATCAACCGCCGCCCATTGGCGGGGCGACGATGGTTCAGCCGCCCGCGCCGCAGGTCCAGCCTTCATATCCGATGGCGGCCGGGGCAACCATGGTGCAACCGCCGGCGCCCATGCCGGGGTTTTCGCAAGAAGCCCTGAACATGCCGATCCCGATGCCGATCCCGGTGAGCGCCGGCGGCCTGGGCGCGGCGCCTCCGGGCACGGGCAGCCGCAGGCCCATCGGCCAGCCGCCCGAGGCGAAAAAGAAGAGCTCGGCGTTGGGCATCATCGCCATGATCGCCGCAATCGTTGTGGTGCTGGCCTGTCTGGCGACCATCGTGTCCGTTGTCCTGAACCCGGCGATGCGGGCCACGTTGCCCTTCCTGCCGCAGGATGCCACCCCGACCAGTATCGCTGGGCAGACCGTCGTTGTGCCGACGGTGGATCTTTCGGTGTTGACCGCGAAGCCTCCGACAGTCAGCGTGCCCGGGATCGGGACGCCGACGCCGTCGGCACCCAGGACGCCTCAGGGCGGCAAGGTCTACCTGCCGATAATCTTCCGCACCGCGAAACCCTAGAAGCCGTCCTAAAAATGACCAGCGAGATCGCAGTCCCCGCGCGAAGCGCGGGGATTGCGATCTCGCCAATCAATTAAGGATGACTTCCAGGTTCCACGCGAAAATTCCTCGTAGCGTCGAAATCCCTCGCCCAGCGCGCGCTGAGCGAGGGATTTCGACGGAGTGTCGCCAGCGCCGGCGGGCAACTTACGTCCGGCAAGCGCGAGGCGTTCAGATGACAGGTGGGCAGACATGATTGATCTTGTGCCAATGAGCCCGGCTGAATACGATCCCTATTTCGAAAGACTCGTCGTGGAATTTGCCGCCGAAAAGGTCCAATCGGGCAACTGGACAAGCGAAGAGTCGGTCCGGCGTTCACGCGAGGATTGCCAGGCTTTGTTGCCGAAGGGACTGGACACGCCGGGGCAGCACTTGTACCGTATTCTTGATACGCACACGGGCGAGCGCGTGGGTGTCGTCTGGTTGGCCGAGGATGGGCGAAAGTCGCCGCCGGTCGGCTTTATCTACGATTTGGAAGTGGAAGCGCCCTATCGCCGGCGCGGCTATGCCACCCGGGCGATGCTGGCCCTGGAAGTCAAGGCGCGCGAGTTGGGCCTGTCCACCGTCAGCTTGCACGTGTTTGGCTTCAATCATGGCGCTCGTGCGTTGTACGAGAAGCTGGGCTATGAGATCACGAACATCAATATGTCCAAGTCGCTCAAGAAGGCGGGGGATCGACAGCCCGATGCGTGAATGGACATGGATGGACAGGATTTACAGGATGGCTTTCCCGTGACGGACCGTTGGCGAGGGTGCATTCCGGTTCAATCCTGTCCATCCTGTCTATCCATGTTCGATTGACTGATTGGTCGCGCGGCCAGTCTCCGGTTTTGCAGGTCTGCTGCCAGCTTTGCGCGGGCCAGCAGGGCCACCCACCCATCGGATGACCGGCGCTCGACCACGCCAAAGCCCGCGATGGCAAGCGCCTTGGCGATGGCGGCTTCGCGCTCAGCCCGAATGCCGGACAGGATGAGCGCGCCCCCGGGAGCGACCGTGCCGGCCAGCCCGTTCCCGAGCAGCGCCACGAGCACGTCGGCGAGAATATTGGCCGTGACAAGCTCGAAATGGGCGCCGTCGGCTGTCTCGACTGAACCAAGCCGAAAGGAGAGTTGATCCACCACGCCATTTTTGTCGGCGTTCTCACGGGTCATGCGCTCGGCCTCGGGATCGATGTCGGCGCCGAGCGCGGAAGTGGCTCCCAACTTGAGCGCTGCGATCGCCAGAATGCCCGAGCCGCATCCCAGATCGAAGACCCGATCCCCGGGACGGACGGTCTCTTCGAGCAACGCGACGCACATTCGCGTGGTCGGGTGCGAGCCGCTGCCAAAGGCGGCCCCCGGATCAAGCCGAAGCGGGAGAAGGCCCGGCTCAAGATCCGCCGCGGCATCTCCGGGCAGAATGACAAAACGCGACCCGATTGGCATTGGCCCCAGATGGGCGCGCCACTCACGGCTGCGCTGGAGGAAGGCGACGGACATGAGCACGGTCGAGAGCGCTCGCGCGACAACAAACGATACCGCGAAGAAGGCCAGATTGATGAGGTGGGCGGCGACGAGATTGGGCAGGGCGGGCGCCCAACGCTGGATGAGGACCGCATGGGCGACGGCGGAGAGCGCCACGACGGGCAGGATGAAGCGTCCGCCCGCGACAAGCGCGGCCGCCAGGATGGGAATCGCGAACACCAACGGAAACGTGACACCCAAGCCGATCAATCCGTCATCGAGCAGGGCCGCCACGATAAGCAGGGCGACCAGGATGACGGCCTGCCGGGCGCGGCGTCGCATGGCGCGGGCGGTCCTGTCCGCGGGCAAGGCCCCGGGCGCGAGCTCGGAGGGCGGCTGGGCCGGGTCAGTGTGTGTGTTCACGCTGGGCCGAGCCTACACCCGATCGCGCCGAGGCGGGTGCCTCTGGTAGATTGCCCAGGGATGGTCACTCGCACCTGGCATGTTTACTGCGCCATCGTCGACAACTTCGGCGATATCGGCGTGTGCTGGCGGCTGGCCCGGCAACTTGCTCACGAGCACGGCCAGACGGTTACGCTATGGGTTGACCAGTGGGGGCCGACTCGGACGATCATTCCGGGGCTTCCCGAGGCGCCTGGTCGCGCCGTTATCGACAGCATCGTGGTGCGGCCGTGGTCGGAGGCTGGCGCGGGCGGCGACGTGACAGGCGACGTGTTGATCGAGGGCTTTGGCTGCGCGCTTCCGGCGCCGACCCTGGCCCAGCTGGCGGTCCGCGCAAGAAAGCCGATTTGGATCAACCTGGAGTATTTCAGCGCTGAGGCGTGGGTGCCCGGCTTTCATCTGGGTTCGGGCTATGACCCGGCGGCGCGCGCCCGGCGTTGGTTCTTCTTCCCGGGAGCCGGCCCCGATACCGGCGGCATCCTGCGCGAACGCAACTTGATCGCCGAGCGTGACGATTGGCTGGCGCGCGGGCAGGGCGATGCGTTGTTGGCGCGCCTGGGGGCGCCCATGTCGCGCGGGGGATTGAACGCGCTTTGCTTTGCCTACGCCGGCGCGCCCTATCTCGCCTGGCTTGGCGCGCTCGAACGTGAGCGTTTTGCGCTTGTCTCGGTCTGGCTGTGCGGCCGGGCCAGCCAGACGGCGGTGACGCCGGCGGCGCGCGAGAATCGGCCAGGGTTCCAATTCGCCGACCTGCCCTTTGTCTCTCAGCCCGACTTCGACCGGCTGCTGTGGACGGCGGATCTGGCAATTGTGCGGGGCGAGGACTCCCTGGCCCGGGCGCTCTGGTCGGGCCGGCCGTTTATCTGGAACATCTATCCGCAGGCGCAGGCCGCCCATCACCCCAAGCTGGAGGCGTGGCTGGGCGTCTATGCCGCCGGCTTTCCGCCCGCGCTGCGAGATGCCTACATCGCCGCGCATCTGGCCTGGAACGGCATCACGCCGGCTGAGGACCTCGGGCCCGCCTGGGCGAGTCTGATGCGCCTGTGGCCGGATTGGCAAGCCCACAGCCGGTCGCGAAGCGCGGCCTTCGCCGAATCGGTCGATTTGGTGAGCCGTCTCATGCGCTTTATGGAGGCCGACCCAATCCGCGTAAAATAGGGCCCTAATGAAAACAGCGCAAGAACTTCGTGTTGGGAATGTCTTTTTAGTCGATGGCCAACCCATGGTGGTGGTCAGGTCGGAATTCAACAAGTCCGGCCGCGGGGCGAGTGTCGTCAAGCTCAAGTACAAGAGCCTGTTGACCGGTGCCATGAAGGAAGAGGTCTACAAGGCCGACGTCAAGTTCGAGGTCGCGGTGCTCGATCGCAAACCTTGCACGTACGGCTACTTCTCGGACCCGATGTATGTGTTCATGGATGCCGAGTTCAACCAGTATGAGGTCGGCAAGGACACCATGGGCACGGCTCTTTATTACTTGGAAGAGGGGATGCCGGTTGAGGTTGTCTTCTACGAGAACAACCCAATCTCGGTCGACATGGAAGCGACGGTCGTGTGCGAGATCAAGTACACCGAGCCAGCCGTCCGTGGCGACACCTCGGGCAAAGTCACCAAGATCGCGGTGTTGAAGGGCACCGACCATGAGATCCAGGTGCCGGCGTTCTGCTCCACTGGCGACAAGATCGAGATCGATACGCGCACCGACGAATACCGGCGGCGTCTCTAGTCCGACCGCGTCATCACCGCGAACCGAATCACAATCGTATTCCCAACCGGCCGCCCCACATTCGGGGCGGCCGTCATTTTGGCAGGAGGCCCGACATGCAGCCCGAAATGATCGCCCAGCACCACACCGACGTTGGCGAGAACCCGTTGTGGCATCCGATCGAGAAGCGCCTGTACTGGACCGACATCACGGGCGGAAAGTTGTTTTGGTACGACCCGGCCACGGGCCATCATCAGCAGTGTTACAGCGGCCCGCAGGTGGGCGGGTTTACCTTCCAGCCGGATGGCGCGCTGCTGCTGTTCATGGACCGCGGTCAGATTGCGTTCTGGCGTGATGGCGTGCTCGAATCCCTGATCGACGAGATCCCCGAAGAGCGCGAGAGCCGCTTCAACGATGTCATTGCGGATCCGGTTGGTCGGGTATTCTGCGGCACGATGGCGACGCCATCGCGGCCCGGACGCCTGTATCGGCTGGATCAGGATGGCACGATTCGGATGGTGTTGGAAGGCATCGCCTGTTCAAATGGCATGGGTTTTACGCTGGACCGGCGCCAGATGTACTACACGGACTCGGTCAAGGGCGAAATCTATCTGTTCGACTACGACATCGAAACGGGCGCGCTGACAAACCAGCGGCTCTGGTTGAAGGTGCCCGAAGGTCAGGGTTTGCCGGACGGTATGACCGTTGACGCGGAAGGGCATGTGTGGTCCGCGCGCTGGGGCGATTCGGCCTTGTATCGCTATTCCCCTGAGGGTGTCGTCGAACAGCGGATCACGTTCCCGGCCCTGAAAGTGTCCAGCGTCGTGTTTGGCGACGACGACTACCAGACGATGTATGTGACCACGGCCTTGTCGGGCGGGTCGCAAGAGGCCGAAGGCCCCGGCGCAGGCGGGTTGTTCAGACTGCGAAGCGGCGTGTCGGGGCTGCCTGAGTTTTATTCGCGCATTCGGCGGCCCAACTTGTAGGCGCAGGCGTCAGCCTGCGCGATCTGTCGCGGCCCGGCTGCCAACGCGCAGCCTAAAGGCTGCGCCTACATATGCCCAACGATGTAGGCGCAGGCGCCAGCCTGCGCGATCTGCCGCGGCCCGGCTGCCAACGCGCAGCCTGAAGGCTGCGCCTACATATGCCCAACGATGTAGGCGCATCCCTCAGCCTGCGCGATCTGTCGCGGCCCGGCTGCCAACGCGCAGCCTGAAGGCTGCGCCCACATATGCCCAACGATGTAGGCGCAGGCTGAAGCCTGCGCGATCTGTCGCGGCCCGGCTGCCAACGCGCAGCCTGAAGGCTGCGCCTACATATGCCCAACGATGTAGGCGCAGGCTGAAGCCTGCGCGATCTGTCGCGGCCCGGCTGCCAACGCGCAGCCTAAAGGCTGCGCCCACATATGCCCAACGATGTAGGCGCAGCCTTTAGGCTGCGCTTTCCGTTGGGCGGATTGACGGATGTCCTACGCATGCGACTCGCGGCTCACCGTTGAACCGGACTTCCCGACCAGGAAGTCGAAGTCGGCGCCGAGATTGGCCTGTTGCACGTGTCGGAGAAAGAGGTCGACATAGCCGCGCGCGGCCGGTTGCGCTGGCGCCTTCCAGGACGCCCGCCGGCGCGCCAGTTCTTCATCGCTGACTTCCAGTCGCAACGAGCGCGCCTCAACATCGAGACTGATCCAATCACCCTCCTGAACAAGCGCCAGCGGCCCGCCGATTGCCGACTCAGGGGCAACGTGCAGGATGACCGTGCCAAACGCAGTCCCGCTCATGCGCGCGTCGGAGATGCGCACCACGTCGCGGATGCCCTGGTCTAGAAGCTTCTGGGGCAAGCTGAAGTTTCCGACTTCGGGCATGCCCGGGTAGCCGACCGGTCCGACCATCTTCAGCACCATGACCGAGTTTGCGTCGACCGGAAGAGCGGGGTCGTCAACCCGGGCGTGGTAGTCGTCGATGTTCTCAAATACCACGGCCTGGCCGCGGTGTTTGAGCAAATGCGGCGAAGCGGCCGACGGCTTGATGACGGCGCCGTCGGGCGCCAAGTTTCCACGCAGAACCGCAGTCCCCGCCGCCGCTTTGACCGGCTCGCCAAAGGGCGCGATCACCTTGCGGTCGTAGCAAGGCGCGCCGGCGATATTGTCGCCGAGGGCCTTGCCCGTCACCGTGAGCGCGCCCAGGTGGAGCAGGCCCGCGAGTTCGCGCATAACGGCCGGCACGCCGCCGGCGTAGTAGAAGTCCTCCATCAGAAACTCGCCGGAGGGCATCAGGTTGACCAGCAGCGGCAGGCGGCTGCCCAACTGATCGAAGTCATCCATCGAGAGCGGCACGCCCAGGCGGCCGGCGATGGCCAGCATGTGGATGATGAAGTTGGTCGAGCCGCCGACGGCGGCGTTGACCAGGATGGCGTTCTCGAACGCCTCGCGGGTGAGGACTTTCGAAATCCGGAGATCCTCTTTCACCATGCCGACGATGCGGTTTCCGGCCAGATGGGCGAGCCGCTTGCGGCGCGCATCCGGAGCCGGGATGGCGGCCCCGCCGGGAAGGGTCAGGCCGAGCGATTCGACCATGCAGGCCATGGTGGAAGCTGTGCCCATCGTCATGCAGTTGCCATCCGAGCGCGACATGCAGGCCTCGGCCTCGACGTATTCGTCCTGGCTCATCGCCCCGGTGCGCAGGTCGTCATGAAAGCGCCACACATCGGTCCCCGAGCCGATGTCGCGGCCGCGGAACTTGCCGTTGAGCATCGCGCCGCCAGAGACCACGATGGTCGGAAGGTCCACGCTGCAGGCCCCCATGATGGTGGAGGGCGTGGTCTTGTCGCAGCCGGTCAGCAGCACGACCCCATCAAGCGGGTTGGCCCGGAGGGTCTCTTCGACCTCCATGGCGGCCAGGTTCCGAAAGAGCATGGTGGTCGGGCGCATGAGCGCCTCGCCCAGCGACATCACAGGAAACTCGAGCGGGAAGCCGCCCGCCTCATACACCCCGCGCTTGACCATCTCCGCCAGCACCCGGAAGTGGGCGTTGCAGGGGGTGAGCTCGGACCACGTGTTGCAGATGCCGATGACGGGTCGGCCGTCATACAAATGGTTTGGATAGCCCTGGTTCTTGGTCCAGCTCCGAGCGACAAAGCCGCTCGGGCTCTCGCTGGTGAACCAACTCTGACTGCGCAAGGGGGGGACAGGTTGATCGCTCATAAATATGCCTTGCCCGCGACTTTAGCACGGGCTACGACAACGCAGCGAACATTGTCAGGAATCGGTATCCCACGGCGAAGCCGTGGGATACCGATTCCAAAATACGTTTCGCGGCGCCGGGTGGACAATACACGTGCGCTCCGATTTGGACGCAATCGAGGAAACCATGACATCCATTGATACAAATCTGGCCGGATTTTCATCCGAACGCCTGACCCGCG
>Ga0209477_1001678_pt1 | contig 13289 bp, 10 predicted proteins | sample KloWWTupernatant_FD_187180 | JGI IMG/M metagenome (GOLD analysis project Ga0209477, IMG submission 187180) | Active sludge microbial communities from Klosterneuburg, Austria, studying microevolution and ecology of nitrifiers - Klosterneuburg... | ecosystem: Engineered > WWTP > Aerobic digester >...
GCACACGCAGGCGGATGGCGGTGAGGCGCAGGCCACGCTCGTCGCAAACCCTCGCCACGTCGCGCACAAAGGCACCGGCATCATGGCCATGTGCGTGCGGATCCCGTGACTTGTGCGTGGCGAGGCTCATGGCGAATGCAGATGGGGCCGGATCGCTGAAATCATAGCATCGCCGCCACGAACGCCCGCCCGCTCATGGCGGTGCGCTGCTATCGCCGGCCTTCAGCCGTGAACGCGCCGTGCGCTGCAGCGACTGCTGGAGGTTGGCCCCGCAGTGCCGGCACACGCTGGCATCGGGCTGGTTCGGCATCGCGCACTCGACACACGCCACGCGCCTGGAACGGCTGAGGCCAATGACGATCCAGCCGATCGGGCCAAGTACGGCAGCCCAGACGATGCCCGCCATCATGCGCCCCTTCAAGCGCCCGATCAGCGCACCACCGGCAATGCTGACGACAGTGAATGCCGTCGCCCATGCCCACAAGGCAGGATCGAGGAGCATCCGCAAACACGCCTGGTTCATGCGCATCAATGCATCGATATCCGAGCTGTCGAGCTTCGACAGCGCCGTCAGGCTGCACTCAAGCGGATCCATTGCCTCAACCGCCAGCCAACTTGATCGCCGCTTCGACACGACGCAAAGCTTCATCGCGCCCGGCGAGGAAGACGGTGTGATCGATCGACGGCGACACCTGGGTTCCGGTAATGGCGACGCGCAAGGGCTGCGCCACCTTGCCCATGCCCTCGCTGATTGCCGTCGCCGCGGCAGCAATCGCAGCATGCACGTTCTCGACCGTCCATTCCGCCGTCGTGGCCAGTTGCGCATGCACCGCCTGCAGCGCCGGCAGCGCGGTTGCCGACTGCAAGTGCTTGCTCACCGCGGCCTCGTCGTACGCTTCCAGCGGCGCGTACCAGACCCGCGCCTTTGCGGCCATTTCCTTCAGCGTCTGCGCACGCTCACGCAAGGCAATGATGACATCGAGCGGATCCGGCCCCTGCTCCGGATCGATGCCGGCCGCACGCAATTGCCAGGTGAAATGCGGCAGCAGTTCGAGCGGATCGTCGCTCTTGATGTAGTGCTGGTTGAGCCAGGACAGTTTCTCGACGTCAAAGCGCGACGCTGCCCGATTGGCATCGCCGATATCGAACACCTCGATCATCTGCTCGCGCGAGAAGATTTCCTGGTCACCATGCGACCAGCCGAGGCGGACCAGGTAATTCAGCACGGCGTGTGGCAGGAAACCGTCATCGCGGTACTGCATGACGCTGACCGCGCCATGGCGCTTGCTGAGCTTCTGTCCGTCCGGACCGAGGATCATCGGCAGATGCGCAAAGGTCGGCACATCGGCACCAAGCGCGTGATAGACATTGATCTGGCGCGGCGTGTTGTTGACGTGATCATCGCCACGCACGACATCGGTGATGCGCATGTCGATGTCGTCGACGACGACGGCAAAGTTGTAGGTGGGGAAACCGTCGGAACGGAACAGGACCAGATCGTCGAGTTCTTCGTTGTTCCATTCGATGCGGCCCTTGACCTTGTCATCGAAGACCACGCTGCCGGAAACAGGGTTCTTGAAACGGATGACCCGGTTCGGATCCTCGCGGAAGCCTTCGTTGCGATCGCGGTAGTAGCCGTTGTAACGGGGTTTCAGGCCCTTTTCCATGGCCTCGGCGCGCATGGCGTCGATTTCTTCCTTCGACTCGTAGGCGTAGTAGGCCTTGCCGGCCTTGAGCAGGTCTTCGACCACCTGCTTGTAACGATCCATGCGCAGGGTCTGGTAGAACGGACCCTCGTCGTGGTCCAGTCCAAGCCAGCTCATGCCATCAAGGATGGCCTGCACCGCCGCCTGGGTCGAACGCTCGCGGTCGGTATCCTCGATGCGCAAGATGAATTCACCACCACGATGGCGCGCCTCCAGCCAGCAATAGAGTGCGGTGCGCGCACCGCCGATATGCAGGAATCCGGTTGGACTGGGGGCGAAACGGGTACGTACGGTCATCGCAAAGGAAACTCGTTGAGCGGTCGGTCAGTTTACCGGAGCGCCCGCCTGGCCTGGCAAATCCGCATCGGCAGGCGTCCGGCAGATGACTTCGCCCGGCGATGCTGGCATGTTTCGATGTCCGCTCCGGTGCCAAGTCATGAATCCGATTCCACGCCACTGCCTGATTCCCGTCCTCAGCCTCGCCTTGCTGGCATGTTCGGCCAATCCGCCGAAAGCGCCAGCCGTCGCAGACGGAACGCGGGCGACCCTGGCCATCCTGGAAACCACCGATATCCACTCGAATGTCCTCAGTTATGACTACTACAAGCTCGCCGAGGACACGTCGCTGGGATTCGAGCGCATGGCAACCCTGATTGCCGAGGCGCGCAGGCAATATCCAGACTCGCTGCTGTTCGATGCCGGCGACACCATCCAGGGCACGGCGCTGGCAGATTGGCAGGCGCGCGGCAAGGAGCTGGCCTGCGACCAGGAACTGGCCATGTACAAGGCCATGGATGTGCTTGGCTACGACGGCGGCACCATCGGCAACCACGAGTTCAATTACGGCCTGCCCTTCCTCAGCCAGGTAACGGACCAGCCGATGGCGATCGATGGCGTTGCCAAGCGCCGTTGCAAGGGACCGGATTTCCCGCTGGTGCTGGCCAACGTGTTCAATGCCGCGGATGGACTGCCGTTGTACCCGCCGACAGCCCTGCTCGAGCGCACGCTGACGGCGCTTGATCCGACCGGCCAGCGCATCAAGGTGCCGATCCGCATCGGCATCATCGGCTTCACGCCGCCGCCGATCCTGCTCTGGGATCACAACAATCTCGACGGCAAGGTGACCACAATGGGCGTGGTCGAAGCCTCCCGCCGTTATGCACCGGCGCTGCGCACCGCCGGTGCCGATATCATCGTGGCCATGTCGCACGGCGGCATCGATACGCGCCCCTACACCGAGAACATGGAAAACGCCGGCTGGCACCTGGCGCGCGAGCCCGATATCGACGTGCTGCTGCTCGGCCACTCGCATCAGGCTTTCCCTGATCCCGGCAATGCGAAGTCACGCTACAACGACCTGCCGGAAGTCGACAACACGCGCGGTTTCATCCACGGCAAGCCGGCGGTGATGGGCAACATGTGGGGCAAGAGTCTCGGCCTGGTCGAACTCGGGCTGGTGCGCAGCGACGGTCAATGGCGGATAGATGCCGAGCGCAGCCATGCCGAGGTCAGGAACATCCGTGACAAGGATGGAACCACGGTCGCGGCGGATCCGGCCATCGCCGCTGCGGTCAAGGCCGAGCACGAAGCCACCATTGCCTATGTCTCGGCAGCGATCGGCGCCAGCGATTTCCCGATGACCACGTACTTCACCGCCATTGGCGATGTCAGCGCGATCCAGCCGCTGAACACCGCGCAGCGCGCCTACGTGCAACGCTACATCGCCGAAAACATGCCCGAGCTGAAGGATATCCCGGTGCTTTCGGCAGCGGCGCCGTTCAAGGCCGGTTTCGGGGGTGCCACCGATTTCACCGATATTGCCGCCGGCCCGCTGGCCATCCGCAACGCCGCCGATCTTTACCTGTATCCGAACACGCTGTCGGCAGTGAAACTCAACGGCATCGAGCTGAAGGCCTGGCTGGAAAAATCCGCAGCCTATTTCAACCGCATCGACCCGCAACAATCCGACGCCCAGGAACTGGTCAACCGCAAGACGCCAAGCTACAACTTCGATGTCATCCAGGGCGGCATCCGCTATGCCATCGATCTCGGCAAGCCGGTCGGCGAGCGCATTGTCGACTTGCGCCACGACGGCCAATTGATCCAACCCCAACAGGTCTTCATCGTGGCCACCAACAACTATCGTGCCAGTGGCGGCGGCGACTTTCCGGGCACCGGCAGCGCGCATGTGCTTTTCAACTCACCCGACATGAACCGCCAGATCCTGATCGACTGGGTCCGCCAGCAGCACAGGCTGCGCCTGGAAGCAGATGCCAGCGACCACCCCTGGCGCTTCGTGCCGCTGCGCACCCGTGGGCCGATCGTGTTCCGCTCCGCCAGCGGCAAGCTCGACCTGGCCCGCGCGACGGGCATCACGGGTGTCCTTGAAACCCGTGTTGATGGCGATGGCATGTCAACGTATACAATCGATATTTCGAAATCCCGCTGAGCTTGCCGGCTGCCTTTGTCGACGCGAGTACCCATGCAAAAGCGCGCTTCGATCGATCCTTCGCATCGCCACCTGGCGCGCCGCGTGCTTGCATTGAGCCTGTTGGCGGGGCTCGTCGATCCGTATGCGGCGGCAAATTCCCTGCCAGCCGATATTCCCCTGCAATGGCCGCTGGCACACGAGCGCGCGGCACAAACCACGCCCTTGCGCGCGCGTCTCGATGCCCTGCGCATTTCGCGGCCGGCGCCCGCCGGCAGCCAGCCGCGCGTGCTCACGGTAAGCAATTGCGCGGATGATGATTCCAGCGGCAGCCTGCGCAACGCGGTTGAACTCGCCCTCAGCGGCGACACCATCGATCTGTCGCAACTGGTCTGCAGCACGATCAGCCTGAGCCAGGGCGCGCTCAAGGTGGAACTCGACGACCTGACCCTGCTCGGCCCCGGTGCCGATCAGCTTACCCTTGATGCCGGTGGCCGCGACCGCATCCTGCTGCACCCGGGTTCGGGCACCCTGACCATTTCCGGCCTGACCCTGGCCAATGGCCGTTTCGACGCGGTCGACAACGATATCGGCTTCGGCGGCTGCGTCGCCAGTGGCGCCATGCTGGTCCTGCGCGACAGCGTGGTCCGCGATTGCCTTGCCGTCGGCGTCGGTTCGTATGGCGGCGCCGTGCTCTCCGGTCACCTGACCATGAGAAACAGCACGATCTCGGGCAGCAGCGCCTTTGGCGATCATCCGACCAATGGCACGGCAGCCTATGGCGGTGGCGCGTTTGCGTATGGCGTCAACATCCTCGACAGCACGATCAGCGGCAACTCGGCGATTGGCACCGACAACGCGCCGCTGTCGCATTGGGAAATCGGTGGTGGCCTGTTCATCGCGCGCAATGGCGGCAGCATCGAACGCTCGACCATCAGCGACAATTTCGCCATCCGCTTTGCCGGAGGCCTCACCCAGGAAGGAAATCTCGAACTGCGCAACTCGACGGTCAGCGGCAACGTGACGGCGCAGGACGACGGTGGCGGCCTGCGCGTGCGCCAGGTCACATCCATTCGCGTGATCAACTCGACCATTGCCGGCAACCATGCCGGCTCGCACGGCGGCGGCATCTCATTCATCGACAATGCCTTGCCGTCGACCCTGGTCAGCAGCCTGGTCTCGGACAACAGCTCGGCAAGCGGTGCGGATGATGTCTACAGCAGCATGTCTCTGCAGATTTCCGGATCCAACAACCTGGTCATGCAGGCTGGCGGCAACGTGCAATTGCCCGCGGACACGCTCACTGCCGATCCGCTGCTGCTGCCACTGGCCGACAACGGTGGCGCAACACTCACCCGCGCCCTGCTCCTCGACAGCCCGGCAATCGACCAGGGCGAAAACCCCGATGTCCGCGCCACCGACCAGCGCGGTGCCGGTTACCCGCGGGAATACAACGGACGTGCCGACATAGGCGCGTACGAGTACCAGGGCAACAACGCACGCGCCCTGCCGCTGGATGCATGGAGCCAGGTGGCAACCTGGGTCCTCGCCGGACTCCTCGCCCTGACCGCGGGCCTGCGCCGACAAACACAGCGCGCTGTCCGCGATTGAATTACGGCCAGGCTTGCCCATCCCGCGCTCGCTGGGCCTTGTCGCGCCGCGACGGGATCAATCTCTCCGCCTCGGGCCGACTCGGCGCGTCCAGCGCAGGAATGATCACTTGACGGTGACGGTGATCTTTTCAGAGACGATGGGTGGATCGAACTGCATGTGCAGCGCATCGGCCAGATCCAGCTGCAAGGTATGCTTGCCTGGGGCGAGTTTGATGGTCGTCTCGGTCTGCCCGCCACCGAAATGCACATGGTGTTCATCGGCAGGAATCGGCTTGTCCAGCGCCGGCAGGTCTTCGACATCGATCAACAGATGGTGATGACCGGTGCCCTTGGCCATGTTGCCGGCCGGGGATACCCCCATGCCGCGCAAGCCGAAGCGCACGGTGAGCTCGGACGAGACCGTTTCGCCGTCCTTCGGCGAAATGAAATAAAGCTCGACACCAGCCGGCGCGGCCGTGCGCGGTGGACTCATCGGCTTGGCCTCGTCGGCCGCAAGTGGAAGCATGTACAGGCCGGCAGCAAGCGCGAACGCGGACAGAAGCAGTGGGCGATGAAGCATTGGATTTCTCCTGCAGTGTCGGGACAACGCTGCATCATGCCATCCACGAGAAGAATGGGTGCGCTGCCTCAAGGCGCACGGCAGGCGGAAAGCCGACGGAAATCCGCCGCAGGGGCGCTGCCGGGATGACGATATCAAGGCGATTTCACACGCAATGCAGAATAAGTGTTGACGATACCGCCCGCACTCCTTATTCTCTCGCGCCTCCCGGGGCCATAGCTCAGCTGGGAGAGCGCTACAATGGCATTGTAGAGGTCGGCGGTTCGATCCCGCCTGGCTCCACCAGATTCAAAGTTGGTTATCCACGGTTTCTCTATGCGTCCCCATCGTCTAGAGGCCCAGGACACCGCCCTTTCACGGCAGTAACAGGGGTTCGAATCCCCTTGGGGACGCCAGTGACGATCAGGCTCGCGAAATCGCGTCGGATCGGTGAGAATAGCGGATTGCGCAGGATGCGCTGAAAAACGTGGAGCGGTAGTTCAGCTGGTTAGAATGCTGGCCTGTCACGCCGGAGGTCGCGGGTTCGAGTCCCGTCCGCTCCGCCACTTTTCACAGGAAAACCCGCGTGAATGCGGGTTTTTTTGTGGGCGACGTTTGCCGTCTGTCCTGCAGATCAGGCCAGAGCCTTGCGTGCGGGAAAGGCGCCGGCATCCATCGCCTCGAGGGTTCCCGGCGAATGGCCCTGCTCGGCCAGGTATTCAAGCCAGCGATTGAGGAACGAGCTCTGCCGCACGCGACGCTCGAAGATCGTGCGCGCCGGCGGCAGTGGGCCGATTGCGCGTTCCAGGCGCAAATCGGAGTGATAGTGCCGCACCTCGGCCATGCGCGCATCGCGATACATGCGGATATTCGCCGAGGGCACCAGGCCGCCGGTTTCATTGTCGCGCAGGCAATAAGTCAGGATCAGGTCGACGGTGTAGGGATGGTGTTCAGTGACGTCGAGGAGGACATCGAGACGGTCATCCACCGAGGATAAATAACGCCCGGCGACCAGCCGCTGCGGCGCGAACAAGCGCGCCAGTCGATGATAGTTCTCGGCATGCATCCCCATCAGCCACGAGAAGCGGCTGGGCAACGCGGATACACGGTTGGCGATCAAGGTCGACATGGATCGATCATAGCATCGGGGTTTCCGCCGACCAGTCTGTTGCACGAACGCCTTTCCGGCGTACCATCAGGATCTCGCCTGCGCTTTCCCGACCGCCTCGGATCGTCCCGCGCACACTCAGAACATGTGTTTCTCGATGCCGAGCTGGGACAGAATCTTGCTCGCGATTTCCTCGATCGAGGTATTCGTCGTGCTCTGCATGGGAATGCCCTCGCGGCGGTAGAGCTTCTCGGCGATTTCCAGTTCGCGCCGGCATTGCGCCAGCGTGGCGTATGCGCTGCCCGGACGTCGCGCCTCGCGCACCTGGGCAAGACGCTCGGCGTCGATGCTCAGGGCATACAACCGCGACTTGTACGGCTTCAATCGCGCCGGCAGCTCGAAGCGCTGCAGATCCTCCTCGGTCAAGGGATAGTTGGCCGCCTTCACGCCATAGTGCAAGGCCATGTACAAGCAGGTCGGCGTCTTGCCGACTCGCGACACGCCAACCAGGATCACTTCGGAATCGTCATAGCGCACATCGATGCCATCGTCGTGCGACAGCGCGTAATTGGTCGCGTTGATTCGCGCCTCGTACTCGGCGAAGTTGGTCAGCCCATGCGCCTTGCCGACATGCGAACTGCGCTGCAGGCCAAGCTCCTCTTCCAGCGGGGCAATGAACGGCGCAAAGACATCGAGCATGAGGCCGCCGCCGGTAGCCACCGTGTTGCTCAGCGACTCATCCATGATCGTGTTGACCACGATCGGTCGCATGCCGGTCTTCATGTGCGAGGTCCTGATGCGCAATGCGGCATGTTCGGCCTTGGCTTCGGTATCCACAAACGGCAGCCGGAATGTCTCGAAATCAACCCCCTCGAACTGGGTCAACACGCTGTGGCCGATGGTCTCGGCCGTGATTCCGGTACCGTCGGAAACGAAGAAAACAGTGCGGCGCATGCGCGTTCCAGCTACTTGCAGGGAGGCCAGTCTATGCAATCGCGGGCAATGCGGCCAACGTGAGCCGTGCTCGCGGCGGCTTCCGGCTCGAGGCGCAAGAAGGCCACCCTTCCGCAAGACCAACGCGATGTCGCCGGTGCTACCATCGCCCGCCCCACGCGCACCGCAATGACGAGAATGAGCGACAACGAACACCCGCCCGGCTCGTTGCTGGCCAAGGACACTACGCCGACCTGGGAAATGGAGTTGCTGATTTCCGGGGTCACCGTTTTTGCCTTGCTGCAACTTGCAGGCTTGCTGGATCAAGCCTATCTCGCCCTGCGTCCGAAGCTCGATGTGGATTGGGATTCCTTGACTCGGCTGCTGTTTGCCTACAGCAAGATGAGCGTGTTGACCCTGGCGGTTGCTTTCGTGCTGCATTTGATTCTGCGTGCGCACTGGATCGCCCTGGTCGGCATGAATTCGATCTACCCCGACGGCGTGCGCTGGGATCGCCTGAAGATCGGCGCGATCAAGCAACGCCTGATCGAACAACGCGGCATCACCCTCGTCAATCGAATCGAAGCCGCCGACAATCGTTCCAGCATTGTTTTCGCCCTTGGCGTCACCTTCGCGCTGACTCTGGCTTGCCTGGCACTGCTGGTTTCCCTGGGATTCGCGATTTCCGCGCTGCTGGTGCGTTTGCTGGACTGGCCCTGGTTGATGCCCAATGGCACTTTTGCTGTCGTGGCCCTGGTAGCCCTGCCTTATGCCCTTGCCCATCTGCTGGATCGCGGTTTCGGCAAGCGCTTGGGGGCGGATGGCCGGACGGCTCGGGCCATCGCTTGGATCTATCGCGCGTATGCGCGGGTGGGCTACGGCAGCGACAACAATTCCACCCTGACACTGCTGCAAAGCCACGTCGGCGAGCGCAAGGTTTTCGCCCTCACGCTGGTGTCGATCCTGTTCATCGCCGCGATTGTCATGGGCCAACTGGCCTTGCAGCAAGGCAAGTTCTCGATAGGTGATTATGCGAACTGGCCGGACGCCGAACTCGGCGCTGTCGACTCGGTGATCGACCAGCATTATCGCGACCAGGCTGGGCAGACCGATGCCCTGCTGCCAAGCATCGACAGCATGTTTCCGCGTGGCGATTACCTGAGCCTGATCGTGCCATTCAATCCCAGGCGGCATCCCGCCCTGCTCGCCGAGACCTGCCCGGGCATCTGGCAGGCGGCCGACACCTTCTCGCAACGGCAACCCTTGCTCGAATGCATGGCGCAATTGCAGCAACTCACCGTGGATGGACAGGCGCAGCAGATGCTGACGCCGCGTTTCTATTCCGATCCGCGCACAGCGCAACAAGGCATGTTGATGGTTGTTCCGATCAGGAATCTGGGCGCCGGCGAGCATGTCCTCGGTCTCAAGCGGCCACTGGCAGCCAATGGCGATAAAAGCGACCCGGGCCGCGCTCGCTACCAGATCGCGTTCTGGAAGTAGATTCCGGTCGCGCGCCAACACGGCATCGGTGAAATACCCTTCACGGGTTCCCCTTGCTGGACCGACCGGGGCGGCCCGGAGTGTCGCCCACCAGACAACCCCGGTAGAATGATGCACTGCATTATTTTCCGGAGATGAGTCTTGAGCGACCTGGTTCTTTGGCTGGATGCGTTGCGCCTGTCCGATCTTGGCAAGGTCGGTGGCAAGAACTCCTCGCTCGGCGAGATGATCGGCAACCTCGGCAACCTCGGTGTTTCCGTGCCGGGCGGCTACGCCACCACTGCTGCCGCGTTCCAGCAGTTCATTGCCCAAAGCGGGCTCGCCCAGCGCATCCAGGATCGCCTGGCAACCCTGGACGTCGACAACGTCTCCGAATTGACCACGGCCGGTGCCCAGATCCGCCAATGGGTCATTGATACCCCGCTGATTCCCGAGTTCGACAAAGCCGTGCGCGAGGCGTATGCGCAGCTCTGCGAACGAGCCGGCAGCCCGGATATCGCCGTTGCCGTGCGCTCCTCGGCCACTGCCGAAGATCTGCCCGACGCCTCGTTCGCCGGCCAGCAGGAAACCTTCCTCAATGTCAGCGGTGCCGACGATGTCATCCATACGCTGAAGGAAGTTTTCGCCTCGCTGTACAACGACCGCGCAATTGCCTACCGCGTACACCATGGTTTCAAGCACGAGGATGTGTCGCTTTCTGCCGGCGTGCAGTTGATGGTGCGCTCGGACGTCGGTGCCTCGGGCGTCTTGTTCACCCTCGATACCGAATCCGGATTCCGCGATGCGGTGTTTGTCACCGGCAGCTATGGTCTCGGCGAGATGCTCGTGCAGGGCGCGGTCAATCCGGATGAGTTCTACGTCTACAAGCCGACGCTCAAGGCCGGCAAGCCGGCCATCCTGCGCCGCCAGATCGGTTCCAAGCAGCAGCGCATGGTTTATTCGGATGCGCCCGGCGAACGCGTGCGCATCGAGGAAACCCCGATTTCCGAGCGCAACCGCTTCTGCCTCAGCGACGACGAGGTGCATGAACTCTCGCGCCAGGCCCTGATCATCGAGGACCACTACGGCCGCCCGATGGACATCGAGTGGGGCAAGGATGGCCACACCGGCAAGCTCTACATCCTCCAGGCACGCCCTGAAACGGTCAAATCGCGCGCGCGTCCGACGCAGATCGAACGCTTCCATCTGCAGTCACGCGGCCCGGTCCTCGCCGAAGGACGTTCGGTAGGCCAGAAGATCGGCAGCGGCACGGCGCGCGTGGTGCGCTCGATCAAGGACATGGATCGGGTCAAGCCGGGCGATGTCTTGGTCGCCGACATGACCGACCCGGATTGGGAGCCGGTGATGAAGCGCGCTTCGGCCATCGTCACCAATCGCGGTGGCCGCACTTGCCACGCCGCGATCATTGCACGCGAGCTGGGCGTTCCGGCCATTGTCGGCACCGGCAACGGCCTCGACAAGATTCCCGATGGGGCCGAGGTCACGATTTCCTGCGCCGAAGGCGACACCGGTTTCATCTACCAAGGCCTGCTGCCGTTCGAACGCATCACCGCCGATCTCGGGCAGATGCCGCCTGCCCCGTTGAAGATCATGATGAACGTGGCCAACCCCGAGCGCGCGTTTGATTTCGCCATGCTGCCGAACGCCGGCGTCGGCCTCGCCCGACTCGAAATGATCATCGCCAGCCATATCGGCGTGCATCCAAGGGCCCTGCTCGAGTACGACAGCCAGGACGCCGAAATCAAGCGCAAGATCGACGAGCGCATGGCCGGCTATTCCAGCCCGGTCGATTTCTACGTCGATCGCCTCGCCGAAGGCATCGCCACGATTACCGCTGCCTTCGCACCGCAACCCGTCATCGTGCGTCTCTCCGATTTCAAGTCGAACGAATACGCGAACCTGATCGGCGGCACCAAATACGAGCCGCACGAGGAAAATCCGATGATCGGCTTCCGTGGCGCCAGCCGCTATGTCGATCCCAGCTTCGCCGCCGCGTTCGCACTGGAATGCCGCGCAATGAAGAAGGTCCGCGAAGAAATGGGCTTGACCAATGCCTGGGTCATGATCCCGTTCGTGCGCACCCTTGAAGAAGGCCGCAAGGTCGTCGACGTGCTTGCCGACAACGGACTCAAGCAGGGCCAGGATGGCCTCAAGATCATCATGATGTGCGAAGTCCCCTCGAACGCCTTGATGGCCGACGAGTTTCTCGACATATTCGATGGCTTCTCGATTGGCTCCAACGATCTGACCCAACTCACCCTCGGCCTCGATCGCGACTCCAGCATCGTCGCCCACCTGTTCGACGAACGCGACCCCGCCGTCAAGAAACTGCTGTCGATGGCCATCCAGACCGCCAAACGCAAAGGCAAGTACGTCGGCATCTGCGGCCAGGGCCCGAGCGATCACCCGGATCTGGCGGAGTGGTTGATGGACGAAGGGATCGAGTCGGTATCGCTGAATCCGGATACGGTGGTGGATACATGGCTCAAGCTGGCCAAGAAAAGAGCCGGTTGATACAGAGCATCTGCTTGCGCATCAGGGATGGTCGGTTGCACGCCTCTCCCCACCCAGGTATGAGAGAAAAGTAGCCGACTAAGCCTGCCCCGGTCTGATCCGGGGTTTTTGAGCGTGGGTCGAACGCAACTTAATTGGATCGTCCAAGAATCTGCGCCACAATGACGGGAACGGATCCTTAGGCCCTCGCCATGTTGCTGACCGCCGTATTGCTACCTGCACCGGAAGGTGGATTCACCGCACTGAACCCCGAAACGGGTTCAACGTCTCAAGGTGAAACCGTGGAAGAAGCCTTGGCCAATCTGCGAGAGGCAACCGAACTCTTTCTCGAAGAATTTCCCATTGCCGCCCCCGGGCAGCCACTCGTCACGACGTTTGAAGTCGCCGTGAATGCCTAGGCTGCCGCGAGTCTCCGGCTCGGGCGCCGTGCGAGCGCTGCAGAAGCTGGGTTTTGAAGTAGCACGGCAGCGCGGCAGTCATATTGTGCTTCGACGCGGATCGGCGGGCTGCGTGGTTCCAAATCATCACGAGTTGAAGGTTGGCACGTTAGCGAGCGTGCTCAAGCAGGCTGGCGTTTCCGCTGACGCATTTATCGAGGCACTTCGCCAATAAACACAGTTGATGAATTCGCAATGCATTCACTTGCGTGGGTTCTCAGGGCGCAGACGGCGAATTCAAAATTCAAGACCTGGCCCGCCTTCCGCCGACCTCGCAGGGGGAAACCGGATCGAAGGGGTCATTGATATTTGATGGAACAAGTTTAGAACTTAAAAATCAATGACTCTGACCCCTTCGATCGAAAAGGGCGTCAGGTGCGATGGGAAACAAAGCTGCTCCCCTTCGTTCGCTTGATCGACGCTGGCTCACCGATGCCGCCGCAACGGCCTTCCTTCAACCGGTTGCTTCACTGCGAATCATCGTCAGCCGAGCATCGATCACGCTGCGCGGC
>Ga0209477_1001682_pt1 | contig 13269 bp, 9 predicted proteins | sample KloWWTupernatant_FD_187180 | JGI IMG/M metagenome (GOLD analysis project Ga0209477, IMG submission 187180) | Active sludge microbial communities from Klosterneuburg, Austria, studying microevolution and ecology of nitrifiers - Klosterneuburg... | ecosystem: Engineered > WWTP > Aerobic digester >...
GGCGTCACTGCTGTCGAACCTCTCGCACTTCGCCGGCGTGGTCATGACGCCACGTCGGGCTTCGCTGTTCCGGCAAGTCGAGTTCCTGCGATTGTCCGAGCGGCGCATCCTGCTGATCATCGTCACGCCGGAGGGCGACGTCCAGAACCGCATCCTGTCGACCGAGCGCGACTACACGCCGGCGCAGCTGGTCGAGGCGGCCAACTACATCAATGCGCACTTCGCCGGGCTCGACTTCGAGCACATCCGTGCGCACCTTCAGTCCGAGCTCGCATCGCTGCGCGACGACATCACCTCGCTGATGCACAAGGCGGTGGAGGCCAGCAACCGAGCGCTCACCGAAGAAGCCGAGCCGGTGGTCATCTCCGGCGAGCGCAACCTCGTCGGCCTCGCCGACCTGTCCGACAACATGGAACGGCTTCGCAGGCTGTTCGACCTGTTCGACCACAAGACCAGCCTGGTGCAACTGCTCGACGCGTCGAGCCGTGCGCAGGGCGTCCAGATCTTCATCGGCGGCGAGTCCGAACTGGTGCCGATGGACCAGATCAGCGTGGTGGTCGCGCCGTACGAGGCGGACGGGCGCATCGTCGGCACGCTCGGCGTGATCGGCCCGACGCGGATGGCCTACGAACGGGTGATACCGATCGTCGACATCACCGCGAAGCTGGTGTCCTCCGCGCTGAGCCACCACGGCTGATGCCGCGAGTGGACGCTCCGACACGATCGTCGCCCGTGCGGATGCCGGCGCCTGCATGTCCGAAGCGCTGATCCGCCGCTTCTTCGACGCGTTCGCCGCACTCGACGGCGCGGCGATGGCGGCCTGCTATCACCCGCAGGCCTCGTTCAGCGACCCGGTGTTTCCGGACCTTCGCGGCGGCGAGCCGGGGGCGATGTGGCGCATGCTGACCGCTGCTGCCGCGCGCAGCGGCGACTTCCGGCTCGACTACCGGATTGCCCGATCCGACGAGCGCAAGGCGCAGGTGCTGTGGGAGGCCCACTATCCATACCGGCCCGGGCGCAAGGTGCACAACCGGGTGCGGTCGACGCTCACCGTGTGGGACGGCGCGATCGTGCGTCACGTCGACGAGTTCGCGTTCTGGTCCTGGAGCCGGCAGGCGCTGGGCGCGAGCGGCTGGCTGCTCGGCTGGGCGCCCGCCTACCGCCGCGCGGTGCAGCGCGCCGCGCGCGGGCAACTCGATCGCTTCATTGCGCGCGAGGGCGCCTCCCCGTCATGACCCGCTATACCGCCATCGGCACTTTCGACCACGCCGCGCCGGCGCGCGCCGCCGTGCTCTTGCTGCAACTCGGCACGCCCGACGAGCCCACGCCGGCGGCGGTTCGCCGCTACCTGAGCGAATTCCTGTCGGATCCGCGCGTGGTCGAGATCCCCAGGCTGGCGTGGCTGCCGATCCTCCACGGCATCATCCTTCGCACCCGGCCGGCGCAGTCGGCGCGCAAGTACGCCAGCGTCTGGACCGGCGAGGGGTCGCCGCTGCTGGTGCATACCCGCCGCCAGGCGTCGCTGCTGCGCGGCGCCCTCGGCGCGCGCGGCCACGACGTCGAGGTCGCGTTCGCGATGCGCTACGGGAATCCGTCGATCGCGAAGGTGCTGCGCGAATTGCGCGAGCGCAACGTGACCCGGCTGCTGGCGTTGCCGATGTATCCGCAGTTTTCGGGATCGACCACTGCGACGGCGTTCGACGCGCTCGGCCGCGAGCTGGCCGGCTGGCGCAACCAGCCCGAGTGGCGCACCGTGCGCGGTTTCCACGACGACGACGGCTACCTCGACGCCCTGGTGGCGAGCGTGCGCCGCGCGTGGGAGCGCGATGGCCGCGCCGAGCGGCTGGTGATGAGCTTTCACGGCGTGCCGAGGCGCACGCTGACGCTCGGCGATCCGTACCATTGCGAGTGTCAGGCCACCGGCCGGCAGCTGGCCGAGCGCCTCGGCCTGCGCCCCGGAGAATGGCTCGTCACGTTCCAGTCGCGCTTCGGACGGGCGGAGTGGCTGCAGCCGTACACCGAGCCCACGCTGAGGCAACTCGCCGCCTCCGGCGTTCGCAGCGTCGACCTGGTCTGCCCGGGCTTCGTCGCCGATTGCCTCGAAACCCTCGAAGAGATCGCGATCGAAGGCCGCCAGGCCTTTCTCGACGCCGGCGGGCAGGCCTACCGGTACATCGAATGCCTGAACGAGTCGCCGCAGTTCGTCGACGCGCTGGCCACGCTCGCCGAGCAACACCTGTCGGGCTGGCCGACCCGCCGCCTCACCGAAGCGCAGGCCGCCGAGCAGGCCCGCCTGCTCGCGCAGCGCAAGCAGCGCGCGCTCGATCTCGGCGCCAGCGCCTGATCGGGGCTGCGCGCCGAGGCGGCGCTGCACCGGGGCCGCGCCCCGACGCGGGTCTCGCTGGCGCGCGCAGCCGAAAAGTCGCTCAGGCCTTCGGCGGAATCCGCAGCACCTGCCCCGGATAGATCTTGTCCGGATGCGTGAGCATCGGCTTGTTCGCCTCGAAGATCTGCATGTAGGCGTTGGCGTTGCCGTAGTACTCCTTGGCGATCTTCGACAGCGTGTCGCCGCGCACCACCGTATAGAATTTCGCCTCTGGGAGCGGATTCTTCACCGTCATGTTGTCGACCACCTTGACCACGCCGGACACGTTGCCGCAACACAGCGCGATCTTCTCGCGGGTTTCCTGGTCGTTGGCCAGACCGGAAACCGTGACCGTGCCGGTGCTCGCGTCGAAGGCGACGTCCAGGTTCTCGGCGCTCAGCTTCATCGCGCCGATGTAGTCCTTGATCGCCTTCGCAGCGGTCGCGTTGGCGTCCGCGGCCGCGCCCGCAGCCTTCGCTTCGCCGCTTCCGAACAGTTTCTCGCCAGCTTCCTTGATGAACGACAGCAGACCCATGATTGTTCTCCTTGCCTGATGCCCCACCGGCGGCGGGGGCTGAACGAGAGAGTAGCGTGTTCGGGCCGCCGCACCCCCATTGCCGTCAAACCCCCTTTGAAATTCCGGCCAATGCCCCGACATGAGACAGGCCGCTTTCGAGCCGGCGTGGGATTCTTGGTGCAAGTATTTGATTCGATTGGGAGATTGAGGGGATGAACCCAGACAGGCCGGATCGACCCGAAGACCAGGCGCGCGCCGCAGCCGATGCCGCAGCGGGGCCACCGGGGCCCGAAGCAAGCCCGGCCGGCGGGGCGGCGGACGCAGCGGGAGCGGATCTGGCGCAGCGATTGTCCGACGCAGAGGCGAAGCTGGCCGAGATGCAGGACCAGTACCTGCGCGCGGTCGCCGAGGTCGAAAACGTGCGGCGCCGGGCGCAGGAAGACGTCGCCAGGGCGCACAAGTACGGCATCGAGGGTTTCGCGGAGAGCCTGCTGCCAGTCAGGGACAGCCTCGAGATGGCGCTGACGGCCGACACCCCGACGGTCGAGAACCTGAAGGAGGGTGTCGAGGCGACGTTGCGCCTGCTGGTCTCGGCCTTCGAGAAGAACCGCCTGCTCCAGATCGATCCGCAGGGCGAGAAGTTCGACCCGAACCGGCACCAGGCGATCTCGACCGTCCCCGCGTCGGCGACCCAGCCGCCGGTGGCGCCGAACCACGTCGCGCACGTGCTGCAGAAGGGCTACCTGATCGCCGACCGCGTGCTGCGACCGGCGCTCGTCACCGTGGTGCAGGGCTGATCGGGCCGCCGCCGGCTTGAATTCCGCCCGACGCGACACATCTGTAGAACCAGCAAGTTTTCGCCATCGAGGAACGAACCAAATGGGCAAGATCATCGGCATCGACCTGGGCACGACGAACTCGTGCGTCGCCATCATGGAGGGCGGCCAGCCCAAGGTGATCGAGAACTCCGAGGGCGCGCGCACCACGCCGTCGATCGTCGCCTACATGGACGACGGCGAGATCCTGGTCGGCGCGCCGGCCAAGCGGCAGGCGGTCACCAATCCGAGGAACACGCTGTACGCGGTCAAGCGGCTGATCGGGCGCAAGTTCGGGGAAAAGGAGGTCCAGAAGGACATCCACCTGATGCCGTACGGGATCGTGAAGGCCGACAACGGCGACGCCTGGGTCGAGGTGCGCGGCAAGAAGCTCGCGCCGCCGCAGGTTTCGGCCGAGGTGCTGCGCAAGATGAAGAAGACCGCCGAGGACTACCTCGGCGAGGAAGTGACCGAGGCGGTCATCACCGTTCCGGCGTACTTCAACGACAGCCAGCGCCAGGCGACCAAGGATGCCGGCCGCATCGCCGGGCTCGACGTCAAGCGGATCATCAACGAGCCGACCGCGGCGGCGCTCGCATTCGGGCTCGACAAGGGCGGCGGCAAGGACCGCAAGGTCGCGGTCTACGACCTCGGCGGCGGCACCTTCGACATCTCGATCATCGAGATGGCCGACGTCGAAGGCGAGAAGCAGTTCGAGGTCCTTTCGACCAACGGCGACACTTTCCTCGGCGGCGAGGATTTCGACCAGCGGATCATCGACTACGTGATCGGCGAGTTCAAGAAGGAGCAGGGCGTCGACCTCGCGAAGGACGTGCTCGCGCTGCAGCGGCTGAAGGAGGCCGCCGAGAAGGCCAAGATCGAGCTGTCGTCGAGCCAGCAGACCGAGTTCAACCTGCCGTACATCACGGCCGACGCGTCGGGCCCGAAGCACCTGAACATGAAGATCACGCGCGCGAAGCTCGAGGCGCTGGTCGAGGAACTGGTCGAGCGCACGATCGAGCCGTGCCGCATCGCGTTGAAGGACGCCGGCGTGAAGGCGTCGGACATCGACGACGTGATCCTGGTCGGCGGCATGACACGGATGCCGAAGGTGCAGGAGAAGGTCAAGGAGTTCTTCGGCAAGGAGCCGCGCAAGGACGTCAATCCCGACGAGGCGGTTGCCGTCGGCGCTGCGATCCAGGGGGCCGTGCTGTCGGGCGACCGCAAGGACGTGCTGCTGCTCGACGTCACGCCGCTGTCGCTGGGCATCGAGACGCTGGGCGGCGTCATGACCAAGATGATCCAGAAGAACACCACGATCCCGACCAAGTTCGCGCAGACCTTCTCGACGGCCGACGACAACCAGCCGGCGGTGACGATCAAGGTCTACCAGGGCGAGCGCGAGGTGGCGACCGGCAACAAGCTGCTCGGCGAGTTCAACCTCGAAGGCATTCCGCCGGCGGCCCGCGGCACGCCGCAGATCGAGGTCACGTTCGACATCGACGCGAACGGCATCCTGCACGTGTCGGCGAAGGACAAGGCGACCGGCAAGGAGAACAAGATCACGATCAAGGCCAACTCGGGTCTCACGGAAGCGGAGATCCAGAAGATGGTCAAGGACGCCGAGGCCAACGCCGAGGAGGACCACAAGCGCGTCGAGCTGACCCAGGCGCGCAACCAGGCCGACGCGCTGGTGCACTCGGTGAAGAAGTCGCTCGCCGAGTACGGCGACAAGGTCGACGCTGCCGAGAAGTCGAAGATCGAGGACGCGCTGAAGGCCGCCGAGGAATCGCTGAAGTCCGACGACAAGGACGAGATCGAGGCGAAGACCACTGCGTTGATGAGCGCGTCGCAGAAGCTCGGCGAGATGATGTACGCGAAGACGCAGGCCGAGGCCGGCGGCGGCGCGCAGGCGGCGGGCGGCGCCGCGCCCGACGGCGGTGGTGCTTCCGAGGCGCGGCGCCCGGCGGACGAGGACGTGGTCGATGCCGATTTCAAGGAAGTGAAACGCGACGCTTGAGGGACGAGGAGGGAGCAGCGACCCCACGACGGGACGGCGACCCGGCTATTTCGACCAGACAGAGGAGCTGCGGAAGACACTGGACGACGTGAGCGGAATGCCGATGGGTCTGCGGGCGTCGGTGCGCCGGCGCGCCGGCTCCTGACCCTTCTCCGTTCCCCCTTCTCCCTTCCCTCCGAACAATGGCAAAGCGTGACTACTACGAAGTCCTCGGCGTCGCGAAGAACGCGACCGACGACGAACTGAAGAAGGCCTATCGCAAGCTCGCGATGAAGTACCACCCGGACCGAAATCCGGACAGCAAGGACGGCGAGGAGAAGTTCAAGGAGGTCAAGGAAGCCTACGAGATGCTGGCCGATCCGGCCAAGCGCGAGGCGTACGACCGTTTCGGGCATGCCGGTGTCGACCCCAACACGGGATTCGGGGGTGGCGCGGGCGGTCAGGGTTTCGGCGGATTCGCCGACGTGTTCGGCGACATCTTCGGCGACATCTTCGGCGGCCAGCGCGCAGGCGGCGGGCGCAGCAACGTCTACCGCGGCGCGGACCTTCGATATGCGATGGAGGTGTCCCTCGAGCAGGCCGCCAACGGCTACGCGTCCGAGATCCGCGTGCCGAGCTGGGAGGGCTGCACGGCCTGCAACGGCAGCGGCGCCAAGCCCGGGACGAAGCCGAAGGTCTGCCACGGCTGCGGCGGGCAGGGCGCGGTCCGGGTCCAGCAGGGTTTCTTCTCGATCCAGCAGACCTGCCCGACCTGCCATGGCAGCGGCAAGGTGATTCCCGAACCGTGCACCAGCTGCGACGGCGTGGGCCGCGTGAAGAAGAACAAGACGCTCGAGGTCAAGATTCCTGCGGGCATCGACGACGGCATGCGGATCCGCTCGGCCGGCAACGGCGAGCCCGGCCTCAACGGCGGCCCACCGGGCGACCTGTACGTCGAGATCCACGTCAAGGAGCACCCGGTGTTCCAGCGCGACGGCGACGACCTGCACTGCGAGGTGCCGATCGGCATCACGACGGCGGCGCTCGGCGGCAAGGTGCAGATCCCGACGCTGAGCGGCCGCGCCGAGATCGAGCTGCCCGAGGGCACGCAGTCGGGCAAGCAGTTCCGGCTGCGCGGCAAGGGCATCAAGGGCATCCGCTCCAGCTACCCCGGCGACCTGTATGCGCACGTGGTCGTCGAGACGCCGGTGCGTCTCACCGACAAGCAGAAGCAGCTGCTGCAGGAACTCGAGGCGTCGCTGAAGGACCCGAAGCACAGTCCGCAGACCAAGGGCTGGATGGACAAAGTGAAGGATTTCTTCCAGTGAAGCTCACCTTCGCCGGCGCCGCCGACACGGTCACCGGCTCGCGCTACCTGCTCGACTCGGGCGGCCGGCAGATCCTGCTCGATTGCGGTCTGTTCCAGGGTTTCAAGAAGCTGCGCGAGCGCAACTGGGCGCCGTTCCCGCTGCCGCCGCGCGACATCGACCGGGTGGTGCTCAGCCACGCGCACCTGGACCACAGCGGCTACCTGCCGGCGCTGGTGCGCGACGGTTTTCGCGGACAGGTCATCGCCACCGAGGCGACGCGCGAGTTGTGCGAGATCCTGCTGCGCGACAGCGCCCGGTTGCAGGAGGAAGAGGCCGAGTTCGCGAACCGGCACGGCTACTCGAAGCACGAGCCGGCGCTGCCGCTGTACACGTCGGAGGATGCCGATCGCGCGCTGTCGCGCATCGTCGCGGTCGATTTCCACGAAGACTTCGACCTCGGCGACGACCTCGTGGGCCGCTTCCTGCCGGCGGGGCACCTGCTCGGTGCCGCGATCGTGCGGGTGCAGCGCGGCCATCGCTCGCTGGTGTTCAGCGGCGACCTCGGCCGCCCGAACGACCTGGTGATGCAGGCACCGCACAAGGTCGAGGCGGCCGACACGCTGATCGTCGAGTCGACCTACGGTGATCGCGACCACACCGACGACGATCCCGAGGCCGTGCTGGGGCGCGTGATCCGCGAGACGGCGGCGCGCGGCGGCACGATCCTGATCCCGTCGTTCGCGGTCGGCCGCGCGCAGGCGTTGCTGTACGCGTTGTACCGGCTCAAGGAGCGCGGCGAGATTCCCGAGATCCCGGTCTACCTCGACAGCCCGATGGCGGTCGACGCGACGCGCCTGTATCACCGCTTCCGCAGCTACCATCGGCTGACGCCTGAACAGTGCAGCGGCATGTACCGCACGGCGAAGCTGGTGACGACGCCCGAGGAATCGAAGCGTCTGGCGTCGCTGCACGTGCCGGCGATCATCATTTCGGCCAGCGGCATGGCCACGGGCGGCCGGGTGCTGCACCACCTGAAGCGCATCCTGCCCGATCCGGACAACCACGTCGTCTTCGCCGGTTTCCAGGCGCCCGGCACGCGCGGTGCGCACCTGGTCGGCGGCGCGCGCGAGGTCAAGATCCACGGCGACTGGCACCCGGTGCGCGCCGGCGTCACGCAGCTCGACGGCTTCTCGGCGCATGCCGACGGCGACGAACTGATCGACTGGATGCGCGGCTTCCGCTCGCCGCCGAAGCAGGTCTACGTCACCCACGGCGAGCCCGAGGCCGCCGACCGCCTGCGCGTGCGCATCGAGGCCGAGCTCGGCTGGCGGGCGAGGGTGCGCGTTCCCGAACACCTGGAGCAGGTCGAACTCGCGCTCTGAAGGGTTGCGACGTCGCCGGCCCGCGAGGCTGGTAGAGTCGCAGCCATGCAAGTCGTCCAGTTCCGGCGGCCGGTCGGCCAGCGCAAGGGGCGGCAGGTCGATCCGGCCGCCCTGCAGCGCGTGCGCGCGCTGCTCGAGGGCCAGTCGCTGCGTCGCGACCTGCTCATCGAGCACCTGCATCGCATCCAGGATGCCGAGGGCTGCCTGCCGGCGCCGATGCTGGCCGCGCTCGCGACGCTGATGCGGCTGTCGCAGGCCGAGGTCTTCGAAGTCGCGAGCTTCTATCACCACTTCGACGTCGTCGGCGACGGCGCTGCCCGGCCGCCCGCGCTGACGGTGCGGGTGTGCGATTCGCTGTCGTGCCGGCTGGCGGGAGCCGAGGCGCTGGTCGCGGGGCTCGCCGCACGGTTCGGGCGCGACGTGCGCGTGCAGCGCGTGCCGTGCATCGGGCGCTGCGCCGAAGCGCCAGCGGCAGTGGTCGGGCGCCGGCCGGTGGCGCCGGCCGACGTCGAATCGGTCGCGGCTGCGGTGGCGCACGGCGATCGCGACTGTCCGCTGCCCGGCGCGCAGGCTTACGCGGCCTACCGCGCGGCCGGCGGCTACGCACAGCTGGCGCGCGTGCTGCAGGGGTCGCGCGATCGCGAATCGGTGCTCGGCGAGCTCGAATCGTCCGGCCTGCGCGGGCTGGGCGGCGCCGGCTTCCCGATCGCTCGCAAGTGGCGCATCGTCGCCGCGCAGCCGGCGCCACGCCTGATGGTCGTCAACGCCGACGAGGGCGAGCCGGGCACCTTCAAGGATCGCCACTACCTCGAACGGGCGCCGCACCGGATGCTCGAAGGAATGCTGATCGCGGCATCGGTGGCCGGTTGCGACGCCTGCTACATCTACCTGCGCGACGAGTACGCGGGCGTGCGCGCGTTGCTCGAACGCGAGCTCGACGCGCTGCGCCGCGATCCACCGGTCACCGGCCACCCGCTGCCGCCGATGCATCTCAGGCGCGGCGCGGGCGCCTACATCTGCGGCGAGGAGAGTGCGCTGATCGAGTCGATCGAGGGGCGGCGCGGCATGCCGCGGCTGCGGCCACCGTACGTGGCCGAGGTCGGGCTGTTCGGTCGCCCGACGCTGGCGCACAACGTCGAGACGCTGCACTGGGTGCCGGAGATCCTCGAGCGCGGCGCAGACTGGTTCGCGTCGCACGGGCGGCGCGGTCGCCGCGGCCTGCGCTCGTTCTCGGTGTCGGGACGCGTGCGCGAGCCCGGCGTCAAGCTGGCGCCGGCGGGCATCAGCGTGCGCGAACTGGTCGACGAGTACTGCGGGGGCATGCTGCCGGGGCACGAGCTCTATGCGTACCTGCCGGGCGGCGCGTCGGGCGGGATCCTGCCGGCGGCGCTCGCCGACGAGCCGCTGGACTTCGACACGCTGCAGCCGCACGGTGCGTTCATCGGTTCGGCGGCGGTGATCGTGCTCTCGCAGCGCGACAGTGCCGTCGATGCCGCGCGCAACCTGTTGTCGTTCTTCGCCGACGAGTCCTGCGGCCAATGCACGCCGTGCCGCGTCGGCACGGCGAAGGCCCTGCGCGAGATCGCGTCGACCGGCTGGAACGTCGCGCTGCTGCGCGAACTGTCGACGACGATGATGGACGCGTCGATCTGCGGCCTCGGTCAGGCGGCGCCGAACCCGGTGCTGTCGGTCCTGCGTCACTTCGCGCACGAGCTCGAAGCGGGCTCCGGGGGCAAGCGATGAGCACGGCGGGCAAGGCGCCGACCGCGGCGCCGGCGACGGTCACGTTCGAACTCGACGGACGCCGCATCGACGCGATCGCGGGCGAGTCCATCCTGGCGGCTGCGCGGCGGCACGGCGTCGAGATTCCGCACCTGTGCCACCGCGACGGCTACCGCCCCGACGGCAACTGCCGGGCCTGCGCGGTCGAGATCGAAGGCGAGCGGGTGCTCGCGCCGTCGTGCTGCCGCGCGCCGACGCCCGGCATGCAGGTGCGCGCGCACGGCGATCGCGCGCGAGCCGCGCAACGGATGGTGGTCGAGCTGCTGCTCGCCGATGCGCCCGAGGCGGATCGACGCGAGGACTCCGAGTTGCGGCACTGGGCCCAGGTGCTCGGGGTCGGTGCGCCGCGCTTCGCCGCGCGCGAGCAACCCGGACCGGACTTCAGCCATCCGGCGATCGCGGTGCAACTCGACGCCTGCATCCAGTGCGGGCGCTGCGTGCGCGCCTGCCGCGAGGAGCAGGCCAACGACGTGATCGGCTACGCGTGGCGGGGCGAGCACGCGAAGATCGTCTTCGACCTCGACGACCCGATGGGCGCGTCCACCTGCGTCGGTTGCGGGGAGTGCGTGCAGGCCTGCCCGACCGGTGCGTTGATGCCGCGACTGCTCGGCGGCGACGCCGAAGGACGTGTTGCGGTGGCGCCTCGCGCGTCCGAACGCCAGGTCGACTCGCTGTGCCCGTTCTGCGGCGTCGGCTGCCAGATGACCTACCACGTGACGGGCAACCGGATCCAGTACGTCGAAGGCCGCGACGGACCTGCCAATCGCGGCCGGCTGTGCGTCAAGGGGCGCTTCGGCTTCGACTACGCGGCCAGTCGCGAGCGCCTGCGGGTCCCGCTGGTGCGCAAGCCCGGCGCCGCGAAGCAGCCTGGCTTCGGGCGGGTTCCCCCCGACTGGCGCGACCAGTTCCGCGAGGCCACGTGGGAGGAAGCGCTCGATCTCGCCGGCGGGGGCCTGGTCCGCCTCCGCGACGCGCACGGTCCGTCTGCGCTCGCCGGCTTCGGATCGGCGAAGGGCAGCAACGAGGAAGCCTACCTGTTCCAGAAGCTGGTGCGGACCGGCTTTGGCACGAACAACGTCGATCACTGCACGCGGCTGTGCCACGCGTCGTCGGTCGCTGCCTTGCTCGAGGGCATCGGCTCGGGCGCGGTGTCGAACCCGGTGTCGGACGTCCTGAAGGCGGACGTCGTGTTCGTGATCGGCGCCAATCCGACCGTCAACCATCCGGTCGCCGCGACCTGGATCAAGAACGCGGTCGCGCGCGGCACCCGGCTCGTGGTCGCGGACCCGCGGCGCACGGAACTCGCCCGGCATGCGACGCACGTGCTGCAGTTTCGCTCGGACACCGACGTCGCGCTGCTCAATGCGATGCTGCACACCATCGTCGCCGAGGGGCTGGTCGATCACGACTTCGTCGCGGCGCGCACCGCCGGTTTCGAAGCGCTGCGCGAGCAGGTCGCCTCGTACAGCCCCGAGGCGATGGCGCCGGTGTGCGGCATCGATGCCGCCACGATTCGCGAGGTCGCCAGGCTGTACGCGCGCAGTCGCGCGTCGATGATCCTGTGGGGAATGGGCATCTCGCAGCACGTGCACGGCACCGACAACGTGCGCTGCCTGATCGCGCTGGCGCTGGTCACCGGACAGATCGGCCGTCCCGGCACCGGGCTGCACCCGCTGCGCGGGCAGAACAACGTGCAGGGCGCCTCGGACGCCGGCCTCATTCCGATGATGCTGCCCGACTACCACCGCGTCGACGACGAGCACGCGGCGTCCGCGTTCGAGAGGCTGTGGGGCGCGAAGCTCGACCGCCGCCCTGGTTTGACCGTGGTCGAGATCCTGCGCGCGGCGGGCGCGCGCGCGATCCGCGGCATGTACATCGCCGGCGAGAATCCGGCGATGTCCGATCCCGACCTGCGCCACGCGCGCGAGGCACTGGCGTCGCTGGACCTGCTCGTCGTGCAGGACATCTTTCCGACCGAGACGGCGTACCTCGCCGACGTGATCCTCCCGGCCTCGGCGTTTCCCGAGAAGACCGGCAGCTTCACCAACACCGACCGCATGGTGCAGCTGGCGCGCCAGGCGCTCGAGCCGCCCGGGCAGGCGCGCCAGGACCTCTGGATCATCGTCCAGATGGCGCGCCGCTTCGGCCTGGATTGGCGGTACGCGCATCCGCGCGAGGTGTTCGAGGAGATGCGCCAGGGCATGGCGTCGATTCGCGGCATCTCGTGGGAGCGGCTCGAGCGCGAGGGCTGCGTGACCTACCCCTGCGCGGACGAGGACGATCCCGGTCATCCGGTGGTGTTCGTCGACCGGTTTCCCACGGGGGATGGACGCGGCCGTCTGGTTCCCGTCCGGCTCGAGCCCGCCGACGAGCAGCCCGACGACGCGTGGCCGTTCGTGCTGATCACCGGCCGCCAGCTCGAGCACTGGCACACCGGCGCAATGACGCGGCGGGCGCAGGCGCTCGACGCGATCGAGCCCGAGCCGACGGCGTCCCTGCATCCGCAGGACCTCGTGCGGCTGGGGTTGAACGCCGGCGACCACGCGGCGGTCGCTTCGCGGCGTGGCGAGATCGTGCTGCGGGTCCGCGAGGACGATGGCGTCGCGGTGGGCAGCGTGTTCGTGCCGTTCGCCTACGCGGAAGCCGCGGCGAACCTGCTGACGAGGCCGGCGCTCGATCCGTTCGGGAAGATCCCCGGCTTCAAGTACTGCGCGGTGCGCGTCAGCCGCGCGCCGGCGGAGGCTCGTACTGCCTGAGCAACTCGCGCCCGATGATCAGCTTCTGCACCTCGGTCGCGCCTTCGTAGATGCGCAGCGGCCGGATCTCGCGATAGAGCTGCTCGACGATCATCCCGGACTTCACGCCGAGCCCGCCGAAGATCTGCATCGCCTTGTCGATCACCTGCTGTGCGGTCTCGGTGGCGACCATCTTCGCCATCGCCACTTCGCGGGTGCCACGCTCTCCGAGGCAATCGCGGACCCACGCGGCGCGGTAGGTCAGCAGCGCGGCGGCGTCGATGCCGGTGGCCATGTCGGCCAGCGCCGCCTGCGTGAGCTGGAAGTCGGCCAGCGTCTGGCCGAGCATGCGCCGGCGCGTCGC
>Ga0209477_1001685_pt1 | contig 13242 bp, 4 predicted proteins | sample KloWWTupernatant_FD_187180 | JGI IMG/M metagenome (GOLD analysis project Ga0209477, IMG submission 187180) | Active sludge microbial communities from Klosterneuburg, Austria, studying microevolution and ecology of nitrifiers - Klosterneuburg... | ecosystem: Engineered > WWTP > Aerobic digester >...
CGTCCACTACTACCGCGATGCTGACGCCGCACAGACGGTGCCCGGCCTCATGCACGTGACCTTTGGGCCCTATCACGTGCGCGATGTCGAGTTCGTCGCCGCCTTCGACGTCGACGACAAGAAGGTCGGCAAGGACCTGGCCGAGGCGATCAACGCCTCCGAGAACAACACGATCAAGATCTGCGACGTCCCCACCACAGGCATCACCGTCCAGCGCGGCCACACGCTCGACGGCCTGGGCAAGTACTACCGCATGACCATCGACGAGTCCGCCGCCGAGCCGGTCGACGTCGTGGCGGCTCTGCGCGACGCCGAGGCCGACGTCCTCGTCTCCTATCTCCCCGTGGGCAGCGAAGAGGCCGACAAGTTCTACGCCCAGTGCGCGATCGACGCCGGCGTCGCCTTCGTCAACGCCCTCCCCGTCTTCATCGCGAGCGACCCCGAGTGGGCGGCCAAGTTCGAGGCGGCGGGCGTGCCGATCATCGGCGACGACATCAAGTCCCAGGTCGGCGCGACGATCACCCACCGCGTCCTCGCCAAGCTCTTCGAGGACCGCGGCGTCCAGCTCGACCGGACCTACCAGCTCAACGTCGGCGGCAACATGGACTTCAAGAACATGCTCGAGCGCGAGCGCCTCGAGTCCAAGAAGGTCTCCAAGACCCAGGCCGTCACCTCCAACCTCACCGGCTCCCTCGCCGGCAAGACCGAGGACCGCAACGTCCACATCGGCCCGTCGGACTATGTCGCCTGGCTCGACGACCGCAAGTGGGCCTACGTCCGCCTCGAAGGTCGCGCCTTCGGTGACGTGCCCCTCAACCTCGAATACAAGCTCGAGGTCTGGGACTCCCCCAACTCCGCCGGCATCATCATCGACGCGATCCGCGCCGCCAAGATCGCCAAGGACCGCGGCATCGGCGGCCCCCTCCTGTCGGCCTCGTCCTACCTGATGAAGTCGCCGCCAGAGCAGCGCCCGGACGACATCGGCCGCGCCCGTCTCGAGGCCTTCATCGAGGGCACCGAGCCCCGCTGATCGCACCCCAGAAAAGACAAGCAGGTATGCCGTCCGCTCACGTGAGCGGACGGCATACCTCCGTTTGTGGCCGGGTCTTCGTCGGTGAAGCCATGGAGTCGTCAGGCCTTTCGGGCAAAGCCGGTCACTGGCGTGTGAGGTAGACAGTGGCTCCGGAGTCGGCCCGGCACACGGTCGGCAGGGCGCCGGTGCAGGTGAGTGCGTAGTCCTGACCGGTCACCGGGGAGTTGGCGGTGACGCTCGCCTCGCCGCCCTCCGGGGCCGCCGACCGGTATGCCGTGGCGACGGCGAGCGCGAACGGGCACGTGGTGTTGGGGTCGGGCGTGAAGATCGCAGCCGTGTCCGCCGACCCAGCAGACTCACTGGTGCCGCAGGAGATGGCGCCCGCAGGAAGCGGACTCGGCGTCACCGACGGGCTGGCCGAGCCACTGGCCGAGGACGTGGCCGGCCCGCTCGGTGGGGCAACGGCGGACGCCGAGGCCGAACCGCTGGGCGAGGCCGCCGTTTCCTGGTCATCCGGGGCATCGACACGCAGCACCGACCAGAGGATGACGATGAGCGTGGCCGCCACCAACGCCCCGGCCACCATGAGCAGCGCGCGCGCCGAGCCCGGCCGTGCGAGCCGCCCCTCGTCCTCACCGTCGCCGCCGTGGCCTCCCTCCCCTGAGCGGTCCGCGTCTTCCTGGCTCAGGTGGACGGGGCGGGTGGGCGGCATCACCGGGGCCGGTGGCACCACGACGGGCATCGGCTGGATCGGGGTGGCCTCGATCGATGACGGCTGGATCGGCGTCGACTCCACAGGTGTCGACTCGATCGGGGTCTCCGCGTGGTCATCCGCGACCGGGGTTTCGGGACCTGACCACCCGAAGACCTCATCGGTCAGCGAAACCGGCTCCCCGGCATACGCATCGGTCTGCGCTTCGGTCTGCGCGTGGGGGGCGGCGACGATCTGGGCTGCGCCGCAATGGGGACAGAAGTCCGCCCACGCTGCGACCTGCCGCGTGCAGGCTGGGCACTGCATCTGGTCACTCCTTCGGGGCGAGGTCATCGACCGTCCAGTCTCGCCGGGTGGACGAACGGACGCAATTTCAGGTCAGGGGTTCTCCCAGTCGACCGTCACCGAACGGGACCCGTTGGGGCCGGAGCAGGTCACGGTGACCGTGGGGAAACTCTTGTAGCCGAAGTGGCCGCCGTAGTCCCCGGTCGAGTTGTCCGGCTGGTTCCACCGCTTGTCGCGATCGCCGTAGTACTCGGGTGTCGCGGACGGTGCGGTGAGGCGACAGGACACGGTGCCACCGAAGTTGGCCACGGTCACGCGCGCCTCGTAGCAGGGGATGTCCTCGTAACACCGCAGGGCGGTGTTGACGAGTTTGGTTCCGTGCTGGACCCGCAGCACAAGGGGGGCGGGGTCGGTCCTGGCCGAGAGGGCCAGCGTCCCGGCCGAGGCGCCGGCGTCGGAGTAGGCCCGGACCTGGATCGAGTAGGTCGTGCTCCACTGCAGGCCGGACGCACCGAAACTCGTCCGCGGCGCCCCGTCATAGGAGAAGTCCCCCGTGATGACGACGCGCGTGATCGGCCGTCCGGCCGTCGGCAGGGACCACGTGTAGTTGACGTTTTGGCCGCTGCCCGAGGCCCCGCCGTTGGTCGGCGTCGGGGTCGGGCCGTAGGGGTTGGCGGCGGCACTGGCCGGGCTGGAGTCCATCGTGCCGTTGTTGGCGATCACGGTGAAAGTCTGGTTGGTCAAGGGTTGGGCGCCGGTGCGGATGGTCAACTGCCCGCCCGCCGGGCAGTTCGATGGGGTGCAGTTGATCGTCCCGCCGCCGCCAGCGCTCGAGGTCCAGCGCACCGTCTGATAGCCCGTCGAGTGGGGATTGCCCAGGCTGACCACGAGCGTGGCGGTCTGGTCCGGCTGCGGTGTCGAGGCGGACACGCTCGGGTTGGCCGGTTGGCCGACGGACGTGAACGACGCAGGGTTGTTCTTCGGCGATTCGAGGTTGGCGCCGTTGGTCGCCGTGACGACGTAATCGTGTCGGGACCCATCGACCGCGACCGTGTCGCGATAGCTGAAGGTGTTGGCCGACACCGTCGCCAGCGTCTGCCAGGCACCCCCACCGGTGCGGCGGTGGACGGTGTAGCCGGTGAGCGGCGGACCGTTGGGTCGCGTCGCGCTCCAGGTCAGATCGACCGTGGTCTGGTCGGCCGTGGGCCCGAGACCACCAGGGGTCAGTCGGGGCGCCGCCACCGCCGGCGGCGTGCCTGCCGATTGCATGTTCGTCGACGGGCCGAAGGGGCCAGCGCCCAGCTCGTTCCACGCCTGGGCGGCCACGGCATACTCGGTCTCGTTGTTGAGCCCGCTCACGGTGGTCGCGAGGGAGGGTGCCGCGACCTCGACCGTCCGGGCGGCACCACTGCCGTCGGTGGGGATGAGACGGACCGTGTATTTCACGATCGCGCTGCCCTTGTTGTCGGGCGTCTGCCACGACAGGTTCAGGAGGCCGTCACCGCGGGAGACCATGGTGACTCCGGGCACGGGTCCGGGCTTGGTGTCCGGGCGGGCCACATTGCTCGGGGCACTCGGATCTCCTTCTCCCACAGCATTGGTCGCCGTGAGGACGAAGGTGTAGTCCTTGCCGTTCTCGAGTCCCTCGATGGTGCAGGGCGACGCGGTGCAGGCCAGTTGCCCGGTGCTGCCGCCGGTCCAGCGGACGGTGTAGGTGCGGATCGGCGAGCCGCCGTCATAGGTCGGGGCGATCCACGAGACCCGGGCGCGACCGCCGGCCTCGCGGTCGGCCTGGGCGCTCACTGCCGTGGGAGCCCCCGGCTTGCCGAGCATGGTGACATCGATGGTGCCGGAGGCGGTGCGGCCCGGACCGTCGCTCACGGTGACTTCGACGGTCCCCGTGGGTGAGGGTGCCTTCCCGGCAGTCACCGTGACCTGGCAGCCGCTGTGGGTGGCCGTGAGCGCCGTCCCGGAGCTCACCATGGCAGCGCCGACGGCGCACTGCGGATTGGCCAGGGGTGAGTCAAGGGCCGAGGCGACGTCGATCGTCTGGCTCTCGCCCTCCCGGAGGCCGGCGATGGACATGGGTCGGAGTCGGGGCGGCGGGATGGGCGCCTCGGTGCCCCCGACGACGATGACCCGGACCTCACCTGACGTGGTGCCACCTTGCACCCCCACCGTGAGGACCCCTTCACCGCTGGGTGCACGCGTCCCCGCGCTGAGGACGGCGAGTCGGTCGCCATCACCCTGCAGGCTCAGATCCACACCGGCGGGCTCGCTCTTCCACGACGCGGTGAAGGTCACCTCGTCCATGGTCATGCCCTGGGGGAGCCAGGCCCGACACAGGGTAGGGATGTCGAGTTGGCGCTCCAGCCCACCGGCGTTGAGCGTGATCGCACTCGTCGGACAGCGGAGCAGCGGCACGCGGGGCCCGACCTGCACCGGGATGGTCACGAACGCGGTGTTGACGTCCTGCTGGTCTGCGCTCATCTGGTCGGAGACCTCGAGGGTCACCGCACCGGGTCCGACGTATCCACCACTCGAGGTGAGCGTCAGCCCGTCCGAGCCGTTGGCCGTGACCGTGAGTTGCCCTGCGGGAGAGGCGGAGAGCGTGTTCGCGGCGGCGATGCCCAGCGTGCGACCCTGCGGGGACTTCACGTGGTCAGCGAGCGTCACGGACTTCGTCGAGTCGGTGTCCATCTGGATGAGGGTGGCCGGGATGACGTAGGGCTTGCCCTTGGATCCGGTCGGCACGTGGATCAGGGCCATTCCCTTGGCGCCATCCTCGTCGACGATGACATAGGGGACCGTGTAGCCGTGGTCGAGGATCTTGACCTGCACCTTGGGTCCCTCGGGCGTCTGCACCACCTCGCCGTTGACGCCGAGGATCGCGTCGATCCGCAGGGTGTTGGGGTCGGAGTCGATGTCGAAGTCATTGGCCAGCACGTCGACGAGGGCGGTGTCCTCCCCCGGCTTGGGCACCGCGACGTCGTCCTTGGCGATGGGCGGATTCAGGTGGTCCTTCTGTCCGCGCACCAGCAGGGTCGCCCGTGAGGGATCGAAGGCGCCATTGTCGATCTGGTAGACGACCTGGTGCAGGGCGGCCGTCTCCTCGGGCACGCGGGTCGACACCTGCCTGGTCTGCTCGTCGACCTTCCAGTCCGACTCCGCACCTGCGCCGAGCGACAGGTTGACCGCGTCGCCCCGGGCGATGAGGTCGTTCTGCAGGACGGGCACGTGCACGGTCTTGCCGGGCATCGCCGTCACCGTGTCGTCAACGGCCACGGGAGGCTGCGCATCCCCAGGAGCGACCACCCCCACGCGCACGAAGCCTCGGCTGAGTTCGCCGAAACGGTCGGCGACCTCGTAGTCGATGATCTCGGTGCCCGACGCCGTCGGGTAGGCCTCGTAACGGATCGTGTCCGCCCCCACCGAGACGATCCGGCCGAGCCGGAGGTCCAGGGCCGCACCCTCGGCCCCGACGATCCCCCGGATGCTGACGGTGTCGCCGTCAGGGTCCACGCCACTGGTCGGCACGGTGATCGTCAGCGGGTCGCCCGCGGTCACCGAGGTCGTGAAACTGCGAGCCACCGGAGCCTGATTCGGGCGGGCCGCCGTCGGCAGCGGCACGACGGTCACGGCGATCCGGCCGGTCTGGGCACGCTGCGGGTCACCCTCGGGGTGAGCCGCATATTCGATCGTCACGTGCTGCTCACCGGTCAGGCCGGTGTCGGTGGGCACGAAGCGCACGACATTGTCGGAGGCGAACGCCGTCTGCGGCCTCCCGTCGAGCACCCGCACGCTGGACGGGTCGAGGCGCAGCGGGATCCCGTCGGCCATCGTGTCGTTGTCGAGCACGGGGATCGTGACGGCATCACCCTCGCGCACCAGTGCGCGGTCGTCGCGCACGACCGGGGTGATCGGCTGCACCGGCTTCTGCACGACCTCGATCTGGCCCCGCGCCGTGTGGGTGCCATCGCTCACGGCATACGTCACGACACCACCGCGGATGACGCCAGCGGCCGCTCCCGCCGATTCCAGCGAGCGCAACCTGACCCAGCGACCCTGATAGATCGAGGCCTCGATCCACTCACTCCCGGCGTCGATGCTCACGCTCTGCGTGACGAGCACGTCACCGCGCGGCGAGTAGTCGTTGGCGAGGACGTCGACCATCGTGGACAGTTGGCCGCGCAGGGTCCCGGCGTCGGAGACGGCGATCGGGGGCGCATTGGGATCGGCCTCGGCGACGACGTCGACCCGGATGCGGCCGGGCGCGATCCCACTCCCGCTCTGCGCGGCATACGAGAGGACCTGGCTCCCGGCGGCAGCGGGCGTGACCGTCACGACACCGGTGTCCCGCTTGGTGTCCACGGTCAGCGAACCGATCGAGCGCACGTCACCCGCCAGACGCAGGTCGGCGTCCGGGTCACCGGGGTCGGCACCGGGGACGTCGTTGCCGAGAGGTTCGATCTGGATCGGCTTGCCGACGACTCCGCGCACGACATCGGGCTGTGTGACCGGATTGCGGGGACGGCCATCGGTGAGGGCGATGACCTCCACCTCCACCGCGCCGGAGGTGCCCTCGGTGCGGCCGTCGCTCACGGCATACGGGATGCTCTGCACCCCCGCCGTCACTCCCGCGAGGTATTCGAGTCGGCCCTGCCCGTCGACGCTGAGTCCCTCCTCGCTCGCGGCGAGGGAGAGGGTGTCGCCCTCGTCGTCGCGCCAGTCGGCGAGCACGGGCAGGGAGATCCGTTTGCCGACCAGGACGGGGTATGCCGTGGAGGCGGCTTGCGTCGCGCCCTCCCGCAGGTGGGGGGCCGAGTTGGTCTCGGCTCCGACGACCGTGACGGTGACATTGGCCTTCGCCGACTTCACCTTGCCGTTGTTGACCATGTAGGTGAAGGTGAACGACCCGCTCAGGTCCTTCGGGACGGCGACGTCGATGGTCTGGCCGTCACCGGAGACCTGGGGACGCACTCGCTCGTCGCTGGCGTCACCGACATCGGCGGGATCGATGGCCAGGACCGCGCCGGCCACGTCGGTGTCGTTGTCGAGGACGTGCAACTTGGTGGTGCGACCCGGTCGCACCTTGAGGTGGTCGTCGGTCGCCGTCGGAGGCTGCTCGAGCACCGCGTCATCGACGAGGTTCTTGTCCTTCTTGTCGTTGTCGTTCTCCATCTCCGGCGGCGGGATGAGCGAGTCCCAGTTGTCGATCTTCTTCTGGTCGTTGTCGACATCCCACGCCGCCCCGGTGTCCATGTCGTTGAGGACGATGAGATCCCGATTGACCCGGAAGCGCACCCCCTGACGGATGGCGTCCTCGGACAGCGCCTCGAGCGTGCCGGTCGGCACCGGGGCCCCGACGCCGCAGTTGGCGCCGTAGAAGACCTTGCCGGGCTCACGCCAGGCGCCGTGGATGCAGCCCTTGAGGGAGACCGGAGCGGTGAGATGGGGCACCTCGGCCGAGCGGTTGACCCGCTCTTGGACCTCGATCCCGCCGGGAGCGGTCCCTCCGGACAGGTTGACCATGCGGACGGCATTGGTCGTCGCGATCGCCGCGGCGTCCGCGGCGGGTCCCGGCTGCTGGAGCAGCGCGTAGGCTGGCTGGTCCGGGTCGGTCGCCAGGCCCGCCTCCACTCCCGCCACGTGATCCGCACTGTGGAGCAGGTCGGTGGTGGGGTCGTAGACGAGCCACTCGTCACCGACCGCGCTCACCTGCAGGCCCTGTCCCTTGGCCACGTCCTTGGTCGTCGTCGGCACACCAAACGCCGACCCGATCGGGGCGATGGTGGTGACCGTGCCCTTCTCCCCCGAGGCCACGTGCACCGCTCCGTCGACACCGACCGCCAACGAGGCCCGGCCTCCCACCGTGGCGATCGGCTTGCTGCCGCCGCCGAGGCGGCCCAGGTCGTCGATGCCGGTGCGCGGATCCACCCGTTGCGCCCAGACCTTGCCGGTCTTCTCCTCGACGATCGCGACCGTGCCACCCCGCAGGGCGACGACGGTGGTGGGCTGCAGTCCCGAGGCAACCGGCGCCTGAGCCGGCACGACGGCTGTCGCGGAGTTGGTCGTGGACGTGCGCGCGTCGATGGCCTGCAGTTGCTGGGTGCCCTGGGCCCAGGTGAGGACAGCCGCCCCGTCCTGGAGGACATCGATCGAGCTGCCCTTCTGGACGTCCGCGGCGACACCGGCGTCGAACTGGCCGACGGCCTTGTTGATCCGGCCGAAGCGCGACAGGGCATCGGAGGAGAGCCAGATGCCGCCATCCCCGAGATCGGCCTCGTGGACCGTCGATCCGAGCGATCGGGAGGCGAAGACACCCAAGGTGGCGACGGCAACGGCGACGGCGGTGACGGATGCGATCCGTGCACGACGCGAATTGCGCCTCGGCGCAGGGCGGTTGGTCGGTGTCCTCATCGGTGATCTGCCTCGTGCCGGGCTCAGGACGAGACCGTGCGGCGTAGGGACGGGATCGCGAAGCGGCGCGTGGGGCGCGGCTCGGTCGTCACCTTGTCGCGGCGGTCGAAGAAGGGGCGGAGGGAGACATCAGAGCGCAACCGAGCCCATCTCGACAGTCCCGAGCGCAGGCCAGCCCGCACCGCATCGGCCTGCGTGAGCAACTCCGGAGCAGCGGTCTCGGACAACTCCCCCGGTCCGAAGACCTGGGCGTTGGCCGCCGCCGCCACCGCCGTGGCCGCTGACGCATCGGGGAAGGCCGCCGCCTGCTCGAGGCGGGTGGTCTTGCGCACCGGGACGTCGACTCCCATCGTCCGGGCGGACGTGACCAGATCCCGCCACACCCACGCGACCCGACCCGCGAGGGGACCCGTGGTCGCATGCCGACGACGACGGCGTGCCTTCAGCCAGCGAATGAGGCCATAGACGCCCACGAGGAGGAGGAGCAGGAGCCCGAGGGCCGCGAGGACCTGCACCCACCAGGGCCAGTTCGAGGGGTCCAGGAGGCTCTTCTTGCGCTTGTTGAGGTCGGTGGCGTTCTGGGCCTGGTCGGGACCCTGGAGGACCGACGGGGGGTTGGTGCCTGCTGGCGGCGGCACCTGGGCCCCGACCTTCTGCTCCTCGGTCTTGAGTTGTTGCTCGTTCGGCTTCTTGTTGCGGTCAGGGAGGAAGGTCTGCGGGAGCAGGCCGACCCAGGTGCCATTCGCCTTCTGCACTTCGACCCAGGCGTGCACGTCCTTGCCCTTGATCTCGCCACCGTCGGAAGGCAGCGCTCCCATGACGACCCGCGTCGGGATGCCCAAGCGCTGGCCGACCAAGGCCAGCGTCCCGGCATACTGCTCGTCGTTGCCGGCCAACTGGGACGAGCCGACGAAGCGGCTCAGCCGCGCGAGCCCGTGCCCGGGGAGGTAGACCTTCTCGATGCTGTTGGGGGTGCCGCCGTCGGTGTAGGCGCCATTGGAATTCATGTACTTCGCCGCCGCGACGAATTTGGCCCAGGGCCCGCTCGCCTTGGAGGTCCATGCGTCGACCTTGGCATCGAGGAAGGTCGTGTCCCCGGGAGCATTGGCGCCTGAGGCGACATCAAGGTTCTCGGGCAACTCGGCGAGCGGCTGGTTGACGGGGACGATCCCGGAGGTCTGGTAGATCTCTCCCCCACGCAGGGTGGCCGGCACGACTGCCGTGTCCGTGTCGGTGTTGAGCCACAACTGCTCGGCGAGCACGTCGGCCCGGTTGCCCTCGAAGGTGATGGCGGTCGGTGAGCCGACCGTCGGAAGCCACGCCCCGGCATACCCGTCCTTGGGGACGGTGATCGTCGCGTCGGCGATCGCGCCCTGGGTGCGGGGCGCGATGCGGGAGCCCACCTGTTGGAAGGGGACGCCCTGCTGCGACCGGTCCGCGGCCCCCCAGACCAGGCCGTCGTAGCGGTCGAGGGTGGCGAATCGCACTGGCACGCCGGCGGGCAGGCCGGTCGCCGTCAGGATCGTCTTGTCGTAGAGCTCAGCCGGGTTGGGCTCGGTGTATTGGCGGAATCCGGCCAATGGGCTCGGGAACTGCGCGACGTCATAGGGCGGGGTCAATCGGGTCCGCACCACCTCGCGGACCGACGTGTCCGACACCCCGGGCAGGAAGGGGGCCGCGAAGGCTGCGGCCAGGGCAGCCACGACGAGCAGCCCGATGCTGGTGCTGACCCGGGCGGTGCGACCCGCGCCGTTCTGCATGGTCGACCGGTTGCGCGCTGAGCGGGCCACGACCCACAGGACGAGGACGAGCATGAAGAGCACGCCCTGCACGAACTTGGCCGCCGGCTGCATCGTCCCCAGCGCGATGCTGCCCACGAGCAACACCATCGGGATGACGACGACGACCGGTGCCGAGCGCCAGCGCCTCGAGATGCCCAGCGTGAGCGCCCCGCCCACCAGTCCGGTCAGCCAGGGCAGCGCGACCAAGGGACCACGGGCATCGACGGGAGGGAGCAGGGTGAGCCAGCGCTTCCACCCCGTCACACTCGCCGAGGCGAGATCGATGAGGGTGGCCACACTCGGCAGGACCCCACCGATCAGCTTGTCGCGCACCGCCAAGGGACCGCCGAGGAGGAAGTAGACAGCCACGATGACGAGCATCGTGACCACGGCGGGCCAGCGCCGGCGGGCACTGATCCAGGCGATCGCCAGCCCGAGGAGGAGACCAGCAGCCGCCGCGAGCACCCATTCCCAGCCCAGGAAGCCGGTGCGGAAGCCGACGAGGGCGATGCCGACGAGCGCGGCCGAGAAGCCGAGGTCGACGAGGGCATGCCGCTGCCACAGCCCGCTGACCGCGCCGGTGAGGTCCGGACGGGCCCGGCTCGTGGGGGCGTTCCCGGTCGGATCGAGGGTCAGGCCACTCATGCGAGCGCTCCCGAGAAGAGGACCCGGCGCAGGTCGGCGAGTTCGCGCACCGAGAGCAGGGTGAGGTTGCCGACTCGGCGGATGCCGACCGTCTCGTCGGGATCGATGACGATGGCCACCTTGATCACCTCGACCTCGAACTGGGCCAGGGCCCGCTGGACCTGGATGAAGGGTCGGTGGCCACCGGTGACGAGCACGCCGACCGAGGCATCCGGTGCGAGCGCGGCGGCCTCACCGGCGGAGGCGAAGACATCGCAGGGTGCGACGGTCGCGCGCGACATGGCGTCGAGGGTGAGGGTGGCCGTGGTGCGGGACGCGGTGTGATCGTTGACGACGACGGTCGTGTCCTGCTCGTCGAGGATGGAGCGCACGGCGAGGGAGGCCGCGCACGAGATGGCGAGCTCGACGGCATCCTCCCCACCGGTGTAGGACTCGGGCGTGGTGTCGACGACGATCGACAGGTGCGATCGACGGGTGTCGAGGAACTGGCGCACGAGCAGGCGCCCATGCTTGGCCGAGGAGCGCCAGTGGATGTAGCGGCGGTCGTCGCCGGGCTGGTATTCACGCAGCGCGTGGAAGGCGAGGTCGGACATGGACAGGTCCGGGGTCACCTGCCCCTCGAGGTCACGCAGCAGGCCCGCGCCGAGCGGCTCGAGGTGCGTGGTCATCGGGTGGACGAAGAGCTCGGTGCGATCAGTCCAGTGGACCTCCCGACGCACCAGGCCGAGAGGGTCGCCGTGGACGGTGGTGGCCGGACCCACCGCGATGACCCCCCGGCGATGGGTGGGCACGACGAAGAGTTCCTCGTGCACCGTGCCCGCGGACAGGGTGGGCAGGACGAAGCGGGCCGCGCTCTGGCCGACCGGCAACTCGACGAGCAACGGCAGCATCACCCGGCTGCTCTCGTTGGTCACTTCGATGCGGCCGGTCGCCGGGTCACCCACCACGACGCGCGTCGGGTCGACCTCGGTGCGGATCCGCACCTTGGCGTGCCCGATCGCGAGGAGCAGGCAGAGGGCGAAGAGGACAAGGCATCCGACCGCGACCATGGCCAACTCGGTCCAGCCGTAGCGGGCGGCCAGGAACCACGCGATGAGCCCGAGCGCGAACACCGTCCAGCCCAGCGGTGAGATCCACCGCAGACCCTTGACCACCGGTCGCCAGATCGGCGCCGTGGACAGGACGAGCGGTCGAAGCCGGGTGTTCGTGGCGTCGAGGACCTTGGCACCGGTGTCGGTGATCGCACTCGGGATCTGCACCCGAGGAAGGGTGAGCTGCGGGAGTTCCCGAAGCCTCGTGGCTCGCGTGTCGGTGGAGGCCCGGGTCACCGGTGCCGATCCTGCCGGGAACGAGTCAGCGGGCAGGTTCTCCGGACGGACCGCCCGCCGTGACGGACGCCTCCGAGGAGCCTTGGGTGCCTTGGGTGCCTTGGGTGCCTTGGGTGCCTTGGCGGACCGCCCCTTCTCGCGGCTCTCCCTGAGGGCTCGACGACTGACGGTGGCCTCCTCCGGCTCCTGACCACCGGTGCCACCACCGCCGGGCAGGGACGCGGGAGCGCCACCCGCCCCGGGAAGGGGAGCGGACGGCATACCGGATGGCTGGCCGGACGTCCCGCGGGCGAGATCTCCTCGCCGCGTCGTCTGGCCGGCCTCGTCGTCGAACTGATCGCTCATCTCAGGCGACACGCTCCGTGGGCGGGCTGACCGCGCCGAGGATCTGGGTGATGACCTGGTCGACGGTGATGCCCGCGAACTGCGCCTCGGGGGTGATGAGCAGGCGGTGGTTGAGGATCGGGCCCGCGAGCAACTTGATGTCGTCGGGGATGACATGGTTGCGGCCCTGGCTGATCGCCCACGTCTTCGCGCAGCGGACGTAGGCCAGGCAGCCACGCACGGACAGGCCCAGGCGGATGCTCACGTGGCGACGGGTCTCCTCGGCGATCCGCGAGAGGTAGTCGAGGATCGCGTCGTCGACGTGCACCTCGTCGGCGAGATCGGCCATGTCACTGATCACGCTGGCCGTGACGACCGGGGCGAGCGCGGAGGTGCGGTCACGGGTCTTGGCGTCCCGCAGGACGCGGACCGTCGCGTCGTGGTCGGGATAGCCGAGGCTGGTCTTCATGAGGAAGCGGTCGAGTTGGGCCTCGGGCAGGCGGTAGGTGCCGGCCTGCTCGATGGGGTTCTGGGTGGCGATGACCATGAACGGGCTGCCCACCTCGTGGCGCACGCCGTCGACGGTGACCTTGCCCTCCTCCATCACCTCGAGCAGGGCCGACTGGGTCTTCGGCGAGGCCCGGTTGATCTCGTCGGCGAGGACGATCGTGGCGAAGATCGGACCCTTGTGGAACTCGAACTTCTTCTCATTCG
>Ga0209477_1001692_pt1 | contig 13225 bp, 14 predicted proteins | sample KloWWTupernatant_FD_187180 | JGI IMG/M metagenome (GOLD analysis project Ga0209477, IMG submission 187180) | Active sludge microbial communities from Klosterneuburg, Austria, studying microevolution and ecology of nitrifiers - Klosterneuburg... | ecosystem: Engineered > WWTP > Aerobic digester >...
CTGGTGGACGATGCCGGTGCCCGGCGGGACGACCTTGAAGTCGTCGAAGGCGGTCTGGCCCCAGCGCAGGAACTGGTAGCGCTCCTTGTTGCGGCCGTACTCGAATTCGACATTGCGCTCGAAGGCGTCGGCGCGACCGAAGACGTCGATCTGCACGGAGTGGTCGATGACCAGCTCAGCAGGCGCGAGGGGGTTGATCTTCTTGGGGTCGCCGCCGAGGTCGCCCACGGCCTCACGCATGGTGGCCAGGTCGACGACACACGGCACACCGGTGAAGTCCTGCATGATCACGCGAGCCGGCGTGAACTGGATCTCGGTGTCCGGCTCCGCATCGGCGTCCCAGAACCCGAGCGCCCGGATGTGGTCGGCGGTGATGTTCGCGCCGTCCTCGGTGCGCAGGAGGTTCTCGAGCAGCACCTTGAGGCTGTAGGGAAGGGAGTCACTCCCCTCGACCTTGGCGAGGCGATAGATCTCGTACGACGCGTCTCCGACCTCGAGAGTGCCGCGAGCATCGAAGCTGTTCGTGCTGGCCACGGGGGCTCCTTCCAGATTTATCTTGATATCAAGATATCTAACCACATCAGGCGTTGATTGGGTATGCCGTGCGCTCAGCTCCGCGCGTCAGGTCCAGTCTCCCGCGTGCCCGGCTTCCGGTCCATCCGGTAGTGCAGTCGAAGGGCGGTCGCACCACCCACTGCCAACTCGTGATCGGCCCGGAGGACGCCCTCGTCGTCCACACGCACGTGGAAGCGCTCATGGATCGGGACCTTGGCCGCGAATGTCCGCCCCCGACGGTCTCCGGCGAGGATGTATGTGCCCTCGCCGCCGAATGGGCCCGGGCCCGAGCAGAGTTCGAGGCCGCCACCGGGTCTGTTGCGCGGTGCGAGGAAGACCTGCACGTTGCCCTCTTCGAGCGGGAAGGCGACGTGCACCGATCGGGACGGCGTCCCCGGCAACACCGTGGAGCCGTAGGCCCCGCTGAAGGCGACGTCCCCGGTCGAGCGCATCCGCCGGATCCACCCGGCCCACCGCTGCACTCCGTCGGCATCGAAGACAGGCACCACTTCGCTGTCCATCCCCTGCGCCAATTCGAGGGGCCGCACCGGGAGAGCCAACTGTTGGATGCGGCGCCCGAAGAGGTGCGTGACGAGGAAGCCACCGGGCGCGAAGACCGGGGACCACTGACTCCACGCCTCGAGCCGCCAACGGCTCGTGTGCTCATAGAACTCACGGACGTCCGGGTGCACCTCCGCAGCCGAGAATTCCGGTCCATCGAGCACGGCCAGATCAGTGAGCAGTCCGGCATCCAGGGCGTCCCGATCGACCCGCCCGCCCAAGGCAGCGGCTGCAGCCTCCAGCCAACTCGCTCCGATGTCCGCGCCGTCGCCCCTGGGCGCGTCCAGCCAGGACTGCGCACCGACCAGATCGACCGGTCGCCCGACCACCCGCCAGAACTCCCGGGTCGCCAGGTCGAGCCGGGCCCACGAGGCGCGCGAGGCCATCAGGCAGTGGGCTCGAAACGGGCAATGCACTCCACGTGATGCGTCATGGGGAAAGCGTCAAAGCACCGCAGGCGCGTCATCGTGTAACCGTGCTCGGCGAAGGTCGCGGTGTCCCGCGCCAGAGCCGCCGGGTCACACGCCACGTAGGCGATGGCTCGCGGCTGCAACCCCGCGACGGCCCCCACGACACCGGCTCCGGCGCCTGTGCGTGGCGGGTCGAGCACCACGAGGTCGGCCCGCTCCGGCAGCAACGGCGAACGGCGAAGTTTGCGCGGTCGCTGGCCACGGTCGGCACTCCCCCGTCGCTTGGGTCGGGCGACCCCGAAGAGGTCGTCCACCCGTCCGGGCACGACCAGAGCATGCCGGTATGCCGTGAGGTTGGCCTTGGCATGAAACGTTGCCTGCCGGTCGGACTCGACCGCGATGACCTGCCCCAGCGGTGTCACAGCGTCGGCAAGCGCGGCCGCGAAGAGTCCCACCCCGGCATACAGGTCGAGACACCGGTCGCCGGGCTGCGGGTCGAGCATGCCCAGAACCACCGCGACGAAGGTGGCCGCGGCGGCGGGGTGGACCTGCCAGAAGGCGCGGGCCGACACCTCGAAGGTGTGCGCAAAGCCGCCAGCAGCGACCGACTCCTGCACGACCGGCTCACGTCCGACACCACTGGGCACCGGGACGACGACCGGACGCGAGGCGCTGGGCGCGACCACGTCGACGGAGGACTGGCCTGACCAATCCCGTTGCAGCACATCGGCGTCCTGGATTCGTTGGTCGGCGATGAGGCATTCGGCGATCGGGATGACCTCGTGGGAGCGATGCGGTCGGAGGCCGGCCTCGCCACCGGGCCCCACGGCATACTCGATCCGCGTGCGCCACCCCAGACCATCGGGATGACCGGGCAACTCCTCGACCACGGGGTCGACCGCGAGGCGGGCGAGGTGAGCAAACTGCTCTCGGACAACGGCCGCCTTGAGCTCGCGTTGGGCCGAGACTCCGACGTGCTGGAAGTCGCAGCCACCACATCGGCCCGGCCCGGCATACGAGCATGGTGGTACGACGCGATCAGGGGACGGCCGGACGATCTCGACGGCGTCCGCCCTCAGGAATCGGTCACCCGGCTTCCCCTCCGTGACCTCGGCGACCACCTCCTCACCCGGGAGGGCATGGCGCACGAAGAGGACGCGACCGTCGTGCCGAGCGACGCAGTGTCCCCCGTGGGCAATCGGGCCGACCGCGACGACCACGCGGTCACCGATCCCGAGCTCACCCTCGGCGGGACGCAGGGTCACGGGGTCCCGCGGCGCACGTCGCCAGCCATCGGGCGTTCGTCCATGCGCTCCTCAGCACCCTCCGACGAGGCCAACTGCCAGGGCACGCTCGACACCATGACCCCGGGCGTGAAGAGCAAACGGGTGCGCAGGCGCAGCGCACTCTGGTTGTGGAGGATCTGCTCCCACCAGTGACCGAGGACGAACTGCGGGATGTAGACCACGACGAGGTCCCGAGGGTTGTCGCCGCGGATCGATTTCACGTAGTCGACGACCGGCCGAGTGATCTCGCGATAAGGGCTGTCGAGCGCCTTGAGTGGCACGGGGATGTCGCGCTTGACCCATTCCGCCTGGAGTGCCGCCGTCTCCTCCGGGTCGACGTTGACCGTGAGCGCCTCGAGGACCTGCGGGCGGGTCGCTCGCGCATAGGCCACCGCACGCAAGGTCGGCTTGTGGATCTTGGACACCAGGACGATGGCGTGGACGCGCGAGGGCAGGAGTTGCGCCTTCGTGTCGGTCTCCCCGACGGCGATCTCTCGCGCGACCTTCGCGTAGTGGCCCGAGATCGAACGCATGATCACGAAGAGGACTGCCATCGCCGCGATCGCGATCCAGGCGCCGTGGGTGAACTTCGTGACGAGGACGACGAGAAGGACCGTCCCGGACATGCTCGCGCCGACGGCATTGATGATCCGGCTGCGATGCATCCGTCCCCGAGCCCCCGCGTCCTTCTCGGTGGCCAACAGTCGGTTCCAGTGCTTGATCATGCCGATCTGGCTGGTCGTGAAGGAGACGAAGACGCCGACGATGTAGAGCTGGATGAGTTTGGAGACCTCGGCATCGAACGCAATGATCAGGACGATCGCGGCGAGGGCCAGGATGACGATCCCGTTGGAGTAGGCCAGGCGGTCACCCCGGTTGTGCAACTGGCGGGGTAGGTAGCCGTCCTTGGCAAGGATCGAGGCGAGCACAGGAAAGCCGTTGAAGGCGGTGTTCGCGGCCAGGATGAGGATGATGCCGGTCGCGGCGATCGTGAAGTAGAAGGCCGGCGGGAAGTGGTCAAAGACCACCTTGGCGATCTGGCCGATGACCGTGTGCTGCTCGTAGACCGTGCCGTCCGGGAACTTCACAATGCCGCTCGCGGTCTGGACCCCGGTCTGGCCGTTGCGCGTCAAGCGCTCCATGTCGGTCGCCGGATCGACATAACGCATCTGGACCTTGTTGGCGAGGGTGATGATGCCGATGAGCATGGTCACCGCGATCGTGCCCATGAACAGAAGGGTGGTCGCGGCATTCTTGCTCTTCGGCTTCTTGAAGGCCGGGACACCATTGGAGATCGCCTCCACCCCGGTGAGGGCGGCACAGCCCGAGGAGAAGGTCCTCAGAAGCAGGAACATGCCGGCGGCGGTGCCCAGCCCCCCGACGAATCCCGGGTCCTGGACGACGTCGAGTTTGGCGCTCTCGGCGAGCGGCAGCGAGCCGTTTGCGGCTCGGAAGAGACCCCAGAGGGTCATGCCGATGATGGCCACCATGAAGCCATAGGTGGGGATCGCGAACGCCGTCCCCGATTCCCGGACACCGCGCAGGTTCATCGCGGCGAGGACCACGACCAGGATGACGGCCGTCACGGCCTCGTGCCCGTTGACGAATCCGATGGCGGACGCGGCGTTCTGGACCCCCGAGGAGATGGACACGGCCACGGTGAGGACATAGTCCACGAGGAGTGCACTGGCGACCGTGAGCCCAGCGAACGAACCCACGTTGGTGTTGGCCACCTCGTAGTCGCCTCCCCCGGAGGGATAAGCATGCACGTTCTGGCGGTAGGAGGCGACGATGACGAGCATCACGACGGCCACCGCGATGCCCACCTTCCACGAGAAGGCGTAGGCAGACAGGCCTGCAATGGACAAGGTGATGAAGATTTCGTCCGGTGCGTAGGCCACCGAGGACAGGGCGTCACTGGCGAAGACGGGAAGGGCGATCTTCTTCGGGAGAAGGGTCTCCCCCAGCCGGTCACTGCGCATCGCGCGACCGACGAGAATGCGCTTGACGACGCGTCCACCTGTTGTCACGTGGTCACTCTAGGACGGCTCCACACCACTGCGCGCACAGGTGTAGCGTCGGGCCGTGCACTTCGTGATCATGGGCTGTGGTCGAGTCGGGGCGTCCTTGGCTCGCGCGCTGGAGCGAGGCGGCCACGAGGTGGCCGTCATCGACCAGGAGGAGCGGGCCTTCCAGCGGTTGGGCGCCGAGTTCGAGGGCCAACGGGTGGTCGGGGTCGGCTTCGACCGCGACACTCTGCGCGAGGCACGGATCACCGACGCCTACGCCTTTGCCGCCGTGTCCAGCGGCGACAACTCCAACATCCTCGCGGCCCGCGTCGCCCGGGAGAAGTTCGGTGTCGAGAACGTCGTCGCGCGCATCTACGACCCCGGTCGTGCCGAGATCTATCAGCGCCTCGGGATCCCCACGGTGGCGACCGTGAAGTGGACCTCCGATCAAGTCATCAGGCGGCTGCTCCCCCAGGGTCATGTGCCCGAATACACCGACCCTTCCGGCAAGGTCGTCCTGGCCGAGATGCCGATCGCCGCCGGTTGGGTGGGACGACGCCACCTCGAGCTCGAGTCGAGCACCGGCGGTCGCATCGCCTATGTCACCCGTCTGGGTGAGGCGATCCTGCCGACTCCCGAATCGGTCCACCAGGACGGTGACCTCGTGCACCTCATGCTCAAGCGCGACCGCCTGGCTGCCGCGGAGCGCGTGCTCGACGGCGCGCCTCCCGCCCGCTGACCCTCTGTCAACACCGCAACCGCCGCGAACGTAAGGTCCCAATCACATGCGAGTCGTCATCGCCGGAGCCGGCAGCGTCGGTCGTTCGATCGCGCGCGAACTCATCCGCAACGGCCACACGGTCCTCCTGATCGACAGGGACACCGACGGAGACCGCGTCGCGAAGGTCCCCGACGCCGTCTGGCTCCAAGCCGATGCCTGCGAACTCGACGCTCTCCAGGAGGCGGGCCTGGCCGATTCCGACGTCGTCGTGGCCGCCACGGGAGACGACAAGGTCAACCTCGTGCTCTCCCTCTTGGCGAAGACTGAATTCGCCGTCCCCCGCACCGTGGCACGCGTCAACAACCCAAAGAACGAGTGGATGTTTGACGAGGCCTGGGGCGTCGACGTGGCAGTGTCCACGCCACGCCTCATGACGGCCCTGATCGAGGAGGCAGTGTCCGTCGGTGACCTCGTCCGGATCTTCGAGTTCCAGCAAGGTCATGCCTCGATGGTGGAGATGACCCTCCCTGAGGGCAGCCCGTATGCCGGGGTGCGCCTTGGTGACATCACCCTCCCCGAGGACACCGTCCTCACCGGCATCATCCGTGGCGGGCGGGCCATCGCCCCCTCACGCGATGACGCTCTCGAGGCCCTCGACGAATTGCTCTTCATCACGACCAAGGAGGTCGAGCGAGAGCTCGAGCAGATGCTCAGCCCCGGAGAGCACCGTCGCCGCGACCTCGACGACGAGGACGACTGAGCCGCCACCAACGGCTGCGCCAGGCCAAGCCGAGGTTGGACCAGTCGCTCGCTTCAGTCCCGGCTCGGGCCGGAGTCGACCTTGTCGCTCGCCTCAGCTGTGTCGAGCGGGGTGCGCCCGCGCACGAGCATCATCCCCATGACGGCGACACCAGCCACCCAGAGCGGCCAGCCGAGGGCGATCTTGGCCACACCGAGCCCGGCGATGTTCTTGGCGAGGTAGAGCGGCACCATGATCCCCAGCCGCACGGCATACACAGCCACGAGCACCCAGGTCAGGCGCTGGCACACGGCGACGATCGCCGAGTCCCGCCGCCAGGCAAACGGGTCGGTCTGCGCGCGCGGATCGGCGACACCCACGAGGAAGCCCACGACAGGCCAGCGAGCCAGAATGCTGACCAGGGTCCCGACGCCCCAGGCAGCGCTCATGAGCAGGCCCGGCAGGAAGGCGTCTTCGGCCTTGCCACTGCGCAGCGCGAAGAAGGCAGCGATGGCCGTGGCGAAGACGGCGCCCATGACGTGTTGCAGGCTGCTCCGCTGCGCGACACGCAGGCCGGCGAGCACGACCGCCACGACGACAGCCGCAATCACTGCCGTCCGGATGTCGCCCAGCCACAACCACGCCGCGACGAAGACCGCGGTGGGCAGCGCCGTTTCCAGCGCCCCCCGCCAGCCACCCAATGCCACCGACAGTCGGTGGCGGATGACCTCTTCGACCGTCGTGAACCTCTGAGTGGTCGCCGGAGGACCCGCGGCCTCAGCCGTCATCGGCGCGCCACGAGCGTGTAGACCGGATTGAAAATGGTCGGGGTCCCCCTGCGGAGACAGACCCGACCACTGGCCTGGAGCACGACCCCGGGCTCGATGCCCACGATCCGGCGGCGCCCGATCCACACGAGGTTGACCTGAGTGCGGCCGTCGAAGAGTTCGGCGACGAGGACCGGAACGCTCTGGCGAGGGGGCATGGTCACCGAACGCACCACCCCCGAAACCTCGGCGTGCTGCCGATCCAGGAGCGGGGTCTCACAGACGGGGAGGTGCTCCATGGTCTGGGCGCGGATCTCATCGGCCTCGTGCTGGCTCGCCGACTTGGCGAGGTCCTGGACGCGCGAGAGAAGTCCCATCACCGCACCTCGGTGATCTCGGGCCCACGCTCGAAGGGGTTGAGATCACCTGAACGCGCGCCTTCACCCGGCGCAGGATCATCGGCCTCAGCGGCCTTCTCATCGTGGCCCGCTGCCTCCTTGGGCAGGGTCAGCGGCAGGAGTTCGCGGGGTGGCATCGGCTCCCCGTCGCGGACCACGACGGTGCGACCGAAGAAGTCCAGCATCGCCGCCGCGGCCTGCTCCTCGACGGCCGCACGTCCCCCAAGGACACCACGGAGGAACCACCGTGGACCGTCGACCCCGAGGAAGCGGGCGGGGGCGAAGACGGTCCGTCCGACGGCGTCCGCCTGCGGCACCCGGGTGCGCAACTCGTGGCCGAAGGGACCGTTGTGCACCTCGGCGGTGCCACCCCGCGACACCACCGAGGCAGCGATCTCGTCACGGATCTCTGCCCAGAGCCCTCCACTGCGCGGAGCTGCGAAGGCCTGGAGTTGCAGTGTGGACTCACCAAGGACCGCCGTCGCGGCCATCACGTGCGTCTGCTCAGGGTCCAGCTCGAGGCGCAACTGCATGCCCTCGACACCGTTGACCAGGAGCGAGCCGAGGTCGATGTAGTCCTCGAGTGATTGCACCTCGGAGCGGTCGAAGGGTCCCTCCGCGCGATCAAAGGCGACCGGTTCAACCACGTCGTCGGGATGGTCGGCACCGTCCTCGGCCTCCAGGGCCTCGGGCTCTGCCACGGACGCGACGGCGTCCTTGGCCTTGCCGCTCCGGCTGAAGATGCCCACGTCACACCACTTCCTCGTTCACGAATGACTGGGTCGACCCACCTGAGAGCCCACCCGTTGAACCATGTCCAGTCTCGCCCCGGACACTCTCCGGAAGCGAATCGGCTTCCGAGAAATCACCGTTCACGTACTCCTGGATCACGAGCTGGGCGATCCGGTCCCCCGGCTGGATCGTCACGCTGCTCTGCGGATCGAGATTGATCAGGTTGACGAGGATCTCACCGCGGTAGCCGCTGTCCACCGTGCCGGGCGCATTGACGATGCTCAGCCCGTGCCGCGCGGCCAACCCTGAGCGGGGGTGGACCAAGCCGACCAGGCCTTCGGGCAGCGCCAAAGCGATCCCGGTCGGCACGAGCGCACGTTCCCCGGGGGCCAAGGTCACGGACGCGACACTCGCCAGGTCGGCGCCGGCATCGCCGGGCTGCGCGTAGGCCGGAAGCACGGCGTCCGGGTGCACCCTCTGGACGAGGATGCGGGCTTGCAGGGGCACGGTCAGGCCGCGCACTCCCGGCAGACCATCTGACCCGCCTTCTCGCTGTGGAGCTGGCTGCGGTGGTGCACGAGGAAGCACCGGGAACAGGTGAACTCGTCGGCCTGCTTGGGCAGCACCCGGACGGAGAGTTCTTCACCGGAGAGGTCGGCGCCGGGCAACTCGAAGCCCTCCGCCTGCTCGGTCTCGTCGACGTCGACACTGCTGGCGCGCTTGTCGACGCGCCGGTTCTTCAGTTCCTCGATCGAGTCCTCGGAGAGTTCGTCGTCCGTCTTGCGTGGTGCGTCGTAGTCGGTTGCCATGCTCCACCTTCTTCGTTCTGGTCATCTGGGCCCCGAGGGTTCCCCACGTTTCCTGCGGCCAACGCATGAGGGCCGGGTTTTGTGCCCGGTCGCGGGGCGATTGTGCACCATGGACCGACTTCCCGCCACAACGAGGTCCCCAGTTCGCCCGAACGGGTGACCTTCGAGGCGCTTTCACGCCGCGTGCCACCGTCGTCAGGTCAGCTCACAGGGTGCGTATGCCGTGCCGCCAGGTCGCGGATCACGCCTCCGAAACGCTCGGCCAGGGCAGGAGCCGCAGCCCACAGCAACTCCCCCGTCGGCGCGCTCCCGGGGGCGGGTCCACCCACGACGCAGCCGGCCTCGGTCGCGACCAGCCACCCTGCAGCCAGGTCCCACGCATTGAGTTGGGACTCGTAATAGGCATCGACCTCGCCGCCGGCCAGGCGACACAGGTCGAGCGCCGCGCTCCCCACCCGTCGGATGTCGCGGACCTGCGGCAGGAGGTCACGCAGCAGGTCGGCCTGTCGGGCACGCATCTGCGCGCCGTAGGCGAATCCCGTCGCCACGAGGGCGACGCCCAGGTCGTCGTCGCCGAGGACGGACAGCCGCCTGCCCAGGTGCCCTGGCACCTCGAGGTGCGCTCCACCGCCAAGGTGCGCCCGATAGGTCTCACCGGTGGCGGCATTGACCACGGCCCCGGCCACGGGACGCCACTGGCCCGGCGCCGATGGGTCGCCGACGACGACGGCGACGGACACGGCATACGCGGCAATGCCATAGAGGTAGTTGGTCGTGCCGTCGATCGGATCGACCACCCAGGTGAGGCCCGATGATCCTGCCACGGAGCCCTTCTCCTCGCCCTGGATCGCGTCGGAGGGTCGAGCCGCGCTCAGCCTGGCGAGGAGTAGGTCCTGCGCCCTCTGGTCCATCACCGTCACGACATCGGTGCGGGAACTCTTGGTCTGCGCCACGCCGAGGTCCGCGGGACGCTGCGTGGTGATGAGCTCGGCCGCCTCCCGGCTCACCCGGACGGCGAGGTCTTCGAGGTCACGAAGTTCCCCGGCCCCCGGGATCGATGCGTCCGCACTCATGGCGCCTCCCCGCACAGGGCGGGGCGTGCCTGTCTCAGGTTCGGGCAGCAGCCCGAGGGACAGACCGGCGCCGGATGCGGGGCATCCACGACGAAGGCCGACGTAGTGGCCGCCCCGGACTCGCCGCGGGCGAGGGCCGCGCGAGCGACGATCAGGTCCACGAGACCGGCCACGAAAGCCGGGGACGTGCCGACCGTGGGCACGCGGTGAGCCGTGATGCCCAGGCCGCGCGCGATCGCGAGCGCCTCGGTGTCGAGGTCGTTGACGACCTCCATGTGGTCGGAGGCGAAGCCGATCGGGACGATCACGACCTCGGCGACTGCGTCCCTGGCCAACTCCCGGAGCCGATCCCCGATGTCGGGTTCGAGCCAGGGCTGCTCCGGCCGGCCCGAGCGCGAGCAGAAGACCAACTCGCCACGGATCTCGGGGCTGGCATCAGCGTGCACACGCGACATGATCCGGTCCGCGACCGCGAGGTGCTGGGTGGAGTAGGCACGCCCGTCCTCGTCGCCGGGTCCCGAGGTCTCGTCCATGGCCGTCGGGATCGAATGCGTGACGAAGAGAACGACGGTCTCATCTGGGGGCGCTTGCACAGAGGACATCACCGTCGCCAAGGTCGACTCGGCCATCGTGTCGACGAAGCCCGGGTGCCCGAACCACGGCTCGACCTTGTCGATGACCAGATCGGGCAGATCGTGCTCGGCGACGGCGGCCGCGAGGTTCTCGCGGTATTGACGACACGACGAGTAGGACGAGTAGCCGCTGGTGGTGACGACGAGGACCCGGCGAGCACCGCCGGCGTGGACCTCGGTGAGGACCGGACCGAGAAAGGGTTCAGAGTTGCGATTGGCGAGCACGACGCGCGGCGTCTCCGGGAGCGCATCCGGGCCGCGTTCGTCCTCGCCAGCGGGGTCGTGGAGCGGCGGGAGCGCTTGGAGCGCTGCAGAGAGGGCGGCGACGAGGGCGCGGTTCTGCCCGTTGATGGGACTGACACCGCCTCTGGAGTAGTAGTGGGTGGCGACCTCCGCCAGCCGCTCGTCGGGGATCTGGCGCCCTGCCGTCACTCGCCGCAGGAAGGGCATGACCTCGTCGGGTGCTTCCGGCCCGCCGAAGGACAGCAGGACGACGGCGTCATAGGGGTCAAGGGGACTCACACGCCCAACCTAGTCCCGGCTCCGGAGTGGGATTGGCGCGGCGTGGCCTCCCCCCTGAACGCCCCGCGCGTGGCAGAGTCGATGGGAAGGCCACCGTCGGCTGCCCAGATGTCATCGGCCCGGGAGCAGAACATGCACGACCTCACACTGATCGGCGTCCACGAGGACGGTGAGCACCTGCTGCTCACCGATCCCACGGGCGCACGGTTCCGCCTGCCCCTCGATGACGCCCTTCGCGCGGCGGCGCGCAAGGACCGGCCGCGACTGGGGCAACTGCAGATCGAGATCGACGGGGGGCTGCGGCCTCGTGAGGTGCAGGCGCTGATCCGACAGGGGCTGTCGGCTGGCGAGGTCGCCGATCGGTCGGGCTGGACGATCGAGAAGGTTCGCCGATTCGAGGGGCCCGTTCTCGCCGAGCGGGAGTGGATCGCGATCAAGGCACAGGGGACGTCGGTGGCTCGTGACGGGGCAGCGCACCCAACGCTCCAAGAGCGCACCCTCGAGCGGTTCCGGACCCGCGGGGTCGAGCCCGACCAGATCCAGTGGGACTCGGCCCGACTGGATTCGGGTCAATGGGTTGTCACGGTCTCCTTTCCCGCGGGCGGCCGGCACCGCTCCGCATCCTGGCGCTACGACCCGGCCACGGGTGCTCTGCGTGCCCAGAACGACGATGCTCGATGGCTCGGGGAGGACGACCAGGTCGGCCCTGTGCCTGCACCTCATCAGGTCGAGGGGGCCCGACCCGGCGACGAGGTCTTCGATGTCACCGCCCCCACTCGGGGGCCGGTGCGTGCGCGTCCGACGCAGGCAGCCAACTCCATCGGCACCGGGCCCGGGGCCACCGAGGACGAGCTGACGTCCTCCATCCGCGCCCATCACTCGAGTCTGCGTGACCGTCGCGGTCGTCGGAGAGCCCATGCGAGCAGCACTCCGGGCGATTCCCTCTCCCCCACTGATGCCCTGCCTCTGGAACCCCTCGCCATCGACCTGGAGGGCATTGAGCCGCCGCCGGCGCGCCCCCGCCTGGTGTCGGAAACGTCAGAACGCGACTCTCGCGACGCACCGCCGACCCCGACCGACCCCGACCCGGAGGATTCGGCGGGCGCCCGGGACCCGTCAGCCGCAGTCGAACCCTCACCGACCCGCAAGGGTCGCGCGCGGGTCCCCGCATGGGACGACGTCGTCTTCGGTACCCGCAGCCGCAGCACCTCGCCCGACGACACCTGACCGACGTCAGGCGGGTGGGGGCACCGGGCAGATGTCGAGGTCGAAAGGCAGGACCTCCGGATTGGGCGTGGCTGCGCGGGCCGAATGACTGTTCATTCGGCGCATGTAGTGCCGCCGGCAGAGCACCTCGTATTCGACCAGTCCGGTGCTGGCCGCAGCAGCGGTGTCACCCACCACGACCTGTTCCCCGGTCGTGACCATGACCCCGTCGATGATGCGGGCATTGTGGGTTGCCTTGCGGCCGCACCAACACAGGGCCTCGACCTGGAGGACCTGCACCCGATCGGCCAGCTCGATGAGTCGTTTGGATCCGGGGAAGAGTTCGGTGCGGAAGTCGGCCGTGATCCCGAAGGCGTGGACGTCGATGTCGAGTTCGTCAACGAGCCGGGCCAGTTGCTCGACCTGCTCCGGCGCGTAGAACTGCGCTTCGTCACAGATCAGGTAATCGACCCGTTGACCGGCTGTGAGCGTCTCGATGACGAACTCCCAGAAGTCCAGTCCATCGGTGGCCTCGACGGCCGAGGTGGACAACCCCAAGCGGCTCGAGAGCACAGCCGAGCCCATGCGGTCGAGTTTGGTGAAGATGAGTCCCTGGCGTCCCCGGGCCCGATGGTTGTGATCCATCTGCAGGGCAAGGGTGGACTTGCCACAGTCCATCGTGCCCGAGAAGAAGACCAGTTCTGCCACGGTCGGTCAGCCTAGGGCAGCGGCTGCGGGAAGGTGGACGACGGGCACGAGGACCTCGTCGGGCGTGGTGGATCCATGCAGTCCCACCAGGGCGATG
>Ga0209477_1001693_pt1 | contig 13218 bp, 14 predicted proteins | sample KloWWTupernatant_FD_187180 | JGI IMG/M metagenome (GOLD analysis project Ga0209477, IMG submission 187180) | Active sludge microbial communities from Klosterneuburg, Austria, studying microevolution and ecology of nitrifiers - Klosterneuburg... | ecosystem: Engineered > WWTP > Aerobic digester >...
GAAGAGGTCCCCGAGGGCGTCCTGGCCCGCTACGAACGCAACGCTGGGAGATCTCCCGGCTGAGCCCGACGGACGATGGCTGAGCCCGGAACCGGTGGCTGAGCCTGACGAAGCCCGGGAACGCCGGCTGAGCCCGGAGCCGGTGGCTGAGCCTGACGAAGCCTGCCGGAACGATGGCTGAGCCTGACGAAGCCTGGGAACGATGGCTGAGCTTGACGAAGCCTGCCGGAACGATGGCTGAGCTTGACGAAGCCTGCCTGAACGGTGGCTGAGCTTGACGAAGCCTCGCCTCTATTCACCGACACTCCGCCAGGGGTCGGACGGTTAGGGCGATGCGCCCAATACGGTTCGAGGTGTGGGAATGACCGGGCTGATCTTCGCTGTGATCGCAGCCTTCTGGTTGATGTACCTCGTTCCCTACTTCCTGCACCATCGCAACGCCGAAACGGCCGAGGATGAGGCGGACGCAGCCATTCCGTTCACCCCTGAGGTGACCATCGTCCGCAGTGGCACGTCGCTGGCCGAGGCCGATCCGGGCACCGTCCCGGTTTCGACGCCGCTCACCAGGCGGGCGAAGCTGCGCGAACTGCGCTTGATCGATGAGCGGGCGGCGCAACGGCGACGTCGGGTGCTGGTCTTCCTGCTGGTAGTGCAGCTGTTGGTGGCCGGCCTGGCGGTGTTCCAGGTGGGCGCATGGTGGGCAGCGCTGATCCCGGCCGGACTCATCCTGGCGTTCGTGGTGGTGGCCCGCTTCAGCGTGCGGACGATGCGCGCGCACCTGGCGGAACGCGCCCGCTTGATCCGCGACTGCGGCGACGAGGAGACGGTGGCCATCGTGCTCACGCCCGACCAGGTCGCTGAGCACGAGCATTCGGTCGAACTGAGCGTGCCCATCGGACGCGTCGGCTCCCTGTGGGACCCGATCCCGATCGCCCGCCCTACCTATGTGTCGACACCCTTGGCCCCGCGGACGGTTCGCACCATCGACCTGTCCGCCCCCGTCGCGGCCCCAGGCCTGCTGCCGGTGACCGCCGACCCGATCACCCAAGCGCCCGCCCCCGAAGCCGAAGAAGAAGTCGGCTAGCGAGCCCCTCCTGTCGGCCCCTGAGCCCTGGCTCGACCGGCAGTGCGTGGTCTCGACAAGCTCGACCGGCCGAACCGGTGGCTCGGGCTGAGTAGCGAACGCACCCCGGATGGAGTGGGATGCGGTTGGGTTGTGCCCTCCTCGTGAACGTTCCCTGAGGAGCGCTCGTGAGGGACGAGCGAGCGCGTCACGAAGGGCGTCCGTCACCGTTTCTCAGTGCAGGCGGCGGCCTTCGTGGCGCCGTCCGTTCGTTCCTCACGGCCGGCTCCTCAGGGACCGGTTGGAGGTGGCGTTCGTCACGGACGGCTCCTCAGGGATCGGGTGGAGGGAGGTTGGTGAAGTAGCGCCCTAACATGGGCGGATCATGGCTGACATCACTCCTCGTCCGGCTGACGCGATCCTGTTCGAGCGCGGGGTGCTCACGCGACTTCGCCCGCAGGATGCCGAAGACTTCGTCCAGGCGGTCGCAGACAATGCGTTGCACCTGAGCGATTGGGTTCCGTGGGCCGACGATCCGCAGGCTCGCCAAGCTAAAGCCGAAGGTGCCGACGCAGATTGGCTAGCCGACCGCGCCTACGTCTATGCGCTCCGGCTCGAACCGACCGGACAGATCATCGGCGGGCTGGGCCTGTACCGCCGGGTAGGCGAAGGAGCGATCGAACTGGGCTACTGGGTGGCCGCTGATCACACCGGCACCGGCCTCGCGAGCGCTGCCGTCTCCGCGCTCGCATCCGTCGCCATCGCGCTTGCGGACATCGAGCGGTTGGAGTTGCACATCGACCAGGCGAACGTCCCCAGCTCGGCGCTCGCGCGCCGTCTCGGCTTCCGCCTGGCACGCGTGTACGCCTACGACCCGGTCACCCCGGCCCAGAGCGGACGGATGCAGGTCTGGCTGCGCCCGTAGCCGCTTGGCTCAACCGGGTATCTGTGGAGTGAGTGATCGCGAGTCGAAGGAGGTCGCCATGCGTCCGGTCATCGTGAGCAACATCGTCTCCCTGGACGGGTTCTACGCCGATGCGGCGGGCAACGCACCGTTCGCCGGCATGGACCGGGCCTTCGACGCCTACAACCTGGAGCGCCTCGAGCAGGCCACGACCGTGCTGCTGGGACGCCAGACCTTCGCGGGCTTCAGTTCCTACTGGCCGCGCATCGCGGAAGCTCCGAGCGACCCGGACGATCGTGCGCTGGACCCGACCAACCGCGGCATCAGCCGTCGCTACGCGGCGGTGCCGAAGGTGGTGGTCTCGGACGATCTCGTGCTGGCGGACGCCCATCCGTGGGCGTCTTCGACCACGGTGGTGAGCGGACGCGACGTTGCGGCCTGGTTACATCACGCACGACTTGAGGGTCTTGGCGAAATCGTTATATTTGGCAGCCGCCTGCTCTGGAATTCACTAGTGCTTCAAGGCCTGGTGGATGAGGTGCATCTCATGGTCGCGCCGGTCGTTCTTGGGGCCGGCACGCCCGCCTTCATAGCCGGACCGGGGTTGAACCTTCTAGCCGTTCGGCAGTTCCCCGGATCGGACAATGTGGTGCTCCGCTACGGGGTCGAAAAGGTCAACGACTAACCCCGTATTGGCCGCGCGGCATGCTCGGTGGGGTAGGCCTCAATTCACTGTCAAAGCGGGCGGTTGTGGTTGGCTCGGCCTGATTTCGACCACCCAAAGCCTGAACCATCTCGCAACTGGTCATACACATCTTGGAATCGTTTGACAGCGGGGTGTAGAGGCGAGAAAGTTTGCGCGGGAACTTCAAATGAGGTCCCCGCTGCGCAACCGGTCGACCCACCCCATCCCCTCCCGGGCCGGTAAGGGACATTCCGTTTTGCGACGCTGTTTTCAACTAGTGTCGGGAGTTTTTCATGCGTGCAACGCTCAAGCGTTACTTTGACGCGCTCATCGCGCGTCGCGAAGAGGGCAAGGACAAGGGCTTCTCGCTCATCGAACTCATCGTCGTGGTCGCCATCCTGGGCATCTTGGTGGCTGTCGCGATCCCGGTGTTCGGCAGCATCCAGGACACCGCAAAGACCAACTCGCTCAAGACCGCGGCCGCCAACGGCGCAACCGTGGTTGCGAGCCAGGTCGCCCAGCAAGCAACGGATACCGCCATAGGCACGGCATTGACCGGCAGCAGCAGCGCTGACTACACACTGGCGGTTCTCCCCGCCACTGGGATCACCCTGAACAACTACTGCGTTACGGCGACTGCGACCACCACCGGGGCCCTGAAGGGCGCCACGGCAGCCAAGTCCGGTCCTGCCTGCACCTAATCGAGCAGTTTGGGCCGGCTGGTGCATTCGCCAGCCGGCCCGCAGCGGACGGAGTAACAATGGCGCTCCTCGGCCGGCCGGGCGGACTGCGCAACGGAGCTAAGCGATTCGATGTGGATCACGGCATTGGCCTTGTCGAAGTAATCCTGGCGATCTTTCTTCTTGTCATAATGGCTTTGGGCGTATTGCCGCTCCTAGTTGGATCGTCAAAGACAACTCTCGTGAACCGCAATCTGGTCGCTGCAACCAGCTATGCGAGTTCCCGACTTGCGGCGATTCGCGACTCATACCCAGATGTGGCTGAGTCGACATGCGCACAGGTGACCTCGCAGAATGCGTCTGGGGTCGTGGATCCGGCAGGTACTGGATTGCTAGCTGACGTAGTCGTCGGGGCTTGCCCAAGCGCGTATCCCGACGCGATGACCGTGAAGGTGAGGGTGCGCGATGCGGCCAGCAACACCTTGGCGGAGCTATCCACGAGAATAGTGGTGACCCAGGCATGAGGACCCGGCGGCAAGGCGCAAACGACTCCGGCATGACTCTGGTCGAGTTGGTGCTCTATTCCTGTGTGTCCGTGCTGGTGATCTCGGTTCTTCTATCGGTCTTCATCACGGCTTCCCAGAGCCAGGCGGCAACGAAGAACCGCGACGTGGCGGCGGGCACTGCTCAGGTGGCCACAAACTCGATCCAGACGAGTATTCGCAACTCAAGCTCGTTCAGCATCACCGGCAACCTACTGCGCGCCCGAGTGGCTCTAGGGGACAACGCCGGGTGGCAATGCAAAGCTTGGGCGCTGACCAGTTCAGGCGACTTGGTCTACCTGAGCTCCAGCACCGCGATCGCCGTACCGTCGAGCTACACCAGCTGGACCGTGCTGGCCACCAAGGTCACGGGGACGCTCACCTCAGCCGCCGTCTTCGCGGCCGAGGGGGCCAGTGGGCAGAGGTTGAAGTACGGCTTCGCGGTCACGGTTGGCAGTTCTCCAACCCAGGCGCGCGTACCTGTCGAGGGCGGCGCTGTCGCGCAAGCCAAGGGAAGTGGGAGTCCAGCGTCATGTTGGTGAAGTCCCGCAAGCGTGACGACGCAGGGTCGGCGCTTGTTTCTGTGGTTGTGCTCATGTTGGTGCTAACTGTCCTTGCGCTGACTCTCGCCACTGTCGTCACCAGCACCACTCGGCAGATGGTCAGTTCGAAGACCTCTACTCAGGCTCGCGCGTCCGCCGATGCGGGGCTAGCCGCAGTCCTGGCCGCGTTCAAGCGCAACGCGGCGACCTGCCCGACCACGACCCCATCAAGCACGACCGTGCCCAAGTACAGCACCACGTGTGTCGAAAGCTCGGGCCAGGTGAAGTTCACTTCCACCGGCGATTCGAGCCTGGCGACCGCAACCAAGGTTGAGGCGGTCTATGCGGTGAACACTTCCTCGACCGCGTCGGGAGCGGCCGAACTCGTGTTCTTCAACACCGGGTCGGATTCGGTGTACTTCACCAACCACGTGATGCCGCAGTCGGCCACGCTCGCCAACATCCTGTTCCCCGGTGGCGGCAACTTCGAGTGCAAGACCACCGTCCCAGGCAACGTCATCATCGCGGGGTCGGTGCAGGGACAGTCCGGCTGCACCATCAACGGCAGTGTCTTCGCCGGCGGTGAGAACCCGGTGAGCGGCACCTGGGCGGTCTACCTGAACAACGACGATCAGGTGAAGGGGTCGGTGACCGCGGCCGGCAGCGTCGCGATCGGCGGCGGCACGTCCAAGATCGCAGGCACGCTGACTCTCCCGTCCTCGGCGAAGCTGCAGATCGCCTGGTCTGACGCCGGCAAGCCCACCAGCAACGCGCGTGTTTCCAGCGGCGCAGCGGGGGCCATTTCCTGGCCCAGCACGGTCGCCAAGCCCACGCTGGCCGGCTGGTTCGAGTACACCCACGTCGACTCCAAGTGGACCGGCTACACCCCGGTGAAGATCACCGCGAGTTCGAGCCCGTACAACTGCTCCAACATCAACGACTGGGCCACCACGTTCTGGTCGTCCTTCGTCACCGGCCTCACCGCGGACACCGTGATCGACATGACCGCCTGCCCGAACGGAGTAAAGCAGGTGCAGGTCGGCAAGGCCAGCCTCGGCGTGAACGTCGCCTTCATCGGCAACAAGTTCGTGCTCAGCGACTTCGCGCTCACACCCAAGTCGGGCAAGGACCCACGCGCCTACATCGTGGTGCCCGACCCCAACAGCTCTGACAACAAGCCCACCTGCTCGGGCAGCTCCGCTGGACGGACGATCGAGACCAACGCCGCTGTCAACGTCACGGTGAAGACCATGGCCTACACGCCCTGCACCATCCGGGTCGGCTACGGCGGCACCTGGAACGGCGCGATGTACTCGGGCACGCTCGACGACGGTGGCGACATCACCCTCTACACCACGCCGATGGGGTTGCCGGGCCAGTTCAGCGCGTCCACCGGCGCAGCCGTCGGTGCCAGCACGAAGACCCTCGGCGACCTGGTCACCCGACGGGACGTGAGCGTGCCTTGAGCCTTCCTCCCGCCTTCCTCATCACGGTCGCCACTGTCTTCGGCCTTGTCATCGGGTCATTCCTGAACGTGGTTGCGTACCGCATCCCCGCCGGCATCCCGCTCGTGCGGGAGAGCCGCTGCCCGGGCTGTGACGCCGCAGTGAAGTGGTACCAGAACGTGCCCGTGCTCTCGTGGCTCCTCCTGCGCGGACGCTGCGCGGCCTGCGGTGGGCCGATCTCCGTGCGCTACCCGATCGTCGAGGCCGTCACCGGCGCGGCGTTCGGTGTGGTGGCGTGGTTCGTCCCGCTGACGATGCCGCTCCCAACGGGGGCACTGTTCGCGGTGCTCGCCGCGTTCTGGTGGTTCGCTGCGGTGAGCGTCGTACTCGTGCTCATCGACCTGGACACTCGGCGCTTGCCCGACGTGATCGTGCTGCCCAGCTATCTGGTCGGCGGCGTCCTGCTCACCCTGGCCTGCCTGCTCGGCGCCGATTGGGGCGCCCTGTTGCGCGCCGGCATCGGCATGGCGGCGCTCTACGGCTTCTACGCTCTGCTGCGCTTCGTCCGTCCCGACGGCATGGGCGGCGGGGACGTGAAGCTCGCCGGCGTCGCCGGGCTCTATCTCGGTTGGCTCGGCTGGGGTCCGCTTGCTGTAGGCGCACTGGCCGCCTTCCTGTTCGGGGGAGTGTTCGGCATCGCGCTGCTGGCGTCCGGACGCGCGACGCGGCGCACCGCTATTCCTTTCGGCCCCTGGTTGTTGGTCGGCGCCTGGCTTGGCGTGCTCGCCGGAGCTCAGATCGGCCAGCTCTACGGAGGTCTCTATGGCCTCACGTGATCTCGACCAACGCTCCCTGAGCCTGTCGAGGGGTCGCCTACCAGGGGCTTCGTCAAGCTCAGCCACCGTTGGGGGGCGCTCGGCCAGCGTTGGGGGGCGTGGTCTCGACAGGCTCGACCAGCCGAACGGATCAGGAGAACACTCATGGCGAATGTGATCGGGATCGAGATCGCGGAGCAGAGCATCCGGGCGGTCGAGATCAGCCGCGGACGGCGTCCAATGCTGGTGGCCGCGGGCGAGGTGCCGCTGCCTGAAGGTGCCGCGAAGGACTCCGAGATCCTCGACCCGGATGCCGTCTCGCTGGCGCTGCGGCAACTCTGGTCGCAGGCGGGCCTGCGCGGGAACCGGGTGCACCTGGGCATCTCCAACCGTCGCATCCTCGTGCGCGAGTACGTCTCGCCACGGTTGGCGCCCGAACTGCTCAAGGCCGCACTGCCGTACGAGGTGCAGGACCTGTTGCCGGTTCCGGTCGAGCAGGCAGTGCTCGACTTCTACGCGGTCAGCGAGACCGACACCCACATTCTCGGGCTGCTGGTCGCCGCGGTCGCCGAGACGGTGGAGGGCCTGATCAACACCCTGGCCAACGCCCGGTTGCGCACCGATGCGGTCGACTTCCTGCCGTTCGGACTGGCCCGGCTCGTCCGGTCGCTCGGCGGCCACGGCGCGGGCGAGGCGGTCGCGATCGCGTCCGTGGGCGAGCACACGACCAACTTCGTGGTCACCGTGGACGGCATCCCGCGGTTCGTCCGGATCATCCCGGTCGACCTGGCCGCCGACCTGTTCGCACCGGCCGGACTGGTGCCGGCTGCGGCCAGCCCGGACGGCTGGGTCGCGCGGCGGGCCTTTGCCGAGGTCGGGCCGGTCGAAACCGGTGCGGACCCGTCCCTGACCGATCTGGTCGGACGGCTGCGCAGCACCCTGCGGTTCTATGCCGGACGCGAAGGTGCCGAGCCGATCAGTCGCATGTACCTCACTGGCGCCGGGCTGACCGCTCCCGGGCTGGCGGCCGCGGTCGCGTCCGGCCTCGACGTTCCGGTGACCGAACTCGGCATGCACGACCTGATCGCGTTCTCGAAGAGCATCAGCGCGATCGGGACGCCACCGCCCAGCCTGGTGAACGCACTGGGCATCGCGTTGGGAGACGAAAAATGAACCTCACGCACGCACCCAAGCTGCCGCCGAGCCAGGCCGGTCGCGCTCCCCGGGTGAACCTGCTGCCCCCGAGCGAGAGGGGCCGGCGCGAACGCCGCTCGCTGGTGCGCAAGTGGGTGCTGGCGATGTTCGCCATTCTCGCTGCGTTGGCGTTGGCCATCGGTGCGGCGGTCTGGGTTCGGATGGCCGCGGACCTGCGCCTGCTCGGTGAGCAGGAACGCACCCAGCAGTTGAACATCGAACTGGCCAAGTACGCCGACGTCACCAGGGGCGTGGCTGCCCGCACCGACCTCGGCGACTACCGCGAGCAGGCGCTCGCGAACGACCTGGGCTGGACAGCCCTGTATGAGGACGTGCTGGGCGCGATGCCCGCAGGGGTGTCGATCGCCGCGTTCGACCTCAGCCCCGGTGCCGCGCCGATGTCGGGAGTCGATCCGGCCACCGCCGCCGGACTCACGGGCACCTTCACCTGTGTCACCGGTGACCCCGGAGACCAGAGAGACACCGTGGTTGCGCTGCGCAAGATCCCCGGTGCGCTGGCCGTGGACGCCGGCTCACTGACCCGCCCGGAAGGGGAGAGCGCGGCCTACCAGTTCGTGGTCAAGTTCGTCGCCGACCAGACGCGCTACAGCGGACGGTTCGCCAGCGAGACGGGGGTGAAGTGATGCTGCCAAAGCGGTTGATCAACCTCATCGGCACCGTGCTGGCTCTCGGCCTGATCGCGGCCGGCCTGCTACTCATCGCCGGTCCGGTCTTCCTCGGCTCCTTCGAAGTCGAGGCGCAACGCATCACGGTCGCGCAGTCGAACGACCTACTGGCCGCCCAGGTGAGCGCGCTCGCCGAGCAGGCGGCCGACCTGCCTGCCCTGGAATCCGAGCTGGCCGGGCTTCGTCGGGGGATCCCGATGTCGGCCGGCATGGACCAGGTCTCAGCATTGGCGGTGAAGGCCGCCGACGGCGCCGGGGTCGAACTGCAGTCATTCGACGTCGGCGCGACGGTCACCTTCGCGCCGCCGGCTGGGAAGCTGGCCGAAGGCGCAGCTGAGGCGCCGGCCCCGGCTGAGGGCGCGGCCGCGGCCGAAGAACCCCGCCAGCAGGTATCCGTGAGCATCGTCGTCGAATCCGACAGCGGCACCGAGGCCGCGGACTTCGTGGACAGGCTGCGCAAGGGACCCCGACTGCTGCAGATCGTCCAGGTCGTCAACACGGCATCGAGCGTGGCCGCCGTCAAGGGCACCACGACCGTGACCGCACTCGCCTTCGTCCAACACCCCTGAGGACCCAAATGCCCGAACTGACTGCTCTCGACCGGCTGCTGGCCACAGCCGTACAGGGTCGCGCGTCCGACGTGCACCTGTCGGCGGACCAGCCGCCGCTGATGCGGTTGGACGGCTCGCTGATGCGCATCTCCGGCTACCCCGACCCGTTGTCGGCGGCCTGGCTCGAATCGTCCCTGCTGGCGATCATGGGACCGGCCCAACGCGACATCTACAAGGTGGAATCCGAGGTCGACCTGGCCCACTCGGTGCCCGGGGTAGGTCGGTTCCGCGTTAACGTCTTCCACCAGATCGGCGGCGTGGCGGCCGCGCTGCGCCTCGTCCCCGAACAGGTGAAGACCCTGGCCGAGCTCGGTATCCCGCCGATCGCCCGCGACCTGGCGCTGCGTCCGCGGGGGTTGGTGCTGGTCACCGGACCCACCGGCTCGGGCAAGTCGACCACCCTCGCCGCGATGGTCGACATCGTGAACCGCGAGGTGCCCGCGCACATCATCACGGTCGAGGACCCGATCGAGTACATCCACACGTCCAAGCGCGCACTGATCCACCAGCGCGAGATCGGCTCGGACACCCCGTCCTTCGCGGACGCCCTGCGGCACATCCTGCGCCAGGACCCGGACGTCGTGCTGATCGGCGAGCTTCGCGACCCGGAATCGATCTCGATCGCACTGACGGCCGCCGAGACCGGCCAGCTCGTGCTCGGCACCCTGCACACCCAGGGTGCGGCCAAGACCATCGACCGCATCATCGACACCTTCCCGGCACGGCAGCAGGGCCAGGTGCGCTCCCAGCTCGGCGACACGCTGCAGGGCGTGGTCAGCCAGACCCTGCTGCCGCGCGCGCAGAGCGGCGGCCGTGCGCTGGCGACTGAGGTGCTGGTGCACACCCCTGCGGTGGCGAACCTCATTCGCGAGGGGCAGGTGCAGCAGCTGTACTCGGTGATGCAGTCCAGTTCGCCGCTTGGCATGCACACCCTCGACCAGAGCTTGGTGGAGCTGGTCGCGTCCGGGGAGGTGTCGCGGCAGGTGGCGCAGGGCTACGTGGTTGACCCGCGGGCGCTGGAGAACGTCCGGGTGCGACCCCAGGACCTGGACGCCGACGCGTGGTCGCAGCATGCCGCGGTGCAGCAGCGGGCGAGAGTGGGCGCCTGACCATGGCACTGATGGAGGAGTACACGTACCAGGCGGTCGCGCCGACCGGTGGGCCGGTGGTGAAGGGAACCCTGGAGGCGTCCGGTGAGGGTGCGGTGGCGATCAAGCTGCGCGCCCAGGGGCTGTTGCCGCTGCAGATCCAGGCCGTGTCGAAGACCGGGCTGAATCGTGAGGTGCGGCTGTTCAACCGCGAGGGCCGGGTGAAGGTGAAGCCGCTGGCGCTGTTCGCGCGGCAGATGGCCGGGCTGATCAACGCCGGGTTGCCGCTGATGCGCTCGCTGTCGGTGCTCGTGGAGCAGACCGAGGACGCGTCCCTGCGTTCCGCGCTGACCGCGGTGCACGCCGATCTGGAGGCAGGCCTGTCGTTCTCGGCCGCGCTGGCGAAGCAGCCGCATGCCTTCCCCCCACTGATGGTCAACCTGGTGAAGGTGGGCGAGTCCGGCGGTTTCATGGGGGACTCGCTGGAACTGGCCGCGAAGACCTACGGCTCGGACGCGGAACTCCAGGACAAGCTGAAGGCGGCGTCCACGTACCCGATGGTGGTGCTGGTCATCGCGGTGCTGGCCGTGGTGGGCATGGTCACCTTCATCGTGCCGATCTTCGAGGGCATGTTCGCCTCGATGGGCGGGGAACTGCCGTTGCCCACGCAGATCCTGGTGACGATGTCGCACAACATGGCCTGGTTGCTGCCGCTCACCGTGGTGCTCGGCGGCGCGTTCTGGGTCTGGTGGATGCGTAACCGCAACACCGAGGCGGTGCGAAAGGTGATCGACCCCTACAAGCTGAAGATGCCGTTGTTCGGCAAGCTGGTCACGAAGGTCGCGGTCGCCCGCTTCTCGCGGAACCTCTCGATGATGCTGGCTGCCGGCGTGCCGTTGCTGCAGGCGTTGTCGACTGTCGGTAAGGCGTCCAACAACTGGGCGATCGAGCAGGCCGTGAACGATGTGCAGAAGTCGGTTCGTGACGGCCGGTCGTTCGCCGCGCCCTTGGCCAAGGCCGCGGTGTTCCCGCCGATCGTGGCGCAGATGGTGTCGGTGGGTGAGGAGTCGGGCACGCTGCCCGACATGCTGGCGAGCATCGCCGACATGTACGAGGCGGAGGCCAAGACGGCCACCGAGCAACTGGCGAGCACGCTGGAGCCGATCCTGATCGTGATGATCGGCATCCTGATCGGCTCGATGGTTCTGGCGCTTTACATGCCGATCTTCGGCATGTACTCACAGCTGGCCAAGCAGTAGGCGGCCAGCTGGACTGAACTCGGGGCGGGTTCAGGCGTCGGGCCTGCGGAGATCTACAAGTCGGGTGGTCTCCGCAGGCCTGACTTATTGCCCCCCGGCCTTTCGTTCCCAACCTTCCGTTCCCAACCTTCCGTTCCCCGACCCGACCTTCCGTTCCCCGACCCGACCTTCCGTTCCCCGAGCTTGTCGAGGGGCGAGCTTGTCGAGGGCGAGCTTGTCGAGGGGCGAGGCTCAGATGGCCAGAACGGTGACGTCGGCCGCGTTGGCGGCGAGCGCGTGGAGATCGTGGGCGTCCGAGGTCAGGACGTAGCCACCCGGTTCGGCCACCGCGACCGTGAGCGCATCAACCGCCGATCCGCGACCGGCCTCAGTCCGCAGAATCGCGGCCCGACGCGCCACCCGCTCGGGCACGTCCGCTTTGGTTTCGCAGACCTTGAGGAAGCGATTGACATTGGCATCCTGCTGCCGCCCGGTCAGCGATTCGACCAGCACCATTGTCGGGACAACTGGTGGCCACAGACTCCTTCGACGCAGCACCATCAGCATGGCCGCGGTCCCTTGGTCGCGGGTAGCCAAGCTGCTCAACCCGCCGGAGTCGAGAACCAGCATCAGCCCGCTTTCGCGACCGACGGCAAGCCTTGGGTCCGACTTAGCAGCTCCTCAGCGCGCGCGATATCCGCCGCCGACGGCTCGCCAACTTCGGCCACCAGCTCAGTGAGGTACTCCTCAGCGCGCGCTTCCAGTTCCAGTCGACGTACCTCGACGACAACCGCCTTCTGCAGCAACTCCGACGCGGCCAGACCGCGCTCCTTGATCTCGCGGTAGAGCTCGTCCGGCAGATACACCTGCATCCGTGGCATGCGCATAACTATACATATGTCACTTCCAACTGCCCGGCCACCGAGCGGAGCGGTGACCAACCAGGCCTCCTTCATCACTTGATGGGCACAACGTGGCGCCCCGGTCGAGGCTGCCGACCTCGCCAGCGGCGCAACCAACCCAACTTTGGCTGGTTATGGCGACCTCCTGGAGGGGTGCTTCCGGACCAACCCAACTACGACTGGTTATGAAGCCGGTTTCGGGCGTCATAGCCAGTTGAATTTGGGTCGAACCGATTCAAGCTCGTCTGGTGGCTGGCATTACCAGTCAAAGTTGGGTTGATTCCTCCAACATGCGCCAGACCCGTGCCGTCATGACCTTCGGCGCGAACATCGCTTCCTTCGCCAACCACCGCACGACCCGGTAGTGCTCGTCGCGAAAGACCTGCTCGCGTTCCTTCTCCCGCTCGACGGCTTCCGGATCGCGGTACTTGACCTTGCCGTCGCATTCGCCGATCAGGTTATGCGCGGGCCAGTAGCAGTCGGGGTAGAGGGTGCCTTTGGCGGTGTTGATCGGCGGGTTGAACAGCGGGGTGGGTATCCCGGCCAGGTGGATGTGGCCGGCCGACAGCGACTCGGCAACCGATTCCCGCTCGGGTGTGCATAGGGAGATGCCCGCGTGCAAGCGGCTCGACCGCGTGACCGTGGCCGCCTCAAGGAACAAGCGCTGGGCTTCGGCGATCAGCCTCGGGTTGGCGTAGTCGCGTCGTCGGGGGTTGGCGACCAAAGAGTCGCAGATCCGGCGTGCAGCCGCGTCCAGCAGCACGAGCTGCTCGGGCAGAGGGTAGCGGCCAGCGAGGTCGACGGCGGTGCGTGCGACAGAGGT
>Ga0209477_1001694_pt1 | contig 13218 bp, 14 predicted proteins | sample KloWWTupernatant_FD_187180 | JGI IMG/M metagenome (GOLD analysis project Ga0209477, IMG submission 187180) | Active sludge microbial communities from Klosterneuburg, Austria, studying microevolution and ecology of nitrifiers - Klosterneuburg... | ecosystem: Engineered > WWTP > Aerobic digester >...
TGATGTTGAAGTAGTGCGCGTTCGAGGTCTTGATGAGGACCTTGTTGTAGTAGGCCGTCGTCGGGAAGCCCACGTTGGCGCCACTCGAGCCCCAGTAGAGGAAGTGGGCCGTGGTGCCGGCGAAGGGCGACACGTTGTGCCGGCCGTTCTTCCGGCAGACCGCCGGGTTCACGAGATCCGCGCCTGTCGGGCTCGACTTGTTGCAGTAGATCACCTCGTTGAAGCCGTTGATGAGGTCCGTCTTCGCCGTGCCCAGGTAGGCGTCGTCGGGGGCGAGCGCGGGATTGGAGTTCCCGAGGCTCACGCCGGCGTGGTCGATGGCCGGCGCGTAGGTGATGTTCGGGTTGTACCAGATCTTGTTGAAGACGGACGCGTAGAACGGCGCCTCGCCGTATGTCGTGGGAGCCGTGTTCGACGAGTCGTCCGGGTCGTTCTCGTCGTTGCCGCACTGCCAGCCGCTCGAGCTGCTCGTGCCCCCCGGCCCGCTGCAGGAGCTGCTCGTGCAGCGCTTGCAGTTGTAGAGAATGGAGCCGCCGCTGGTGCGGAAGATGTGGTCGGGCATGTAGTTCCAGGCCATCGACCCCGAGTCGTCCAGCACGTACATGAGGTTCGGCAGCACGGCGTCGCTGGGGGAGTTCGCGAGCGGCACCTGCGCCACGTCGGCGATCTCGGCGAGCGCCGGACGTGCGGGCACGAGGCCGACGGCGGCGGCGGCGAGGGCCGCCGCCAGGATCCTGCGGAATCGGGAGGGGGTCATGCGTGTCGCTCCTGGGGAGTGAGGCGCCGTTTAGATGCTCACGAGGACGCTGGTCTGGATGACGCTCACGGTGTCGCGAGGGCCCTCGACGCGTGTCGTGATGCGGTAGTAGATCTGCGGCGAGCCGATGAACTGCGGCGCGCCCACCGCCATGCTGCCGCCGGAGGCGGCGGCGCTGGCCGCGTAGAAGAGCGCACATTCGTTCGCCACGCCGCCGTTCATGCCGTTGTAGGCCGTGTCGGGCTGGGTGCACATGCGGTGGATCACGTAGCGCACGACGTTGCCGGAGGCATCCGGCGCGCCCCCGTTCACCGCCACCGATTCCGACCAGCTGGCCGGGTCGAACCAGTTGGGCTCCACCACGGGCCGCGACGAGAAATAGCCCGCGCCGGTGTTCGTGGTCTGGAGCACGGCGCCGGCGCTGTTGGTCTGGAGCCACTGGACGGCGTTCTGCGTGCCGCGGTCGGCCACCATGATGGCGGCCTGCTTGAAGGCCATGTTGCCGGCGACCACGGTGCCGGTGTCCACGGCGCGCATCAGGGACACGCCCGCGAGCGACATGGCCACGAGGACGATGAGGGCGATGAAGAGGACGAGCCCCTCCTGCGCGCGGCGCGCGGCGGGAGCCGGGGCTCGGGAACGGGCTTTGCGGGTATCGGGCATGGCCGGGGTCCGGTGGATGTCGCGTCGGTCAGGCGTTCTGCGGGAACCACACCATGTTGCGGATGGGCACCAGCACCTCGAACGTGCGATACCGGTAGCACCGCCAGTTCACCGGGTCCGCGATCGAGATGTCGAGGTCCGCGCCGCCGGGCAGCGCCGGGGTCGCCGCGCCGATCCACTTCGGAAAGACGGTCGTCGCGTCGCACACGCCCGTGGTCGGGTTCGGGCGCTCCGGCGTGATGCTGCGCGCCGTGACCACCAGGCGGATGGCGATCACCTTGGCCCAGTCGAGCCCGGTGGCCGCCGCCGGCATGTTGTTGGCCCACTGGTCGGTGTTGCCGACCACGAGGTTGTCGTTCACCGTCGCGTCGGTGGCGACGCGACCGTCGGAGTTGCCGTCGTAGCCGTACTGGGCCTGGAGCTGCACCACGCCGTCGGCCAGCGCGAACGTCTGCCCCGGGGCGCCGGGCGTGAGCTCGTTGATCGCCACGAGCTGGGAGTGGCCCAGGCCGTCGTTCTGGATGGCGTAGGTCACGACGGTGGGCGCCGCGCCGATGTTGTACAGCCGCCCGCCGGTGCCCGTCGCCGGGTTCCAGGCGTTGTACGAGATGTCGTTGGGCGGCGGCAGCCCCCCGGGGCGGTTGTAGTCCGCCGGGACGTTCGCGCCCTCGTCGTTCTTGTAGTTGCCGCTGTTGTGGATGACGTTGTCGGAGTTGCCGGGCGTGCCGGGCGTGTCCGTCGCCTGCGCCAGCGTGCAGGGTCGCCCGTTCTCGGCGGCGATGACGAGGTCGCCGGGCTTGAAGCCGAAGCGGTTGTCGACCTTGTAGACGGCCGCCGGGCTCGGCATCGTCTGGATGATCTTCGCCGGCGCCATGAAGAGGTCCGAGTTGCCGAACGCGAGGCGGATGCGGTCCGGGGCGCCCACCGCGCCGTTGATGATCTCGACGGGCACCAGCTTGAACTGGATGGGCGCGTTGCCCGGCTCGTACCAGCCGTTGATCTGGCAGCCGAGCAGCGGCATGTAGTTCAGGCCGTAGCCCGCCATGCGGATGTCGCGCTCGATCTGGAAGAGGCCGAACACGCCGTTCTGCTGGGCGTCGCTCGCGCCGGTGGTGGTGCGCTTCTGGCCCTCCGACACGGCGAAGACCTGGAAGATGACGACCGTGCCGATGAGGCCGATCAGCACGCCCACCAGCACCTCGACGAGGGTGAAGCCGCGCGACTTCCGGGGATGGTTTCCGATTCTCATGTTGGCGGTTCCGGGGCTGTCCCTAGGGGTCGCTGATGAAGGCGACGGCGACGTGGTTGCTCGGGGCGACCGCGTCGGGGGCCTTCCAGCGCAGGGTGACGGTGACCTGGCGGCCGCCCGCGGCCGGCGTGGCGATGGCCACGTCGGGCCCGTAGGTGTCGGAGGCCGGCAGGAGCGTGCGCACCTTCTGCACCCAGCGCTGGGCGGGCACGTAGGAGGCGACGCCCGACGAGACCGCGTAATTGGCGACGTTGGAGTAACCCGCGCCCCGGTCGACCCAGATCTCGCTGATGATCTCGTTGGCGAGGAAGGCCGCCTCGGTGCGGTAGCGGGCGTTGGAGACGTTGCTCACGGAGACGGCCTGCATCGCCACCAGGGCGAGCACGCCGAGGGAGAAGATGAGGATGCCGATGAGCGCCTCGAGCATCACGACGCCCTGCTGGTTGCCGGGTCTGGGTGCCATGGCTGTGCCTCCTAGCAGGCCCGCGGGTCGCCGGCCGCGACCTTCGGGTCGCACATCCGGATGGCGCCGCCCGTGGGCACGACGATCTGCAGCGTCCGCCGGTCGGCCACGACGGTGATCGTGGGGTTGTCGACCAGGACCGAGGTGATGGAGGGCGAGGCGTCCGCATTGGGCACCACGCGCCCCAGCGCGCTGAAGGTGACCGTGTCCGCCCCCCCGGGCGCGACCACGATGGTCGCGTTGGGCGAGCCTTCCTCGGCCGGCCGGGACTGCAGCGGGTTCGTGTCGGGGTCGGAGAAGAAGTTCACGCGCCACTGCGTGTTGCCGGCGCCGTCGAGCTTGAACTGGACGGCGGCATTGCGCCGGATGGCCTCGTTGCGCGCCGTCTGCATGCCGGCGAGGATGGAATCGGCCGCGGTGCGGATCTGCGTGTTCTGGATCCACGTGCCGTACGCCGGCACCCCCATCGCGATCACGATGCCGACGATGGCGATCGTGATCAGGACCTCGATGAGGGAGATGCCCGACTGGGCCGCGGGGCGCATCAGCAGTGCCCTTTCCTCGAGATCCAGCAGGCCGCCTGCGCGCCGCCCCAGCCGGCCGGGGTGGCGGTGGTGGCGCGCACGTTCTGCTCGTTGATCGTGAAGCCGAAGCCGACCATGCGCCCGGCGCTGCCGGTGGCCGTGGCCGTGTAGGTCTGGCCCAGCGAGCGGCAGTTGAACGTGAAGTTCTTGGCCACGCCGGGCGCGCCCGCGCCGCAGTTGTCGAGCGCCGCCCCGTCGTAGGTGCGGTTGTCCTGGTAGAACTGCTCCATGCGCACCCGGAGGTCGGAAAGGCCCGTGTGGGCCTCGACGAGCTGGCTGCGCGTGATGTGCTCCGTGTACATCGGCACGGCGATGGCCGACAGGATGCCGATGATCGCGACGACGATCAGGATCTCGACGAGGGTGAAGCCGCTTGCCTTCTTCATGGGGTTCCTCCAGGACGATTCGAATATAGGCAGGCCCGCGGCGGCCCGCCAGTCGGCCCGACGCGAGGCGCCGGGGGGCCGACGAACGGAAGGCGCCCGGGCATCCCGCCCGCCCCCGCGCGCCATGGCCCGGCCCTCGCGTAAAGGCCGGCTCCCGCGCTATAATGCCCGACTCGCGTGCTGTTGTAGCTCAGCTGGTAGAGCAACTGATTCGTAATCAGTAGGTCGGTGGTTCGAATCCACTCAACAGCACCAGGAATAACGCCAAGCGAAAACGCCGTGGGTCTCCCCACGGCGTTTTCCGTTCAGGAGGACTGCCGGCCGGTCAGCAGGCGCCCTTCGTGTCGCCGTGGGCCTCGTGGGCCGGCCAGGCGCTCGCGTCGATCGTGATCGTCTTCTTCCGTGACGGATTCCCGGGCGGGACGTGGCAGATCTCGATCTGCTCCCCGCCCGCGGTCTCCGGTGAACCGGGGTCCTGGATGATCACCTGGTGGGCGAGCACGTCGGTCGAGCCCTCGACCCGCGCGCCCTTCACGTGGACGCGCATGCCGGCCGCCAGGTCCTGGAAGGTCTTCCTCTCCGCGCCCCTGCGGATCGCCGTGACGCCCGGGCGGACGATGACCGTGCGCCCGGCGAGCGAGAAGGTGCCGTCGCCCGCGGGGTCGAACGACAGGATGGCCTCCACCAGCCCCTCCAGCTCGATGCCCGCGTTGCCGATGCCGCGGCGGTCCTCGTCGAGGAGGACCACCTCGCCGTCGACCACCCGCACGCGGATGGTGATCTGCTGGTTGGCCGCGACCTCCGCGAACTCGAGGGTGCCGATGAGATCGCCGCCCTGCCGGAACTCCAGCGTGAAGCGGCCCTCGGGCAGGCCGCGCAGCGTGAAGGTGCCGTCCGCGCCCACCGTGGCCGTGATCGCGGGCTGGCCCGCCAGCGTGACGACGATCGGGTCGCCCGCCGCGGCGAGCGAAACGCCCGATTTCACCGCCTTGGGCGCCGCATCCACCGTGCCCTGCACCATCGCGGTCGCCTTCGGTCCCGCGACCTCCGCGGAAACGCCGCCGCCACCGCCGCCGCCGCAACCCGCGAGGAATGCGAAGCCCGCCGCGAGGGAAAGGGCCGCGAACCTGCTCATGAGCCAGTCGCGCATCATGTCGTGCCTCCTTACAAATGAAACATCCGGGACGCGATCGAACCACGATCCCCGGCGCGATTCTGTGAACTGGCGCACTTGTCGTGACGGGGCGACAGGTGGCGCCGCGAAAATCGGATAGGATTCCCGCTGCCCCGTTCCGGGGCACGCGGCGGCCGCGCCCCGCGTCGCCGATGCAGGAAAAGGAGCCCCCCGATGCCGTTGACGGTCCAGGAAATCCTCGATGACAAGGCCGTGAAGGGCGGCCGCACCCATGGCGTGGCGCCGGGCTCGCCCGTGCGCGAGGCGGTCGCCACCATGGTCCGGGAGGACATCGGCTCCGTGGTGATACTCGACGGCGGGCGGCTCGTGGGCATCGTCACCCTGCGCGAGCTGCTTCGCGGGCTGGACAGGCAGGGATCGCGCCTGCTGGAGGCGGAGGTCCGCGAGGTCATGAACCCGGAGCCGGCCGTGGTCCACCCCGAGGATTCCGCCGACGGCCTGCGCGCGATGATGACCGAGCGGCACGTGAGCCACGCGCCGGTGCTCAAGGACGGCACGCTCGTGGGCATCGTCTCGTTCCACGACATCGCCCGCAGCGCGGTGAAGGATGTCGCGTTCGAGAACAGGCTCCTGAAGCAGTACATCAAGAACTGGCCGCGCTCGTAGCGGCCGGCGGCACCTACTTCAGGAACAGCCGGTAGGCCGGGTTGCGCGTCTCGTCCGCGTAGTCGTAGCCCAGCTCCTTCAGGAACCGCCGGAACGCCGCCTTGTCCCGGTCCGGGACCTGCAGCCCCGCCAGCACGCGACCCACGTCCGCGCCGTGGTTGCGGTAGTGGAAGAGCGAGATGTTCCAGCCCGAGCCCATGCGCTTGAGGAAGTTCATGAGCGCGCCCGGGCGCTCCGGGAACTCGAACCGGTAGACCATCTCCCCCGCCCGGTCCGGCGCGTGGCCGCCGACGAGGTGGCGCACGTGCAGCTTCGCCATCTCGTTGTCGGAGAGGTCCACGGCTTCCAGCCCGGCGCGCCGCAGCTGGCCGATGAGCCGCTCCGTCTCCTCGCGGCCGGAGACCGTGACGCCGATGAAGACGTGCGCCTGCGCGGGGTCGGCGATGCGGTAGTTGAACTCCGTCACGTTGCGCCGGCCGAGGAGCTCGCAGAGCGCGCGGAAGCTGCCGGGCTTCTCGGGGATGGTCACCGCCAGCACCGCCTCGCGGTGCTCGCCCAGCTCGGCGCGCTCGGCCACGAAGCGCAGGCGATCGAAGTTCATGTTGGCACCGCAGGCGATGGCCACGACGGTGCGGCCCTTGAGGCGCCGGCGGGCGAGCCAGCGCTTGGCCCCGGCCAGCGCGAGCGCGCCCGAGGGCTCGACGACCGTGCGGGTGTCCTCGTAGATGTCCTTGATGGCCGCGCAGATCTCGTCGGTGTCGACGAGCACCATCTCGTCGACGAGCTCCCGGCACATCCGGAAGGTCTCGCGCCCCACCTGCCGCACGGCCACGCCGTCGGCGAATATGTTGACGTGCGGCAGCGTCACGCGCCGGCCGGCCTTGAGCGAGGCCGTCATGGCGTTGGAATCCCCGGGCTCCACCCCGATGATGCGGGTGGCCGGCGACAGGCCCTTCACGTAGGCCGCGATGCCGGCGATGAGGCCGCCGCCGCCCACGGGCACGAAGATCGCGTCGATGGGCCGCTGGTGCTGGCGCAGGATCTCCATGCCGATGGTGCCCTGCCCGGCGATCACCAGCGGGTCGTCGTAAGGGTGGACGAAGGAAAGGCCCTGCTTGCGGGCGAGCGCCTTGGCGTGCTGGGCGGCCTCGTGGTAGGAGTCGCCGTGCAGCACCACCTTCGCGCCGCGCGCGGCGACGGCGGAGACCTTGATGCGCGGCGTGGTGACCGGCATCACGATCGTGGCCGAGGTGCCCAGGCGCTGCGCGCCGAGGGCCACGCCCTGCGCGTGGTTGCCCGCGCTCGCGCAGATCACCCCGCGCGCGAGCTGCGCCGGCGTGAGGTGCGCCATCTTGTTGTAGGCGCCCCGCAGCTTGAAGGAGAAGACCGGCTGCTTGTCCTCGCGCTTGAGGAGGATGTGGTTGCCGGTCCGGCGCGAGATCGCGGGGGCGGGCTCCAGGGGGCTTTCGATCGCCACGTCGTAGACACGGGCGGCGAGGATGCGGCGCAGGTAGTCGTTCTTCATGATGTTCCCAGACCCCAAGAATACCAATATATGATTGATGCCATGGACCAGGACGCTCTCAAGAAGCTTTGCGCCGAGGCCGCCCTCGCCTTCGTCGAGGACGACATGATGGTGGGCGTGGGCACCGGCTCGACGGTGAACCACTTCATCGCCGCGCTGGCCGCGCGCCGCGGCCGCATCGCCGGCACCGTCTCCAGCTCCGAGGCGAGCGCCGCCCGCCTGCGCGAGGCGGGCATCCCCGTGATGGACCTCAACGCGACCGGCGGCTGCGACGTCTACGTCGACGGCGCCGACGAGGTGACCGAGCACCTGGCGATGACGAAGGGCGGCGGCGGGGCCCTCACGCGCGAGAAGATCGTCGCCCAGGCGAGCCGGAAGTTCGTCTGCATCGCGGACGCCTCCAAGCTCGTGCCCGTGCTCGGGCGCTTCCCGCTGCCCGTCGAGGTGATCCCCATGGCGAGGAGCCTCGTCGCGCGCGAGATCGTGCGGCTGGGCGGCCGCCCCGTGTGGCGGGAAGGCGTGGTCACCGACAACGGCAACGCGATCCTGGACGTCCACGGGCTCGTGATCACCGACCCCGCGGCGCTCGAGTCCGACCTGAACCAGCTTCCCGGCGTGGTGACGAACGGCCTCTTCGCCCGCCGCCCGGCCGATGTCCTGCTGCTCGGGACGCCGCAGGGCGTGCGCCGCATCGACCGGGCCGTCACGCGCCCGTCACATTGAACGCCTAGCATCAGCCATCCGGCGACGGGCGCCGCCCGCCCCGCCGCCAGCCGCCACGAGGAGCGCGCGCATGCCCCTGAACACCCAGGAACACACCTCCAAGCGCTACGACGCGGAGCTGGAGACCGTCCGCTCGCGCGTGCTGCAGATGGGCGGGCTCGTGGAGACGCAGATCACCGCCGCCATCGAGGCGCTCTCGACCGGCAACCTCCAGCTGGCCGAGCAGACCATCGCCAACGACCACCGCGTGAACGCGCTCGAGGTGCAGATCGACGAGGACTGCGCCCACATCATCGCCCGCCGCCAGCCCGCCGCGCAGGACCTGCGCATGATCGTGACCATCATCAAGATGATCACCGACCTCGAGCGCATCGGCGACGAGGCCGAGAAGATCGCGCGCATGACCAAGCTCATCTACTCGGCCGAGCGGCTGCTGCTGCCGCGCTTCGGCGAGATCAAGGTGGCCGCGGGCTACGCGCTGGAGATGCTCAAGAAGGCGCTCGACGCCTTCGCGCGCGTCGACATCACCGCCGCCGCCTCGGTGGTGCGGCAGGACCGGGTGCTCGACGAGCAGTTCCGCGGCATCATGCGCCAGCTCATCACCTTCATGATGGAGGACCCGCGCACCATCTCCACCTCCATCGAGATCCTCTTCGTGGCCAAGGCGCTCGAGCGCATCGGCGACCACTCCAAGAACATGAGCGAGTACGTGGTCTACCTGGTCAAGGGCAAGGACGTGCGCCACGTGACGGTGGAGGAGTTCGAGCGGGAGACCTCCTCCTCCGACTGACTCTTGCTTGCGGGAAGCGAAAAAGCCGCCTTCCGGCGGCTTTTTTCCTTGGGAGCCGCAGATGAACGCGGATGAACGCAGATGGTCCGGGAGGAGGATCGCGGAGGGGCAGGGGTACTCACCGTCACCCGACTTGACGCGGACCCATCATCCCGAATCATCTGCGTTCATCCGCGTTCATCTGCGGTTCCCGCGCCCCTGCTAAGCCTTCGGCACGTACGCCTGCCGGGAGGAGGATCGCGGAGGGGCAGGGGTCCTTACCGTCAACCGACTTGACGCGGACCCATCATCCCGAATCATCTGCGTTCATCCGCGTTCATCTGCGGTTCCCGCGCCCTGCTAAGCCTTCGGCACGTACGCCTGCCGGGAGGAGGATCGCGGAGGGGCAGGGGTCCTCACCGTCAACCGACTTGACGCGGACCCATCATCCCGAATCATCTGCGTTCATCCGCGTTCATCTGCGGTTCCCCCGCCCTGCTAAGCCTTCGGCACATACCCCTGCGCGGTATCGGCCCCCTCGCCGAAGAAGTGCCGCACCATCTGCTCCTCGAGGTACTTGCGCGCCCGCGGGTCGGCGAGGTTGAGGCGGTTCTCGTTCACGAGCATCTTCTGCTGCTCGAGCCACTGCTTCCACGCCTCCTTGGAGACGCCGGCCCAGAGCTTCTTGCCCAGCTCGCCGGGGTAAGGGGGGAAATCGAGGCCCTCGGCCTCGCGCTTCAACTTGACGCAATTGACCATCCGGGTCATGGCTGGAGTCCCTTCATGAAGATCTTGGATCGGCGCTCGTAATTGTAGAGCGACTGCTTGCGCGCCGGCAGGCGCGCGATGTCGGCCTCGGCGAAGCCGCGCTCGATGAACCAGTGCGTGGTGCGCGTGGAGAGCACGAAGAGGGTGCGGAACCCCGCCTGGCGCGCCCTCGCCTCGGCGAAGGCGAGCAGGCGCTCGCCGCGGCCCCCGTCGCGGTAGAAGGGGTTCACGGCGAGGCAGGCGAGCTCCGCGGTAGATTCCTCCGGGAAGGGGTAGAGCGCCGCGCAGCCGAGGATGTTGCCGCCGCTCTCGATCACGAAGAACCGCCCGATCTCGCCATCGAGCCGGTCGCGCTCGCGGCGCACGAGGATGCCCTGCTGCTCGAGCGGCTCGATGATCTGCACGATGCCGGGGATGTCCTCGGCGGTCGCGTCGCGGATCACCTCCGGCGACTCCGGCACCAGCATCGTGCCGATGCCGTGGTGCGTGAAGAGCTCGATGAGGAGCGCCCCGTCGACGTGCCGGCTGATGAGGTGCGAGCGGCGCACGCCGTTGGCGCAGGCCTTCACCGCGCACGGCAGGTAGACGCGCACGTCCTCGGGCAGGGCGCCATTGGCCGCGATCAGTTCCCCGGCCTGCTTCACCGTGAGCTCCGAGACGAGCCGGCCCTTCGCGTCGGTGGCGCCCGCCGTCTCGGTGAGGAAGATGAGCTTGTCGGCCTGCAGCGCGATCGCGGTGGAGGTGGCCACGTCCTCGAGGGTGCAGTTGAAGACGTCGCCCGTGGGGGAGAAGCCGATGGGCGAGATGAGCACCACCTCGTGGTCGTCGAGGCGCCTCCTGATGCCCTCGGCGTCGATCTTGCGCACTTCCCCCGTGTGGCCGAAGTCCACGCCGTCGACCACGCCCACGGGCTTGGCCGTGACGAAGTTCCCCGACGACACGCGGATGTCGGCCCCCCACATCGGGCTGTTGGCGAGCTCCATCGAGAGCAGCGCCTCCATCTCGACGCGCACGATGCCGTTGGCCTCCTTCACGCAGGAGAGGGCCTTCGCGTCCGTCACGCGCCGGGCGCCGACGTAGCGCGACTCGACCCCGTGCTGGCGCATCTGCTCCTCGACCTGCGGGCGCGTGCCGTGCACCAGCACGACGCGCACCTCCAGGCTCACGAGCACGTTGATGTCGTGGGTGAGCTGCTGGAACTCGCCGTCGGCCAGCACCTCGCCGCCGAAGGCGATGACGAACGTCGCCCCGCCCCACTGGTGGATGTAGGGCGTGGCCGACCGGAACCACTTCACGAAGGCTTCGGTCTTGAGGGCGGGGGGCTTGGGCATCGGGCGCTCGGGCGGGGATCGCGAAGCGGATTCTACCGGCGGAAGTCGCCCCACAGCGCCTGCATGGCGGCAAGAGCGGCGAGCGGCGCCGTCTCCGTGCGCAGCACGCGGGGCCCCAGCGACACCGGCAGGAAGCCCACGGTCTGGGCGATGTCGACCTCTCGCTCCGAGAGGCCGCCCTCCGGCCCCACGAGCAGTTCCACCGGGCCGGCGGGCGCCTCGCGGCCGGCGAGGCTTTCGCCCGCGCCGGGCGCCAGCATCCAACGGGCGGCGGCGGAGGGCTGCGCAGCCCAGTCGCGGAAGGCGGCCGTCGGCCGCAGCTCCGGCACGCGGTTGCGCCCGCACTGCTCGCAGGCGGCGACCACCACGCGCCGCCAGTGCGCCTCGCGCCGCGCGGCGCGCTCGCCGGCGAGCCTCACGACGCTGCGCTCGCAGGCGAGCGGCTGGATCCACGCCACGCCCAGCTCCACCGCCTTCTGCAGGATCCAGTCCATCTTGTCGGCCTCGGGAAGGCCCTGGGCGAGCCCCACGGCGACCGGCGACTCGCGGTCGGCTTCGCGCCAGGCGCCCGTCTTCACCTCGACGCGCGCCCGGTCCATGCGCTGGATCACGGCGTCGTACTCGCCGCCCGCGCCGTCGAAGACCACGATCGCGTCGCCCGGGCGCAGGCGAAGCGCCTTGCCCACGTGGTTCGCGGCGTCGTCGGGAAGCGGGAACTGCGCGCCCGGGCCGAGCCGGAAATCGCAGAAGATGCGCGGGGATGCCATGGGGAAGGCGGAGTTGCGGCGGTCGACCCGATGCTAACATACCGGCCGCGCCCGACCCGGCGCCTCCCATGCCCCCGACCGACCCGCCAGGCGGCGCGCCTCCCGGCGCCGCGTCACCGCTCACCGTCGAGTTCACCTCGCGCGTCGTGCGCGCCGTGCGCGCGGTCGCCTCCACCGAGATCCTGCCGCGCTTCCGCACCGTCGCCGCACGGCGCAAGGACGACGGCAGCCTCGTCACCGAGGCCGACCTCGCCACCCAGCACGCGCTCGCGACAGCGCTCGACGCCATCGAGCCCGCCGCCCTCCTCGCCGAGGAGATGCCCGAGGCCGAGCAGCGACGCGTCCGCGACGCCGGCGGGCGCTTCTGGTGCGTGGACCCGCTGGACGGCACCGCCAACTTCAGCGCCGGCGTGCCCTATTTCGCCGTCTCGGTGGCCCTGATGGAAGGCGCCCGGCCGCTGCTCGGCGTGGTGGTCGACCCCATCGCCGACGAGGCCTACTTCGCCGTGCGCGGCGCGGGGGCCTGGCGCGACGGCTTCGCGATCCCCCCGGCAACGCGCGAGGTGCCGATGGCGGAAGCGGTGGCCGAGATCGACCTTCGCCGCTCGCTCGCCCATGTGCGCCACGAGATCAAGCACCGGCCGCCGTTCGCGAAGCGCCTGACGAGCGGCTCCACCGCGCTCGCCTGGTGCCACCTCGCGGCCGGCCGCCGCGACCTCTTCCTGCACGCGGGGCAGAAGGTCTGGGACTACGCGGCCGGCGCCCTCATCGCTGGAGAGGCGGGCGCGGCCCTGTGCACGCTGCGCGAGGACGACTTCTGGGCCGGCCCGGCCTGGGACCGTTCCGTGATCGCCGCGCGCACGCCGGCGCTCTTCGCGCAGTGGCGCGACTGGGTGCGCGAGCGCTTGCCGCCGCGCTAGGCGACGAGATCCCGGACGTAATTGGGCAGCGCGAAGACGGCGCGGTGGGTCTCCCCGTTGTAGTACTGCAGGTCGCGCACGCCGCGCGCGGCCAGCCGGCGCTCCGCCTCCGCCGGAGCCAGCCCGCGCGGGTCCAGCGCGTCGGAGGCGCAGGCGAAGCCCCAGATGGACCCGTAGAGCGGGATGTGCACGAAGTAGGGCGCCACGACCCGGAAGACCTCGCGCAGGTTGGCGAGCGTCCGGCGCACGCGCTGCGGGTGCGAGAAGGGCGAGCCCAGGTGCAGGACCAGCGCCGCGCCCTCGGCCATCGCACCCTTGGCGAGCGCGAAGGTGGCGGGCGCGTAGAGCGCCTCGGATGGCCCCACGGGGTCGGTGAGGTCCATGGCCACGAGATCGTAGCGCGCCGAGGTCGTGCGCAGGTAGGCGAGCCCGTCGCCCACCGTCACCTGCAGGCGCGGGTCGTCGAAGGCGCCGCGGTGGACCTTCCCGAAGCTCGCCTTCGCGATCGCGAT
>Ga0209477_1001696_pt1 | contig 13208 bp, 10 predicted proteins | sample KloWWTupernatant_FD_187180 | JGI IMG/M metagenome (GOLD analysis project Ga0209477, IMG submission 187180) | Active sludge microbial communities from Klosterneuburg, Austria, studying microevolution and ecology of nitrifiers - Klosterneuburg... | ecosystem: Engineered > WWTP > Aerobic digester >...
GATCGTGGCCAGCACCTGGCGCGTCTGCGCGCCGACGTCGACCGACGGGTCTTCGGCGACCTGTCCGGCGAGGTAGACCACTCCGTTGTGGATGCTGGCCTCGGACATCCGCGGGCCGACGTGCAGGCGTTGAATCGTCATGACAGTCCCTGTGACAGGAAGCGCTCGACCGCGTCGATCTGGTCTTGCGCGATGAACGTCGGGGCGTGGCCCACGCCTTCGAACGCGATGCACTCGGCCTGGGGGCCGCGCCGACCCATCTGAGTGGCGGTCGCGGCGGACAGGATGTCCGACTGCGCCCCCCGCACGACCAGCGTCGGACAGCGGATCGCGTCGTACATCGGCCAGAGATCCGGCGACGGCTGCGCCTGCTGGTCGCGAAACGGAACCGCGATCGCCGGGTCGTAGTGAAACCCCCAGCCGCCGTTTCGCGGGACCAGGTAGTGCCGCGTCAGCAGGCGGAACTGGTCGTCGGTGTGCGGGCCGAAGTCGCGCATCAGCACCCGCAGCGCCGCCACGCCCTCGGCTTCGGTGGCGAAGACCGGATCCTGTCCGACGTAGGTTGCGATCCGCTCGCGTCCGGCCTCGTCGACCACCGGGCCGATGTCGTTGAGCACGAGCCGCGCGACCGGCGTACCCGGCAACGCCGCGAGCAGCATGCCGATGAGGCCGCCCATCGACGTGCCGACCCACGCCACGCGCTCGACGTCGAGCCGCGCGACCAGCGTGACGCAGTCGGCGAGATACTGCGGCAGCGCGTAGAGTTGCGGATCGGCGACCCGATCGGAGCGGCCGCGACCGATCATGTCGGGGCAGACGACGCGCCAGCGCGCGCTCAGGCGCGTCGCGAGCGCATCGAAGTCGCGGCCGTTGCGCGTCAGGCCGTGCGCACAGAAGACGGTGGGAAGCTCGGTTCGCGCCGTCGGGCGCGCGGCGTCGTCCGGCAGCCATTCCCAGTAGGCGAGGCGGTGCAGCCCTCGGGGGCTCGCGCAGGTGACGTGACGCAGCAGGGGTTCGAGCATCGGGGCGGGCCGCTACAATTCGGCGGGATTGTACAGGGAGAGACCATGATGAAAGGCAGGCTGGCACTCGTGACCGGCTCGACGAGCGGCATCGGGTTGGGCATCGCGCACGCGCTGGCACGCCAGGGCGCGGACCTCGTCCTCAACGGGTTCGGGGATCCCGCCGAGATCGAACGACTTCGTACCGAGCTCGCCGGCACCCACGGCGTGCGCGTCGACTACGAAGCGGCCGACCTGGCCAGGCCCGCCGAGATCGAGGCGCTGTTCGCACGCCTCGAGGCGCGCGGCGCCAGCGTGGACATCCTCGTCAACAACGCGGGCATCCAGCACGTCGCGCCGGTCGAGCGCTTTCCCACCGAACGCTGGGACGCGGTCATCGCGATCAACCTGTCGGCGGCCTTCCACGCGATCCGTTGCGCGCTTCCGCCGATGCAGAAGCGCAACTGGGGTCGGATCGTGAACATCGCTTCGGCGCACGGCCTGGTCGCATCGGTCGAGAAGTCGGCGTACGTCGCCGCCAAGCACGGCATCGTCGGCCTGACCAAGGTGGTTGCGCTCGAGAACGCGCGAACCGGGATCACCTGCAACGCGATCTGCCCGGGTTGGGTCCTGACCTCGCTCGTGCAGAAGCAGATCGACGCGCGGGCCGCGGAGACCGGGCAGTCGGTCGAGCAGGCGAAGATCGCGCTGGTCGCCGAGAAGCAGCCGTCGCAGGAGTTCGTCACGCCCGAGCAACTCGGCGAGTTGACCGTGTTCCTGTGCTCGGCGGCAGCCGCGCAGGTGCGCGGCGCGGCCTGGGCGATGGACGGGGGCTGGACGGCTCAGTAGCCGGCGCCCCGGTCGACGCGTCGGCCGTTCCCGTCGCCCGGCCCCGCGTCGTCGGCCACGCGCACGCGCCAGTAGCGGCGGTCGTCGATCCGCGAACGCGCGAGCCGCGGCTCGCGTCCCGGCGCGTAGTCGAGCACGATCGCGCCGTCGCGATCGCTGCGCAGCAAGGCGATCCCGGCGTTCCGATAGCGCAGCGCGACGGCCGCGGCCGGATGTCCGAATCGGTTCCGGTAGCCGACCTGCGCGATCGCATGGGTCGGCGCCACCGCAGCCAGCAGTTCGGCGCTCGACGACGTGCGGCTGCCGTGGTGCGGCGCGAGCATCAGGTCCGCGGCCAATCCGTCCGCACCATGGACAGCGACCATCTCGCGTTCCTGCGCGGTCTCGATGTCGCCGGTCAGCAGTACGCGCGCCGACGGCGCGGCGACCCGCAGCACGCAGCTCGAAGCGTTGGTCGGAGATTTCGCGCCGCGCGCAGGCGCCGGCCCCGGGTGCAGGAACTCGAAGGCCACGTCACCCCACTGCCACGCATCGCCGCGGCGACAGTCGTGGAAGGGCCTGCCCGACTCGCGCGCCGGGTGCCCCGCGGGCAGTGATCCGGCCAGCCAGTCGATGTGCAGGTTGCGCAGCAGGCTGGGCAACCCGCCCGAGTGATCCGAGTCGAGGTGCGACACGACGACGGCGTCGAGGCGGTCGATGCCGCGGGCGCGCAGCCACGGCAGGATCACCCGCGCGCCGGCTTCCGAGTCGCCGCCGAAGAGCGGACCGGCGTCGTACAGCAGACGCCGCCCGGAGGTCTCGACGAGCACCGCCATCCCCTGGCCGACGTCGAGTGCGGTCACCCGCAGCCCGCCCGCCTGCGGCAGGCTGTCCGCCGCTGCGACCAGCGGCAGCAGGCCCGCGAGCGCCGCGCGCCTGGCCGGCACGCGCACCGGCCACAGCGCCAGGCCCACCGCCGCAACGGCCACGGCCAGCGCCGGGCCGTCGGGCTGCCCGAGGACCAGCGTCGACAGCGGCGACGCGGCGAGGCGCTCCAGCAGATCGAGCATCCAGCCGGTGGCCACCGCCACCGGCGACAACAGGCTCGCGCCGACGGCCGGCGCCCACGGCAGCAGCGCAGTCGCGAGCATCGCCAGCGGCGTGATCAGTGCCGAGACCAGCGGAATGGCGAACGCATTGGCCAGCGGCCCGACCAGCGAGACCGTGGAGAAGAACAGCGCGCCGAGCGGCAGCAGCGCAAGCGTCGCCGCCCACTGCGTGCGCGCCGCGTCGACCAGCACGACCCGGACGCGCCGCAGGCGACCCGCGACCGGACCGGCCTGCGTCCCCGGCTTCGAGCGCGGGCGCCCCGCCGAGCCGTGCAACGCGATCGCCCCCACCGCCGCGAAAGACAGCCAGAACCCCGCGGCCAGCGGCGCCCACGGGTCGAGCACGGTGACCACGCCCGCCGCCAGCGCCAGCACGTTCACGATCGAACGGGACCGCCCGGTGAACAGCGAGAGACCGGCGACTGCCAGCATCCAGCAGGTGCGCTGCGCCGGAATGCCCCAGCCAGCCAGGCCGGCGTACGCGAACGCTGTCGCCACGCCGAGCAGCCAGGCGAGCCGGTTGGCCGGACAGCGCAGCAGCAGGCCGCTGCGCGCAACGGCGCGGCAACGCAGTGCGCGCCGCGCGAGCAGCACCGCCAGGCCCGCGAGCATCGTGACGTGCAGGCCCGAGATGCTCATCAGGTGGCCGACGCCGGTCCGGTTGAAGATCTCCCACCAGCGCGACGGAATCGCCGCCTGGTCGCCCACCACCAGCGCCACCAGGACGCCGGCGGCGTCCTGGCGCGCATCGCGCAATGCCGCCTGCATCGCATCGCGCAGCGTCGCGCGCGCGGACTCGAATGCGGCAGCGACCGTCCAGCCGTGCGGCTCGAGCCGCTGGTTCGGCACGGACGCGCGACGCGACGTGCGCACGTAGCCGGTCGCGGCGATGCCTTCCTCGAGTGCGCGCAACTCCGCGTCGAAGACGCCCGGGTTGTGCAGCGCGTGGGGCCGCTTCAGGCGCACGTTGAGACGCCAGCGCTCGCCCGGCCGCGGCGCCGCCGTCGCAGCCGGTGCCGGCGCGCCGTCGCCCGTGCGGTCGAACGCGTACCAGCTCAGGCGGATCCGGCGGCGGCCCGGACAGTCGCCGGCCTCCGGCACGCAGGCCTCGACGTCGAACGCGAAACGGGTGCCGCGCTCGGCCGCCAGCGGCATCGAGGCAATGCGCCCGACCACGACGTAGTCGCTCCCTTCCTGGGCCGCATCGAGACGTTCGGCGAGCCCGCGCTCGGCGACCAGCATCGTCCAGCCTGCCGCGGCCAGCCCGACCGCGGCCAGCCGCCAGACGTGGCGCTCGGCGCGCCACGCCAGCACCAGCGCCAGCAACCCGGCACACAAGGCCGCGGCAGCGAGCTGCGGACCCGGCAACGACGGCAGCCGGTGCACCAGCAGCGCGGCCACCACGATCGGCACCGGCAGCGGGACCGGGCGCATCAGCGCGGCGAACCAGGACATCGGACGACGCCTGCGACCCTTTGGGATGAGCCTGCACGCTACGCCGGCGGGACCGGGCCCGCCATCGGGCGTCAGGACTAGGCCGGCCGGATCGGCCCGCCGCTTCGCTCGATCGCCCCGCGCAAGCGCGGCAGCACGCGACACGCGTTCGCTGCAGTGCGCGACACCACTGCGTCGAGCGCCTCGCCGCGCACCTCGGCGAACACGCGCGCGATGCGCGCGAGCTCGGCGGGCTCGTTGCGCCGGCGATGGATCCACTCGGGCGCAATGTCCGGCGCGTCGGTCTCGAGCACGTGGGCCTCGGGCGGCAATTCGCGCACCAGCCGGCGCAGTTGCAGCGCACGGTCGTAGGTCATCGCGCCGCCGAAACCGAGCGCGACGCCCTGCGCGAGGTACTGCGCCGCCTGCTGCAGGCTGCCGTTGAACGCGTGCGCGATGCCGCCCGGGGGCCGCACGCTGCGCAGGTGCTTCAGGATCAGGTCCTGCGAGCGGCGAACGTGCATCAGCACCGGCAGGCCGAATTCGCGCGCCAGTTCCAGCTGCGCGCGAAAGAAGCGCTCCTGCCGCACGCGATCGAAGCCCGGCTCGAAGAAGTCGAGCCCGATCTCGCCGACCGCGAGCAGCGCGGGATCGCCGATCGACGACGCCAGCGCCTCGCGCAACTGCCGGAGGTCGTCGTCGCTTGCGCGGTCGACGTAGAGCGGATGGATACCGAGCGCGTACCCGATGCGCGCGTCCGCGGCCGCGATCGCCCGCACCTTCGCGATGTTGCCGACCTCGACGGCCGGCACGACCAGCGCCGCGACGCCCGCCGCGAAGGCCCGTTCGCGAACGGCGTCCCGGTCGCTGTCGTACTCGCCGGCGTCGAGATGGCAGTGCGTGTCGATCAGCATCTTCTGTGCGTCGGCCCCGTCGTCACGGCGCGCGCGACGGACGGCAGCGTCGACGATCGCCGGTGCGCCCGCGGCCGCAGACGCCGCGACGGCAACCCTTGCGGTTCAGTCCACCGTCGCGCCGCTGCGCTCGATGATCGGCGCCATCACTTCGCGCTCATTCAGCATGAACTTGCGCAGGTCCTCGACCGAACCGCCGATCGGCTCCATGTACTGCGCATGCAGCTTCTCGCGCACCTCGGGCATCGCCAGCACCGCATTGATCTCGCGGTTCATCCGCTCGACGATCGGCGTCGGCGTCGAAGCCGGGGCCATGAACGCCATCCACGCGATGTTCTCGATTTCGGGCAACCCGGCCTCCTTCATCGTCGGGATGTCGGGCGTCAGCGCGCTGCGCCTGCCGGTGGAGACCGCGAGCGCGCGCAGCTTGCCGGCCTTGACCTGCGGGATCACCGCGACCGCCGGCACGCAGGCGAACTGCACGTCGCCCTGCAGGATCGACAGGATCGCGGCTGGCGACGACGGATACGGGATGTGCACCGCAAACGTGTTGGTCTTGGCCTTCAGCAGTTCGATGCCGAGGTGCGACAGGCTCCCGACACCGGTCGACGAGAAGTTGAACTTGCCCGGTTCGGCCCGCATGGCGTCTACCAGTCCCTTCAGCGACGTGATGCCCGAATCGGCGCGAACCGCGCAGACGTTCGCCTGTCCGCCGCCCAGCACCACTGGCCGCAGTTCCGTGAAGGGGTCGTACGCGAGCTTCCGGTACAGCACGGTGTTGTAGACCAGCGGCCCGTTCGTGCTCACCACGAAGGTGTAGCCGTCACCGGGCGCCTTGGCGACCATGCCGGTACCGAGGTTGCCGCCGACGCCGGCGCGGTTCTCGACCACGACCGGCTGGCCGAGCCGCTGCTGCAGCCGGTCGCCGACGATGCGCGCAAACACGTCCGGCGACGACCCCGCGCCGTACGGGATCACGACCTTGACGGGGCGGCTGGGCCATCCTGCGTCGGTCGCCTGCGCGCCGGCGGCGAGGCTCGCCGCGGACAGCGACACGAGCGCGGCGAGTCGCGCCACGGCGCGAAGCGGGCGAAGCAGCGGAAGGGGAACGTGCATCATGAACCTCCCGAGGGTCGGGTTTCCGAAAGGATACGGCCGTCGCGCAGCTGGAGCACGCGATCGGCGCGCGAGGCGAGGTCCAGGTCGTGCGTGACGATCACGAAGGCCACGCCGGTCTCGCGCGACAGCGCCTCGACCAGCGCGTAGATCTGCCGCGCCGTGCCGCTGTCGAGGTTGCCGGTCGGCTCGTCGGCGAGCACGCAGCGCGGCTCGGTCACGAGCGCGCGCGCGAGCGCGACGCGCTGGCGCTCGCCTCCGGAGAGCTGGCCGGGCGGATGCTCCAGGCGCGCGCCGAGGCCGACTCGCTGCAGCATCGCCGCCGCGTGTTGCCGCGCGGCGTCCGCGCGCATGCGGCGGATGCGAAGCGGCATCGCGACGTTGTCGAGCGCACTGAACTCCGGCAGCAGGTGGTGGAACTGGTAGACGAACCCGAGCAGCCGGTTTCGCCGCGCGCCCAGTTCGGCCTGCGACAGCTCGCCGATCGGCTCGCCCTGCCAGAAGACGGCACCGGCGGTGGCTTCGTCGAGCCCGCCGAGCAGGTGCAGCAGCGTGCTCTTGCCCGAGCCCGACGCGCCCATGATCGCGACGCGCTCGCCCGCCCGGATGCCGATGTCGATGCCGTGCAGCACCGGCACGGCGAGATCGCCGCTGCCGTAGACCTTGTGCAGGCCTCGCGCGGCGATCACCGACGCGTGTCCGGCGGCGGCGCTCGCCGCGGCGACCTCGCCTGCCGCGCTGTGCGGGTGACGGCTCATTCGTAGCGCAGCGCTTCGGCCGGCCGCACGCGCGAGGCACGCCAGCTCGGGTACAGCGTGGACGCCAGCGCCAGCACGCAAGCCGTTGCGCCGATCGTCGCCACGTCGGACAGCCGCAGGTCGCTCGGCAGGTAGTTGATGAAGTAGATGCCTTTCGGCAGCACCTGGAAGCCGAACACCGACTCGATCCACGCCATCACCGGTCCGATGTTCAGGGCCAGCAGCACGCCGAGCACGACCCCGAGCGCCGTGCCCAGCAGGCCGACCGAGGCGCCCTGGACGATGAAGATCCGCATGATGCTCGACGGCGTCGCGCCGAGCGTGCGCAGGATCGCGATGTCCGACTGCTTGTCGGTCACCGTCATCACCAGCATCGACACCAGGTTGAACGCGGCGACCGCCATGATCAGCGTCAGGATGATGAACATCATCCGCTTCTCGATCTGGACCGCGGCGAACCAGTTGCGGTTCTCGGCCGACCAGTCGCGGATCATCAGGTCGCCGCTCATCGTGCGTGCGAGTTCGCTAGCGATCGCGGGCGCGGCGAGCATGTCGCCGGTCTTGAGCCTGACGCCGGTCACGCCATCGACCCTGAACAGCTTCGCGGCATCCTCGATGTTCATCAGCAGCAGGCTCGAGTCGTATTCGTAGTGCCCGGCCCGGAACACGGCGACGACGGTCAGCTGGCGCAGGCGCGGCACCAGTCCTGCCGGCGTAGCAGTGCCCTGCGGCGCGATCAGCGTCAGTTTCGCACCGACGTCGAGCAGCAGCTGGTCGGCCAGTTCGGCCCCGATCGCGACACCGAACTCGCCCGGCCGCAAGTCGGCGAGGTCGCCGCGGGCCATCGTCCTGGCGAAGTCGGCGACTTCCGGTTCCAGCGAGGGCTCGACGCCGCGCACGAGCACGCCGCGCACGCTTTCGCCGTGGGTCAGCATCGCCTGGCCGCCGACGTAAGGCGCGCCGCCGACCACTCGCGGATGCCGTTTCGCCTGCGCCAGGACCGCCTGCCAGTCGGTCATCGGCGCGCGGCCGGCGAACACCTCGATGTGCGCCAGCACCGACAGCATGCGGTCGCGCACCTCCTTCTGGAATCCGTTCATCACCGACAGGACGATGATCAGCGCCGCCACGCCGAGCGCGATCCCGGCGACCGACAGCGCGGAGATGAACGAGATGAAGCCGTTGCGCCGACCCGCGCGCCGACTGGCTCGCGTGTAGCGAAGGCCGATGTAGAGTTCGTAGGGGAATGGCATCTGCGACGCGGCAGTTTGCCACAGCTTTGCCCTAGAATCCCGCCGTGGCCATCACCGTCCCGCCGTGACCATCACCATCCTGTGCGCCGGCGCGCTCGCGCGCCCGCACGCAGCGTCGCCGGGCAGCGCGCCCGAGGCCGACGCGCCGCTGCCGACCGCCTTGACCGACGGCGTGTTCGCGCGCGCCATGCGTCGCGCGCGCGTCGCCGTGCACCATCGGCAGGCGGCACTGGTGCCCGGCGAGTTGCCCGACGAAACCTGGCTGCGCGAGCGCTTCGCGGTGGAGGGGCACATCGCTGCGTGCGCGCTTCCCCCGCGCGAGTCATCGGAAACGGAGCTGCTGGTGCGGCCGGTCCACCTGCAACTGGCGCTCGACCACCTCGTGCTCGCACCGCTCGCCAGCCTGGGCATCGGGCGCGACGAGGCCGACGCGCTGGTCGCTCGCGCCGACGCGTTGCTCGCCGAAGAGGGTCTGCGGCTTCGCGTCGTCACGCCCGACGCGTGGCGATTGTCGGCAGCCGACACGCCGTCGGCGTCGGCCGACCTCGCCGCGCTGGCCGGGCTGCTCGCACGCAGTGCGCGCATGGCGGCCGGTCGCAATATCGACGCCTATCAGCCGAGCGGCGCGGCGGCGCGTCGCTGGCGGCAGCTGGACAACCTGGTGCAGATGGCCTGGTTCGAGCATCCCGTGAACGTCGCGCGCGAAGCCGGCGGCCGGCTGCCGGTCAACGGGCTCTGGCTCGAGGGCCGCCCGGGCCGCCCCGCGCGACGTCCATTCGCGCAGGTCGTCGCCGCCGACGCGGCGATCATCGGCCTGGCACGGCGCGCCGGCGCCCGGGCCTTCCCGCTGGACGAGCAACCGGCCGGCAGCGCCTGCGCGCCGGAGCCCGGCGTCGACGTGTTGCTGGCGCCGGACTTCTGGCGGCAGGCGGTGGACGATGGCGACGCGCCCGCGTGGGCGCACGCGTGGCAGTCGTTCGATCGCTGGTTCGCGGGCCTGCTGCAGGCCTCTCCACGAGCCGTCGAGGCAGGCCTCGGGCTCGTGCTCACCGGCGAGCGCAGCACGGTCGAACTGCTCCGTGCACCTGCCGACCGCTGGAAGCCGTGGCGACGGTTGAGCCTGGCCCGGCTGTTGTCGCAAACCGCATGATCGAAGTCCGCCAAGTCCCGCCGCAGGCACTCCGTCACCTGCTCGCTGCCGGCGTTCCCCCGGTGATGGCGCGCCTGCTGGCCGCGCGCGGGATCGACGACGCCGGGCACCTGTCGCACGACCTCGCGCGACTCGCGCCGCCCGATGCGATGAAGGGGCTGGGCGCCGCAGCCCGGATGCTCGCCGACGCGCTCGCTGCCGGCGAGCGCATCTGCATCGTCGCCGACTACGACTGCGACGGCGCCACCGCGTGCGCGGTCGCGATCCGCGGCCTGCGCGCGCTCGGCGCGGCCGCCGGACAAGTCGACTACCTGGTGCCCAACCGCTTCGAGCACGGCTACGGCCTCACCGAGCCCGTCGTCGAACTGGCGGCCCGGCACCCGCGACTGGGGCGCCCGGACTGGCTGGTCACGGTCGACAGCGGCATCGCGAACGTCGAAGGCGTCGCGGCGGCACGCGCCGCCGGCATGCACGTGATCGTCACCGACCACCATCTTCCCGCGCAGACGCTGCCACCAGCCGACGCGATCGTCGACCCGAACCAGCCGGGCTGCGAGTTCCCGAGCAGGCACCTGGCCGGCGTCGGCGTCGTGTTCTACCTGCTGCTCGCGCTGCGAGCCGAACTGCGCCGACGCGACTCCGGCGGCGCCGCCGCGCGAGCGCCGCTGCAGCGCCTGCTCGACCTGGTCGCGCTCGGAACGGTCGCCGATCTGGTCCGGCTCGACGGCAACAACCGCCTGCTGGTCGCGGCCGGCCTGCAGCGGATCCGCGCCGGCGCGACCTGCGCCGGCATTCGTGCGCTGCTGCAGGTGGCCGGGCGCGATCATCGGCGCGCGTCGAGCTCCGACCTCGGCTTTGCGATCGGACCGCGCATCAATGCCGCCGGCCGGCTCGCCGACATCTCGCTCGGCATCGAGTGCCTCGTCACGGACGACGAGGCACGCGCCACGGAACTCGCCACCGCGCTCGACGCGATCAATCGCGAGCGTCGCGGCATCGAGAGCACGATGCGCGACGAGGCACTCGCGGCCCTCGACGAACTCCCCGGGCTCGGCACGGACCGCAAGTCGGTCGTGCTGCATCGTGCCGGCTGGCACGAAGGCGTCATCGGCCTCGTGGCCAGCCGCGTCAAGGAACGCGTCAACCGGCCGACGGTCGCGCTTGCCGCATCGGCCGCCGACCCGGCGCTGCTTCGCGGGTCGGGGCGATCGATCGCCGGCGTTCATCTTCGCGACGTCCTCGATCTGGTCGACAAGCGGGCACCGGGGCTGCTGCTGCGCTTCGGAGGACACGCGATGGCGGCGGGGCTGACGCTGCGCGCGTCTCGACTCGACGAGTTCGCGCTGCTCCTCGAGCAGGCGGTCGAGGCGTTCGCCGACCCCTCGTGCTTCGCATCCACGCTGCTGACCGACGGGCCGCTGCCTGCCGCCGAAATCGACCTGCCGCTGGTCGACGCGCTCGAAGGCGAGGTCTGGGGCCAGGGCTTCCCGCCGCCGCTGTTCTCGGACGAGTTCGCGGTCCTGCGCCAGTCGGTCGTCGGTGCACGCCACCTGAAGGTGCAGCTGCGCGCCGCCGCGGGCCAAAGGCTGGACGCGATCGCGTTCGGGCGCACCGATCCCCTGCCCGCGTCCGCGCACATCGCCTACCGGCTGATGCGCGACGAATACCAGGGCCTGGCGAACGTTCGACTGGTGATCGAGGCGGTCGAGTCCGCCTCGGGGGACGCGCAATGAGCGCACCCCGCCCCGTATAATGCGCGGTTTGACTCGAAGGTCACCGCACCCATGGAAGCCGAGCGCCTGAATCAACTCGAATCGCTGATCGACGACCTGCGCAGGCGCGTCGAAGAACTTCGGGGGTATCTTTGACTACGAGACGAAGAAGACCCGCCTCGAAGTGATCAACCGGGAGCTCGAGACTCCCGACATCTGGAACGACGCGAAGCACGCGCAGGACCTCGGTCGCGAAAAGAAGATGCTCGAGGGCGTCGTCGACCGCCTCGGCAGCATCGACGCCTCGCTGCGCGACGTCGCCGAGCTGTTCGCGATGGCCTCGGCCGAGAACGACGACGACACGCTGGTCGCGGTCGAAACCGACGCACACGCGATCGAGGCCCAGGTTGCCGATCTCGAGTTCCGGCGCATGTTCTCGCACCCGGCCGACCCCAACCCCTGCTTCATCGAGATCCAGGCCGGGGCTGGCGGCACCGAAGCGCAGGACTGGGCCGCGATGCTGCTTCGCCAATACCTGCGCTACTGCGAGCGCAAGGGCTTCGCCACCGAGATCCTCGAGGAGTCGCCCGGCGACGTCGCCGGAATCAAGGGCGCGACGGTGCGCGTCGACGGCGAATACGCGTACGGCTACCTGCGCACCGAGACCGGCATCCACCGGCTGGTGCGCAAGTCGCCGTTCGACTCGAGCGGCGGACGCCACACGTCGTTCGCTTCGGTCTTCGTGTATCCGAAGGTCGACGATTCCATCGAGGTCGACATCAACCCGGCGGACCTGCGCATCGACGTCTACCGCGCTTCCGGCGCCGGCGGCCAGCACGTCAACAAGACCGAGTCTGCAGTGCGCATCACGCACAACCCGACCGGCATCGTCGTGCAGTGCCAGAACGACCGCTCGCAGCACCGCAACCGCGACGAGGCGATGAGCATGCTGCGCGCGCGCCTCTACGAGTTCGAACTGCGCAAGCGCCAGGCCGAGCAGGACAAGGTCGAAGCCGGCAAGACCGACATCGGCTGGGGCCACCAGATCCGCTCGTACGTGCTCGACCAGTCGCGCATCAAGGACCTGCGCACCAGCGTCGAGATCAGCAACACCCGTTCGGTCCTCGACGGCGACCTCGACGAGTTCATCGTCGCGAGCCTCAAACAGGGAGTCTGAGCCGTGAGCGACAGTCCCGCGCACCACGACACCGCCGCCGAACTCGTCCACCGCGACGACAACGCGATCGTCGCCGAGCGACGCGCCAAGCTGGCCCGGCTACGCGAGAACGGCACCGCGTACCCGAACGATTTCCGCCCGTCGCATCGTGCCGCCGCGATCGCGGAGCACTTCGGCTTCAAGACGCGCGAGCAGCTCGAGGCCGAGCGCGTCGAAGTGACGCTCGCCGGGCGGATCATGCTCAAGCGCGTGCAGGGCAAGGCCAGCTTCGCGACGATCCAGGACGCGACCGGGCGCATGCAGCTGTACCTCAACGACGAGGGGGTCGGCGCCGACGCGCACGCGACGTTCAAGCACTGGGACCTCGGCGACATCGTCGGCTGCGAGGGCGTGCTGTTCAAGACGATGAAGGGCGAATTGTCGGTGCGCTGCACGGGCGTGCGCCTGCTGGCCAAGTCGCTTCGGCCGCTTCCCGACAAGTTCCACGGCATCGCCGACCCCGAGCTGCGCTACCGGCAGCGCTACGTCGACCTCATCGTCACCGGCGAGACGCGCGACACCTTCGTCGCGCGCAGCCGCACGATCGGCGCGATCCGCGCCTTCATGGGCACGCACGGATTCCTCGAGGTCGAGACGCCGATGCTGCACCCGATTCCCGGCGGCGCGGCCGCGCGGCCGTTCGTCACGCACCACAACGCGCTGGACCAGCAGATGTTCCTGCGCGTCGCGCCCGAGCTGTACCTGAAGCGGCTGGTC
>Ga0209477_1001700_pt1 | contig 13187 bp, 6 predicted proteins | sample KloWWTupernatant_FD_187180 | JGI IMG/M metagenome (GOLD analysis project Ga0209477, IMG submission 187180) | Active sludge microbial communities from Klosterneuburg, Austria, studying microevolution and ecology of nitrifiers - Klosterneuburg... | ecosystem: Engineered > WWTP > Aerobic digester >...
ACCCCATCACGTCGAAGAAGTAGTTGTTCGCGGCGGCGCTTGGATCAGCTACCAGGGCATTCCAGAAGCCAACGGTGCGGCCGATGTTGTTGCCCCGATAAATCCCACCAAAAACGACCGTCGCAGTCGGATCGGCGGCCTTGATGGCCAGATAGGTCTGCTTGATGAGCAGGGCGTACTGCGCGTCGGAACCGGTCCAGAATTCGAGATTAGGCTCGTTCCAAACCTCCCAGGCACGTATGCTGCTTTTGTAGCGATTGACCGCCTGATGAACCCAGTTTCCCCAGCTTGACTGGTTCCAGGCCAGGTTCAGGTCTTTTGGCACGCACCACACCCCAAATGAGATGCTGGTGTCGCACGCGTCGGGAAAGGTCGGTTGCACGAGGGTGCCAAGCACTTTGATCGCCTGACTCGCCGCGGCTGAGACCAGGGCGTCATAGCCGCCCCAGCCGGCAGTGGTTGCGGCCATGCTGATCGTCACCCGATCATATTTGGCCCCGGCTGCTTTGGCCTGGGCATACGAGCCGGGATTGTTGTTCGGGTAGTTGGCGAAGTTCACCCCCATTCGCGGGTTTTGGGCGACGGCGGGCAGGTCGGGTTTTGCCGTCTCCGGGGCAGCCGCCCCTGTTGGCGCAATTCCGCCGTTGACGATGCTGGCAAGGTTGCAGGGTGCAGTGCCTTCCGGGGCGCAGTGGTCGTCGTTTGGCGGGGCCGCGCCTTGCGCGCCATGCCCGGTGCCCAGCAGCGCGAGCCCAATGATGAGCGGCATGATCGTGCGGCGGAGGAAAGCCGTCGTACCTTGGCGGGGCATGTGCGCATTTTAGCCTTGGGTAGCGTGGGCGCCTCGCCCAATGGCACTAGACTAAGTTGCGCATGCGCAAGACGCCGCACGAACGACCCTCCATTCTTGTCATCCTGAGTTCCGGACCGCTTTCAGGGGAAAGGGCGGACAGAAACGGCGTGTGCCGTCGCGCACATTAGGAGCGCAGGCATCCTGAGCGGAGCGCATCGGCGCGCAAGCGTCGGTGCGCGCAGTCGAAGGACGCCTGCGCTCGACTTGTCAGCGGAAGCGCCCTTCGACTGCGGGCGGCCGGTACGGCCGGTGATGGGCTCATTACGGCCGCCGCCCTCCGCTCAGGATGCTTCCGCAAACATAGAACCGCCTGGTTTCTGAGCAGTGAGCCCCACAGGGTCTCGGGCGGGACGAGCGGTGGGGGCGAGCGAAGGACCCCTGTGACGTCGTCACAGAGGTCCTTCGCGCGGCCTGTTACTCGCTTTTGTGCATCAGCTCGGTGGGCCGCACTCAGGATGACAAACGAGAGAAACTCGCGCCCGCGCCGGTGCGCCGGACCCTTCGATCACGCGTTTGTCGCTAACTGAATGCCATTGGGCGTCCCGCCGGCGCTCCCAACTCGGCCTTGCCCTTGCGATTAATCTGGGATAACCTGCGATAACTCTGCGATATCCACCACGGGCCTGTCAGAACGAGCAATGAGTTACATAACTATGTCCGCCGGGCCTCAAGCGCTTCGCGGATCATTCCGCCCATCACCTGGGCGTTGCCTTTGCCCTTGGTTGCCTTCATCGCCTGGCCGACGAGATAGCCCAGCACCTTCTCCTGCCCGGCCAAATACTGCGCCACCTGCGAGGGCGACCCAACCACCACCTCCTCGACGATCGCCCGTAGCGCGCCCAGATCGTTGATCTGCCCCAGCCCCCTCGCACTGACAATCGCGGCGGCGTCGGCCCCGCTCGCATACATCTCTTCAAGGACCATCCGGGCCGTCGTCGTGTTGACCGCGCCGCTCTCGATCAGGCCTACCAACGCGCCCAGTTGCTCGGGCCGCACCTTGACCTCCCCAATTGTCGCGCCGCCCTTCATCAACCGGAACAAATCAGTCGTGATCCAGTTGGAGACCGTCTTCGCGCGGGCCGCCGTCCCGCCCGCCACTGCCCGTTCAAAATACTCGGCGATGCCCCGATCCATGGTCAGCACGCTGGCGTCATAGGCGCTTAGCCCGTAATCGGACTGATAGCGCCGCTGTTTTGCGAGCGGCAGCTCGCGCAGACGGGCGGCCACCTGGGCCAGCCAGGCGTCATCCACATCCAGCGCGGGCAGGTCTGGCTCGGGAAAATAGCGGTAGTCGTGGGCGTCCTCCTTGTCCCGCTGGACGAAGGTTACCCCGCGCGCGTCGTCCCAGCCCATCGTGACCTGGCGGACTTTCCCGCCCGCGTTCAAAACCTCAGTTTGGCGCCGGATCTCATAGGCGACGCTGTCACGCACGGCCCGCAACGAGTTCAAGTTTTTGATCTCGACCTTTGTCCCAAACGCGGCGCTGCCCTTTGGGCGCAGGCTCATATTGGGCTCGCAGCGCAGCGCGCCCTTCTCCATATCGCCGCTGGCGATCCCCAGATAACGCACAATGTCTTGAATCGCGCTCAGATACGCGTAGGCTTCATGGGCGCTGAAGATGTCCGGCTCGGTCACGATCTCGAGCAACGGCACGCCGCTGCGGTTGTAGTCGACGAACGACGCGCCGTTCGCATGGGTGAGCTTGCCGGTGTCCTCCTCGAGGTGGGCCCGCCGGATGCGGACGCGTTTCGCATAGGAAGCATCGCTCCAGCCCGCGCTCAAGTCGCGCACATCGAGATCGAGATAGCCGTCGTAGCACATCGGATACTGATACTGGGTGATCTGATAACCCTTGGGCAGATCGGGATACCAGTAACTCTTGCGCTCCCAGAACGTGTGGGTGTTGATCCTGCAATTCAGCGCCAGGCCCAGCAACATCGCATGTTCGACCGCCCGGGCGTTGATGACCGGCAGCGCGCCCGGCATCCCCAGACAGGTGGGGCAGGTGCGGGTGTTGGGCGGCGCGCCAAAAAAATCGGCCGGACAGGCGCAGAACATCTTGCTCGCCGTGTCCAGTTCGACGTGCATTTCCATGCCGATGACAACTTCGTATTCCATGAGGGATCCAGAGCGCCCGGCGCGCGTTACGCGCCCAGCTTGAGTTCGGGCTCGACATCCATATCCAGGCCGTGGCGCTCGCCGCGCCGATAGGCCCAGTAGGCCGCCGCCCCGATCATCGCGGCATTGTCGACGCATAACGCCAGGGGCGGAAATGAAATGGGCATGCGCACGCCATCCGCCGCAATCGCCAGGCGCTGGCGCAACAGTTTGTTGGCCGATACACCGCCCCCGACCAGGATCGCCCTGGCATCGAAGTCGCGGGCGGCCTGCAGCGCTTTCTCGACCAGCCAGTCCACGACCGCGGACTGAAAACTCGCGGCGATATCGGCAATCGGCACGCGCGACATAGGCGAGCCGGCCAGGGCCCCGGCTTCTTCGGGCTTGCCGGTCCGCTCGCGCACGATCTGCAGCGTGGCGGTCTTTACCCCGCTGAATGAGAAGTCATAGAGCGCATTCTCGCGGTACGGACGGGGCAAGCCGGAAGCAGGGCCCTCGCGCCGGCGGCGGGGATTGATTTTTGGCCGTCCGAACTTAAAGGCGTGCGGATTGCCGGTCTGGCTGACCTTCTCGATCGCCGGACCGCCGGGATAGCTCAGGCCCAGCAGCCGGGCGACCTTGTCAAAGGCCTCGCCTGCCGCATCGTCAACCGTGTGCCCGAGCAATTCATACTCGGCGTGTCCGCGCATGAGCACAAGCTCGGTATGCCCGCCGCTCACGATCAGCGCAATGAGCGGGAACTCCCACATTCCGCGGCCCGGGGGCAGGGCGGTCTCCAGCCAATGTGAATAGATGTGCCCCTCGAGGTGATTGACCCCGATCAGGGGCAGCTCACGGGCCAGGCAGATCCCCTTGGCGGCGTTGACGCCCACCACGAGTGAGCCCGGCAAACCCGGGCCGCGTGTGACGGCGATGGCGTTGACGCTCTCCCACCCGGCTTCGGCCTCGGCCATGGCCCTGGCGATGACCGGCCCGATCGCCTCGACATGGGCCCGCGACGCCATTTCCGGGAAAACGCCCCCATAGGCCGCATGCAGGTCTATCTGAGACGCGATGACGTTGGAGCGGATGAAGCGCCCGTCGTCGATGACGGCGGCGGCGGTCTCATCACAGGAGGTCTCGATCGCCAGGATCCGGACCGGGGGCTCGGGCGCCTTGGGCCGTTCCGTCCGGGCTGGACCGGGTCGCGGAATACTGGCCGACAGCGGCATTTGTAGTTCTGTCAAGCGCAACGTATTATATGGGTCATATACGCCACGACTATAAACGTGGGTTGTTCGTAGCAGGGAGATATCGTGAAGACGCGACAAACGGCCAGTGACCGCATGCTTGAAGAAGTCAAGCGCAGCGTTTTCCAATACGCGCTCTTTCGCCCGGAAAGCGCGATTGTGATTGCGCTGTCCATCCTGTGCGCCGGGGCATCCCTGGTCTTCCCATGGTTTCCCGGCGCCTGGTGGTTGTGGTTGGGCTTTGGCGCCCTGGGCGAAGGCGCGCTGGTTTTGAGCACCCTGAAAGACGAGAAATTCCATCGCTGGGTGATGGACCGGCTCTTTCGCGAGCGGTTTGACATCTCCAGGCTCAGCCTGTCAGAACTCCGCCAGAAGGCCCAGAAGGCGCTGGACTACCGTGAACTCATCGTGCAGGAGATCGAACGGCGCGATGATGCGGTTTTGGATGACCACCTCATGGATGTGGCGCGGGGGATGGAGGACTGGATTGGGCAGGTTTACCGCCTGGCCCAGGGCCTCGACAATTACGCTCGCGATCCGATCATTGCGCGCGACACGGCGGCCCTGCCTGGCGAACTCCAGCAGCTCCGCCAGCAGGCCAGCCGGCCGATGAGCGGCGGCGTGCGCGAACAGTACGAGCAAACCCTGCGGATGAAGGAGTCCCAGCTCGAGGCGCTGACCGGCCTGCGCGACACGATGAGCAAGGCCCAATATCAACTGGACAACACGCTTGCGGCAATGGGCACGGTCTATATGCAGACCAAACTCATCGGCAGCAAGGACGTCAACAATTCGCGCGCGCAGCGGCTTCAGGCCGACATGCACGAGCAGGTCCAGGCGCTGCGCGACACCAGCACCGCGCTGGACGAGGTTTACAACACCCGGGTGGCAAATCTCGCCACCCGATAAGTGGCAATTCGGGCCATTGGCCCGAATTGCCTGAGAAAAAGGGCCATGCAACTCAATCGAACCCGGATCCTGTTCTTTGCCATCATCGGCCTCGCCGCCCTGGTGGTGTGCGTTGGCGTCGCGCTGACGCAGCTTGGAGGCGTTCCCCTGAACCCCGGCGCGCCGACTGCAACGGCCGCGCCTCGTGCAACCGATGCGCCGGTGCTGCAGACCCCGCAGGTCAAGGCGCCAACGCCCATCTGGGGACCGAATTACAAAGCCGGGGACGGCAAGCCGACCTTCATTTGCGGTTTGGACGCATTCGCCTCGTATCTCACCCTGATCCAGATTCAGACCCAGGGTCTCGACGTGGCGCGCGGCTTTCATCTCGGCATCGTGCCGTTGCAACTGCCCAACAAGCCGGAATTCGCGCTGACTGAGGAGCAGAGCGATGGTTTCATCCAGTCGGGTCAATGGGACTGCGTGCTGAATACGGTTGACTCGGTCGCGACCGCGGGCGGCGGCGTGATCACCGCCATCGTCGATGAGAGCGCCGGCGGCGACGGCTTGTGGGCGCGGAATGTGCCGACCATCAACGATCTGAAAGGCAAGCGGATTGCGTTTGTTCGCGACAGCTCAGCCGAGTACTTCGTCTACTACACCCTGTCGGTCGCCCGGCTCAACCCGAAGTTCGATGTGCGCCTCGTGCCGGCCGACACGCCGGACGAGGCGGTCAAGCTCTTCAACGAAGGCAAAGCGGATGTGGTGTCGGCCTGGGAGCCGCAGTTGTCGCGGGCCAAGACCGGGGGCGGCACGCCCTTGCTGACGACCAGCCAGCTCCGGCTCATCGTTGACGCGCTGATCATGTCCAAGGCCTCGATCGCGGCCAAGCCGAACGTCGTGCAATCGTTCCACGATGCGTGGTTCGACGCGCTCAAGCAGCAGGCCGAAAACTTCGACGTGTCTGCGGCCGCCATCATCAAATGGGGCAACACAGACTGGACCGAAGTGCGCACTCCGGCCGATCTGCGCGCGCAGCTCGACAAGATCGCCCAGGCCGATCTGAGCGGGAACGCCTTTGTCATGCGCGATCCGGCCGCGCTGATCAGCCGGATCGAGATCGCCCGCAGGGTGTGGGCGGGCGCTGGCGTGGCGTCCGAACCGGGCAAACCCGAAGACCTGATCGACCCGCGTTTCGTGGCGAATTCTTCGGCCCAGCCGAATCTCAAGGCAAGCGGCCAGTTGGTCAACACCTCATTTTCGATGTCGGCCAAACCCGACTTCTCGGCCCTCAAGGTCAAGGCGGCGGACACGCTGGCCGTGCTGCCCTGCCGCGAGTTCAAGTTCCTGCCCGATAGCGCAACGCTCACGCTCGAGTCGCGGCGGATCCTGGACGATTGCGTTGCGCCCACCTTGCAGCAGTCGGTCGGGCTCTTCCTGCGGGTGACTGGATCGTCGGCCTGGCCGGGCCCGAAGGGCACTTACACCGAGGCTCAGATCAAGGAGTTCGCCCAGGCCCGCGCCGTGGCGGTCATCGACTATCTGTCCGCCCAGCACAAGATAGACAAGGCCCGCTTCATCGCGGATGCCGCTCTCCCGCCGCCCGAGCGCCGCGAAACCGATGACGCTGCGCTGCAGGAGAAGGATCGCTACGTAGAGATGACGCTCATCACGGTGGGTCGGTAGATCGAATTCACGTTCACGTTTGCGTTTACGTTCACGTCGACGGGAACGTAAACGCAAACGGTAACGCAAACGGGAACGTAAACGGGAACGTAAACGTGAAAGAGGACGGAAACGTAAACGTGAACGAGGACGGACACGAGAAAGGTGGGAGATACCATGCGAACTAGAACAATAGCAACCCGGGTTGCGCTGGCAGCGGTCGTTGCCGCTCTCGGAGCCGGATGCGGGCGGGTTGGAGATCCAAATGGCCCGCCAGCCAACGCGGTCACGATTACGGTGAGTGCCAACAGCGCCGCCGGCCCATGGCTGTCCGAAGCCGCTCTGCGCTTTGGCAAGGCCTCGATCAAAACCAAAGCGGGTAGGCCGGTCTGGCCTGTGATCAGCGTAGTCGAGGCCGGCCAGAGTATCGGCGATTGGCAGGCCGCGGGCGGGACGCCCGCTTCAGCCCTGTGGGTGCCCGATTCCGAGGTGTGGGTCGAATTGGCCAACGGCCGAAAGATCGCGGCTTTCAAGGACGACTGCGTCAGCCTGGCGACCAGCCCGCTGGTCATCGGTATGTGGCGGCCACTGGCCGAAGCCCTGGGCTATCCCGCCCGCACACTTGGCTGGCTCGACATGAGCAGCCTGGCGGCTGACAGCTCGGCCTGGGCCTACTACAGCGGCGGCCAATTTGGCAAGACCATGCGTCTCGCTCACACCCACCCGGGTCTGTCCGGGAGCGGGGCGAGCACATTGCTCGCCATCGCCCAGGCCGCCAAGCAACAAAACCAGGCCGTGTCGCCGGCGGACATCAAGACCGCTATTCTGCAGGCCTCGGTGACCGCCTTCGAGGGTGGGGTGGCTTTGTTTGCGCCGGCAACCGACGGCCTGGGCGCGACGATGCGCGAGCGCGGCATCGAATATCTTGGCGCCGCGGTCATGTACGAGAGCACCGTCGCCACTTACGGTTCGCGCGACAAAGAAGACGACATCGTTCCGATCTATCCGTTTGAAGGCTCTTTCGTCGCCACCCATCCGGGTTGCGTGAACAACGCCGTCTCGGCTGAGGCGCAGGAGGCGGCCCGCCTCTTTCGCGATTGGCTGCTGAAGGACGAGGGCCAGAAGCTGGCCGCGGCGGCGGGGCTGCGCCCGGTGAACAAGGCGGTCAAGATAGGCGAACCGCTGGCCTCCGCGCCGGGGATCGATCTGAGCCAGCCCAAGATCTTGTTTGCCGCGCCGATTGCGGCGAGCCTTGATGCGGTCCAGGAACTCTGGAAGTCCGCTCGAAAGCCGGTCAATCTCACCATGATCCTGGACACCTCGGGCAGCATGGCCGGGACCAAGATTGACGGCATGCGGGTGGCGGCTGAAACGTTCCTGCAACAGATGAACAACGAGGATTACCTCACCCTGATCACCTTCTCGACCGGGATCTCGGTCCGGATTCAGAACAAAAAGGTCAAGGATGCCCGGGCGGACGCGGTCAGCGTTGTGCGCGGGCTGAAGGCCGACGGGAACACCGCGCTCTATGACGCCATCGCCGAGGGCGCGGCTCAGATCAAACGGTCGACATCGCCTTTCCGCACGAATGTGATGATCGTGCTGACCGACGGCCAGGACACCAGCAGCAAGTCTTACAAATACGACGCCAATCTCGTCAAACTTGCCAGCGCGAACAGCACCAGCCTGTACACGGTCGCGTATGGCAAGGACGCCGACAACAACATTCTGGGCGGGCTGGCCCGCCAGAGCAACGGGAATTTCTATCAGGGTACCGAGGCCAATATCGCCGCCATCTACCAGGATCTGAGCACGGCCTTTGGCGGCAGCGGCGGCATCGGTCGCTGACGCAATCATGTTTCCCTTCGGGATTGGCATCCCCCGGCGAAGCCGGGGGATGCCAATCCCGAAACTGAAGTTAGGAACTGCGGTATAATCACCGATCGTGTACTGACCGGCGGGCACCAAACAGGGTGATCCCGCCTGAATGCGTCTCTTCTGCCTGCGGGCAGTCCTCAAGGATGGTGTCGTAAATGGTTGTCACCCGTACTCGCGCTTCGAAGACCTATGCCCGTTCCGCCGAGATCCAGTTGCTCCCCAGGCTGATCGAAGTCCAGTTGCAGTCATTCAAGCTCTTTCAGAACGAGCTGCTGCGTGAGCTGTTCGAGGAGATCTCGCCGATCGAGAGCTTCAATGGCGAAATGGCCATCTATTTCCCCGGCAACTACAAACAGGCCCGGGAATATGGTCTGACCTATTGGTTCGAGGAACCGAAGGTTGATCTGGAGGAGTGCGTCGAGCGTGACCTGACCTATGGCGCGCCGCTGTATGCCAAGGTCGCCCTGCACAACCGAAAGACCGACGAGCACAAGGTCGACACGATCTACTTCGGCGAGTTCCCGCTGATGACGGAGAACGGCACCTTCATCATCAACGGCACCGAACGCGTCGTCGTCTCGCAGTTGATCCGTTCGCCGGGTGTGTATTTCAACGCCGAGGACGATGTCAACAGCGGGCGGAAACTGGCCCAGGCCAAGCTCATCCCGGATCGCGGCGCCTGGATGGAGTTCGAGACCCGCAAGAGCGACTATTTGGTGCTCAAGTTCAACCGCAAGCGCACCATCCCGGTGACGATTCTGCTGCGCGCCCTGGCGGCGGTCGACGACGGCGTCTCGAGCGATGTGCTCAAGACCGGCAGCGAGGATGAGATCCGGGCCCTGTTCGCCGACGTCGACACGAACAAGGACCACGCCTACATCGATGCGACTTTCCGGCAGGAGCCTGAGTGGGCCAATCGCCCCTCGCGGACCGTCGCCCAGGAAGCGCTGATTGAGTTCTTCCGCCGGGTCCGTCCCGGCGATCCACCCACCCTTGATAACGCCAAGGAATTCATGCAGCAGCAGCTGTTTGACCAGCGGCGGTATGACCTTGAGCGGGTGGGGCGTTACAAGCTGAACAAGCGCCTGGAACTTGATGGAATCGTGCCGCTCACCCATCGCACGGTGACCAAGCTCGATGTCATTCGCCTGATCAAGCACCTCATTCGAATCAACAATGAGGAGCTTGGACCGGACGACATCGACCACCTTGGCAACCGGCGGGTCAAGACCAATGGCGAGCTGATCCAGAACAAGCTTCGGGTCGGTCTGCGGCGCATGGAGCGCATGGTCAAAGAGCGCATGTCGATGCCCGACAACGACTCGCCTTCGCCGGTCAACCTGATCAACATCCGGCCGGTGGTCGCCGCCGTGCGCGAGTTCTTCGGCTCTTCGCAGCTCTCGCAGTTCATGGAGCAGACCAACCCGCTCTCCGAGCTGACCAGCAAGCGCACGCTTTCGGCCCTGGGCCCGGGCGGTCTGCGACGCGAGCGCGCAGGCTTCGATGTCCGGGACGTGCACCATAGCCACTACGGCCGCATCTGCCCGATCGAGACGCCCGAAGGTCCGAACATCGGTTTGATCGGACGCCTGGCCACCTACGCCAAGGTCAACGCCTACGGCTTTCTCGAGACGCCGTATCGCAAGGTCAAGCGCGAGGTGGACAACAAGGCCGAGCAGAGCGAGGGCCGCACGCTGCGCGAGGACGTGATGGACAGCAAGGGCGACAACGTCGCCCAGGCCGGGACGGTCATCGATCATGAGCTGGCAGTCAAACTGGCCCGCTACAAGTCACTGGAAATGCTCCCGGTGAATCCCTACATCGTGGCGGAAGCCATCTACATGTCGGCCGACACCGAGGACAAATTCACCATCGCCCAGGCCAGCGCCAAGACAAACGCCGTGGCGGAGCTGACCGAGAACCGCATTTCGGTGCGGCGCAACCAGAAGTTCGTTTTCGCATCGCCCGATCAGGTCGACTATGTCGACATCGCGCCAAACCAGATCGTCGGCATCAGCGCCGCGCTGATTCCGTTCCTCGAACACGACGACGCGAACCGCGCGCTGATGGGTTCGAACATGCAGCGCCAGGCCGTGCCGCTGCTCATGCCGCAGGTCCCGATCGTGGGCACCGGCGTTGAACGCCAGGCCGCCACGGAAAGCGGGCAGGTCATCCTGGCCGCCGAGGATGGCGAAGTCACCAGCGTCACCGGCCGCTCGATCGCGTTGCAGACCGCCAAGGGCAAGAAAGTCTACAACCTGCGCAAATACAACCGCTCGAACCAGTCGACCTGCATCGACCAGCGCCCAACGGTCCAGAAGGGCCAGCGGGTGAAGAAGGGCGAGGTCATCGCCGATTCGTCGAGCACCCAGAATGGCGAGCTTGCGCTCGGCCAGAATGTGCTGGTCGCGTTTGTGTGCTGGGAGGGCGGCAACTACGAAGACGCCATCCTCGTCAGCGAGCGGCTGGTGCGCGAGGATCATTTCACCAGCATCCACATTGAAAAGCATGAGATCGAGGCCCGCGAGACCAAGCTGGGCGCCGAGGAGATCACCCGCGACATTCCGAATGTCGGCGAGGAAACCCTCAAGGACCTCGACGAGAACGGGATCATCCGGATCGGGGCCGAGGTGAACCAGAACGACATCCTGGTCGGCAAGATCACCCCCAAGGGCGAGAAGGAACTCTCCCCCGAAGAGAAGCTGCTCCGGGCGATCTTCGGCGAGAAGAGCCGCGAAGTGAAGGACACCTCGCTGCGTCTGCCCAACGGCGAGCACGGCAAAGTGGTTGAGGTCAAGGTCTTTGACCGCGACGATCATCGCGACCTGCCAGCCGGGGTTAACAAGATGGTCCGGGTCAGCATCGCCCAGCGGCGCAAGCTCACCCAGGGCGACAAGATGGCCGGCCGGCATGGCAACAAGGGTGTCGTGTCGCGGGTGGTCCCGATCGAGGACATGCCCTACCTGGCTGACGGCACGCCGGTCGACATCATCCTGAATCCGACGGGCGTCCCGGGCCGGATGAACCTGGGCCAGATTCTCGAGACCCATCTGGGCTGGGCGGCCGACCGCCTGGGCTTCCGCGCCATCACCCCGGTCTTCGACGGGGCAAGCGAGGACGAGCTCGAAGCCGAGCTGTGCCGGGCCTGGCTGATTGACTTCGCGTATCGTGATGTCACGAACCGCGCCTGGACGGCCCTGGGTGAAAACAATATCGACACCGAGACCATGCGCGACGACCACGACGCGCGGATGGCCTTCCTGTCCGACTGGCTCGCCGACAAGAGCTACGACCTCGAGCAGGCGGCGATCGACGAGGCTTACGCCCGCCGGATCACCCTGATCGAATGGCTGCGCGAGAAGGGCTTCGACCCCGAGGCGCTGCTCGTCTTCGAGGCCGACAAGCGCAGTGTGGCCGATCGGATGGCCAGCGACAAAGCGGCTGTCGAGGCCTGCCTGCGCCTGTGGATGGAAAAGCACGGCCACAAGGTGTCGGCCAACCTGGGCGAGCAGAAGCTGCGCGACCGCGCGGCCGAGGTCAGCCTGGAGACAAACGATCCGCTGCCGACCCTCGGCAAGCTTCGGCTCATCGATGGCAAGACCGGCACATCGTTCGACAGCCCGGTCACGGTCGGGTATCTGCACATGCTCAAGCTCGCCCACCTGGTCGAGGACAAGGTGCATGCGCGCTCGACTGGCCCATACTCGCTCGTGACGCAGCAGCCCCTGGGCGGCAAGGCCCAGTTCGGCGGCCAGCGCTTCGGCGAAATGGAAGTGTGGGCGCTCGAGGCGTACGGGGCCTCGCACATGCTTCAGGAGATCCTGACCGTCAAGTCCGACGACGTGCAGGGACGGGTGAAGACCTACGAGTCCATCGTCAAGGGCGAGATGATCGAGGAGCCCGGGATTCCCGCCTCATTCAAGGTGCTGGTGAAGGAACTGCAGTCGTTGGGCCTGTCCGTGGAGGCCATCAACGAAGCGGGCGAGATCACCCACTTCGGCAAGGACGACGAGCGGCGCGCGCCGCCCAAGCTCGGCATGGGCCTGATGGGCATCGAATCGGGCGACCGCTTCTAGAAGTCAAGCAGACAAAGAAACGAGACCAGCATCTCCGCGCTTCGCGCGGAGATGCTGGTCTCGTTTCTTTTTACGGGAGTGGCGTCTTCTCGGCGATGGCGCGAAGCTCCACCGCATAGGCCCGGCCCCACTGCGATTGTTCGCGGGCCGACAAAGATGTGACGGCCTGATTGAGACGCATGCGGGTGACGGCCGACATTTCCTCGGGTGGGCCGGCGAGATCGGGGATGTCGGGATGGGCGGCGATCCAGTTCGCCCGGCGCGCCTGCATCATCATCGTCATCTCGGGCAGACGTTGAACAAGGCTCGCGCGTGGGCGCATGTCGGCGGTGTAGAACACTATGACGGGAGTAGCGTTCGGCGCCGTTGGGGGACTGAGAATGGCGTCAACCATGCTGTCCAGGCCCCGTCTGAAAAGCCGCAGATCTATCGTGCGGACCTCCACCGAGAGCCGGGCGATGATCGGGATGTCGCGCAAGG
>Ga0209477_1001702_pt1 | contig 13181 bp, 13 predicted proteins | sample KloWWTupernatant_FD_187180 | JGI IMG/M metagenome (GOLD analysis project Ga0209477, IMG submission 187180) | Active sludge microbial communities from Klosterneuburg, Austria, studying microevolution and ecology of nitrifiers - Klosterneuburg... | ecosystem: Engineered > WWTP > Aerobic digester >...
GAGGAGCCCCGGCCTGAGCTTGCGAAGGCCTGGGCGTCACGCTCTCCCAACGATCCCTGAGGAGCCCCGGCCTGAGCTTGCGAAGGCCTGGGCGTCACGAAGGGCGACCTCGATCTCAATCGCGGGCGGCCCTTCGTGACGCCTTCCTCGTTCCTCGGAAGGCTCCTCAGGGACCGTTGTGGGGCGCCGCCCCTCGGAAGACTCGGGTAGCTACCCGCCCCGGCTGGTCGAGCTTGTCGAGACCGCTCGCCCCTCGACAGGCTCGGGGAACGTTTGCTGGTGCTCGGGGAACGTTTGCTGGTGCTCGGGGAACGTTTGCTGGCGATCGGGGAACGTCCGGCCATGAGCGAAGACCAGACGGTGCTGGGCGATGAAACCACCTACGAAGAGTCCGAGTTCGGTGACCAGCTTGGCGACAACCACTCCTAGCAGCGGGGTGAGTAGCCACATCAGCGCGGCGTTCAGCGCAAGGACGACTCCCGCCAGCAGCGCGTAGCGGCGCACGGACGGCCACATCGGCACATCGTCCGCTTCGAACACGGCATGCCGGTTCACGAGGAAGTTCACCGTTGCGCTGAACAGCCGGGCCACGACCACAGCAGTCAGCAACTGGCCGGTCAGCGCGTACCAGGTGAAGAGCACGGCCGCGTCCACACCGAAGCCCAGCAGCGACGACGCCGCGTAGGCCAGCAGCGGACGGTAGATGCGCAGCGAATCCCGCACCGGCCGGAAGTGGGACCACTCGTTGCCAGCATGGTAGACCGTGGCGATCTCCACCTGCTGAATTACCAGCCGGTCGCGGGTGGCCCGCAGCAGCAGGTTGAGCTCGTATTCGAACCGGTCTCCCGGCACCGCGAGCGCCCAGTCGAGCAGGTGCGCCGGGTAACCGCGCAGCCCGGTCTGAGTATCGGCCAGCCGGGTTCCGGTGAACGCTGCGAAGATCGCTGCGGTGATCCGGTTGCCCACCCGGCTGCGCAGGGGCACGCGTCCGGTGAACCGGCGGACGCCGAGCACCAGCTCGGGCTTATCGTCCAGCGCCGCGGCCACCCGCAGGATATCGAGCAGCGTGTGCTGGCCATCGCTGTCCGCACAGACCACCGGTTCGCCGGGATACATCGTCCGCGCGTAGGCGAATCCCGTGCGCAGTGCGACGCCCTTGCCGTGATTCATCTCGTGGACGAGTACCTCGGCACCCGTCCGCTCGGCTTGCGCGAACACGGACGCGAACCGCGGCCCGCTACCGTCGTCCACCACGAGCACGCGGACGCCGGCGACGTGCGCCAGTTCGGCGACCAGGGCGGTGAGCCGGGCGTCCGGCTCGTAGCTGGGGATCAGGACGATCATCGTTCAGCCCGCCACGTAGAGAATGTCGGAGGTGCCGCGCTCGCGTCCGCGGCCCAGGGGGTTGTTCACAAGCGAGCCGTTGAAGACCATCGCCGACGACCCGCCGCCGTCGAGGTTGTAGGCGACCTGTGCGCCTTCGTCCACGAACATCTGGGCGAACTCGGTCATCGATGCGCCGCGACTGTAGCCCGCGCTGCGGCCATCGACGACCAAGAACAGGAAGTGGTTGGGCGCGATCACCCCGACCCCGGTGCGCGGCTGGTTGCCCTGCACCGAGTGGTTGCCCACGTTGGTGTCGATCTCGATGTCGTCGATGCCGTCGATCACGTCCCCGTTCTCGACCAGGCCCGGGCCGAACGAGAGGGTGTTCCAGACCCCGTCCTTGAGCAACTTCGCCGCGCTCGTTGCGGTCTCGTCGTAAAGCGTCATAGAGCCGTCAGTGCGGAACGCCAGTCCCTGCCGCGCACCTTTGTCGCGGAACGCCACCCCGTTGCGGATCACGATGCCGGTGTCGCGAAAACCGTAGTAGTCGCCGTTGATCGCGAGCACCGCACCGGCCTGCTCGGCGATGACCGATGGGTTCGCAACGATGTTTTCGCCGAACTTGTCCTGCGCGAACGCCGAACGGACGATCGTGGCGTCGCTGACGGTGATGTCGGCCACGAACCATGCGAGCCGGCTATTGCCAGAGCCGGACGTGCGCGCGGTGATGGTGAGGGACGCAGTGTCAGAGGTGTAGCTGTCGGACGTCGCCGTGCCGGTGCCGGCCTGGGCCACGGTGGCGTTGGCCGGCTGCTGGGCGGACGCGTTCGTCACCTCGACGTGTTCGATCACGAACCGGTTCAGCGCCCAGCCGGTGCCTCCGGCCGCGGCCAGGAGAGTGCCGCCGCCGGCCACCAGGAAGGTGCGGCGGGCGAGCTTCGGTCGCTCGGCCCTTCCCTGCCCGCCGGACCAGTCCAGCTGGGCATCCGGCGCCTGCCGGTCGGTCGGGTTCTCGGTTGAGATCGTCATGTATCCAGTGGACCGGCCCACCTTGTGAGCCTCCTGTGCCCGCACCCAGCCCTGGTGATGGATCGCGCCGACCTCTCGTCCCCCGCCGGTTCGTCCTGGTCGCCGGTCCCGCTCGCCCGACCCCGAGACGACAGTTCGCGCCAGCGATCCGGGCCCTTGCCAGGGAAGTTCCGCTGGCAGGAGTCCGGATCGCTGGCGCGAAGTTGGGGGGGAGGAGGGTGAGGTGCGGGGATCCGGGAGCGAGACCCCTGGGTCAGGGACGCTTGCCGCCGCCGCGTCCGCCGCCCTGGCCGCCCATCCCTGTGGACGCACCCTCGCCGGCGGTGACCGACGTTGTCTTGGTGGCGCCGGATACGTCCCCCGAATCGGAGTAGGTACCGACGGTGTCGCCGGCCAGTTTGCCGCCCACATAGACGTCGTAGGCCTCACCGGTCTTGATGTCCGGGTCGGAGACCACCAGCGACTGCACCTGCTTCACCGTGGTGTAGGACGCGATGACGGTGCCGTCCTTCACGATGCTCACCGTCTGGCCGGCCGCGACGCTCTGGTCGAGGGTGACCGACACCCAGCCTTGCGAAGACTCGGTGCCCGGCGTCTCGGCCATGCCCGCGGCGCCCGCCGCGACGAGCGTGCCGCCGCTGACGGTGATGCCACCGTTGGAGTCGAGGGCCCCGTTCCCCGAGTTCGTCGGACCGGAGACGACCGTGGTGCCGCCGGTGATCACCAGCGAGCCGTTGGAGTCCAGGCCATCCCCGTCCGCGTTCACCAGTAGCGTGCCGCCGCTGATGGTGAGCAGCGAGCCGTCATTCTGCATGCCGCCACCACCACCACCGCCGCCCGTGTCGGTGCTGGTGCCTGCGGTGGCGTTGAGCCCATCGTCGGACGCGGTAACGTCCACCTCACCTCCGGCGATGGTGATCGTCGCCCCCTCGATGGCCTCGTTCGACTTGGACACCGTGAGCTTCCCGGCATTCACCGCAAGGTCGCCCTCGGCGTGGATGCCGTCGTCGCCGGCCGCGATCTCGATCGCACCGCCGTCGATGCGCACGTAGCCGACAGTGTCGTCGTCCTCGTTGTCGGACTTCAGCCCGTCACCCTCGGCGGTCACCGAGACGGTTCCGTCGGCGATGATCAGGTAGTCCTTGCCGCGGATGCCGTCGTCCTTCGCGGTGACCGTGATGGTGCCGCTCAGGATGACCAGTCCGTCCTTGCTGGAGATGCCGTCATTGGTGTTGCCGGTCACCGTGAGTGCACCGGTGCCACCGATGGTCAGGTCGGCCATCGAGAACAGCGCGGCGTTGGGTGCGTCCTCCGCGGACGTGTCGTAGCCGGTGCCGTCGACCAGGGTGTTCGACGACCCATCGGCCAGCACCACGACGGCCTCGTCCGCCGCCGTGATCACCAGCGCCGCACCGGTTGTCGAAGTGATGGACGCCCCATCGAGCACGAGTTTCACCTTGCCCTCGGCGTCACTGTTCACCACGACCTGGCCGTTGGTGAGCGTGCCCGAGAGCACGTAGGTGCCCGGGGCGCTGATCGTGACGACGTCGCCGTCGATCGAGACGCCCTCGGCCGACCCGGCCTTCGAGGCCCCGTCCGCGAGCGTGATCGTGATCGCCTCGGATGCGTCGTAGTCGGCGTCGTTGGCGTCGGCGTGGCTCTCGGCGTTGTCGGCCAGTGCCGCCGCCGCGGAGGCCACCGAAGTGGTGGTCGTGGTGTTGGCCTGGGTGGACGTCGAGCTGGTTGAGCCCGACGTGGTGGTGCTGGCCGTGCATGCGCTGAGCGCCAGGCCGGTCGCCAGTGCGACGATGCCGGCCGTGAGCTTTCGCACCAGCGGTGTGTTCTTCGTATTCGGAGAGTTGTTCATGGTCGGATTCGCTTTCGGTGTCATTCCGGGTTCAGTTGGTTAAGGACCCGCCGCCACTTGAGTTCGGGCAGGTCTTCGTCGGTCGCGGCCAGGCCGGCGCCGTACTTGCTGACGCAGCTGGGCCGGATGCCGCTGTGCCAGAGGGCTCGGTCGAGGGGTGAGGGCGCCGCCCCGCCCTTGGTCTCGATGATCACGCTGCCCGGGGTGCCCAGTGAGTTGGGGCTGCCCGGACGCCGCCAGGTGAGGTTCGAATCGATGGTCGCGCGGCTCACCCGATCGGCATCCTCGGGCGTAACCAGGAGCGTGACCCGGTCGTAGGCGGTATGCAGCGCAGGTACCAGGGTGGCCACGTCGACGGACTCGACCTGATGTCCCTCCAGAGTGCTTGCGATGAACTCTCTCGCCTCGCCGGTCAGTCGGCCGGCGTCGGCGAGGTCGTACGGCATCCTGTCCTTCACCGTAGTACCGCGTGGCCCCCTGGTCTTGACTTCGAGCCACGCCTCACCGGAGTCGCGGTAGACCCGCGTCCGCACCTTGAACCGCCGCCGGCGACCGCGTCCGGCAAGCAGGAACGCGTCCAGGCCGGGGGTGTCGAAGTAGGTGGAACGGTATGCGAACCGGCGGCTGCCGGCGATGCTCAGCACGTGGAGGTCTGCGTCCACTTGGCCGAGAAGCGCGGGGATCTCGTCGGCGTGGGAGAGGTACTTGCGGTCGACGCGCGTCTGCAGTTCAGCCTGGCTGAGCAGTTGTTCGAGGCTGATGCTCGGCAGTTCGCCGAGTTCACGGGGACGGACGGTGGTCAGGATGTCACCTGCGTGGGCGAGGGCGGTCATCGGGTCACCGCCTCAGCCGCGTGGAGCTTGGCGGAGCGGACGAAGCGGACCTCCACGAGCGTAGTGTCGTTGACCAGATCGGTCTTCACCACGGTGATCGCGTCCACGTTGCCACCGACCAGGGACTCGACCCTGGCGCGCAGTGCGACGTCGTCGGTGTAGGCGCGGTCGAGTTGGAACTGCTGGCGTTCGGTGCGCTTGGCGACCGCAGGATGGTCGCCGATATAGAGCGTGGCCACCACCGCTGCCATCAGGCCCAGGACCCACGGGTAGGCCAGACCGGTACTGCCACCGAGCAGGCCGAGGGTGAGCGCGGCGAAGTAGTAGGCGACCTCATGCTGGCGCAGTTCCTCCGACCGCAGCCGGATGATCGAGAGCACCCCGAACAGGCCGAGCCCGACCCCGATGGACGTCGTGGTTGCCGACAGGGTCGCCATCAGGGCGAGTACGCCGATGTTGACCACCAGGAAGGCGACGATGAGGTCCCGGCGCTGGTGGCGCCGCAGGAACAGCCCGAAGACCAGGACGATGATTGCGACCAGGTCGGCTGCGATGAGAATCGGGGACATTGCTGGCTCCTTGTGAGTTCGACAAGACCCATTCAGCCAGTCGCGCTTGTTCGTACTCCCGGAACTACTTGTGAGCTTCCTGTGAGCCCACCTGTGTGCCGGGAGAACCACAACGGGGCGGACGCAAGCGCCCACCCCGCCGTACTGACCTTCGTCGGATCAGATCTTCTTCACTTTGCCCACCGCGCTCTGGACCGCCGGGACGTAGGGAACCGCGCTGAACGCGAAGTACGCGGTGCCGGTCTTGCGGATGGCGCCCTTCTTCGTCTTCAGATCTGCGTCACCGGACGCGTTGAGAGTGGCGCTGGCGACGACTGTGAACTTCTTCTTGCCCTTGGCCTTGTAGTAGACCTTCACGACCGAACCTGCCATGTAGTCGGCCAGGTGGGCGTAACCCGTCCACTTGGACTTCTTGCTGAACTTGCCCGACAGGTAGTAAGAGGCTTCGGCCAGCACGGTCTGCGGGGTCGCGACCACGTTGAAGTCGGCAGTGGCGACCTGGGTGGTGACCGTCTTGATACCCGCCTTGTCGTAGATGTACTGGCTCACCGGAACGTTCACCCGGTAGCGCCCCGGCGTCGTGTAAGCGCTGACCGTCACTGTGTACGGCACTGCGATGTCCGGCTGAACGGCACCGGACGTAGCCGGCTCGTATACGCGCGGGGCCAAGGGGTCGGTCTCCCGGGCATCGAGCGCAGCGACAGTGGGGGAGTTGTACGCGCTGTCGTAGGGCTTGTACGAAACCGAGTTCTTCTCGGCATCGGTGCCCACGGGCGCACCGGAGAACTGCACGTTGAATGTGATCGTGGCGCTGGCCGAGGTGGTGCCGTCGTAAGGCACGGCGATGTCGGCCGGCAGGCCGCTGATGCTGATCGGGCCGATGGCAACCGGGGCCGCGAAGGCGGGCGCGGCCGGTACGACCAGCGCAACCCCGCTGAGGACGGCGGCCGCTGAGGCCAGGGCGATCCCGCGGAAGGTGGTGGTGGACAAGATCTACTCCTTGGGCGTAAGCGACGACGCCCATTGGGCGTCACTTGGGGTCACCGGACTTGACTGGAGGAGGTCTTCCGGGGTTGCCCATGATGCCTGTACGGCCCCAGGGTGCATGACAGGATCTCGACCGCTGATATGGCCGATCCCTGAATTCAGCGTGCCAGCGGTTTGAAGCTGCGCAGTCTCAGGCTGTTCAGCACCACGAACACGCTGGAGAACGCCATCGCGGCGCCGGCGATCATCGGATTGAGGAAACCGAGCGCGGCCAGCGGGATCGCCGCCACGTTGTAGGCGAAGGCCCAGAACAGGTTCACGTTGATGGTGCCGAGCGTCGCCCGCGACAACCGGATGGCGTCGGCGGCCACCCGCAGATCGCCTCGCATCAGGGTGAGGTCCGCGGCCTGGATGGCAGCGTCCGTGCCGGTGCCGAGCGCGATGCCAAGATCGGCCTGCGCCAGCGCGGCGGAGTCGTTCACCCCGTCCCCGACCATGGCCACCTTGCGTCCCTGCTCCTGCAGCGACTTCACGGCCGCCACCTTGTCGCCCGGCAGGACCTCGGCGATCACCTCGTCGATGCCCACCTCTTCGGCCACAGTCTCCGCCACCGCCCGGTTGTCGCCGGTCAACAGGATCGGGGTAAGCCCCAGTTCGCGGAATCGGTGCACCGCCTCGGCAGACGTCGGCTTCACCTTGTCACCCACTGTGATCGAACCGCGGAAGGCGCCGTCCCAGGCCACACCCACCTCGGTCGCGGCGGACGCGCGAGACAATCTGCGCTGTCGATCATGCAAGACCGCTGGTTCCGGCTCGCTTGGGGCATCGACAGTGCAAATCGTCTCGGCAGCCACCCAATCCAGGCGCCCGACCCGCACTTCACGGCCTTCGATTGTCGCGGTGATGCCCTGGCCAGGGGTGTTCGCCAGATCGGTGACGCGCAGATCGCTGGCGGCGTGGGCTGCGATGGCGCGCGCGATGGGGTGCTCCGAGCCAGACTCCGCTGCCCCGGCGTAGCTCAGCAGTTCGGCTTCGCTCACCCCGGGCGCGGGATTCACGGCCACCACCGACATCTGCCCGGACGTGACCGTGCCCGTCTTGTCGAGCACGATCACTTCGACCTCGCGGGTGCGTTCGAGCGCCTCGGCGCCCTTGATCACGATGCCGAGCTGCGCACCGCGACCGGTGCCGACCAGGAGCGCGGTGGGCATCGCCAGGCCGAGCGCGCACGGGCAGGCGATGATGAGGACTGCCACCGCTGCGGCGGCGGCGAACGCGGCGCTCTCGCCGAGCAGCAGCCAGACGGTCAGGGTGAGCAGCGACAGGCCGATCACGGCAGGCACGAACACGGCTGAGATCCGGTCGGCCAGAGCCTGCACCCGGGCTTTGCCCGTCTGTGCCTCCTCCACGAGCCGCGCGATGTGGGCCAGTTGGGTATCCCGGCCCACCCGCGTGGCGCGGACGACGAGGCGTCCGGTCGTGTTGAGGGTGGCCCCGATCACCGCAGCACCCGGTGCCACATCGACCGGCACCGACTCACCGGTGACCAGGGAGTTGTCGATCGCGGAGAGTCCTTCGATGACCTCGCCGTCGGTGGCGAGCTTCTCCCCCGGTCGGACTACGAACTCGTCCCCCACCTTCAGCGCAGCGATCGGTACGAGGCTCTCGCGGCCGTCGCGCAGCAGGGTGGCCTCCGTGGCGCCCAGGTGCAGCAGCGTGCGGACGGCCTCCCCTGCCGCGGCTTTGGAGCGGGCCTCGATCCAGCGTCCGAGCAGCAGGAAGACGACGATGCCCGCGACGGCTTCGAAGTAGATGTTGGCCTCGCCGTGCCCTCGCATCAGCGAGAGTTCGAACGGGTGGGTGTAGCCCAGTTCACCGGCGTGCCCGAAGAAGAGCGCGTACAGCGACCAGCCGAAGGCTGCCGTGGTGCCGAGGCTGATCAGGGTGTCCATGGTGGTGGCGCCGTGCCGGGCGTTCACCAGTGCCGACCGGTGGAACGGCCAGGCAGCCCACGCGTACACCGGCACGGTGAGGACGAGGCTGAGCCATTGCCACCCTACGAATTGCAGCGCGGGCACCATGGCCATCGCGATCACTGGGACGCCGAGGACGGCCGCCCCGACCAGTCGCGTGCGCAACTCGGCGGCGTGGTCGACCGGCACCTCGTCCGGCTTCGGCAGGGACGCGCCGTAGCCGGTGTTCTCGACCACCTGGATCAGGTCCGCCACCGCGATCATCGTCGGCTTCAGGACCAGGGCCTTCTCGGTGGCGTAGTTGACCGATGCCTGCACCCCGTCCAGCTTGTTCAGCTTCTTCTCGATCCGGGCAGCGCAGGACGCACAGGTCATGCCCGAGATGTCGAGTTCGACCGACTCGCGCTGTTGGGTGCTCATCGCTCAGGCGACGCTGTAGTTCTCGCCGGCCTCGTAGACGGCCTCGACGATGCGGTCGAAGTCGACGGGGGTCTCGGACGTGACAGCCAGCTTGGCGTCTTCGAGGGTGAGGTCGACGCCGGTGACGCCGGGAACTGCGCCGACTTCCTCCAAGATGGCGTGGACGCAGTGGTTGCAGGTCATTCCCGACACGGTGTAGGTGGCGATCATGGTGTTCCCTTCAGTTGATTCGGTGTGTCTTGCTTGCTGACAGTGGTGGTCGAGCCTGTCGAGACCTCGGTTGGTCGAGCCTGTCAAGGCCTCAGGAGCGAACGAGTCGCGCGATCGCTGCGGACGCCTCGGCGAGCTTCTCGTCGGCTTCGGCACCCCCCGCGCGGGCGGCACGGACGACGCAGTGGCTGAGGTGCTCGTCGAGCATTGCGAGGGCGAGCCCCTCGAGAGCCTTGGTCATGGCCGAGACCTGGGTGAGGATGTCGATGCAGTACTGCTCCTCATCCACCATGCGCTGCAGCCCCCGGGCCTGGCCCTCGATCCGCCGCAGCCTGCGCAGGTACTCGTCCTTGTGGTCGAGATAGCCGTGACCGGAGTCATGGTGGCAATCGGACTCGTGTGACAGTTGTTCTTGGTGTTGCGTGGTCATGTTCATACCCCCTAGCCAGGATACCCCCCATGGGTATCTCCATCAAACCGGGGGTTGTGGACAGCGTGTGCATAACCAAGTCGAGCGCAGCTCCATACACCCGCTGAAGCGTGCGCTGTCAAGTCAGTAGCAGCGGTCCCAAAATTGGTGTACGACTTCTTCTGTCCACACACTTGGGGCGCGAATCCCCTTGTCAGAGGAATGTCCACGGCTTCATGGGGCGACTGTCCACAGTTACAGCACCACCCTTTGCACAGGCCTGTGCGCGTGTCGCCGGAGTTGTCCCCAAATGATCCACAGGGCCTGTGGATAGCGCCATTGAGGGTGGCTCCGGATAGGTCTAGGTTGGCGCGGGTCGGATAGTCGGCGGTGACCGGGAGACCGGTCGTCGAGGGCTGATCCGAAAAGTGTCTGAGGGCCGTCCTAACGTGCTCAGAGAGCAAGAACGAGCAGAGCCGAACGACGAGCCTTTGAGGGGAGCCATGTCACTCGCAGAAGTAGTCGCCTACGACGAGGCGGCCTACGCCGGGCCGGACCGTACCCCGCCCCAGGACGTCGCTGCCGAGCAGAGCGTCCTTGGCGCGATGCTGCTGAGCAAGGATGCGATCGGTGACGTCGCCGAGATCGTGAAGGGTCGCGACTTCTACCGGCCCGCGCACGAAACGATCTACGACGCGATCCTGAACCTGTACGGACGCGGTGAACCTGCCGATGCGATCACGGTGGCCGACGAGTTGGCCAAGCTTGGCGAACTCGGCCGCGTCGGGGGGCACATCTACCTGCACGACCTGTTGTCGACGGTGTCGATCGCGTCCAACGCGTCCTACTACGCCGAGATCGTGCGCGAGAAGGCGATCCTGCGCCGGCTGGTGGAGGCGTCCATCAAGATCGCGCAGCTGGGGTACGCCGGCCAAGGTGACGTGACCGGCATCGTGGACGCCGCCCAGCAGGCGATCTACGAGGTGGCCGAAGGCAAGGCGAGCGAGGACTACGAGCCGCTGAGTGCGCTGATGGAGTCGACGCTCGACGAGATCGAGGCACTCAGCGCGCACGGCATCATGGCCGGCGTGCCGACCGGGTTCACCGACATGGACGAACTGACGAACGGCCTGCACGCGGGGCAGATGGTGATCGTGGCGGCCCGTCCGGGTGTGGGCAAGTCGACTCTGGGGCTCGACCTGGCGCGAGCCGCGTCCATTCAGCACGGGCTGTGCTCGGCGTTCTTCAGTCTGGAAATGACGAAGACCGAGATCGTGATGCGCCTGATCTCGGCCGAGGCGCAGGTGCCGCTGCAGGACATCCGCAAGGGGCACATGAGCGATGAGAACTGGGCGCGGATCGCGCGCAAGACCGCGGACGTGTCCAGCGCGCCGCTGTTCATCGACGACTCGCCGAACCTGACGATGATGGAGATCCGGGCGAAAGCGCGGCGGCTGAAGCAGCGCCATGACCTGAAGCTGGTCATCGTCGACTACATGCAGCTGATGAGTTCGGGCAAACGGGTGGAAAGCCGCCAGCTGGAGGTGTCGGAGTTCTCCCGGCAGATGAAGCTGCTGGCCAAGGAGCTCGAAGTGCCCGTGGTGGCGCTGTCGCAGTTGAACCGTGGCCCCGAGCAGCGCACCGACAAGAAGCCGATGCTCTCCGATCTGCGCGAGTCCGGTTCGCTGGAGCAGGACGCCGACGTGGTGATCCTGCTGCACCGCGACGACATGTACAACAACGCGTCCGAGCGTTCGGGCGAGGCGGACTTCATCGTCGCCAAGCACCGAAACGGCCAGACCAAGACCGTGACCGTCGCCTTCCAGGGGCATTACTCCCGCTTCGTGGACATGCAGCACTGAGTCGCTTCCCCCCGCAGGCATGGATGTGCATTCTTGGAACGTCTTTGTGCATCTAGGCCCATGGCCAGCACGATGAGCGGACGCACTTATGGAGGATGACGTCCTGCTGATCGTCGTGGTTGCCCTCGTCCACCGACGCGGCATCTACAACCGCTGATCGGCACGTCGTGCCGATTTCGGCCCGTTGCCTCGTCTGCGGTTCGCGGCCAGACTCCACCCATGGAGTTCCTCTGCTACCACCGCGACCGCCCCGGTTCTACGCCGCTTCGGGAGGCGACCGTGGAGCAGCACTGGACCTACATGGACGGGTTTGCCACGTCGATGATCGCCCGTGGACCGACCTTTGCTGACGACGGGACCTTGACCGGCAGCGTCCATATCCTCGACCTGCCGGGCCCGTACGACGCCCGCACGTTCGCCTTCGAGGAGCCGGGCTACCAGTCTGGTGCCTACCGGGACGTGCTGGTCCGGCGCTGGCGCAACGATCTGGGCCGAACAATGTGGGACTTCGCCACCGGCCGTCCCGATCTTCTCCGCTACTTCGTCCTCGGCTTCACCCTCGAAACAGCAACCAACGCGGCCGTGGTGGTGCCGGACGAGCGCCTGATCGCAGGTGGTCCGCTTCTGTCCGATGACGCTTCGATGCTGCTCGGGGCGGCCGTCCTGCTGGAAGCCGGGTCCGCCGACGCAGCGCGGTCCGTGCTCCCTGCCGGTCGCTACGTAGGCATCGAGGTGCACCGGTGGCGATTCGGTGGCCGGCTCCCCTGACCTTGCCGTCGCCTGGTGCCATCACCCCTACCCGCATCATTGAGTGCATCAATGTATGCTCAGATTGATAACAGCCAGGGAGGTCAGTCATGCGTACCACCGTCACCATCGACAGCGACCTGCTAGCGCTCGCCGCCGAACTCACCGGCACCACCGAGCGCGCCACGTTACTGCGAAAGGGACTTGAAGCTCTCATTCAGCAGGAAAGCGCGCGGCGCCTCGCCAGACTCGGCGGAACGGACGCCGACGCGACGGCAGCTCCACGCCATCGGGGCACGGCCGCGTGATCCTGGTCGACACCTCGATCTGGATCGACCATCTGCACCACAGCGATCCCGGCCTCGTCGCCCTGCTGAACCGCAACGATGTGCTCACCCATCCCATGGTGGTCGGCGAGCTGGCGCTCGGGTCGCTGGCCGACCGGGCGACCGTGCTCAACCTGCTGGCCAACCTGCCCAGCGCGACGAACGCCTCACACGCTGAGGTCCTAGGGTTCATCGACTCCCACAGTCTGTTTTCACGCGGCCTGAGTCTGGTGGACGTTCACCTGCTCGCCTCCACACGACTCACCCTCGGGGCCCGGCTGTGGACCCGCGACAAGCGTCTGCTGATGGTCGCGCGAGAACTGGACGCGGTCTGTGACGAAAGTGCGATCGTCAGCTGAGACCCCCGGCGTCAGTATTCAGTGGCTGAAACTCGGTCAGTTAGGCTGCCGCATGGCTATCGCACGATTCCCCAGCGTGGTGCTGGATTGTCCCGACCCGACGGCCCTGGCCGAGTTCTACGGCAAGCTGCTGGACTGGAACATCGAGCTCGACGACGACTGGGCCGAGGTCCGCGCCGACTACGGGCAGGTGATCTGCTTCCAACAGGTCGCCGACTACCGGGCACCGGAGTGGCCCGGGCAGGACGTGCCCCAGCAGTTCCA
>Ga0209477_1001705_pt1 | contig 13151 bp, 15 predicted proteins | sample KloWWTupernatant_FD_187180 | JGI IMG/M metagenome (GOLD analysis project Ga0209477, IMG submission 187180) | Active sludge microbial communities from Klosterneuburg, Austria, studying microevolution and ecology of nitrifiers - Klosterneuburg... | ecosystem: Engineered > WWTP > Aerobic digester >...
AGGCGATGTCGCTGGCGCTGTACAAGCGCGGCATCCTCGCCAAGCTGCGCCAGTCCGCCGGCCAGGACGTCGACGGCGGCTGCGGCCAGCTGCGCGCGCACACGCTTGCGCCGGCGCCGCGCAGCGCGCCTACCGGCGCGGCCTGATCAACTACAGCGGCGCGCCAGCCGCCGCGTCCTGCTGCGACGGCGAGGCGACGCGGGCGACCAGCATCTTGTCGACACGCTTCTTGTCCATGTCCATCACCTCGAAGCGCAGGCCGTTCCACTCGAAATGGTCGGTGACGACCGGGATGCGGCCCAGCATGTGCATGACGAAGCCGCCGAGGGTATTGAAATCCTCCTCCGCCGGCAGGTCCTCCTCGATCTCCAGCACCGACTTCAGGCGCTCCACCGGCACGCTGCCGTCCATCAGCCAGGAACCGTCCTCGCGCGCCACCACGTCCTGCTCCTCGGTGATGTCGGACGACGGCAGGTCGCCGACGATCGAGGTGAGGACGTCGGTCAGCGTCACCAGCCCCTGCAGCTCGCCGTACTCGTCGACGATCAGGGCGCATTGCGCGCGCGCCTTGCGGAAGTTTTCCAGCAGCCGCGTCGTGGACACCCCTTCGGGCACGTACAGCGGCGGGCGCAGGTGGGCATCGACGTTGAGCGGGGCGCCGGACAGCGCCGCCTTGAGCAGGTCGGCGGTGCGCAGCAGGCCGACGATGTGCTCCAGCCCGTCGCGGCAGACGACGATGCGCGTATACGGGCAGTCGGCGATGCGCCGCCGGGTCTCCTCCTCCGGCTCGTCGAGGTCGATCAGGTAGATGTCCTTGCGGTGCGTCATGATGGCGCCGATGCGCTGCTCGTCGAGGCGCAGCACATTGGAGACGATGGCCTGCTCGCTTTCGTGGAAGACGCCGGCCTCGGCACCCTGCTCCATCAGCACGTTGATTTCCTCGTCGGTCACCGGCGGCTCCTCCTTGTGCCGCGCCCCGGCCAGGCGCAGCAGCAGGCCGGACGAGGCCGTGAACAGCCACACCAGCGGCCGCACCGACTCGGCGAACCAGATCATCGGTCGGGCGATCAGCGAGGCGATGCCCTCCGGCGCCCGCAGCGCCAGGCGCTTCGGCACCAGCTCGCCGATCACCACCGAGAAATACGTCAGCCCCACCACCACCAGCGTCAGCGCGATGCCGCGGGCGTAGGGCGCGATCGGCGCGAACTCGGCCAGGCGCGCGGCCAGCGGATCGGCCAGCACCGTCTCGCCGATGGCGCCGCTGAGGATGCCGACCGAGGTGATGCCGACCTGGATGGCAGAAAGGAAACTGGAAGGCTCGCTGTGCAAGGCCAGCGCGGATTGCGCGCCGGGACTGCCGTCATCTGTCAGGCGCTGCAGGCGCGCCTTGCGGGAGGAAACCACGGCCATTTCCGACATGGAGAAAAAGCCGTTCAGCAGGATGAGGAGCAGGAGTAACGCGATGTCCATCATGCAGCCGCCCATCGCCGTGAGGCGCGCGGCCCGGGGGTTCATGTGCCGGCAATTTTACCACCCGTGCCGCGCAGGCTGACTTTCGGCCGGACGAAGCGGATTGCGCGTCACAGCAGCGCGAAGGCCTGCAGCAGCACCTGGCGCGCGCGCCGCGCGCCCGTGGAGACGGCGATCGTGCGGTTCAGCCAGGCCAGCGCCGGCGCGCCCGTCGTGAAGCGCATGACGGTGCGGAAGAAATACGCCGACGGGTCGACCGCCTCGCCGCGCGCGAGCGCCGCCAGCACCTCCGGCGACCCGTGGCGATAGCCCTGGCTCGTCACCTCGACCAGGCCGCCGTTCTGCTCGCGCAGGGCGTAGCGCGCGTCGATCTCGAGCACGCCGTCGCCGCGCAGAAGCTGCCAGTCGGCGCCGGGCAGCACCTCGCCGCGCAGCATCGGCCCCTCGAACGTGCCGCCGAGGATCGCCACCACGCGCCGTTCGCCCTGCGGCGCCGCGCCCAGCGTCACCAGCTCGCCGACATCGACGGCGAGTTCCATCAGCGGCTCGAACTGCAGCATCATGCCTCCATGCTCCCTTCCACCCGATCGGCGAGCGCCGGATCGCGGTGCGCATCGGCCGCGTCGCGCAGGCCGGCGACGACGCCGCGCCGGTCGGCCGCATCGCGGTTCTGGCTCAGCTTCCACTTGCCCTCGATGCGCGCGATGGGGATCTCGATGCCGACGATGGCCCGCATCTGCGCCGCGAGGTAATCCTCCGGCGCATCGCCAACCGCCCAGGGCTGCGCGCGCCGCGCCTCCTGCGCCTGCGTCAGCTGCTCCAGATGCGGCCGCAGCCAGGCGGCGTCCTCGACGACGCGCGGCCGGCCCCGGGCCTGCACGGCGGCGTAATTCCAGGTCGGCACCACCTTCCCCGTCGCCTGCTTGCTGGCATACCACGACGGCGTGACGTAACCCTGCTCGCCCTGGAACACCACCAGGCATTCCGCCGCGCCGGCGAGCGCCTGCCAATGCGGATTCGCCCGCGCCATGTGCGCGCGCAGCGTGCCGTTGCCGCCGTCGGCCTGCAGCTGGAAAGGCAGCGGCGTCGCCTGCAGCCCGCCGTCGCCGGCGCAAATCAGCAGCCCGAACGGATGCGTGCGCATGAACTCGTGCAGGACCTCGATGCGGCTCTCGCGGAAGGAAGCGGGGATGTACATGGGCGGGACTCGATGAAGACCGCGCCATCCTCGCACGGGCTGCGGCCCGCTTGCAAGCCGGTTGGCGGTTGTGGGGAAAAGTCAGTGGCTACAGGACGGCGAGAGCGAACTTTCGACCCATTGGAGACAGCCGAGGAATGTCGAAGCAGACCTTCGTCAGGAACGCGGAAGCGGTGCGAAATGGTCGGCAGCAGAAGCAGTCGCTTGCGACCGCGACCTGATGAAGGCGACACTCAGCGCGCCCACGGCGGCGCAGGGCTCAGCATCCGCTCGAGTTCGGCGAGGAACACCGCGACCTTGGGTGCGCGAACGCGGCTGGGCGTGTAGCAGGCGTAGATGTCGCGGCCGAAACTGACGACCGGCTCGAAATCGTCGAGCACGTGTTTCAGCGCACCCGAGGCCAGGTCCGCACCGCAGATGTAGAGCGGCAATATCGCCAGGCCGTGGCCGTTGCGCGCGGCATCGTGCAGACAGGCGATGTCGTTGAACTGGAACCTGTTGCGGACCCGGATGTCGGTTTCCTTGCCCTGCCTGTCCGCGAGGCGCCACACGTTGTCGTCGGTGAGAAGGTAGCTGAAGCACTGATGGCGTTCCAGCTCCCCGGGCGTTCGAGGCTCGCCGTGCGCCGCAATGTAGGCCGGAGAAGCGCAAATCACCCGCTTCACGGCGATCAGCCGCCTGACCACGGCATCCTGCGGCGGGTCCCGGGTCATTCGTATCGCCAGGTCGATGCGGTCGTCGACGAGGTCGACGGTCTGATCGCCGAGAATCAGTTCGCACTCCAGGTCGGGATAGCGGGCGATGAGACCCGGTATCAGCGGCGCAACATACATGCGGCCGAAGGCGAGAGTGGCGCTGACGCGCAGCATTCCGCGGGGTTCGTCGCCGAGGTTTCTGACGGCGACCTCGGTGGCTTCGATGGACTCCAGGGTGCGTAGCGCGTACTGATAGAAGACTTCGCCGGAAGGCGTCAAGCTGACTTTGCGCGTCGATCGCTCGAACAGGCGAACCCCGAAACGCCGTTCGAGGTCACCGATCTGCTTGCTGACCTGCGCGCGCGTGCAGTCCAGACGACGCGATGCCTCGACCATGCTGCCGGTTTCGACGACCTTGACGAAGGCTAGCCAACTGCTCAGCCAGGACATTTGTAAACGAAACGTTGACGGAATGGTGTCGATTATGGGCTATTTGTATTTGTAATTGTTACCTATAGTGGTGAGTATCGAATCCGTACGGTGGCGACCACGACATGTTTCGTTCAATCCGTAGTCCCGAGGTGCTGCTGACGACCCTGGCCGCAGCAGGAATCCTGATGGTCACCATGGGTGCCCGCCAGTCGCTGGGCCTGTTCGTGGCGCCGATCAACGAATCGACCAGCCTCGGCATCGTCACCATCAGCCTCGCGCTGGCGGTGGGCCAATTCACCTGGGGAGCCATGCAGCCGGTGGCCGGCGCGGTTGCCGACCGCTACGGTCCGCGCGCCGTGCTGATCGGCGGGCTGGTGGTATTGGCGATCGGCTCCGCGCTCACACCCTTCATGACTTCCGGTATCGGCCTCATCGTCTCGCTGGGCCTGCTCTCCGCGATGGGCGCCGGCGCGGGGAGCTTTTCCGTGCTGATCGGAGCGGCAGCACAGCGCATGCCATTGGAAGCACGGGGAACCGCTTCCGGCGTCATCAATGCCGGCGGCTCGTTCGGTCAATTCGTGTTCGCGCCCATCATCCAGAAACTGATCAGCCTCTTCGGCTGGATGGGGGCCATGTGGTCCCTCGCGCTGCTGACCCTGACCGCCCTGCCTCTGGTCGGCAAGCTGACCCGGCCGGGCGCGGCGGCGCCGAAACATGCCGAGGCCGACGCCGGTCTGAAGAACACCGTGGTCGGGGCGATGCAGGACCGCAGCTACCTGCTGCTGCACGCCGGCTTCTTCACCTGCGGCTTCCACATCGCCTTCCTGGTCACCCATCTCCCCGGCGAGGTGGCGCTGTGCGGGCTGCCGCCCAGCGTGGCGAGCTGGTCGCTGGCGATCATCGGCCTGGCCAACATCTTCGGCAGCCTGTACGCGGGGTCCTGCGTCGCCAAATACCGCAGCAAGTACGTCCTGGCCTGGATGTATGCCTCGCGCGCCGTGCTGATCGTCGGCTACCTGCTGGCACCGCGCACCGAGCTGAACTACTACATCTTCGCCGCCGGCCTCGGCTTCACCTGGCTGGCGACAGTGCCGCCGACCGCGGCGATCGTCGGCAAGCTGTTCGGCGTGCGCTACCTGGCGACCCTGTTCGGCCTGACCCTGCTGTCGCACCAGGTCGGCGGTTTCCTCGGCGCCTACCTCGGCGGCCTGACCATCTCGCGCTTCGGCGACTTCGGCTGGATGTGGTATGCCGACATAGCGCTTTCGCTGCTGGCTGCGATCCTCAACCTGCCGATCCGCGAAGCCAGGATCGAACAGCGCATCGATACGTCGCAGCCGGCGTCGCTTGCTACGAAAGGAAATGTCCCATGAGCAAGCTGCGCCCCGAAATTTCGATCCAGATCCTCAACGAGCGGGGCGGCGAGTACCTGCCAGGCTTTCTCGGCGTCGAGATGATTGCGCTGGCGCAGGATTCGTTGCGAAGCCGGATGCCGGTCAGGAAGCTGCACTTCGCGCCGAACGATTTCCTGCATGCCGCCAGCGTGGTGGCGCTGGCGGATACGACCTGCGGCTATGCCACGGTGGCACACTTGCCCGAAGGCGCACAATCGTTCACCACCATCGAGCTGAAGAGCAACCATCTCGGCACCGTCAAGGAGGGATCGATCGCCTGTGTGGCGAGCGCCCAGCACCTGGGGCGGAATACCCAGGTCTGGGATGCGACGGTCACGGACGAAGCCACCGGACGCAAGATCGCCCTGTTCCGCTGCACGCAGATGATCCTGTGGCCGAAATCGCCCTGAGGCGAGAGTCCGCCGGCCAGGGCATCCGTCCGGCATCGACCAGGTCGAGACGGACCTGCGCAACAGAGATGAGCACCGGAATGGCCGCCGCTGTGCTGAGCGTATCGCTTGCTGCGCTACCCAAGCCGCATCAAGCCCGAAGACGTTTGGTTTGATAGGTTCCCCAACCGCTTTTCATGAACGACGCCAGAAACGCCCAAAGGCCGCTTTCATTGGGATGAGGATCGCCGCCCTCGGCAATTCGCTTCAACTGACGCGAGTACCAGAGTATTTCCATGAGGCCCATGCGATCAATCGCCTTGATTCCGGTCGAAATTGGCCGAACATGCTGCTCACATTCCTGGCCTTGTAGTAGCGCTTTGGGTGCATCGGGATCGATCGCCAGCAGGCGCGCCAGCCCGACAACATCCAGTGCCCCGGTTTGCAGTGCCGCATTCATGCCGGCAAGGGTGCGAAAGCCGCCGGTCAGCATCAGTGGCACCTGAACGGTGGAGCGCAGCTTTTCCGCAAATGAGAGAAAGTAGGCCTCCCGCAAGGCGGTGGAGGACCGCTGTGGCTGTTGTACGACACCGCTCATCGCAGGCGCTTCATAGGTTCCTCCGGAAATCTCGATCAGGTCGATTCCTGCGTCTGCCAGCGCGCGAATGGTCGCCATGGATTCTTCCTCGGTAAATCCGCCCTTCTGGAAGTCGGCCGAGTTGAGCTTGATGCCGACCGGAAAGTCCTTGCCGACTTGCCGGCGTATCTCCGCATACACCGCCAGAACAAAGCGGCGCCGCTTTTCCGGGCTGCCGCCCCATTCATCTGTGCGCTGGTTGTGGTGCGGCGACAGGAACTGGCTGATCAAATAGCCGTGGGCGCCGTGAATCTGCACGCCACTGAAGCCGGCTTTCTTGCAGATGGCCGCACTGCGCCCGAAGCGCCGAATGATCTCGTCGATTTCCGCCGTCGTGGCCTCGCGCGGCGTTTCAAAAAAGCCCGCCATGTCAGCCCGGAACGGAATGGCAGACGGGGAAAGATTCGTGCTGTTCAGCCCCTTGGGAGATTGCTTTCCCGGATGGTTCAGCTGAACCCAGATCGCCGCCCCCTGTTCGGTCGCCGCTTTTGCCCACTGCTGCAAGACCAGCAAGTCCGATTCGTCCTCGATCACCACATTGCCGGGCTCACCCAGCGCGCGCCGATCAATCATCACGTTGCCGGTAATGAGCATGCCGATGCCTGATTTGGCCCAGCGCCGGTAAAGTTCAACGTGCTTTTGGGTCGCATGGTTGTCGTAGGTTCCAAGTACCTCGCTCATCGCGGCCTTGGCCAGGCGGTTGCGCAGCACGCTGCCATTGGGCAATCGCAATGGCTGGTTGAGAAAATTGCTTTCGGGTGAGTTGGATTTTGTCATGGTGATTTCTTTGCAGATTGGGTTAGTGGTGCAGGCGAAGTGCAGCCTTAGGCGATGCGCAATTGCTTGCGGATTCCTGCATCCAGAAGGCTGGCCGGCAATAGCGTATGCATCAGGCGCAAGCGCGCTGCTGCCGTGCCTGCTGTGTAGCGCGCTTTGGGGCTGGCCGCGCTTGCGGCCTTCAGGACCGTGTCGGCGACCACATCGGGCTCCTCGGCAACATCCAGCATTTCCTTGAGGCGCGCATCCATGGCGATCCGAACGTCCCGGTATGCGTCCAGCTTGGCATCCGCATCGCGAGCGTTGGCATCGATCGCGGTCTTCATGAATGCCGGCTCGATCACCGAGACGCGGATACCCATGGTGCGAAGTTCATGGTCGAGGGATTCCGAGTAGCCCTCGATGGCATGCTTGGTTGCCGCATAGAGCGCCATGTAGGGCATGGCCATGAAGCCCAGGACCGAGCCGATGTTGATGATGCGGCCGCTCCCCTGCCGGCGCATGTGGGGAACGACGGCCAGGCTCATCCGCACCATCCCGAAAAAATTCGTATCGAAGATGTCCCGAGCCTGCTGGATGGAGCTCTCTTCCGCGCCACCGACCGAGACATTGAAGCCGGCGTTATTCACCAGCAGGTCGAGGCGCCCCTCGCGCCGGATGACTTCAGCGACGACAGCGTTGACGGATGCATCACTGGTCACGTCCAGCGGCAGCATCTCGAACGAGCCAAGCGAAGCGGATGCTCCCCGTCGGCTGGTACCGAATACCTTGTAGCCTGCTTTGGCCAGTCGCAGGGCTGTCGCTTCACCAATGCCTGAAGAGGCCCCAGTTACCAGGGCAACCGCCTGATCATTTTTCTTCATCATTCAAATCTCCGTCTGGAAGTGTTAATATCGATCCGGTACTAACTATACTATCAATTCGATATCAAGTCACTATCTTTTTAATATGAACAGCGAAAAAACGTATGAAAGCGCCTGCCCGATCGCACGGAGCCTGGCTTTTGCGGGCGATGCGTGGAGTTTGTTGATCCTGCGCGACGCCCATGCGGGTCTCACGCGCTTCGACCAATTCCGGAAAAGCCTGGGTATCGCGCCGACGATCCTGACCCGCCGGCTGGCGGTTTTAACCGAGGAGGGATTGCTGGAGAAGCGACGCTACTCGGAGCACCCGCCGCGTGAAGAGTATCTATTGACCCCGGCCGGGCAGGATTTTCTGCCGGTGCTTTTCATCATTGGCGCCTGGGGACGCAAACACCGGGGTGGCGGGAAACTGGTCCGCTTTCTGGATGCTGAAACCGGTACGGAAATCGAGGCGGTGGCGGTGGATGAGGTCACCGGGGCCAGGATCGGAACGCGCCCGATACGTACCGTTACGCCGGATGCAGGCTGACGGGTCTTGCCTGACAGCGAATCCAGTCCAACGGCAATAACCGCTGCACACCCGCCTGCCCGACTGAAACGCTGGGCTCCTTCGGATTAATGACCGCCTCGAAGCGAGCGGGAAAACGAATCGCCGCAATGGAGAAAATTTCCGAGCGGCAGGTCGTGGCCGAAAGCACCCCTTCCGACTCAAACCGCCATGCGCGCGACGGTTTCGCGCGGATGGATGCAGAAGCCGCTGCGGCCGACGAGGTTGTCGGCGAGGCCGGGGTCGCCGAGGAGCCCGGTGAGGCTGGGGACGAGGCTGACGATGCGGGGCGTTCCTTCGGCGGAAGAATGACGTTATCCGGTCTGCAGGAAGCTGCGCTCCGGGCCGTCGAGGACGAGGCAGGTGAGGACGCCGGTCTTGTAGGCGCCGGTGTCGATGCCGATGCGGTTGTGGCGCACTTCGGGCTCGGCGGCGATGCTGTGGCCGTGCACGATCACCGCGCCGTGGTCGAGATCGGAATCGAGGAAGCGGCGGCGGATCCACATGCAGTCGCGCGCCGCCTGCTGGTCCAGCGGCAGGCCGGGCACGATGCCGGCGTGCACGAAGCAGTAGCCGCCCTCGCGCCACATCGTCCGCAGGCCGCGGAAGAAGGCCAGGTGCGCGGCCGGCAGCGCCGCCGTCAGCGTGTGCCGCAGCGCTTCGAGATCGGCGATCTCTTCGGGCTGCGGCGGCAGGGTGGCGCCGTAGGCGTCCTGATAGCCGTCATGCCAGCGCATGGCCTCGAGGCTGTGCTCGTCATGGCGGCGCGGCTGCGGGCAGGCGACGCCGTAGGCGGCGGCGGTCTCGATGCCGCCATACTCTAGCCAGTTGATGGCGATGGCCATCTCGCCGTCGAGGTAGCGCAGCATCGCCTGCTCGACGTTGCCCATGAGGTTGACGATCTCGAAGCCGTCGAGGCCGGGCGCCAGCAGCTGCTCGACGACGGCCCGGCATTCGGGGCCGCGGTTGATGTAGTCGCCGAGCGTCACCAGCACGCGGCGGCGCGCCGGCCGCAGGCCGGCATCGCGGCGGATGCCGGCGAGCAGCCGCGCGAACAGGTCGGCCCGGCCGTGGATGTCGCCGATGGCGTAGACCACCGTGCCCCCGGATGTCGTCGCCCGCGGCGCGGGATGGCCCGCCGGCGGCCCGTAGCTGCGCCAGCGCAAGCTCATTCCAGTTCCCGACGGACCTGTGGGAGCGGCGTACTCGCCGCGATTGTGCCCCGCAGGAAATACCCTTGGGGTGCAGCCGCCAATATCGCGGCGAGTACGCCGCTCCCACATCGGTGATTCGAGGCCATGCGCTACCCGAGGCTTATTGCATTCATCGCTGGACGTGGAAGCGTTTCGCCTTCAGCTCGAAGCGCGGCAGGGCGTTCCTCGGCAGGTGGTGCACGCGCGGCCGGAAGGAGAGCATCGCGTCGAGCCGCTCGGCGATGGCATGCACGACGTTCGGGTCGGCGCCCTCGCACAGCTCGACCTCGACGTCCATCTCGTCCATCAGGCGCACCTTGTTCACGGTGATGCGGAACTCGTCGATCTCGGAGAACTTGCGCAGGATGTTCTCGACGCCGGCCGGAAAGACGTTGACGCCGCGCACCGTCACCATGTCGTCGGCGCGGCCGATGATGCCGCCCTCGAACCTGAGCGAAGTGCGGCCGCAGTCGCAGCGCGCGGTGGTGGTGCGGACGATGTCGCCGGTCCTGTAGCGGATGATGGGGAAGCCCCAGCGGCCGAGGTTGGTGATGACCAGCTCGCCGCGCTCGCCCTCCGCCACCGGCCGGCCGCTGGCCGGGTCGAGGATCTCGGCGATGTACTCGCTCTCGATGAGATGGGTGCCGCCGGGCTGCACGGCACACTCGAAAGAGTGGGCGCCGACTTCGGTGGCGCCGGCGTGATCGAAGCACTTGGCGCTCCAGACCTCCTCGATGCGCGCCTTGGTCGACGGCACGTTGGCGCCGGGCTCGCCGGCATGCACCGTGGCCTTCATCGGGATGCTGGAGAGGTCGAAGCCGGTCTCGCGCGCCACTTCGGCGAGGCGCAGGGCATAGGTCGGCGTGCAGCAGAGCACGCTGGCGCCGACGTCGCGCATCAGCTCGAGGCGCTGCGGCGAATCGCGCCCGCCGCCGGGAATCATCAGCGCGCCGAGCTGGCGCGCGCCCTCGGTGGCGGCCCAGAAGCCGACGAAGGGGCCGAAGGAGAAGGCCATGAAGATGCGGTCGGCGGCGGTGACGCCGGCGCCGGCCAGGACGTGGCCCCAGCAGCGGCCCCACCACTGCCAGCCGGCCTCGGTGTCGGGCACCTTGAGCGGCACGCCGGTGGTGCCGGAGGTCTGGTGGAAGCGCACGTACTGCTCGAGCGGATAGGTGAGGTTGTGGCCGAAGGGGCCGTGGGCGGCCTGGTCCTGCATCAGCTCGTGCTTGGTGGTGAGCGGCAGTTTGGCCAGATCGGCGAGCGAGCGGATGTCGCCCGGCTCGGCACCGGCGGCCTTCCATTTGTCGGTATAGAAGCGGTTCCTGCCCCACAGCTCGCGGCTCATCGCCTGGAACTTCTCAAGCTGCAGCGCGGCGAGCTGCTCGCGCGGCAGGGTCTCGGTGCCTGAATCGAAATAGGTCATGGTTTCGTTAGAAAAAAAGCCTCTCCGCTTTTCCGTTGCTACTTGCAGTCGCGCATCTCCTTGTAGACGGCCTGCTCCATCTTCAGCATCGCCTCGCGCTGCTCGGCCGGCCATTCGTAGGCGAGCGCGCTGGTCGACACGCCGGGCCAGGACTGGTCCTTGGCGCCGATCACCTCCATCTCCCAAAGCTGGATGACGTAGGGCGCGGCGCCGTCGAGCTTCGGCTTCAGCTGGCGCGCCCGGCCCTTGACGAGGAAGCTGATGTCCCCCGGGCCGATGATCTGCAGCGCCGCCTGGCCGCTGCGCTGCAGGTTGGCCATGGTCGAGCCGCCTTCGTCGACGGCGAAGCGCAGCCGCCCGGCGTCGAGGGAGAGGATCCAGGTGAAGGCGGAGGTGGCGTAGCCGTCGGCGCCGCTGGTGAGCAGCAGGCCGGGCGCGCCCGGGCGCAGGTAGGCGACGAGCTTCTCGGGCATTTGCGGTGTGATGTTGCCGATCATGTTCTTCCTTTCAGCATGTTGGGCGCCAGCGCGCCGTTGCGTCCCTGATGACGCCGTAAAACCATTCGTCGATCGCCGCGCCGCTCGCCGGCGGCGGCTCCTGCGGCCACTCGCCCGGGGCGAAGCAGCCGGCCTCGACGGCATCGTCCCCCGCCGCCAGCGCGCCGCCGACGGCATGCGCGCGGTAGGCGACGATCAGCACATTCACGTCGGCGCGCGAATAAACCTCGAACAGGCCGTCGAGCGCGATCTCCAGCCCCGTCTCCTCCCGCGCCTCGCGAACGACCGCTTCGGGCACCGACTCGCCGGTCTCGACATAGCCGGCAGGCGGCGCCCAGTAGCCGGCGAGGGGGTCGGCCAGGCGGCGGATCAGCACCAGCCTGCCTTCGTGCTCGATCAGCGCCATGCCGACCGGCAGCGGGTTGCGCCAGGCGACCGCGCCGCAGCGTTCGCACTGCTCGCGCGTCTTGCCGTCAAAAGTCAGTGTCGCCAGTACGGCGCCGCAGTGCTGGCAGTGACGCTGCATCCGCTCAACACACCACGCTGACGGCGACCTTGTCGCCGTCGGCGACGCCGAGCGCCTGGCGCACCGGCACCGCGGAAATCACCTCGAACTTGTCCGGCGGGTAGCCCGCCACCTCGGGGAACACCACCGCGCCGGTGATGCAGCCGCCGACCACCACGTGGAAGCACTTCGCCGCGCAGAACCCCGCCTCGGGCGTGATGGCGATGCCGGCCTCGCGCGCCATGCAGCGTTTCGCCTCGTCCCAGGCCTGCCCGCTCATCAGCAGGTTGAAGGTGCCCGGGTAGGGCTCGAAGCCGAGCTTGGCGAGGAATTCGCGCCGCACCCATTCCAGCGCGGTGAAACTCGCGCCCTCGCCCAGGCCCGAGCAGGCCTCGCCCACCAGCAACAACGTTTCGGTTTCCGTCACCGTCATGGCCACGCTCCCCGGCTGTCCGCCCCTACTTCCGTTTCATTGCTTCCCGCTCCTCGTTGCCGGTCCAGCGCTTGAAGAGGTCGAGGTCCAGGTCGAACTGGTCGAGCGCCTTGTTCACCGACTGCATGATCACGTCCTCGAGCGTCTTCGGCCGGTGGTAGAAGGCCGGCAGCGGCGGCACCAGCACCGCGCCGGCTTCCGTCACCTGCGTCATCAGGCGCAGGTGGCCGAGGTGCAGCGGCGTCTCGCGCAGCATCAGCACCAGCTTGCGCCGCTCCTTCAGGCAGACGTCGGCGGCGCGGATCAGCAGGTTGGTGTTGAACGAATTGGCGATGGCCGAGAGCGTCTTGATCGAGCACGGCGCGATCACCATGCCGGCATGGCGGAAGGAGCCGGAGGAGATGCAGGCGCCGACGTCGTTGATGTCGTGCACGTGCGTCGCCAGCTGCTTCAGGCCGTCGATCGTGTAGTCGGTCTCGTAGACGATGGTGCGCTTGGCCGAGTCGCTCATGACGAGGTGCGTCTCCACCCCGGCCTTCTGCAGCACCTCCAGCATGCGGATGCCGTAAATGGCGCCGCTGGCGCCGGAAATGCCCACCACCAGTTTCATGCCTGCCTTCATGCCTGTCCCTTTTCGATCGCTGAGAGCACCGCCCGTGCCCGGGCCGCCGCCGCGGGCGGCATGGCGATCTTGTCGA
>Ga0209477_1001706_pt1 | contig 13147 bp, 11 predicted proteins | sample KloWWTupernatant_FD_187180 | JGI IMG/M metagenome (GOLD analysis project Ga0209477, IMG submission 187180) | Active sludge microbial communities from Klosterneuburg, Austria, studying microevolution and ecology of nitrifiers - Klosterneuburg... | ecosystem: Engineered > WWTP > Aerobic digester >...
GAGCGACACCCTTCCAGACGGTCCGTGGGGGGCTGTCCGTGAGGGGCGAGCGACACCCTTCCAAACGGTCCCTGAGGAGCCGTCCGTGAGGGACGAGCGGACGGCGTCACGAAGGGCCGCCGCCTCGGTTCGAAAACTGTGGTGGACGCCCCCTCGAGACGCTCCGCTCGTACCTCACGAAGCTCCTCAGGACTCGGGGAGCGCAAGGGGGTCAGCCGACGGCGGTGACCTGGTAGAGCACCACGTGGTCGGGGTTCACGGCCGCGTCGGTGAGACCGGTGCTCAACAGCACGGAACCGGGCAGTTCGACGCCGGCCGGTTCGTGGGTCTCCACCAGCCGTGGACCGGCGCCCGCGTGCAGGTCGGCCAGTTCAGTGCTGTAGTCGCGCCGCAAGCCCCACCACAAAGGCGGACGCAGTCCCGAGGGCGCCTGCCCGACCAGAACCGGCGTCACCCGGTAGCGAAGCGCCGGATCGAGACCCGGGAAGGTGAGCCGGCCCAGCATCACGGTGTCGGACGTGTCCATCGCGGCGAAGGAGTAGATCGCGCGCTTCCGGTCGAGGGAGACCACGCCGCCGGCCAGAAGCGCAGAGTCGGGGAAGTCCAGGCGTACCAGGTCGCCGCCCAACAGCAGGTCGCGATTCTCCTTGTAGAACGCGATCCACTCGGCCAGTTCGGCCATCTCGGCAGCGGTAGCGGAACGCAGGTTCCACTCGATCCCGAGGTGGCCGAAGATCGCGGTCGCGGCGCGGAAGTTGAGGTCGTGGCTGCGTCCGGTGGTGTGCGAGATGCCGGACGCGATGTGCGAACCGAGCAACTCCGGTGGCAGCAACTGCCCGCTCCAGCGAAGCATCTGCTGCCGGTCGTGCGGATCGATGCAGTCCGACACCCAGATCCGGTCGGTGCGCTCCAGGATGCCAAGGTCCACCCGTCCGCCGCCTGACGAGCACGACTCGATCTCCAGCCCGGGATGGGCCGCGCGAATCTCGTCCAGCAGCCGGTACAGCGCCGCGGTCTGCGCATGCACACCCGGGCGCCCGGACGGCTGGGTGCCGGCGTCGATCAGGTCGCGGTTGTGGTCCCACTTCAGGTAGGCGATGTCGTACTCGGTGAGGATCGCGAACAGCGCGTCCCTGATGTAGTCGTAGCACTCCGGAATGCCGAGGTTCAGCACCTGCTGGTGCCGCGAGGGCACGGGAGTGCGGCCGCCGGTCGACATCACCCACTCGGGATGCGCTCGCGCGACGTCGGAATCGAGGTTCACCATCTCGGGCTCGACCCACAACCCGAACTCCATGCCCAGTTCGCGCACCCGGTTCACCAACGGGTGCAGCCCATCGGGCCAGACCTCCGCCGACACCGTCCAGTCGCCGAGACCGGAGTAGTCGTCGCGCCGCGAGCCGAACCACCCGTCGTCCAGCACGTAGCGCTCCACGCCCACCTCGGCGGCCTTCTCGGCCAGGTCGAGAAGGGTGGGCAGGTCGTGGTTGAAGTAGACCGCCTCCCAGACGTTCAAGGTCACCGGACGCTGGGCGCTCGGGTGCTGCGGACGAGAGCGCAGGTAGCGGTGGAAGCGCCGTGCCACCGCGTCCAGCCCGGACCCGTACGAGCCGTACAGCCACGGGCTCGCGTAGCTGTCGCCAGGTGCCAGGACGACTTCGCCCGGCAGCAGCAGTTCGCCACCGCCGAGCACCTGGTGGCCGGTGAAGGATCGTTCGGCGTAGTGGGTGTGGTTGCCGCTCCACGCAACGTGCACTCCCCAGACTTCGCCCGAGCCGAACCCGAACCCGCGGACGCCGGCGTGCAGCACCGTTGCCGCGTCCGATCCGGTGCGGCCCTTGCGGCCTTCGCGAAGGTGGGTACCTACGGTGAACTCGCGGCGCTGCGGCGCGCGTTCGCGGCCCCAGTGGCCGGCCAGGTCGAGCAGTTCGCGCGCGACCGACGGCACCGGGTAGGCCAGCACCAGGTCGTTCAGTTGGTAGTCGTCGTCGCCGGTGTTGGCGAGTTCGGCGCGGCTGCGCAGCAGCCCGGACGCGGTGAGTTCCAGCTCCAGGGTGAGGTCCAGTCCGGCGATCGGGTCGGACGCGGTCACCGTCAGCAGGGACGCGACCAGCAGCGCGGGGGAGTGGTCCGCCCCGAAGGCCACGGGCGCACCGTCCGCCTCGATGCTGGTGACGGTGAACCTCGGCGACCAGGCGCGTCCGGCGCGCGAGCCGCTCAGCCCGGGCCGACCGACCCAGCCGGTGTTGTGCTCGGGCAGCAGTGCCAGCCGAAGCGGCTCATCAACGATGTTCGCCACGATCGGGTGTACCCCGCCCAGAGCCATCGCGGCGGCGTCCGCTGCTGTGAGCTCACCGAGGTCGGCACCCCAGTGGACGATCGCAGGCAGCGAGCCGCCGCTGAGGTCGAGCATCACGCAGACGTCGTCTGCGCGCAGCAGTGCGTAGACCTGAGCTTCAGGCATGGAGGGGTTCCTTCCGTGGTTGTGGGGTCAGCCCCTGGTGAGCAGGTTGGCCTGCGGTTGGTCGACGTCGTCGGCGTGCGCGCACCCGCAGGACGCGCGCCGCACCAACTCGGTGGGCAGCTGGATGTGGCGGCCCCGGGTGCCTGGCTCCAGGAGCAACCCGATGGCGGCTTCGGCGAGTGCGGCGCGCGGCTGCCGGGCGACGGTCAGTGGAGGCCAGCAGAACGCCGACTCCTTCGTACCGTCGAAAGCGACCACGGCCACGTCCTCGGGGATGCGCAAGCCACGTTCCTGAAGCGCTCGGACGAGGCCGATGCCCTGCAGGTCGTTGCTGGCGAACACGGCGTCCACCCTCGGCTCCTGATCGAGCACCACCTGGGCACCTGCGTAGCCGCCCTCCCTGGTGAACGGCACCCGGACGATCGGTCCGTCGGGCAGGCCCGCGCCTTGCAGCGCCCGCCGCCAGCCCTGTTCGCGCGGGTCGGGATCGCCGAAACCGGAGTCGCCAACGATCAGCCCGATCCGCTCGCGTCCGTGCTCGATCAGGTGGTTGACCAGCAGCTCCGCGCCGCCGGCCGCGTCCGCGCCGACCGTGCGCCGACCCGGAATCGGTCCGGGGCAGTCGATCAGCACCACGGGGGTGCCGGCCACCCGCAGCGGCAGGTTCTCGTCGATCTGGGAGAGGGGACTCGCGAACAGCAGCCCGTCGACCTGGCGCGAGACGAGGTCTTCCACGATCTGGTTCTCCAGGCTCTCGTCCTGACGGGTGTCGGCGATGAGCAGTCGCTTGCCATGCGCCGCGGCCACCTGGCCGAGTTCATAGGTGTACTCGCTGAAATGGGGGTTCTGGCTGTCGCCGAGCACGAGTCCGAGTGTGCCGGTCGAACCCAGCCGCAGGGCTCGCGCGCTGGCGTTGGGCAGATAGCCGAGCATCTCCATGGCCTCGCGCACTCGGACCGCGGTAGCCGGCGCCACCGGCCGCGGCCCGTCGTTGACCACGTAGCTCACCACCGCCGTGCTGACCCCGGCCAGCTTGGCCACATCGGCGCGGGTCACCGACGGACGGCGAGGGCGGACGCTCGGCTGCTCAACAGCGTCGGTGCTGCGTCCGCTCACGATTCCTCCAAGACTGTGGGCTCATGAATCTACACCAATAGATACGCGGCGCCAGCTTTGCCGCACGAACATTCTACGGTTACCAGGACGACTTTCGGCAACCCCTTGCGAACCATGAATCTACTCGTGTAGCGTCCTCGCCAGAACCGCTAGACCATCGTCCTGATTCAAGGCAGAGGCGATCCCAACGAGGGGAAACCTGGTGAGTACGAACGCCATCCAGCAGTCCGTCAAGAAGGCCGGCAGAACGCCGAAGGACTCGACCCGGAGTTCGGCCGGACGCAGCGAACTGAAGACCGCGCTGATCTTCATCGCGCCCGCGGCGATCGGCTTCCTTGCCTTCTACCTGTTCCCGACCATCCGTGGCTTCTACTTCAGCCTCACGCAGTACAACATCCTGGGTGCGCCGAAGTTCATCGGCTTCGACAACTTCGTGAAGATCAGCAAGGACCCGCTGTTCTGGAACGCGCTCTGGGTGACCATCGAGTACGTCCTGCTGAACATCGGCTTCCAGACGATCATCGCCCTCGTTCTGGCGGCGCTGATGCAGCGCCTGACCCAGTCAACCGTGCTGCGGGGGGCTCTGCTACTGCCGTGGCTGATCTCGAACGTGATCGCCGCGATGCTCTGGTTCTGGCTGCTCGACTACCAGATCGGCCTGGTGAACGCGGTGCTCGGCTGGTTCGGGTTGAGCCCGGTCGCGTTCTTCGGCAACGAACTGCTGGCGATCCCCACGATCGCGTTCGTGAACGTCTGGCGCCACATGGGCTACACCGCGCTGCTGATCTACGCCGGTATGCAGACGATCCCCAGGTACGTCTACGAAGCCGCCTCGATCGATGGCAGTTCGGAGTGGAGCTCCTTCTGGCGGATGACGATGCCTCTCTTGCGTCCGGTGCTGGCGATGGTGCTTGTGATCACGGTCACGGGCTCGTTCCAGGTGTTCGACACCGTCGCCGTCACCACTCGCGGTGGACCCGTGAACGTCACCCGGGTGATCCAGTACTACATCTTCCAGAAAGCGTTCGGTGAGGGGCAGTTCGGCTATGCCAGCGCGATCTCGGTGATCCTCTTCATCATCCTGGCCGTGATGGCCGCCGCCCAACTCCGCCTGCTGCGTGCCGGCGAATCCGATCTCGCGTAAGGAGATAGGCGAAATGGCCACCATAGAAGCCCGCGCCCTCGAAGACGCTCAAAGCAAGCAGCGTCGCCGCAACGTCTCGCCGGGCCGGATCGCCGCGTGGGTGGTGATGATCGCGTTCCTCGCGCTCACCCTGTTCCCGTTCTACTGGATGATCCGGACGTCATTGTCGACCAGCCGGTCGCTGTACTCCGACCCGACCTCGCTGCTTCCGGTCGACTTCACCTGGGGCGCCTTCCAGCGCGTTCTCGGACTGAGCACCCCGGAGGCCGCGATCGCGGAGGGTGGCTCGGGCGCGTCCGTGAACTTCTGGCTCTACCTGCGCAACTCGTTCATCTTCTCGGCGTCCATCACGATCGGCCAGGTGCTGTTCTGCGCGATGGCCGCCTACGCGTTCGCCCGGCTGCGCTGGCTCGGACGCAACGTCGTGTTCGGCATCTTCCTCGGCGCGCTGCTGGTGCCGCCGATCTTCACCAGCCTGCCCAACTTCATCCTGGTGAAGAACCTCGGCCTGCTGAACACGCTGCCGGGAATGATCCTGCCGATGTTCTTCATGACCCCGTTCGCGATCTTCTTCCTGCGGCAGTTCTTCCTCGGCATCAGTCGCGAGATCGAGGAGTCCGCAGCGCTGGACGGGGCGGGGCCCTGGCGCACCTTCTTCAGGATCATCCTGCCGATGAGCACCGCACCGGTCACGACCCTGGCGATCCTGACCTTCATCACTGCCTGGAACGACTACTTCTGGCCGTTGCTCGTCGGCAACACCGAGCAGACCAAGGTGCTCACGGTCGCGCTGGGGGTGTTCCGGTCCCAGACACCGGCAGGCTCGCCCGACTGGGCCGGGCTGATGGCGGCGACGATCGTGACCGCGGCGCCGATCCTGATCCTCTTCTTCGCCTTCGCCCGAAAGATCATCGATTCCATCGGCTACTCCGGCGTGAAGTAGCCCACCCAGCCCACCCATCGCAGTAATCCCCCTAGGTAAGTACCACCACGGAAGGAACCCAGCATGTCCCGACTCATGAAGAGGAAGGCCGGCGCGCTCATCGCGTCCATGGCTGCCCTCACCATCGCACTCACCGGCTGCAGCGGTGACGGCGGTGGCAACGCCGCCGCCGGCGGCGACGCCATCGATACCAGCACCGCCACCGGCGAAGTCAGCTACTGGTTGTGGGACTCCAACCAGCAGCCCGCCTACCAGCAGTGCGCGGACGCGTTCCATGCCGCGAACTCCGGCCTCACCGTGAAGATCAGCCAGTACAGCTGGGACGACTACTGGACCGGACTCACCACCGGCTTCGCCGCCGGCACCGCCCCGGACGTGTTCACGAACCACCTGTCGAAGTACCCCGAGTTCATCAGCCAGGGTCAGCTCGTCGCTCTCGACGCGACCCTGGCCAAGGACGGCGTGAAGACCGACTCCTTCCAGACCGGTCTTGCTGACCTCTGGGTCGGCCAGGACGGGAAGCGCTACGGCCTGCCGAAGGACTTCGACACTGTCGCGATCTTCTACAACAAGGCTCTGATCAAGGACGCAGGCGTGGCCGAGGCCGACCTGGGCAACCTCGCCTGGAACCCGACCGACGGGGGCACCTACGAGAAGATGATCGCCCACCTGACCGTGGACTCGGCAGGCAAGCGCGGTGATGAAGCCGGCTTCGACAAGACCAAGGTCAAGGTCTACGGCCTCGGCCTCGACGGCGGCTCGGGCGCGGGCAATGGCCAAACCCAGTGGAGCATGTACTCCGGCACGACTGGCTGGACAGTCACCGACAAGAACCCATGGGGCACCAAGTACAACTACGACAAGCCGGAGTTCCAGAGCACCATCTCTTGGATGCGCAGCCTGATCGACAAGGGTTACATGCCGACGCTCGAGGCCGTGACCGGCCAGAGCTCCGGCGACATCTTCGGTGCCGGCAAGTACGCGATGATCACCAACGGCTCGTGGATGATCAACCAGATGTTCGGCTACAAGGGTGTCGAGACCGGCCTCGCGCCGACCCCGACCGGCCCCAGCGGCAAGCGCGCCAGCATGTACAACGGTCTGGCCGACTCCATCTGGGTGGGCGCCAAGAACAAGGCGGGCGCGGCCAAGTGGGTCGAGTTCCTCGGTTCGGCGGCCTGCCAGGACATCATCGGCGCCAGCGGTGTGGTCTTCCCGGCCATCCCGAGCGGCACGGACGCGGCGCAGGCGGCGTTCAAGGCGAAGGGCGTCGATGTGGCGGCGTTCCTGACCCATGTGAACGACAAGACGACGTTCCTCTTCCCGATCACCGACCACGCCTCACAGGTCACCGGCATCATGCAGCCGGCTGTGGACGCGGTGTTCACCGGCAAGGCCGAGGCATCCTCACTGTCCGAAGCCAACACCCAGGTGAACGCTCTGTTCAACGGCTAGTCGTTCGGAGCGCGAGCTGGGCCGGGTCGATCGGACCCTGCCCAGTTTCGCGTCCCGATTTGAACGGTGGCTGAGCCTGACGAAGCTCTGAACGGTGGCTGAGCCTGACGAAGCCTGCTAGACCCCGAGGTCGCGGCGCAGCTTGGCGACGTGGCCGGTGGCGCGGACGTTGTACTGGGCGAGCGCCACGATGCCCTGGCCGGCGTCGTCCACGTCGACCACGAAGGTGGACCGGATCACGCCTTCGATCGCCTTGCCATAGAGCATCTTCGAGCCGTAAGCGGAGTATGCCTTGAGCACGTTCAGGTCGGGATCGGCGAGCAAGGGGAAATCCAGGCCGTTGCGCTCGCGGAAGGTGGCCAGCTTCGCGACCGGGTCGGGCGAGATGCCCAGCACCTGGTAGCCGGCAGCCACCAGCTCGGCCAGGGCCGCGTCGAAGTCGACTGCCTGGGTCGTGCACCCGGGAGTCAATGCCGCCGGGTAGAAGTACACAATGACGCGCTGACCGGCGTAATCAGCCAGCGAAACGGGCCGGGCATCGGCGTCCGGCAGGGTGAAGGCGGGTGCCACGCTTCCTTGCAAGAGCTGCGTCATGCGCCCCACCCTACGACACGCACCCCGCCCCACCCCGGTCCACGACGCGTCCGAAACGCCGATGCGGCGCTCCGGAGCCCCCGAACCAGCGTTTTCCGATCTTTCCCTGACTAGGTGAAACGATCTGCTAAATGGTTACAGCTTGATAACACTTCGACAACGTCTGCACGCCGACGCATCCGAGGGGGTAGAGTCCGAGCGACCCCCCGTTCTTGGGGGAGACCTGACACAGAGAAGTGAGGACTCATGTCACAAACACGGATGCGCGTACTAGCTGCCGCTGCCTCCGCGACCGCGCTGCTCGCAATGGCTGCTTGCAGCTCCGGCACCACGGCCACCACGGCTGCCCCGGGCACCACCGGTACCGCAACGGCCACAGCGTCTGACGAGTGCGCCGCGTACAAGGAGTACGGCGACCTGACTGGCAAGACCATCACGGTGTTCACCTCGATCGCCGCCGAGGCCGAGGCCAAGCCGCACACCGACTCCTACAAGCCGTTCGAGAAGTGCACCGGCGCAACCATCAAGTACGAGGGCTCGCGCGAGTTCGAGTCGCAGCTGCCCGTCCGTCTGCAGGCCGGCAACGCTCCCGACATCGCGTACATCCCGCAACCGGGTCTGCTCCAGACCCTCGTGCGCGACAACCCCGGCAAGGTCTTCGAAGCCGGTGCACTGGCCACGAAGAACGTCGAGACCTACTACGACCCGTCCTGGAAGGGCTACGGCTCGGTGGATGGCAAGTTCTACGCCGTACCGGTGGGCGCCAACGTCAAGTCGTTCGTCTGGTACTCGCCGAGTGCCTTCGCCGACAAGGGCTACGCCGTTCCCACCACCTGGGACGAACTGATCGCGCTGAGCGACAAGATCGTCGCGGACAACCCCGATGGTGACATCAAGCCTTGGTGCGCAGGCATCGAGTCCGGCACCGCCACCGGCTGGCCCGCCACTGACTGGGTGGAGGACGTCATGCTCCGTGTGAACGGTCCCGACGTCTACGACCAGTGGGTCAACCACGAGATCCCGTTCAACGACGCCAAGGTCGTCGCTGCGCTCGATCAGGTCGGCACCATCCTGCGCAACGACAAGTACGTGAACGGCGGACTGGGCGACGTCAAGTCCATCGCCACCACCGCTTTCGCTGACGCCGGTCTGCCGGTCGCCGATGGCCAGTGCTACATGCACCGCCAGGCGTCCTTCTACCAGGCCAACTGGGACAAGGGCACTGTGGTCGGCGAGGACGGCGACGTCTGGGCCTTCTACCTGCCGAGCATGAGCGCTGATTCGAAGCCGGTTCTGGGTGGCGGCGAGTTCGCCGCAGCGTTCTCGGATCGTCCCGAGGTTCAGGCGTTCCAGGCCTACCTGGCCAGCCCCGAGTGGAGCAACGCGAAGGCTATCGCCACCCCCAACGGTGGCTGGCTCTCGGCCAACAAGAAGCTGGACATCAACAACCTGGCCAAGCCGGTCGACAAGCTGTCCTTCAGCATGCTGGCTGACGAGAAGGCGGTCTTCCGCTTCGACGGTTCCGACCTGATGCCGAGCGCGGTTGGCGCCGGTGCGTTCTGGAAGCAGATGACCAACTGGATTGCCCTCGGCAAGACCAGCCAGGAGACGGCCGACGCAATCGAGAAGGCCTGGCCGGCGAAGTAATCAGGCTCCAGGCAACGCAGGTTGGGTCCGGGCTCGCTTCGGCGGCGCCCGGGCCCAACTTGCTCTACGAGAGGACTATCAATGGAGTGGTTCCTGAAGCCGGAGAGTCTCCCCGAGAAGATCGGGGTGATGATCGCGGCGATTCTGCTTTTCGCATTGGTCATGGGCTTGGTGCTTGCGGTCGTCGACCGACCAAGGCTCCCTAAGTGGGTGCCGGTGATCGGTTACCTCGGCCCGGCCGTGCTGCTGATCACCTTCGGCCTGTTGTGGCCTGGCCTCAACACCATCAAGAACTCGTTCTTCGACCGCCTCAGCCAGAACTTCGTCGGGCTGGACAACTACGCGAGGATCTTCACTGACGAGGGCTTCCTGATCGTGCTGCGAAACACCTTCCTCTGGGTGCTGCTCGTGCCGATAGTCGCCACCGCGCTCGGCCTGATCTACGCGGTGCTGGTTGACCGTACCCGGGTGGAGAAGTTCGCCAAGACCCTGATCTTCCTGCCGATGGCCATCTCGATGGTCGGTGCCTCGATCATCTGGAAGTTCATGTACGACATGAAGCCGGGCAAGACCCAGATCGGCCTGGTCAACCAGATCGTCGTCTGGCTGGGTGGTGAACCGCAGCCGTGGCTGCTCAATCCACCGCTGAACACCTTCATGATGATCCTGGTGATGGTGTGGATCCAGGCCGGCTTCGCCATGACCGTGCTCTCCGCGGCGATCAAGGCGATCCCGGACGAGATCATCGAGGCCGCCAAAGTTGACGGCGTCACCGGCATCAAGCTGTTCTTCTACGTCACGGTGCCGAGTGTGCGTCCGGCGATCATCGTGGTGCTGACCACGATCGCAATGGGCACGCTGAAGTCCTTCGACATCGTCTACACCATGACCGGCGGTAACTTCGAGAGTTCGATCGTGGCCCAGGAGTTCTACGTCCAGAGCTTCGTGCAGGGTCGACCTGACATCGGTGCCGCACTGGCGGTGCTGCTGTTCATCATGATCACGCCGATCATCGTCTACAACGTTCGCCAGATGCGCATTTCGGAGGGGGAGCGATGAGTCTCGACACCAAGATCGTGGAGCAACGCAAGCTCACCCGCAAAGAACAGCGCGACGTCGATTCCAAGACCCGGCTGGCCTCGCCAGGCGCGTCCGTGATCGCAGTGCTCATCGCGATCTTCTGGACGGTGCCCACCGCCGGCCTGTTGATCACCTCCTTCCGGCCCCAGGCCGACATCCGTCGGACGGGTTGGTGGACGGCGCTGTTGAACCCGAACTTCACGCTGGACAACTACATCGACACCCTCGGTGCGAACAACCTGGCGAACTCGTTCTTCAACTCGTTCATCATCACGATTCCGGCTGTGATCATCCCGATTCTGCTGGCGTTGCTGGCGGCGTACGCGTTCGCCTGGATCGACTTCAAGGGCCGTGCCTTCCTGTTCGCCTTCGTGTTCGCGCTGCAGGTGGTGCCGATTCAGGTCACCTTGCTGCCGCTGCTCACGCAGTACGTGCAGTGGGGTCTGGCGGGCACGCTGTGGACGGTGTGGCTGTCGCACACCATCTTCGGGCTGCCGCTGGCGATCTTCCTGCTGCACAACTTCATGAAGGAGATCCCGCGCTCCCTGATCGAGGCCGCCCGGGTGGACGGCGCCGGTCACGTGAGGGTGTTCTTCCAAGTGCTGATGCCACTGCTGTTGCCGGCGATCGCCTCGTTCGGCATCTTCCAGTTCCTGTGGGTGTGGAACGACCTGCTGGTCTCCCTCACCTTCGCCGGTCCGGAGTACTCGCCGATCACGCGAGTCATCGGTGAGCTTTCCGGCAGCTTCGGAAGCAAGTGGCACCTGCTCTCCAGCGGTGCGTTCATCTCGATGCTCGTGCCGTTGATCGTGTTCCTCTCGCTGCAGCGGTATTTCGTCCGCGGCCTGCTGGCCGGCGGCGTGAAGGGCTGATCGACACAACCGTTGTCGGGGCTCTCCGGTTCTACCGGGGAGCCCCGAAGCGCGTCCGGGCCATTAGGCTGGGGCGCAGGACCCTGCAGGAGGAACGATGAGCGACACCACCAGGTCGAAGGCCGAGATCGAGGCCGAGATCGCCGCTGCTCGCGAGCGGCTGGCCGCGAACGTGGAGGGGCTGTTCATGCAGGTTCACCCCAAAGCGATCGTCGCGAACACAGTCAGCGACGCCAGGACATTCGTTTCTGGTGGGGTGAACTCGGTCAAGGCTGAACTGGTGGACACCGACGGCAGCGTGCGCATCGACCGCGTGGGGCTGATCGCTGCGGCAGTCGCCGGGTCGATCGCGTTCCTGGCCACCGTCCGCTCGATCATCCGGAGATAGTGCTGTCGCACGCACGGTCCGGGCGGGCCACGCTCCGGGTGGTGTCCGGGCTGATTGCGGCACTCCTGCTGGCTTCGTGCACCCCGACCACCGAGCAGCCGTTACCGACTCCGACCGTTGCCGATCCGTGGGCCGAACGGGGGCCGATCACGCTGGCTGGCGGCGGTTCGCCCGACGCGTGGGACGGGCTTGTGCAGAACTGGAACTCGCTGCACCCCAACGAGCCGGTGACGCTCGTGGACCTGCCGACATCAGCGAACCAGCGGCACGCGGCGATCGCTGAGCGCGCTCAGGCGAACAGCGGCGAATACACCGTGATCGCACTGGATGTCACCTGGACCGCCGAGTTCGCCAAGAAGGGTTGGCTGACCGAGTTGCCGCCGAGTCGGTTCCCAACGGATGCGATGGTGCCGGCCGCGGTTGCGTCCGCGTCCTGGAACGACGTGCTTTACGCCTACCCGAAGTCGACGGACGCTGGGCTGCTGTACTTCCGGCAGGATCTGCTGTCGGGCGCAGAGCTGGGGGCACCGACCACCTGGCGCGATCTGGAGGCGACTTGCAGCCGGCTCGGAATGCACGGTTCGATGTCGTGCTTCGGTCTCTCGCTGACGAAGGACGAGCCGTTGACAGTCGCGTTCGTCGAGAGTATCGGCGCATCCGGCGGACAACTGGTCACGTCTGCGGGCCTGCCCAGCGTGGACAGCATGTCAGCGGTGGCCGGCCTGGAGTGGCTCGCGGACGGGGTGAGTGGCGGCGTCATCGCTGAAGACGCGATGTCGTGGAGCGAGGCGGACGCCGTCCGGGCCTTCGCGGAGGGGAAGCTGGTCTTCCTGCGCGGTTGGGCCACGGCAGGGACCGTCTTCGACTCGGCCGACCCCAACACCGTGGTGGTGGGCAAGACAGGAGTGGCAAGGCTTCCTGGACGGATGGCGCTCGGACCGTCGGTGCTGGGCGGGGAGAACCTGGCGATCTCGACCTTCGCCCGCAACAAGGGCACGGCTGCCGACTTCCTGGCCTACGTCGCGTCCGACGCCGCCCAGCGAGGACTGATCGAGGACGCGTCCCAAGGGCCTGTGTTGAGCGCCTTGTACGCGGACGCCGAACTCGTCGCCCGGCACCCGTACCTGTCGGTGCTGCAGTCCGCGCTGGGTACGGCGGTAGCCCGTCCGGTCACGGTGCGCTATGGCGAGGTGACCCAGGCGATTCAGGAACAAGCGTCCGGCGCGCTGCGGGGCGAGCGGACCGCCGCGCAGGCGATGGCCGAGCTGCAGTCGAAGCTTGAGACCCTGCTGAAGTGATCGCGGGCCGGGAAAGCAGAAGGCCCCAGTTTCCCGGGGCCTATCTGTTTGTGCGCCGCCAGGGACTCGAACCCCGAACCCGCTAGTTAAGAGCCAGCTGCTCTGCCAGTTGAGCTAGCGGCGCGCAGGCAGAAACTTACCTCATC
>Ga0209477_1001709_pt1 | contig 13136 bp, 12 predicted proteins | sample KloWWTupernatant_FD_187180 | JGI IMG/M metagenome (GOLD analysis project Ga0209477, IMG submission 187180) | Active sludge microbial communities from Klosterneuburg, Austria, studying microevolution and ecology of nitrifiers - Klosterneuburg... | ecosystem: Engineered > WWTP > Aerobic digester >...
GATCCGTCGTTTCACCGATGCAAACAGCGCACGCGCCGGCCTTTCAGGCCAACGCCAGGCCCATCCCGACCCGGCGCGCAAGGGTGTCGAAGCCGGGGAATGAGGTGGCCACGTTGGCCACATCGCCGATCCGCACCTCGCCCGTAGCCAACTGCGCGGCCACCGCGAATGCCATCGCGATGCGGTGGTCGCCATGCGATTCGACGATGCCGCCGTGAAATCCGCCGCCATGGATGGTCGCGCCATCCGGGGTTTCGTCGACCACGATGCCCAACGCGCGCAGGCCCGTGGCCATGGTCGCGATGCGGTCGGATTCCTTGACCCGCAGCTCGGCCGCGCCACGCACCAGGGTGGCCCCTTCGGCGCAGGCGGCGGCCACGAACAGTGCCGGGAACTCGTCGATCATGTCCGCCACGTGTTCCACCGGCACCTCGATGCCGCGTAGCGGCGCATGCCGCACGCGCAGGTCGGCCACCGGTTCGCCGCCCTGTTCGCCGGTGTTCTCCTCGGCGATGTCCGCACCCATCGCACGCAGCACGTGCAGCAGGCCGGTGCGGCGCGGATTCATGCCGACCCGATGCAACAGCAGCTCCGAGCCCGGCACCAGGGTGGCGGCGACGAGGAAGAACGCCGCGGACGAAAAATCCGCCGGCACGCTGACATCGCGCGCCTGCAGCGGGAAGCCGCCCAGCAGGGCCGCTTCGCCCGGCACGAACGCACAGGGCACGCCGAACGCGGCGAGCATGCGTTCGCTGTAGTCGCGGGTGGGATGCGGCTCGCGCACGTGGGTCTCGCCATTCGCGTACAGGCCGGCCAGCAGCAGCGCGGATTTCACCTGCGCGCTTGCGACCGGCAAGCTGGCGTCGATGCCCTGCAACGCCCGTCCGCCGCGGATGCGCAGCGGCGCGCAGCCGCCATCGGATTCGATCAGCGCGCCCATCGCCGCCAGCGGCTCGATCACCCGCCGCATCGGCCGCTTCGACAGGGACGCGTCGCCGACCAGCACGCTGTCGAAGCGCTGCCCGGCCAGCAACCCGGCCAGCAGCCGCATCGCGGTGCCGGCATTGCCGCAGTCCAGCGGTTCGGACGATGGCTGCAAGCCGTGCAGGCCCACGCCATGCACGATGCGCACGCCATCGGATGGGGCGTCGATCTGTACGCCGAGCCGGCGGAAGATCGCGGCGGTGGCGCGGGTGTCCTCGCCCTCAAGGAAGCCCTCGATGCGGGTCACGCCCTCGGCGATCGCGCCAAGCATGATCGCGCGATGCGACACCGACTTGTCGCCGGGCACCGCCACGGTTCCGTGCAGCGGGCCGGCGGGCGTGGCGATCCAGGCGCTGGCGGCAGGCGCGCCTGCCGTCACAGGATCGCCACCGGGTAGGAGCCGAGCACCCGCACCTCGTCGCCCTTCTCGCCGACTTCGGCCAGCGCGTCCTTCAGCGGCGATTCCTCGCAATGGCCGGCCACGTCGATGAAGAACGCGTATTGCCACTTGTGGCCGTGCTCGGGGCGCGACTCGATCCGGCTCATGCTGATCCCGCGCCGCGCCAACGGCTCCAGCACGCCGTACAGCGCGCCGGGGCGGTCGCGGATGTACACCAGCAGCGAGGTGCGGTCGTGGCCGGACGGCGGGAACGCACTGCGGCCGATGACCAGGAAGCGGGTGGTGTTGTCGCTGCGGTCCTCGATCGGGCCGGCGATCTTCTTCAGCGCGTAGACCTGCCCGGCCGACTCGCCGGCGATCGCCGCCGAATCATCCGCGCTGCGCGCGCGGCGCGCGCCTTCGGCATTGCTCGAGGTCGGGATCTTCTCGACCCGCGGCAGGTGCTGGCGCAGCCAGCCCGAGCACTGCGCGAACGCCTGCGGATGCGCGAAGATCCGTTCGACGTCCTCGATCCGGCCGCTGCGCGACAACAGGAACTGGTGCACCCGCAGCTCGACTTCGCCACAGATCCGCAGCGGCGAGGTCAGGAACATGTCCAGGGTCACCTGGATGGTGCCCTGCCCGGAGTTCTCCACCGGCACCACGCCGAAGTCGGCGCTGCCCGCGGAAACTTCCTGGAACACCTCCTCGATGCTGGCCATCGGCAGGCCGTGGGCGGAATGGCCGAAATGCTTGTACACCGCCTGCTGGCTGAAGGTGCCTTCCGGGCCGAGGTAGCCGATCTTCAGCGGCTCCTGCTGGGCCAGGCAGGCCGACATGATCTCGCGGAACAGGCGCACCAGTTCCTCGTCGGACAGCGGACCGTCATTGCGGTCCACCACCCGCCGCAGCACCTGTGCCTCGCGCTCCGGGCGGTAGTAGTCCACCGCCGCGGCAAGCTTGCCCTTGGCCTTGCCGACCTGGTGCGCCCATTGCGCGCGCTCGGCGATCAGTTCCTGGATGCGGCGGTCCAGGCCGTCGATCTGCGCGCGCACGTCGGCCAGGTCGGGCTGGGTGCCGACCTTCGCGGCCTTGCCGGGCTTCGCTTCCTGCTTCTTCGCGGCCATCGCTTCGTTCCTGGCATGTGTTTGCAGGAGCCCACCCCGTCCGCGACCGCCTGTTCGCCAGGCTACGGCCACCGACAGGGTCCGCTCCTACAGGGTCATCAACCGTTCCTGGCCTCGAAATCGCGCATGAAATCGGCCAGCGCCTGCACGCCCTGCTCCGGCATCGCGTTGTAGATCGAGGCGCGCATGCCGCCGAGGGCGCGGTGGCCCTTCAGCGAGATCAGCCCGGCATCCGCGGCTTCCTTGAGGAAGGGCTTGTCCAGGGCCTCGTCGAACAGGAAGAACGGCACGTTCATGCGCGAACGCACGGCGGCCTCGACCTCGTTGCGATAGAAGCCGCCGGAGCGGTCGATCACGTCGTACAGCACCGCCGCCTTGCGCGCGTTGCGCTTGGCGAATTCGGCCACGCCACCCTCGTCGAGCATCCACTTCACGGTCAGGCCGAGCATGTACCAGTTCCAGCTCGGCGGGGTGTTGAGCATCGACTCCGCCTTCAGCTGGCTGCGGAAGTCGAAGATGTCGGCGCGCGGCTGGCCGGCGCGTTCCAGCAATTGGCGGTCCACGATCAGCACGCCGATCCCGACCGGGCCCAGGTTCTTCTGCGCGCCCGCGTAGATCGCCCCGAACCTGCGGATGTCCAGCGGCTCGGACGCGATCGAGGAGCTGAAGTCGGCGATCAACGGCACGCTGCCGGTGTCCGGAAGCTCGCGGAACTCGACCCCGTGGATGGTCTCGTTGGCGGTGATGTGCACGTACGCCGCGTCCGGCGACAGGTTCCAGGACGCGCGCGCGGGGATCGAGCGGAAGCCATCGGCCTCGCTGCTGGCGGCGACGTTGGCGGCGGCATACGGCTTGACCTGCTTGAGCGCGGTCTTGCCCCAATGGCCGGTCACCACGTAGTCCACCGGCTGCCCGGCGGCGGCGAAGTTCAGCGGCAGCAGCGCCTGGGTGGTGGTGGCGCCGCCGGAGGTGAACAGCACCGCGTAGTCGTCCGGGATCGACAGCAGGGTGCGCAGGTCGGCCTCGGTGCGCTGCGCCACCGCGATGAACTCGGGGCCGCGGTGGCTGAGCTCGACGATCGACGCGCCGGCGTTGCCGAATTCCAGCATCTCCGCCTGCGCCTGGCGCAGTACGGGCTCCGGCAGGGTGGCGGGACCGGCACTGAAGTTGAAGGCACGCGACATCGGAGGGCTCCACGACAAGGGGTTGGGTCGCCGCAGTATGCCGCAGTGCAGCACGCGCGTGGCGGCGGTTGCGCACGTAACCTTTACCCCCGCCGGGGCGTACTACGCAATGGCGCATCCGCCAAACGCGCACCTGCGTATCGGCCAATGCCGCCACCCGCCACGGAGCCATCCCCATGCCACAGCGCCACCCCGCCCTCCCCGCTGACGCCGACGCGATCACCGAGGAAGCGGTCTACCGCGATCGCCGCCGGCTGCTGGCGGCGTTCGGGCTCCTGCCCACGCTGGGCCTGGCGGGCTGTTCGGAGGCGGCGCCGCCCCCATCGAAGGCGGTGGTGACGCCGGCGCAGGCGAAGTCGGGGTTCCGCACCGCCGAGGAGCAGACCCGCGAGCTGGACGCCACCACCTACAACAATTTCTACGAATTCGGCACCAACAAGGACGACCCGGCGAACGCGCCGAAGACGCTGCGCACGAAGCCGTGGTCGGTGGCGGTGGGCGGGCATTGCGCCCGGCCCGGCACGCTGGCGCTGGAGGACCTGCTGAAGGGCTTGCCGTCGCAGGAGCGGATCTACCGGATGCGCTGCGTGGAGGGCTGGTCGATGGTGATCCCGTGGCTGGGGGTGCCGCTGGCGGACGTGCTGAAGCGCTTCGAGCCGACCTCGAAGGCGAAATACGTGGCGTTCACCAGCCTGGCGGATCCGCGGCAGATGCCGGGGGTCCGGGTGCCGACACTGGACTGGCCGTACCGCGAGGGCCTGCGCATCGACGAAGCCATGCATCCGCTCACCCTGCTGGCAACGGGCATGTACGGCAAGGCGCTGCCGCAGCAGAACGGTGCGCCGTTGCGGTTGGTGGTGCCGTGGAAATACGGGTTCAAGGGCATCAAGTCGATCGTGGCGATCACCTTCGTGGAGCGGATGCCGAAGACGTCCTGGAACATGTCGCAGCCATCGGAGTACGGGTTCTATTCGAACGTGAACCCGGCAGTGGACCATCCGCGCTGGAGCCAGAAGAGCGAACGCCGGATCGCGGGCAGCGCCAGCAAGCTGTTCGCCGAGCGCATCCCGACGCGGCCGTTCAATGGCTATGCCGAGCAGGTGGCGTCGCTGTATGCGGGGATGGATTTGAAGAAGTGGTTCTGATTCCTCGCTTCGCGCCTGCGCGGCCGGTGCGCCTTTGCGCGACACGCCGTGAATACCCGCTCCGCGGGCCCGGCCCGCGACCACAGATCGCGGGCGTTCGGCTGCGCGCGAAGCTGCGCTTCGCAAGCGCTTGTCTCACCCATGCAGGCTCATCGGCGGCATCCATGCCGCCGAAGGTCGCTCAAAGGCGCACCGGCCCCACATGCGCTCATTGATCCTCCCGAAAACGGCTGTCCACCTGCTGGCGCTGACCCCGCTGGCGATCCTGCTGTGGCAGGCGTGGAGCGTGGCGAAGACCGGCGGCAACGCGCTCGGTGCGGACCCGGTGGCCGAGATCGAACATCGGCTGGGCCTGTGGGCGCTGCGCTTCCTGGCGGTCACGCTGGCGATCACCCCGCTGCGGCAGCTCACCGGCTGGAACGTGCTGGTGCGGTTCCGGCGGATGCTCGGGCTGTACGCGTTCGCGTACGCGACCCTGCATTTCGCGGCCTACCTGGGGCTCGACCTGCGCGGGTACTGGACGCAGGTGTTCGAGGACATCGCCAAGCGGCCGTACATCACGGTCGGGTTCACCGCGTGGCTGTTGCTGGTGCCGCTGGCGGTCACCTCCACCAGCGGCTGGATCAGGCGGCTCGGCCGCAACTGGGCGCGGCTGCACATGCTGGTATACCCGGTCGCGGTGCTGGCGGTGCTGCACTTCTGGTGGCTGGTGAAATCCGACCTGCGCGAACCGGCGCTGTATGCGGTGATCGTCGCGCTGTTGCTGGGCTGGCGGACCTGGAAGCGCTGGAAACCTAGAACTTCTCTTTCAGCACGCGCTTGATCTCGCCCTCGATCGGCTCCTTGAACATCGCGGTCAGGAAACCGAGCTTGGCGTGCACGTGCAGGTCGTTCGGCTCCAGCATGATGTGGCCGTCCACCCCGGAGCGCGAGAAGTTGAGGGTGTCGCCTTCCCAGCCGTAATCCATGTCGAACTTCTCGGCGAGCTTCTTCGCCACTTCCTCGATTGCCTTGCGCGCCTTGGCCTTGGGCAGGGAGTGGGGATGGCGGATATCGATCTTGGACATGGCAACCGGCTTCCAGCGGGCAATGGCGCATTGTGCCCGGCGATCCGGCGCACAACCAGCCGGGCCGGGCCCGCACGCATGTTAGATTCGCGCCGATGAATGAATTGCGTCTTCGATTCGGCGATGGCGACCAACCCGACCTGGTGCTCGGCTCCGGCGTGCATGCGCTTGGCCGGCTGCCGACCGGGCTGGGCCCGGTCGACGCCGAGCAGCCGTGGCTGCTGCAGCTGTGCAACGACCGTCGCGGGATCTGGCTGACGGTCGCGGACGACCTGCGCGGGGTCCACGTCAACGGCCGCCCGGTGCAGCACGTGGCGATGCTGCGCGCCGGCGACAGCATCCATGTCGACGGCAACGAATTGCTGCTCACCGCCGCCAACGACGGGCGCGCGCTGCCGCCGCCGGCGGCCCAGCGCGACCCGATCGGCAACCTGCGGCTGGTCCTGCGCGGTGTCGGCGGCGCCCACCACGGACGCAGCATCAGCCTGGAGACGCCGCGCCGGATCGGCCGCGCGGCCGACGCCGACATCCGCATCGAAGGCCCGGGCATCGCCGAACGCCACGCCCTGCTGGATGCGGTGAACGGCCAGGCAGTCCTGCGCGAAGCCGGTGCCGACGTGCTGGTCAACGGCCAGCGGGTGCGCCAGGCGGTGCTGCGCGCAGGCGACCAGATCGCATTCGACGTGCAGCACCGGTTCGTGCTGGAAGGCCCGCCGCCGGCGACCGCGGCGCCGGCGGCCGGACGCCCGCGCGCCGCTGGCGACCCGGATGCAGCCCCCGAACCGCCACGGCGCTCGTGGCTGCAACGGATGCCGTGGCTGCTGGTCGCGGCGATCCTGCTGGCGGCCGCGCTGTCGGCGCTGCTGCTGTTCGGCGCGCGTTAGCAGCAAGCTGGCGCAGGAGCGCGCCATGCGCGCGATCCGGCGTCACCCAGCGCGTGGTCGCGGCCATGGGCCGCTCCTGCCGGCGCGAACACCTATCCGAACGGATCCGCGTCGCCGGCCAGCAGGCGCTGCATCGCGCGGGTCTCGCTGGCGCGGATGTCGGTGAGGAACGGCGCGGCATCGCCGAGTTGGCCGAAGGCCTCGAAGCCGCGCTCGAGGAAGCCCTGCAACTCGCCGAATCCCATCGCCCGCGCCGGCATCCGCGAGATCTTCAGCAGGGTACCGACGCCGTGCATCCGCAGCGCCGACCACAGTCCGTGGCCGACGTCCTCGATCAGCGCGATCTGGCGCGCACGCAGGCGTGGCAGCCCGACCTCGCGGTAGGCGCGCGCGTACAGGTCGGTATCGAGGCTGCGGCGGCGCCCGCCGATCGGCTCCAGCGCCGCGGCCATGCGCAGGTCGAGCGCGTGGGTCAGTGCGCCCAGCTCGATGCCGTCGGCCACCGTCTTCAGCAGCGCCCCGGGCAGCAGTTTCTGCATCATCGGGATGACCCGCGCGATGTCGGCATCGCGCTGGCTGAAGTCATGCTCGCCGTACAGGTCGGTGAGGAAGAACTGCGCGGCCGGGCGTCGCGCCGGGTCCGCCAGGAAGCCGGCGAAGCTGCGTTGCAGGCGCTGCGCCTGCCACGCCTGCAGCGGCTTGAGCCAACGCAGGCCGTTGCGCGGTTCGCGCGCCGGGTCGTACAGCGCCTGGTGCCACGCCAGCCGGCGCGCGAGGCGGGCGCTGGTTTCGGAAGCCGACGGCGGGCGGACGCTGGACATGCGCGAAGTGTCGGCAGGCCGGCGAACCGAAGCAATACTCCACCCCACTTGGTTACACTCGGGCGCGCCCACTGCGAGCCCCCTGAATGCTGTCACTGCACGCCGCCCAGCACCGCCGCACCACCGGAACCGCCCCCCGCATCGGCCTGGCGATCGCCGGCGGCGGGCCGACCGGCGCGATGTACGAGCTGGGTGCGCTGCGCGCGCTGGACGAAGCCTGCGACGGCCTCGACCTGACCCGGCTGGACTGCTACGTGGGGGTCAGCTCCGGCGCGTTCTTCGCCGCCGGCCTTGCCAACCGCATGGACACCGCCGAGCTGTGCCGCATCTTCATCAGCGGCGACAGCCAGGACGTGGTGTTCCGCCCGGATGCCTTCCTGCGCCCGGCGTTGCTGGAATACATGCGGCGCGCGGTGTCGATCCCGCGGCTGGGGGCCAAGCTCACCCGCGACCTGTGGTCCGGTGGCGGCGATTCGCGCTGGTCGGACCTGGTCACCCGCATCGGCGGGCTGGTGCCGACCGGCCTGTTCGACAACGCCGAGGTCGAGCGCTTCCTGCGCGACGTGTTCACCCGCCGCGGCCGCAGCAACGATTTCCGCACCCTGGAGCGCCCGCTGTTCGTGATCGGGGTCGACCTCGACAGCGGCGAGGCGGTGCGCTTCGGCGACCGCGGCTGGGACGACATCCCGATCTCGCAGGCGGTGCAGGCCAGTGCCGCCCTGCCCGGCCTGTACCCGCCGGTGGAGCTGCGCGGCCGCCACATCGTCGACGGCGCGCTGCGGCGCACGATGCACGCCTCGGTGGTGCTCGACCGCGACGTCGACCTGATGCTCGGCATCAACCCGCTGGTGCCGTTCAATCCCGGCAGCGACGGCGAAGCGCAGAGCCATCGCTTCAGCGACCGCCGGATCGCCGAGGGCGGGCTGCCCGGGGTGCTTTCGCAGACCCTGCGCACGATGCTGCAGTCGCGCATGCAGGTGGGCCTGGCGCGCTACGCGCAGCAATACCCGGACATCGACCAGCTGGTGTTCGAACCCAACGCCGCCGACCGCGAGCTGTTCTACACCAACGTCTTCAGCTTCTCCGCGCGCCGCCGCATCTCGCAGATCGCCTACCGCAACACCCTGGCCGACCTGCGCAACCGCCGCGACGTGCTGGAGCCGGTGCTTGCGCGGCACGGCATCAGCCTGCGCGAAGACGTGATCGCCGACCGCCCGCGTTCGATCATCGCCCACCTGCCGCAGGTCCCGCGCAGCACCGAGACCACCGCGATCCTCGGCCGCGCGCTGGACGACATCGAACACGGCCTGCGCCGCAAGCCGGCAGGCCCGCGCGGTGGCGGATCGTCGCGGCGCATGGTGTGAATGCTCTAGACATCGGCGCGATCCTGCGCGTCGATCCATTCCCGTCGCGTCCGCTGGAGGACCCATGGCCAAGCTGAAGAAGTCTGCACGCAAGACCCCCGCCGCAAGCGCGAGCAAGGCGCAGGCCGAGCGCCTGGGCAAGTCGATCACCGAATCCGCGCAGCAGATCTGGCTGGCCGGGATGGGCGCGTTCAACCGCGCGCAGGCGGAAGGCGGCAAGCTGTTCGAGAGCCTGGTCCGCGACGGCCTGTCGCTGGAGCAGACCGCGCGCAAGTTCACCGGTGCCCGCGCGGACATGGTGCGCGATGCGGTCGAAGGCAGCGTCGGCCAGGCCCGCGAACGCGCCGCCGATACCTGGGACAAGCTGGAAAAGGTGTTCGAGGACCGCGTGCAGCGCGCGCTGGTCAAGCTCGGCGTGCCGGGCCGCGACGACCTCAACGCGCTGACCCACCGGGTCGAGCGCCTCACCGAGGAACTGCGCAAGGCCAACGGCGGTGCCCCGAAGCAGGCCGCCAAGGCGCCGCGCAAGACCGCCGCCAAGGCCCCTGCCAGGAAGTCCGCCAAGCCCGCCGCCAAGGCCCCGGCGAAGCGCGCGTCCGCCAGGAAGGCGGCCACGCCCGCCGCCAGCGCGGACTGAGGTTTTCGTCCAAGCCCCGCCAGTCCGCCGCTTCGCTCGCTCCCCTCCCCCTGCGAATACGGACTGGCGGGCATTGACCGCCGCGAACACGGCTGGCTTGATCGCCACCCCGCGTTCGGGTCTATAGTCCCTGCTCCCGGATCAGCCACTGGACGGCAGCATGTTTCCACTCCTGGTCGCACTCGTCGTGTTCGCCGTTGCAGGCATTGCCGGCACCGCGCTCCTGCGCAACCTGACCGCGGAGTCGGGAGACCTCAAGCAGGGCCTCGCCCACCTTGCCAGCGTGCGCTGGCGCGATTTCACCAAGCTGGTGCTGCAGGCCATGGAGCAGCGCGGCTACAGCCTGGTGCGCGACGACGACGGCCCCGCCGATGGCCTGCCCAGCGACGGTGGCGACCTGCTGCTGCAGCGCGGCAACGAACGCATCCTGCTGTCGTGCAAGTACGGAAACGCGCTGATCGTGGGCGCCCCGCCGATCCTCGGCCTCGGCAAGGCCGCGGAACTGCGCGGCGCGCACGCCGCGATCGTGGTCACCCCCGGGCGCTTCGACGACGAAGCCCGCCGCGTCGCCGGCCAGCAGCGCGTGGAACTGGTCGACGGCGCCGCCCTGTGGCCCGAGGTCAAGCCCTTCATCGACCACGACTTCTCCGCGGACGCGGCGCCACAGGGCGCGAACCGCAACACCGCGATCGCCTGGGGCGGCGCGGCGGTGACCGCGGCGGTCGCGTGGATGCTGGCGCAGGGCCTGCAAACCGCGCCGCCCGAAATCGTCGTCGCCAAACCTGCCGTCGCTGCAGCGCCGGCCGCCGCGGCCCGGCGCGCGCCGGCGGCGGTGGCCCCGGCCAAACCCGGCAACGGCCTGATTCCCACCGACCCGGTGGTGCTGGAACGCCGCCGCACCGAGACCGCCAACGCGATTTCCACCCTCGCCGGCGTCGACCGCGCGTTCTGGTCCACCCAGTCGACGCTGCTGGTCTACCTCGCTACCGACGAGGCCGACCCCAGCGCCTCGCTGTGCCCGCTGCTGGAGCGCTACCCGGAACTGGCTGCCTCGCGCGTGCAACTGCAACCGCCCGCCGGCAGCCAGAAGTCGGTGCGCTTCAGGCAGTGCCAGGCGTACTAGCGACGCGCGAAAAACGTCGGATCCCCTGTAGGAGCGGCCCATGGCCGCGATCACACCACCCGCGCATTCCATCGCGCGCATGGCGCGCTCCTACGGATGCATCGGACCTCGTAGGAGCGGTCCATGGCCGCGATCACGCGTCCCCGATCGGCTACCAATGCACCCCGCGCATCAGCGAGGCGAACGCGATCTGCTCGTTGCTGGGCTGCGCCTCGCCCTTGAGCGCGGCCTTGTCGCCCCTGGCCGCGGCGGAATCCGGGAACAGCTCGAACGCGGTGTTCATCACCACCTCGTAGGCCTTCGGTGCCAGCGCGTTGATCAGCGCGCTGAAGATGCCCAGGCGGGTGGCGATCCGGCTCGGCTTCTCGATGATGCCCTTGACCACCAGGTCGGCCGCCTCGTCCGGCGTCAGCGTCGGCACGCTGTCGTACATCTTGGTCGGCGCGATCATCGGCGTCTTCACCAGCGGCATGTTGATGGTGGTGAAGCTGATGCCCTTGCCCGACAGCTCGCCCTGCGCGCAGCGGCTGAACGCGTCCAGCGCGGCCTTGCTGGCGACGTAGGCGGAGAAGCGCGGCGAGTTCGCCAGCACCCCGATCGAGCTGATGTTGATGATGTGGCCCTTGCGGCGCTGGGTCATGGTCGGCATGAAGCCCATGATCAGGCGGATGCTGCCGAAGTAGTTCAGCTGCATGGTCCGCTCGAAGTCGTGGAAGCGGTCGTAGCTGGCCTCGATCGAACGCCGGATCGAACGCCCGGCGTTGTTGACCAGCACGTCGACGTGGCCGTGCGCGTCGAGCACCTGCTTGACCAGCGCATCGCAGCTGGCCATGTCGGCCAGGTCCGCGGTGTAGGCGAACACCTTGCCGCCGGCCGCCTGCATCTCGTCGCGCACCTTGAACAGCTCCTCCTCGCCGCGCGCCACGATCACCGTGACCGCACCCGCCGCCGCCACCTTCTGCGCGGTGGCCAGGCCAATGCCGGAGGAGCCGCCGGTGATCACCACCACCTTGTTGCGGACCTTGCCCTTCAGCGTGCGGTCGATGTACAGGTCCGGGTCGAGGTGGCGCTCCCAGTAATCCCACAGCCGCCAGGCGTAGGTGTCCAGCGCCGGCACCTGGATCCCGCTGCCCTTCAGCGCGCGCTCGGTCTCGCGGTTGTCGAAGCGGGTCGGGTAGGTGATGAACTTCAGCACTTCCTTCGGGATCTTGAAGTCGCGCAACAGCATGCCGATGAAGCGCTTGACCGGCGGCAGGTTGCCCACCGCCATCCGCACCCCGCCCGGCACGAACGCGAACATCCGCGCATCGATGCGCATCGTCATTTCCGGCGCATGGCCGGCGCGGGCGAAGGTGTTGAGGACCTCGCCGACCCGCATCGGCTCCGGGTCGGTCAGGTGGAAGCAATGCCCGTCCAGCCGCGGCTTGTGCGCGATGTGGTCCATCGCATCGACCACGAAATCGACCGGCACCACGTTGATCCGCCCGCCCTCGATGCCCAGCGTCGGCATCCACGGCGGCAGCATCTCGCGCAGCTTCTTGAGGAAGGTGAAGAAGTAGTAGGGACCGTCGATCTTGTCCATCTCGCCGGTCTTCGAATGGCCCACCACCATCCCCGGCCGGTAGATCCGCCACTTGATGCGGGTCTCGTTGCGGACCAGGCCCTCGGAGTCGTGCTTGGTGCGCAGGTAGGGATCGTCCAGGCCCTCGGCCTCGTCGAACATGTCCTCGCGGAACACCCCCGGGTACAGCCCGGCGGCGGCGATCGAACTGGTGTGGTGGAAGCAGCCGACCTTCAGCGCCGCGGCCAGGTCCAGCGCGTGCTGGGTGCCGTCGATGTTGGCCGCGCGCTGCTCCTCGGCGCTGGCGGTGAGGTCATAGATCGCCGCCAGGTGGAAGAAATGCTGGATCTTCTTCGCCCCCAGCGTGCGCACCTGCGCCGCCGACAACCCGCACTTCGGCGCGGTCATGTCGCCGGTGACCGGCAGCACGCGCTTCGGGTCCCAGCCCATCTTCTTCGCCAGCGCATCGAACTTCTTCAGCGAATCCTTGCGCACCAGCACGTGGATCGTGCCCTTGCGCTTCAGCAGGTTGTCGATCAGGAAACGGCCCAGGAACCCGGTGCCGCCGGTGACGAAATAGCTCATGCGCACTCCCCTCCAGAAGTCGGCGGACGCTGTTGTGCGCCGTGTATGCGCTACGTTGCCAGAGCCCCGCGCCATCCACAATTCCCCTGCGTATTGATTCCGGCAAGGTCGCATGCTCTGATGCCCGCACCACAGGGAGGAGAACCACGATGTCCGATCTCAAGACCAGGTTCGAGCAAGCCGCCAAGGACGTGCATTCGCTGGCCGAGCGCCCGGACAACGACACCCTGCTGCGGCTGTACGCGCTGTACAAGCAGGGAGCGGAAGGCGACGTC
>Ga0209477_1001711_pt1 | contig 13134 bp, 11 predicted proteins | sample KloWWTupernatant_FD_187180 | JGI IMG/M metagenome (GOLD analysis project Ga0209477, IMG submission 187180) | Active sludge microbial communities from Klosterneuburg, Austria, studying microevolution and ecology of nitrifiers - Klosterneuburg... | ecosystem: Engineered > WWTP > Aerobic digester >...
AGGGTCTTGGGCACCTCGACCCCAGCGGCCTTGTAGATGTCCTTGCGGTAGAAGGCGTAGCGGGAGCCGAAGTAGTAGGGCAGCGTGAAGAACTTGTCGTCAACCTTGCCGACCTCGACGAACGACTGCAGCAGCTTGTCGCCACCCAGTTCGGTGTACATGTCGGAGATGTCGGCGAATGCGCCGACGTTGGTGAAGGTCGGCGACTGGGTGTTGCCGATCTCGACGACGTCGGGGGTGTTGTTGGCGTCCGGCAGAGCGGTGGTGAGCTTGGTCACCAAATCGCCCCAGGCCTGCTCCTCGATGGTGAGGGTGCCGCCGGTCTTGGCGTTGTAGGTGGTCTTGAGGTAGTCGCGGAGCGCGGCCGGGGTATCGCCGCCAGCCACCCAGAGAGTGATGTTCTGCGGTGCGGCCGAGGTGGCAGGTGCCGAGGTGGCCGGGGCAGTGGTGCTGGCAGCACCCGGCGCACAGCCGGTGAGCGCCAGAGCTGAGGCGGTCACCACGGTGAGCGCGGACAGCATCTTCTTCATGCGGATATTCCTTTCGGTTGGGCGGGAGAGCGGTTCGTTGTTGGGTTCCATCAGGCGACTCCCAGTTCGCGCAGTAGGAGCAGTGCGGCCGCACCCAGCAGCACGGCGTCCTCGCCGAGCGAACTGGGTGCGAGCTCGAGTTCCGGACGGAACTCCGACTTGGTGCGTTCGGTGACGCAGGTGCGGGCGGCCTCGAGGAACGGGCCTTCGACCAGTTTGGCGGGGCCGCCCACGACAACGTTCTGCAGCCCGAGCATGCCCACCACCGGAGCGAGTGCCAGGCCGAGCCGATGTCCGGCCTCGGCCAGCAGCGCGTCCCGTTCGGCGGGAGTGGCGGCGAGCCTCGCGGTGAGCGCGGGCACCGAGATCCACGTTTCGAGGCATCCGGACTTTCCGCAGCTGCAGAGCGCGCCGGTCTCGTCGATCACGACGTGACCGATCTCGCCGGCGTCGCTGGCGACGCCCTGCACCAGTGCGCCGCCGACGAGGAGGCCCGCGCCCACACCGCGGGAGAGCTGGACGCGGAGCAGGTTGTCCGGACCTCCGGCGAAGCGGCGTTCGGCCAGGACGGCGAGGTTGGCGTCGTTCTCGACCCGGACCGGCACGCCGAGGTCTTCGGCCAGCAGGCGCTGCAGGGGCAGGTCGTGCCAGTGCAGGTTGGGGGCGGAGAGCACCGTGCCGGTGGAGTCGACGGTGCCGGGCGTGCCCACGGCCAGACCGAGAACGGGGTTCTTGGCCGCCTTCTTGAGGTCGGCAGCAAGGTCGCGGGCGGCGGCCAAGGCGTCCTGTCCAACGGCGCCGTCCAGCGGGCGGACGCGAGTAAGGATCGGTTCGCCCTTGAGTGAAAGGACGGCGCCGCGGAACTGGTCGGGTGCGGACAGGTCCATCGCGAGGATGTCGCGACCGGACGCATTGAACCCGAGGATCGTGGACGGCTTGCCCGGACGCGAGACCCCGCTGGTGCCGGTTTCGCGCACGAGGTTGCCGGAGATCAGTTCGGCCACCAGGTCGGACACCGTCACCTTGGTCAGCCCGGTCGTGCGCGCGATGTCGGCGCGGGACAGCTGGGGATCGTTGTAGATGGCCTGCAGCACGAGCGCGAGGTTGCTTCGCCTCGCGTCCTCTGGGCGCAGCTTGCGCCTGGTCGAGTACTGCATGTTGGTTAGTTAACCTTACTAACTCCTATCAGGCAACACTCTTTCCAGATGTTTACCGAAGCGTTATCAAAGCCGCCCCTCATCCCGAACGCCGAGAGCCACCCTTCGTGTCATCGGCCTGTACTCACGTACGGGCCGATGACCGAAACGGTGGCTCTCGGCGGTGAAGGGTGGCGCTAGGTGGGGCTTGGCGGGTTGAGCTAGATGTTCGCCATCACGGGGATGAGCAGGGCGACCATGACGCCGATGATGATGATCGGGGCGAGGATGCCGAGCACGATCGCGAAGATGCCCCAGCCGCGTCCGCGGTTGGTGGCGGTGGCGACAATGCCGGTGACCCAACCGGCGAACCCGAGGGTCATGCTCAGGCTCAGGATCGCCGAGGGAATGGCCGCCTGCTCGTTGATCAGCTCGGTCAGGTACTGCTGGTCGATCTCCGTCCCGGAGATGGCCACAACCGTCGACATGATTGCGATGATCGGCTGCGCGGCGACCAATGCTGCGACCAGTGACAACACCACGACCGCCAGCGCGATGATCCCCAGCAGCGGGTTCTTCTTCGGCTTCGCCGCCGGGTAGGCGGCTTGCGCCGGGTACTGCTGCGGGTAGCCCATGGGCTGGTAGGGCGCCTGCCCGTACGGGCTCTGCTGCGGCTGGCCGTACTGCTGGGGCTGGCCGTACTGCTGGGGGTACCCGGCCGGTGGGTATCCGCCACCCTGGGGATACTGTGCGGTTGGGTACGGCTGTGGATACGGCGCCGCCGGGTACTGACCGGACGCGGGGTACTGGCCGTCGGTCGGCTGGTTCGGCGGGGGGTAGCCACCCTGCGTCGGGTTCGGCTGCGGCTGGGTACCTTCGGGCTGCGACATGCGCAAAGGTTAGCGCTGAGGTGGTGGCCGGACGCCCTTCGAACCGCCATCTCGGACGCTCCCGGCCGCCCGGCTGCAAAGATGGAGCCATGCCAGAACTCCAGCCGCGCGCGATCGCCTGGGCCGAGACCATGTCCGGGCATCCCGGCGAACGGTTGGTGCAGGCCCATCAGCAGACCGGCGGACGACTGCAGTTGGCCGTCCCGGTACTGCGTGAGCAGCGCGAGGAGTGGGAGGCAGAGCACCTCACCTCCGGTGCCACGCCGGCCGTCGGCGCGGGTGACCGGGCACGCCCAGAGGTTCCGGACGCCGAGCGCACCTGCTTCGAGCGCGACCGTGACCGCATCGTGCACTCCACGGCGTTCCGTCGCCTGGCCGGCAAGACCCAGGTCGTGGTGTTCCCGACCGACCACCAGCGCACTCGGCTCACGCACGCGCTCGAGGTCGGCCAGGTAGCCACGTCCATCGCCAGGGGAGTGGGCGCCAACGTCAGTCTCGCGGAGGCGATCGCACTGGGCCACGATTGCGGACACGGTCCGGGCGGTCACGCCAGCGAGGACGCCTTCGACGCCTTCCTGCCAGAGGGCTACGACCATGGCCCGTGGGGCGCCGATGTCGTGCTCACCGGGCTGAATCTCTGCACCCAGACCCTGGACGGCATCCGCAACCACTCGTGGTCGCGTCCGGTGCCGGCAACGGTGGAGGGGGAGATCGTCAGTTGGGCCGACCGGATCGCCTACTGTGCCCACGACCTTGAGGACGCCGCGAGCGCGGGCATCGTCTCATTGGCCGATCTTCCGGCCGAGATCGCCGAGATCTGCGGACGCACCCGCCGTCAGCAACTGGGCACCTTCGTGCGTGCGGTGATCGGCACGGTGGCGACGACCGGTCAGGTCGGGATGGGGTCGGACGAGGCCGCCGCACTGTCCGGTTTGCGCGCCTTCAACTACGAACGCATCTACACCCGCCCCGAGTCGGTCGCGCAGTCCGACGCGGTCATTGAGGTACTGCATGCGTTGGTCGAGTACTACACCGCGCGACCGGGTGCGCTGCCGTCCGACTTCGCCGAGGGCGGCGTGCGCTCGGCGGTCGCCTACGTCGCGGGGATGACGGACAGGTTCGCCTTCGAGACCGCGGCCGAACTGCTCGGCTGGGACCCCGACAGGCTGCCCAAGGGCATTGGCCGGGGCGCCTGAGCCAACCCGTCCCCGAATCGGCGGTCTACGAATCGAGTGCCGGTCGGCTATCGTGACGCGCATGTTAGGAACTCCCGGCGCACCGGGCACGCGCTGACCACCAGACGCGTGCCTGCCCACTTGTGCTGACCGAGCAGGACGCCTGATCGCCTAGATGCGAGCCGTGGTCGACGTACGTCCCCATCCCGTCGTCCCTTGGAGTCCGATGTTCCTGGTTGTCCTGGCCTTTCTGGCCTTCTTCAGCATTGCCCTGCCCGACTCGATGCTCGGCGTGGCCTGGCCAGCCATGCGCGCCGAGTTCGGCCAACCGCTCGGTGCGGCTGGGCTGATCCCACCGCTGGGAGTGGCGGCCACCCTGGTTTCGACCGCAATCGCGGCCAGACTGGCCGCGCGCATCGGTGTTGGCCGGCTGCTGGCGCTGAGCACCTTGCTCTCTGCGGGCGCACTGGTGGTCGGCGCTGCCAGCTTCCGGTTCGAGCACTTCCTGATCAGCGTCGTACTTACCGGTCTCTCCGCCGGTGCGATCGACGCCACCATCAACGCCTACGCCGCGCGCACCTTCGGGCCGCGCCGGATCAACCTGCTCCACGCCGCCTACGTGGTGGGCGCAGCGGCTTCGCCCCTGCTGATGACCGCCACCTTGCAGTCGGGTCTGGGCTGGCGACTGGCCTTCGCCATCGTCGCGGCGGCGCAAATCGCCCTCGGGCTGTTCTTCCTTGCGGTCCAGCGACGCTGGCCGACCCTGCCGGCTACCCAGGAAGGACGCCGGAAGCGCGGCTCGTGGCGGAACCATCGACCCGCAGACGTCTCACTCGGGTTGCTCACCGTGGCGGTGCAGACCGGCATCGAATCGAGTGTCGCGTTGTGGGCGTTCACCTACCTCACTCTCGGGATCGGCGTCGCGCCGGTGCTCGCCGGCACGCTCGCGTCCGGCTACTGGCTGGCGATGTTCGCCGGACGGGTTGTGCTCGGCTGGCTGGCGGAACGCACCGGGGCCTGGCCGGTGATGGGCGGCGCCGTCGTGGGCCTGGTTGCCGCTGGCGGCCTCGCCATGCTGGGCACGCCGCTGGCCGCGATGTCCGCCGTCCTGCTGTTCGGGCTCGCCGCCGCACCGCTGTACCCCCTGCTCACGCTGACCACTGCCGAGCGCACATCGGTGGCCGCCGCAGACACGGTGGTCGGTCTGCAGGCCGGGGCCTCGTCCCTGGGCGCGGCGACCTTCCCGTTGCTGGTCGGTCTGGCCATGGACCGATCCGTCACGGCATTCGCACCCGCAATCGCGGGCCTGTGTCTGGTGGCGGCTGCGCTGCAACTGGTCCTGCAGGTCCGCCGGAGGTCGCGCACACCCTAGAATCGCCGAGTGGCCGGCCTGATCAACGAAGAGGATCTGGCGACGGTACGGGAACGCTCCCGGATCGATGATGTCGTCGGGTCGTACGTGACTCTTCGGCGCGCCGGCGGGGGATCGCTGGCCGGACTGTGCCCGTTCCACGACGAGCGGACCCCGAGCTTCCGCGTGACTCCGGCCCGCGGCTTCTGGCACTGCTTCGGCTGTGGTGAGGGCGGCGACGTGATCAGCTTCGTCCAGAAGATCAACAACGTCGGGTTCGCCGAGGCCGTCGAATACCTGGCCGACCGGTTGGGCATGCAACTGCGCTACAGCGACTCGGGCGGGTCCCGGGTGGAGCCGGGCCTGCGCATGCGGGTGCTGGAGGCCAACCGTCTCGCCGAGGAGTTCTACACCGGTCACCTGCTGGGCGGGGACGGGCTGCCGGGGCGCCAGTTCCTGGACGGCCGCGGTTTCGACAAGGCGGTCGCCGCGCAGTTCGGCATCGGCTTCGCCCCGACCGGCGGACGCGAACTCGGGCAGCACCTGCGGGCCAAGGGGTTCAGCGACGAGGAACTGGTGAAGGCCGGCCTCGTGCGCGAGAGCGGTTGGGACTTCTTCCAGGGCCGGGTGCTGTGGCCGATCCGGGACGCGGGTCGTTCGGTGCTGGGGTTCGGCGCCCGGCGCATCTTCGATGACGACCGGATGCCGGCCAAGTACCTCAACACGCCCGAGACGATCGTCTACAAGAAATCCAACGTGCTCTATGGACTCGACCTGGCTCGCGCCAGCATCGCCAAGAAGAACCAGGCGGTGATCGTCGAGGGCTACACCGACGTCATGGCTTGTCACCTGGCGGGCGTGGACACCGCCGTGGCGTCTTGCGGCACAGCGTTCGGAGACGAGCACGCCCGCCTGTTGCAGCGACTGCTGGGCACCGGTGACGTCAGTGGCGGCGAGGTCATCTTCACCTTCGACGGAGATGCCGCCGGTCAGGCCGCGGCACTGAAGGTCTTCAAGGGCGACCAGAACTTCTCGGCCCAGACCTATGTAGCCGTCGAACCGAGCGGCCTCGACCCGTGCGACCTGCGGATCCAGCAGGGTGAGGCGGCAGTTCGGGAACTCGTCGGCCGGCGGGTGCCGCTCTACCAGTTCGTGATGCGGAACATCCTTTCCGAGCACGACCTCGACCGCGTGGACGGGCGGCTCGCCGCGCTGCGCGCCGCCGCGCCGCTGGTGAGCAGCATCCGCGACAAGAGCCTCTTCGAGCGCTACATCCGTGAGCTGGCGAAGTGGCTGGGCGATCCCGATCCCAACGAGGTTCGCCGTGAGGTGAATGCGACGATGCACCGGCGTCCATCGGGCGAGCAGCGCCGTCCGCAGGTCGATCAACGCCGTCCGCCGGGCGAGCCGGACGCAGGCGATGCCCTGCCCGGAATGCCGCCACCGGCCCCGAGCCTGCCGGTGCCCGACCCCCGCGATCGGCGGCTTGAGGCCGAGCGCGGCACTCTGCGGCTGTTGATCCGGGCGCCCGAGAAGTTCAGCGAGGACTGGTTCGGCCTCGCTCCGGGGGACTTCACCCACCCCGCATACCGGGCGCTGTTCGAGTCGGTGCTCGCCTCGGTCGGGGGTTCGGGGCCGTGGACGCAGCGGGTGCTGGAGGCGAATGCCGATCCCGTACTGGAGAACCTGGTGGTGTCGCTGGCGGTCGAGCCGGTGCTGCGCGAACCCACCGAGGCCTACGCCCACGAGTACGCGGCCCAGTTGCGGGTCCAGACCCTGTCGCGACAGATCGCAGAGCTGAAGTCGAAGCTGCAACGCACGAACCCGCTGGCCGACCAGCCGGCCTACAACCGCATGTTCGCCCAGCTGGTGAACCTGGAGAAGGACCGCAAGGAACTGGTGGCGCTGGCCACTGGGCCGGCGCTCTAGGACCCTCCCGCAGCCCTTGATTCCCGAACGAGCTCCGAGGCTGTGAGCCCGTCCCAAGGAAGAGGTGTTGTCAATATGTTGCTCCACAGATCGCGGGTTACCGCTCGCTCCGGCTCCCGGCCCGCTCCACAGTGGTCACATGACCGCAACCACCGCGAACCGGATGTCGGCTGAGGACGAGACCGAACTTGCCCGCACCATCGAAGCCGGCGTGCTCGCTGAGCAACTGCTCGCCACCGGCGAGCGTCCTGTGCCGGCCACGGACACCGAACTGCACCTGCTCGTCGAGGCCGGCCAACGGGCATCCCACCGACTCCTGCTCAGTTTCGCAAGGCTTGTCGGCAAGCTCGCGGTGGCAGAGGCCAAGCGGTCGGGGCTCGGCCTGGAGGAGCTCTACCAGGAAGGCTTCCTTGCGATGTCGGAAGCCTTGCATCGCTTCGACCACCGGCGCGCGCGCTTCTCGACCTACGCCACCGTGCGGGTCAGCCAGCACCTGGCCGAGGTCGGGGCGGGGCGGTTGGGCGCGTTGGCCATTCCGCCGAGTCGTGCGCTGCGGCTGCGCCGAGCCCGGGGCGTCGCGGCCGCGCTCGGCCAGGAGCGGCAACGGACGGTGGATGTCGCGGAGGTGGCATTGGCGGTGGGCACGTCGCGCCGGGAAATGGCCCGACTGCTCGGCTACTTGGCGCCGGTCCCAGTGGACGCAGTTGCGGAGACCCTCGCCGATCCGGCGCCGGTCGACCCGGACGCGGGTGTCTACGCCGAGCAGTTCGGACGCTTGGTCGCTCAACTCGAATCGACGCGAGCCTCGATAGTGCGGCTGCGCTACGGACTGGGCACCGGGAATCCGCTGGATGTCAGCGAGACCGCCGGGCGGTTGGGGTTGAGCCGGAGCACCGTCCGCAGGCTCGAAGGCCTCGCGTTGGCCGAACTTCGCGCGATGCTGACCGAGCCTAAGCCGGCGGCGCGGCGGTACTACCGCGAACAACCAGTTGGGTGGCCAGCGTGACGTGCTCAGCGACCTGTTCGTCGTGCAGCAGGGCCGCCAGGGTGCGCATCGCCAGCTCGCCCATTTCGCGCAGCGGCTGCGCAATGCTGGTGAGATCGGCCTGGGCGGCTTCGGGTACGTTGTCGAAGCCGATCACGGAACGGACCGGAGTTGCCGGTCGCGCTGGCGGACGGGCGGATGCTGGACAGCGTCGCCACCGGGGGCTTCCTCGGACTCTGGATGGGCATCTACGCCACCAGTTCAGGTAGACCGACCGGGACCGTCGTGGAGGTGGAGAGCTTCGAGTACGCCCCAACCGGTCCCTGAGAAGCCTTGCGAGGAACGAGTGAGGCGTCACTAAGGGCCACTGAGGGCGGGCTACGCTCGGCGTGTGAAACGGATCGCGTTGGTGATGGTGGCTCTGCTGTTGAGCGGTTGCTCATTGATCGGGAGCACGAGCTGGGACAAGGTTGAGGTCGACTTCTCCGCCGGCACCACTGACGCCGGCGACTACCAGCTGGTGGTGACACCGAAGCAGGTCACCTACACCGCCGACGGCGATACCACGTCCCAGGACCTTCCGGAGGGCGCCTGGACAGCGTTGGCCACCGGACTGGGCGCCCTCGGTGCGCGGACGAGCGAACCCTGCCCGGACGGGCAGTTCCTCGAAGTGCGGGCGAAAGCCGGCGACCAGGTGAAGCAGACCTTCCAGGCGTCCAGCTGTGACGCCGGCGATGCCTTCGACCAGGTCCAGGCGCTGCTGGAACAGGTGATCGAGCAAGTTCGGTAGTCCGCGGGCGCTCAACGGTCCCTGAGGAGGTCGCTCTGCGACCGTCACGAAGGGTGTCGGACGCCTTTGGGCTTCGGGTTGTGGCGGCGGCCCTTCGTGACGTCGTCCGCTCGTTCCTCGCGGGCGACTCCTCAGGGACCGGTTGGGGGTTGCGTTCCTTGCGGGCGGGTTTTCCTGCTAACGGTCCCTGAGGAGGTCGCTCTGCGACCGTCACGAAGGGTGTGGGACGCCTTTGGGCTTCGGGTTGTGGCGGCGGCCCTTCGTGACGTCGTCCGCTCGTTCCTCGCGGTCGACTCCTCAGGGACCGGTTGGGGGTTGCGTTCCTTGCGGGCGGGTCCTCAGAGAGCGGTGGGACGGTTCGCGCTGGGCAGTTGGTCGAGCAGGTGGTTGAGGGTGGCCACCACGCCGAGGGCGAGGTTGGACGGCGCCACGTAGGCGGCGGTGTCGATAGCTTCGGGGTGGGCGTTGGCCATGGCGAAGGAGTGCTCGGCCTGGGCGAGCATCTCCAGGTCGTTGAGATAATCGCCGAAGGCCACGGTCTGGGCCGGCGTGACCCCCAGGGCAGCCTGCAGCTGGGCGAGGGCCACACCCTTGTTCACGCCCACGTTCATCACGTCCACCCAGTCCTCGCTGGCGACCACCACTTGCGCGTCGGGGCAGAGGGCTGCCACCGAGTCCGCGCTGGCGTGCGAATCGCCGAAGTCGTAGATCGACAGCTTCAGCGCGTCGTGGGTGTGGGTGAGCAGGTCCGCCACCGAACGAAGGTTGGTGTAGAAGCGGCCGGCTGCATCCAGAAAGCGCGGATCCTTGCGCTCGGCGTAGGCCCAGTCGTGACAGGAGACGATCAGCCCGAGGTCGAACCGTCCGGACGCGACCAGCTGCCGCACGCCGTGCACGACTGCCGCGACGGTTTCGCTGGGCAGCACGCTGGAGGTGATGTCGACACCGTGGTGGACGACCAGGCCGCCGTTCTCGGCGATATAGCCGTCGATGCGCTCGGCGAGCGGGCCCAGCGTGCGCTGCAGGGACGGCAGCTGGCGTCCGCTGGCCGGTGCGAAGACGATGCCGCGCTCCAACAACCGTTGCAGCACGCCGGCCATCTCCGGCGGCACGCGCCCGTCGCCGTCGAGCAGGGTCCCGTCCATGTCCGCGACCACCAGCCGAAGGTCGATCGGCTCGTCGGGGAGGGTTGGATCGGGCAGGCGCTCGGGCTCTAGCGACACAGGTTTGGTCCCTTCGACTGGCGGCATGACCGGGCGCGGCCCCGCAGCTTCGACTCTATCCCCGCTCGGCTGGGGCTATCGGTGACCACCGTTCGGCGGGCATACTCGCCGCCATGGGTCGGGATGTGACAGCGGTGACCTACACCCGCGAGCAGCGGCAGCGCTACCGCGACAAGGTGAAGGTCTGCCTGGACGTGTTCGAACAGATGCTCTCGACCGATTCCTTCGACTTCGACCGGGCGCTGGCCGGGATGGAGATCGAGCTCAACCTGGTGGACGCCGACTACCGTCCGCGTCTGGCCAACGCCGAGGTGCTCGCAGCGATCGCCGACCCGGAGTACCAGACCGAACTCGCCCGGTTCAACATCGAGTTCAATGTGGCGCCCTATCCCTTGGGCGGTGACGCCACCGCGAAACTCGAAGCCAGCCTTCGAGCGTCCCTGAATGAGGCCGAGCGGCGCTCAGCCGAGCTCGGGGCCCACATCATCATGATCGGCATCCTGCCGACGGTGATGCCGGAGACCTTCGAGGGCGAGTGGATGAGTGCGAACGCCCGCTACCAGGCCCTCAATGATGCGGTGCTGGCCGCCCGCGGTGAGGACATCCACCTGGACATCACCGGTCCGAGTGGCGAGCACCTGTTGCGCTACGCCGATTCACTGGCGCCGGAATCGGCGTGCACCTCTATGCAACTGCACCTGCAGGTGAAGCCACAGGAGTTCGCCGCGCACTGGAACGCCGCCCAGGTGCTCGCCGGACCGCAACTCGCCCTAGGCGCGAACAGCCCGTACTTCATGGGTCGCCAGCTGTGGGCCGAGACCCGGATCGAGCTGTTCACCCAAGCGGCGGACACCCGTCCGGAGGAGCTGAGGAACCAGGGTGTTCGGCCGCGGGTGTTCTTCGGTGAGCGCTGGATCACCTCGATCTTCGACCTTTTCGAGGAGAACACCCGGTACTTCCAGGCGATGTTGCCCGAGCTTGACGACGAGGACCCGCAGGCCGCCTTCGACGCCGGCCGCGCCCCGAAGCTGGAGGAGATGCGACTGCACAACGGCACCATCTACCGCTGGAACCGTCCGATCTACGACCTCGTGGACGGCCGGGCGCACCTGCGCGTGGAGAACCGGGTGCTGCCGGCCGGGCCGACGATCGTAGACACCCTCGCCAACGCCGCCTTCTACTACGGCGCATTGCGGACGCTGGCCGGCGAGGACCGTCCGGTCTGGTCGCGGATGGCCTTCGCGACGGCGGCCGAGAACTTCCACAACGGCGCCCGGGACGGCATCGACGCGGTGTTGTTCTGGCCCGGAAGGGGCGAGATCCCGGCCAGCGAGTTGGTGCTGCGCGAGCTGTTACCGATGGCCTATCAGGGCCTGGCCGCCTGGGGCGTGGACGCGGAAGTGCGCGGACGCCTGCTCGGAGTGATCGAGGGACGCTGCCTGACCGGCCAGAACGGCGCCGACTGGCAGGTTGCGACCGTCCGCCGGCTGGAGGCCCGCGGGCTGTCCCGTGCCGAAGCATTGCGCGAGATGGTGGCCGCCTACGCGGTGAACATGCACTCCAACGAGCCGGTGCACACCTGGGAACTGCCCCGCTGAACGAGGGATCCAGGCGCGCTCCGGTTCAGTGGGGGCTGTCTTCGCCCGCCGCGGTGAGCGGCAGATACTAGGGGTGTCGCTCGATCCAGGTGCGGATGAACGGGCACTCATGACGGCCGGGTCGGGCATGCCGAGATCATCGCGATGTGGGCCGGGGGTCGCGTCGGGGCGGGGATCCATGCAGGCCGAGGAGGAGCAGCAGCAAGGGGATCGGGACCAGGAAGGCCCACCTCAGATCGACCTGGCTGGCCACCGCGGCCAGCACCACTGGTGCGGACACGATGGCGGTGCCGGAGGCCAGCGCGCCGAGGGAGGCGCCGTGAGCAGGATTCAGTCGCGGGGTGGCCATCAGGCTGGACAGGGTCACTGGGTAGAGGGTTGCCACCCCCACACCGGCGGTGACAAGCCCAGCGGCCACCAACCACCAGTGCGAACCCACCACTACCAACAGCGTGCCGACGACGGCGACCGTCGCCCCGAACAGGACGGCAGGCAGGCGGCGAATCACCCACGGACCGACGAATCGGCCCGCGGTCATGCCGACCGGGAAAGCGATCCCGACGATCGCGGCAAGGCTGGTGTCCAGGCCGGCGTCGCGCAGTCGGGAGACGCCCCAGACGACGTAGCAGAACTCCACAGACACTGCCATCACCACGGCGAGCCACCGCCGAAGAGCCGTCCGCCGGCGTGGGCGGGTCGCGGGTGTGGTTGCGGGCGGGGCTGTGTCCGGCATGGTCGGCCCGGTCGGGCCCGACGCTGTCGGACGCTGTCGGAGTAGTAACCAGAGCAGCCAGGCCAGCATCGGCACCAGGATCAGCAACGGCAGCCGTCCGCCGATGCCTAGCCCTGCCGCTACGCCGAGCAGAACCGGTGCGGCCACTCCCACCAGGCTGGCCACGGCGTTCACCTTGGTCAGGCGGATGTCGGCGGACTCAGCGAGGATCACCGGTGCGACCAGGACCATCACGGCTGCGCCCAGGCCCTGCAGCACCGCTCCGACGAAGACGAGGACGAGGCTGGGCGCGACGGCGACCAGCAGGGCGCCGATGCCGAGGGTGAGCGCACTGGCCGCGAGGGCGACTCGGGCTCCGGGGCGCAGCACCAGCCGTCCGAGGGCGGCCACGACCACGAGTCCGACGCCGAATGTCGAGCCGACCCAGCTCAGCGACTGCGGGGCTACCCCGAACTCGGTGGCGAGGATGGCGAGCACCGAACCCATGCTCGCCACATAGAAGCCCACCATGGCCATGGCGATGCCGACCTGGAGGTCGTCCGAACGATCCAGGTTGGGCCCTGCGGTGTGGTCGGTCCGCTCAGCGATCACAGCAACGGTTCTCTCATGGCCCGCCCAGCCTATCGACGTCACAGTGACCCCCTCTGCGGCCAACGGGGCGTCACGCAGGCGCGGCTCCCGTACCGTCCTGGCCGGCTGCACCCGGCCGCCCTGCTCACAAGGTGGTCACTTTGGCCCCGTCTCGGGACGTAACTGTCCACCTTGTGGGGGATGGGGGTGTGTGGGAGGGGTTG
>Ga0209477_1001712_pt1 | contig 13134 bp, 11 predicted proteins | sample KloWWTupernatant_FD_187180 | JGI IMG/M metagenome (GOLD analysis project Ga0209477, IMG submission 187180) | Active sludge microbial communities from Klosterneuburg, Austria, studying microevolution and ecology of nitrifiers - Klosterneuburg... | ecosystem: Engineered > WWTP > Aerobic digester >...
CGCCGAGGTCGAGCGCGAGCTCGCCCGGCGGCCGGGCGACCTCGCGACCGCCGCGATGCTGGTGCGGGCGCTGATCCGCGAAGGCCGGATCCCGGAGGCGGAGGTGGCGATCGGACGGCTGCGTCAGCTTCCCGGGGCAGGAGCCGATCCGGTCGCCGACTACGTCGACGGCCTGATCGCGACCGCGAAAGGGGAGACGCAGCGGGCGCTCGCTTCGACGACGCGGGGGCTCGAACGCGCACTCGCCACCGGCCGCGGCGATCTCGTCCCGTTGCTGCGCCTCGGTCGCGCGCGCTCGCTCTCGGATCTCGGCCGCACGGACGAGTCGCTGGCCGAGACCCGCGCCGCGCGGCGCGAAGCCGAGCGCGCCGGCGACGACGTGGCGACCGCCGTGGCGTTGAACGATCTCGCCGTGTCGGCGCTGGCCGCCGGCCGATTCGAAGCCGGCGAGAAGCTCCTCGCGCTCGCCCTGCCCGTGGCGCGCCGCGCCGGCGACGCCGCGCGCCTCGCTTTCATCGAGTTCAACCTCGGCACCGCGGCGCACCTGCGCGGACGTCCCGACCTCGGCGAGGAGCGCGTCCGCGAGGCGATCGGCCTCTTCGACAAGGTCGGCAACCGGCGTCGGGTGGCGATCAGCCGTGTCGCCCTGGTGGAGATCCTCTGGGACCGCGGCGCGACCGCCGAGGCGAGGGCGATGCTCGACGCCGCTCTCGCCGTGCTGCGCGAGGTCGAGGATCACCATTCGATCGCTTCCGCTCTCGCGCTGCGCGCCCGCATCGAGCTCGAGAGCGGTGACCTCGCCGCAGCCGAGGGTGCCCTCGCACCGATCGAAAAGAGCGCCCAGGCGAGCGGCACGCCGGCGCGGCTGATGCTGGTGGCGGACCTTCGCGGCCGACTCGCCGCGGCGCGCGGGCGTTTCGACGAGGCGCTGCGCTCCCTCGATGCGGCACGCAAACTGGCCGACGAGTTCGGCGACGCCGAGAGCGTAGTGGACGAAACGCTCACCGCCGCCCGCGTCGAGCTCGCCGCCGCTCACGCCACTCGGGGCGCTCACGGCGATCGCACGGAGCGCGCGGCACAACGACTCGCGGCGCTCGGCACGACGGTGGCCGGCGGCGCGGACACGAACCCGCGCTTCGCGCTCGCGCTGCTCGAGGCACGAATCGCGCTCGCTCACGGCCGGGTCGGCGAGGCCCGCCGCCGGATCGACGAGCTCGGCGACGCAGCGAGCTCCCCCAGCCTCGAGCGCCGGCTGGGTTTTCTGCCGGTGCGCGGAGCTCTGCTCGCGGCCGAAGGCCGCGTCGACGACGCGAGGAGCGACCTCGAGGCGGGGATCGCGGTGGCGAAGTCGGGCGGGCGCCTCGTCACCGAGCTCGAGCTAGAACTCGAACTCGCGGCGCTCGAGCTTCAGGCCGGCGACGCCGGCAGCGCCCGTACGACTGCAGCAGAGGTCGCCGAGCGATCGGTCGCGCTGGGCCTCACCGCGCTCGCGCAGACGGCAAGCGACCTCCGGGTCGGGACCTCCCGAGGGTCGTCGCAGTAGCTCGAAACGGCGGCTGTCCCCTTTCGCCAGGCGTCGACGGATGTTGTGGCGAGGACCTTCCCATGCCGCCGACCTTCCCGTCGATCCCGCCGCGCTCTGCAACGTCTCGCCGGGTCTCCGCTTCCGCGCGCGGTCTCTACCGCGGTGTCGGCGCTGCCCTGGTGCTCGCCAGCCTGGCCTTCGCCCCCGCCGCCGAGGCCGACGGCGAACCTGACCCCGCCTTCTGGTCGGGCGGCGAGGTCGTGCTCCAACTGCCTTACGACATGCACTTCGGCGGGCTCGATGCCGATGCGGCAGGGAACCTCGCCCTCGCCTTCTACTCGCCGTTGTTCGAAGGCGTCGAGCACGGCTACTGGATGACCGTCGGCGACGAGAGCGTGGGGGCGGCCTGCGAGATCGATCCCGGCACCGGCCCCGGACAGGACCTGCGCGTCCACGACCTCGCCTTCGACAGCCTCGGCCGGCTGATCGTGCTCGTCCAGCTGCATTTCGACTTCACGCTCGATCTCTTCGAGCTCGTGGCCTACGACTTTCCTGCTTGCGCCTTCGACCCGTCGTTCGGCGTCGGCGGCGTCGTTGTGTTGCCGACCGATCCGGACTACGACAGCGACGGCTTCTTCGGTGTCTCAGCGCTTTCGGATGGGCATCTGCTCGTCACCGGCCGGACGTGGAACGGCCTGCCGGGGACGCCGGAGGGGCACCCGCTGGCGCTCGAGATCGGACCGGACGGAAACTCGATCACCGAGTTCTCGCCCCCCTTCGGCTCCTGGGAGGAGTCCGCGGTCGCGGTGGAGGCCGTCCGCGCCGCGAACGGGCACACCGTACTCGCGGTCGACGAATGGGACGACTCGCGCGACTTCGTGCTGCTCGACTTCGCCGCCGACGGCACCTACCTCGGGCCGCTGGTGATTCCGTTCGATCTTTGGGTCGAGGGAAGCGACGCGCCGTTCGCGCTCGCGGCGCTCGACGGCGATCGCGTCGTCGTGGTCGGCAATGCGCGCCAGTATCCCGAAGGCGACCCGTCGCCCAGCACGACTGCGGCGGTCGCCATGGCCCGCTGGCCGCCGGGAGGCGGCGCGCTCGAGCTCGACACGAGCTTCTCCGGCGACGGCAAGTGGGACGGCAGGGTGGAACACAACGCCACCTTCTTCGACGTGCTGCGCCAGGGGGCCGACCGCTTCGTCGCGGTGGGCGCCTCCTGGCTCCCCGACCAGACGCAGAAGATCCTGCTGGCGCGCTTTTTCCTCGACGGCACCCTCGATGCGACCTTCGGTGGGACCGGGACCGGGCTCTTCACCGAAGACCTGGTGGGAACCTGGTGGGAGCGCGCCACTCGCGTCGTGCCGCAGAACGGCCGACTGGTGCTCGGCGGCATCGCCGACTTTCACTTCGGCGTGCGCGCCATCGGTCTCGTGCGGCGAACCTCCGACCTCGTCTTCCAGAGCGGTTTCGAGCAGTCGAGCTCGCCCGCCTGGTAGCAGCGGCCGGCTAGCCGTGCGCCTTCAGCTTCTGCAGCCGCAGCGGTCAAAGACCGGCAGTAGCTCACTCGCCGCGAGCGGCAGCATCGCGAGACAGGCGGCAAGACTGGCGGCAAGCCAGGCGGCCGGGCAGGCGGCGACCACGGCAGGGCGGTAACTGGAGAAGCGGGCGAAGCAGTTGTTTGGACGCATGGAAGGCTCCCTCTATTCACCTCCTCGCAGATTGAGCCCGAATTGCGACAACGGACCCGGATCGGGCTGCGCTTGACACCCGCCGCCCCCTGGCAGACGCTACCCGGATGCGACGATTCACACGCCGGAGTTTCGTCGGCGGAGCGGCGCTCGCGCCGCTCGCCTTCTCGCCCGCGGGCCGCGCGCTTGCGGACCTTTCGCGCTTGGGCGGCGGCGAGCACCGGCTGCGCCTGGTCTACACCAACGACTTCCACAGCGCCTTCGATCCGATCCCCGGCTACTGGCTGCCGGGCTCACCGAAGCTCGGCGGCGCGGCGCACTTCGCGACGCTCGTCGAGCGCGAGCGGGCGGCGGCAGCGACGTCGTTCCTGGTCGATTCGGGAGACATGTTCACCGGTACGCTGTCGCTGCTGACCAAGGGCGAGGCGCTCGTCGAGATGATGATCGCCATGGGCTACGACGCCATGGGCGTCGGCAACCACGAGTTCGACTACGGCTGGCAGAACTTCGAGGCGCAGCAGAGCCGCGCGGCGTTTCCGATCCTGTGCGCCAACGTCCGCTACCGCCAGGCGGAGGGCCTGCGCCCCATCCGCTTCTGCCGGCCGCACGCGATCCTCGAAAGGAACGGCGTGCGCATCGGGGTCGTCAGCGTCATGGGTGCACGGGCGGCGAAGTACACCATCATGCCGTCGAAGATCGACGGCCTCGAGTTCGTCGATCCGGTCGCCGAGGCCGCGGCACAGGTGGCGCTGCTGCGCCCGGCTGTGGACGTCGTCGTCGTGCTCGGTCATCAGGGCCTCCCCGGGCCGATGCAGACCGACGCCGAGAACGATCCGTCGGTGCAGCGGCCGATCGACGAGGATCTCGACTTCTGCGGCGCGATTCCGGGCATCGACGTCTACATCGCGGCGCACTCCCACCACGGCATCGAAGTCCCGATCGTCCATCCGCAGACCGGGACGATCCTCGTCCAGTCGTACGGCTACGGCACGCGGGTGGGCGTCCTCGATCTCGAGGTGCGCGACGGGCGGGTCACCCGGCATCGCGGCGAGTTGAAGAAGGTGTGGAGCGACGAGTTGCCGCCGCACCCGGCGGTCGCCGAGCGCCTCGCCTACTACCGGCACAAGCTCAAGGATGAGATCGGCCCCGACTTGGGAAAAGCGACTGCCCGCTTCATCCGCAGGTACAACACCGAGTCGCCGCTCGGCTCGTTCGTCACTGACGTGATGCGAGAGCGCGCCGGGAGCGACGTCGCGATCACCAATGCCGGCGGCCTTCGCGCCGATCTGCCGGAGGGGGGCCTCCATCGCGGCCATGTCCTCGACGCGCTGCCGTTCATCAATTCGCTGGTGACGCTCGAGCTCACCGGCAACGACCTGCGCCGCGCGATCGCGCACGGCCTGTCGCTCGCCGCCGGCTGCTGCCAGGTCTCCGGCATCGTGGCGCGCTACGACCCGAAGCGGCCGCCGGAAGAGCGCCTGATCGAGCTCCGGGTCGGCGACAAGCTGGTCGAGGCGGAGCGGACCTACCGCGTCTCCACCAACAGCTTCCTCGCCGAAGGCGGCGACCGCTATGAGTCGTTCCTGAACGGCCGTCGCGTCGCCGAGGACGCCCTGCTCTCCGACTGCGTCCTCGATCACCTCCGGCGCGTCGGCACGATCACCCCGCCTGCGGCCGGGAGACTCGTGACGATCTAGGGGAGGCCGACCGGCAGCGCCGAGAGTCGCCCGGCCCCCCACTCCGAGGTCTCCATCACCTCGAGCTGGACGACGTCGTCACCTGCGAGTCCTTCCGGCAGCGGAACGCAATCGGCATCGGCGGACTCCGGAGACTGCGTCCCTGCGGTCGGCTCGACGATCTCGATCCTCTGCCCGGCGGCGCTCCACCACAGCACTTGCAAGGCGCCGCGGTCTCGGGGAACGACGAAGCAGATCGCCGGCGCGCTCCCGACGCTCGAGTCCGCCGGGCGCAGCCGCAGCGGCGCTCCCGTCTGGGGGCTCGATGACTCCACTGCGCTGAGCAGCCGCGCGACGCCCAGCTCCGGCGGCGTCTGCGAGGCGGCCCAGGGCAAGGCCGGAACGGCGCGGCCGTCTCCCCCGAGCCAGACGACCTCGACCCGGCGCAGGTTCGCTCCAGCGCTGGTCGCATCGCGCACAACGAGCGGCCGCCGGTTGCGAAGACGCTCGGCGAGCTCGCCGATGCGCACCGGATCGGCGGCGAGACCGCCGGACGTCGCGCGGGCCATCATCGCCATCGGCGCGAGCCGCACCTCCGTGGCGAGATCCAGCGCGCGCGTGAGATTGAGGCTCTGCCGCGAGCGCATGTGCCGACTGCCGGCGCCGAAGAGCCAGACTCGCAGCCGCTTGAGCGGGCCGTCGTGCCGGGTCGAAAATCCCACACCGCTCTCGAGAAACTCCCGACTCTGGTCTTCGTGCGCCGGTATGCGCAGCTCCTCGGTGGGTCCCGCGCGCATCCCCCAGATCGGGAACATCACCCAGCCGCAGCTCGCGAGGATCCGCGAGGTGCGCTGCAGCGCTCCCAGCGGGGTGGCCGCGAGGACCTCTTCCGCTCCGGTGCGCGAGATCTCCTCGAACAGGGCGGGAGCCACTGCCCAGGGCTCGGCGGCGAGCCACAGCGCGCCGAGGTCACCGCTGCGGTAGCGCGAGACCGCGACCGCCATGCGCTCGAGCGCCGCAAGTCGTCGCGCGAGCGTCGGCACGGGCTCCGTGGTCGTGGTCGCCCTCGCAGCGAATCGCTGGAGGCGTTCGACCAGTTGCGAGCGCGAGAGGCTCTCCTGGAGGGGCGGCGCCTGCCCGTCCGCCTCGACCAGCGTGAAGGTCTCCGTCTCGGGAAACGACCCGAAGGCGCCGGCCAGCTGCGTCGCGGCCGCGGCGAGGGAGCTCGGCGAAGCCAGATCGGAATCGAGCCAGACCAGATGCGTCACGTTCGGCGGTTCGTCCGCGGCCGACTCGACGAGCTCGGCGGGAGCGCCGTCGATCCGAACGAGAAAGTCCGCGCGCGAACGGCGAAAGGCCGAATCGACCCGGGGCAGGACGAGGTCGTCGATGTAGACCGTTCTCTCGGTCACGATCAGTCGCTCGGAAAAGACCTCCTCGGACTCGGGTTGGCTGATGGCGACACCGGGCCCGACGAGGCACAGGAGCCCGCCAAGGACAGCGACGCGCAGCCGCGAGGGAGACTCGCGAGCTAGTCCGCGAAGAGCCACGCGGATCCACCGAAGGCCCGGCTGAGACCGCAGCGGAAACAACGCATCATTCTCACCTCCCACCGGCGGAACGAGTGTAGTCCCCTTCCCCCTCCCGGCCTTCCCGCCCGCTGGGGGAGGAGGGGCGTGGCCGAGCTGTCGCGCAGCACGACGGTCAACGAGTCCGACTTGCGGCCTTCCTGGACCCCTTGCCAATTCTTGCCAATCCAGGAGTGGACTGCTAGCCTCGATCCGTGTCGACGATGAACATTTCGCTCCCCGACGAGCTCAAGGAGTTCGTCGACCACCGGATCGAGGCCGAGGGCTACGGCAGCTCGAGCGAATACATGCGGGAGCTCATCCGCCGCGATCGCGATCGCGTGCAGTTCCGGCAGTACCTGCTCGAAGGTATCGCGGCGAAACCCGCTGGACGGATGGACAAGGCCTACTTCGCCGAGCTTCGCCGGCGGCTGAAGAAGCGCACCCCGCCGTCGTCGTGAAACCGGCGATCCGCTCGGCGCTGGCTGACGCCGACATCGCAGCGGCGGTCGACTTCTACCTCGCGGAATCGGCAACCGTCGCCAGGCGCTTCATCGCGGCGCTCGAACGGACTGTTCGGCAGATCGAAGCGCATCCCGAATCCGGCTCGCCGCGCTACGCCCACGAGCTCAATCTGCCACAGCTGCGCTTCTGCCTGCTGGCTCGCTTCCCTTATGCGCTGTTCTACGTCGAGCACGCCGACCATCTGGATGTGATCCGCTGCGTTCACATGAGCCGAGACCTGCCCGCGAGCCTGCGCGCAGAGACGGACTGAGGTCGCATCCCTTCGCCCCGTCGGCGGATCGTCACGCCGGCGTCGGCGCTCCGCCGCCAGGCATCTCTATTCTCGTGAGGTCGAAGCGGCGCCGGTGCGTGCGCGCCGCCCACGCTTCCGGGAGAGATCATGCTTCGCCGATTTGCGCCTCGCCTGTGCCTCGGTCGTCCTGCCGTCCTGCTCGCGCTCGTCCTCGCCTGTGCTCCCGGCGCGAGCGCGCGGGCAGAGGCGCCGGGTCCCCCGCGCGCCCCGCGCGCCGTAGTGCTGCTCCTCGGCGACGGGCTCGGCTTCTCGCAGATCGCGCTCGCGCGCTACGCCACGAAAGGGAGAAGCGGCAGGTTCGCGTTCGAGTCGATGCCGGTGACCGGCCTCGTCTCCACCTGGTCGGCCTCCAACTTCGTCACCGACAGCGGCGCCGCGGCGACCGCCTTCGCTGCCGGCGCGAAGACCGACAACCGCTTCATCGGACTCGATTCCGAGAAGCGGCCGGTGCGCACGATCGGTGAAGCGGCCAAGGCGGCGGGCTGGCGCGTCGGCTACGTCACCAACACGCGCATCACCCACGCGACGCCGGCCTGCTTCTATGCCCACCACGACAATCGCTGGGACGAGGAGACCGTCGCCGCTCAACTCGTCGATGCCGACGTCGACCTGGCACTGGGTGGCGGGCTGTCGTACTTCCTTCCGCCCGCGCAAAGCGGCGTCCGGGTCGATGGCAGGGATCTCGTCGCCGAGGCCCGTGCGCGCGGAGTCCAGGTTCTGCTGCGCCGCGATACGCTGGCGTGGAACGGCAAGGGTCGCCTCCTCGGGCTGCTGGCGAACTCCCACCTGACCTACGAGCTCGACGATCGCGCCTATCCCACGGAGCGGCGTGACCCCACCGTGGCGCAGCTGGCGCGAGTGGCGCTCGATGGTCTCGCGACCTCCGAACGGCCGTTCCTGCTGATGATCGAGGGTGGCCGTATCGACCACGCCGGGCACGAGTTCGACGCCGCGGGAATCGTCGCCGAGACGGTGCGCTTCGACGAAGCAGCGCAGGTGGTTCTCGACTGGGCGCGCGAGCATCCCGAGACCCTCGTGCTGATGACCGCGGATCACGCGACCGGCGGCCTGGCCCTGAACGACCACGCCAACTGGGCGGCGCTCGCCGAGCGCACCGCCTCGGTCTCCTGGCTCGCGGCGCAGATCCGCAACGCCGGCGCGACGTCCGACCTTCTCGCCTCCCGCACCGGCGTCGCCGACTGGACCGCGGACGAGGTCGAGGCGATCCGGCGCGCGCCCGACAGCTACGAAGCCAACCGCCGGCTCGGCCGGATGCTCGCCGAACGCGACGGCTTCACCTGGTCGGCGAAGGTCACCGACGACGACACCCACGGCCACACCGGCGAGGACGTGCCGCTCTATGCCAGCGGACCGGGCGCCGAGCGCTTCGGCGGCGCGCTCGACAACACCGAGATCGCGCAGCGCATCGCGGCGCTCCTCGGCTGGCAGATCGGGCTGCCGGAGTAGACCGGTCCTTGCCTGCCCTCATGGACAGCGAAGCGAGCCTGCAGCTGTCGCCGGTCTGGTGCCTGCGGCAGCAGCTTTCTGCCCTGAGCGATCGCACGACGCGCGCGCTCCTGCGCGCCGTCCTCGGCGTGAGCCTCGGCGGCATCCGCGTCGAAGGAGCGCAGCGTCTGACAGCGATTCCCGACCCGGCGATCTTCGCCCTCAGCCACCACAACGCCTACGAGGCACTGCTCGCGCCCGCCGCGCTGATGGCTCTGCGCGGCGGCAGACCGGTGCGCTTCCTGGTCGACTGGATGTACCTCGAGCTGCCGCTCGCCGGTGCGCTGCTGCGGCGCGGCGAGACGATCGCGGTCTATCGCAAGCCGGCCCGCTGGCGCTGGCGCGAGGCGGTGCGCAGGCAGGGTCTGCAGGGAGCCTCCGCAACCGACCGCGCCCTCGCCGCTCTCGCGCAAGGAGAGAGCGTCGGGATCTATCCCGAGGGGCGACGCAACGCCGATCCCTGGCGGCTCGCGCCGCTGCGCCGCGGAGCCGCGACGCTCGCGCTGCGCTCCGGGGCGCCGCTGGTGCCGATCGGCATCGACTTTCCCGCCCGCGAACGGCTCGGCCGTCTGCCGCGCCTGGGCCGGATGGTCCTGCGCGTCGGCGAGCCGCTGTCGCCGCAGCAGCTCGAGGAGTCGCTCACCACCGAGCTCGAGACGGCGCTCGCGCATCTCGCGCGGAAATTCACTGCCACCTAGGAGACCACCATGTCCGTCGACCCCATCCCCGCAGGCGAGGCGCAGCTTCGCATCGGCTCGCGACCTTCGGCGGCCGCCGCTCTCACGACGGAGCGCGTCAGCGATGCCGCGTCGCGCGCCGCGGCGCTCGCCATCGTGCGCGAGGTGTACCTCGAGGAGAAGGGCTGGCTCGCCGATGCCGACCGCGAGCTGCCCGAATCGGCCGCCGACTCGCGAGACTCCTCATCGACGAGCTGGTTTCTCGCCCGCTGCGGCGGCGAGCCCGCCGGCGTCGTGCGTCTGACCTACGACCCCAGCCTCGAGCTGCCGAGCGCTGCGGGAGTCGAGATCGACGCCGGCATCGATCTCGATCGGCTGGCGCGCTCCGGGCGCTTCGTCGAGATTGGCCGGCTGATGATCTCGCCGCGCTTCCGCTCACGCACGGCGGTCGTCCTGGCGCTGATGCGCACAGCGCTCGCCGAGGTCGTGGCGCGCGGCTACAGCCACCTGCTGACGGTCGTTTTCGAGGACGATCCGCACTCGCCGTATGGCTTCCACACCCGAGTGCTCGGCTTCGAGCGCATCGGCAGCCACCGCTACGGCGAGCTCTCCTGCGCCAGCCGGCGCATCCTGCTGATCCTCGACATCGCGCGCGCCGCCGAGCGGCTGCGCGGCCCGCGTGCGAAGCTCCTCCAGGCTCTGGCCGGCGGCCTCGAGCGCGAGCTCGCAGGTCTGTCGGCGACGCGACCCGGGCCTCAGGTCTGAGCGCAGGCCGCGCCTGATCCGCCCCTCTGACGCTGCGACCTGGACCTCACTCGCCTGGGCGAAACGCAGGTCGCGCCTCGAGCTCGTTCCCGGGCGCTGTCCCCGCATCCCAGCGGACGACGGTAAGGGGAGTGGGGGATTCGATGATTCCAGTTCGCGCTCGGCTCGCCGTTTTCGCTCTGCTTCTGCTCGTTCTGGTCGCCGCGCCGGCGGCCGCCGTCAAACGGCGGGCGTTCGTGACCTCCGTCCAGGGGAACGGCAACCTCAACTCCTGGCCCGACTCGGGGGGGCTCTTCGGCGTCGCTGCCGGCGACAACATCTGCCGGGTTCGCGCCGCGGCCGCTGGCCTGCCGAATGCCGCTACCTATCGCGCCTGGCTTTCGACTCCGTCGGCCGACGCCTACTGTCACGTCCGGGGGCAGACCGGACAGAAGTCGACCGGCTGTGTCGGCACGGCGGTTGCCGCCGGACCCTGGTATCGCTACGACGGTGTCGGCAGGTTCAGCGGCACCCTCGACGAGCTGACGGGGCCCGAAGAGCGGATCTATCAGCCGATCCGCTTCGACGAGAACGGCGGGATTCCGCCCGAGTCGTCGCCGAGCTATTGGACCGGAACCGGTTTCGAGGGGCAGGCGCTGCCGAAGACCTGCGCGGGCTGGGTCGTCGGAGAGGAGGGGCTCACCGGATCCCATGGCGCTGCCGACACGACGACGGAGCGCTGGACCTGGAGCAATACCGACGGCTGCCATGGCCTCCGGCGATTGCTCTGCCTCGAGCCCGGCGCGAGCGAGGTCACCCCCGTTCCGTGGGTTCCGGCAGCGCTGGTCTTCACGACCTCGACCTTCGGCTCGGGCGTCCTCGGCTCCTGGCCCGAAGCGGGGGGCCAGAGCGGGCTCGCCGCCGGCGACGCGATCTGCCGCAACCTGGCTGCCGCTGCGCGGCTCCCGTCGCCGCAGTCGTTCTTCGCCTGGCTCTCGAGCTCCACCGTCGACGCCGCCGACCGGATGACGCTCGAGGATCGCCCGTTCCGGCGCGTCGATGGCTTCCGCGTCGCCGACTCGAAGGCGGATCTGTTGAGCGGCTCGAACGACAACACGCTGCATGTCGACGAGTGGGGGCGCTATCTCACGATCGAACCGCGGGTCTGGACAGGGACGTCCGCGACCGGCACCGCCGACCCCGACGACAACTGCCTGGACTGGGTGAATGGAACCCTCGACGATTTCGGCCTCCACGGCTGGTCGAGCGAGGCCTACAACGCCGCCTGGACGGACGCCGACACGGCCACCGGCTGCCCCGGCTCCAACCGGCTCTATTGCTTCTCGAACCGCGAAGTCCTCTTCTGGGACGGCTTCGATCTCTCCGAGAACACCGAGCGGTGGTCCTCGACGCAGCCCTAGAACGGGCGTTCGCCTAGACGTTGAACTTGAAGAGGATCACGTCGCCGTCGGCGACAAGGTACTCCTTGCCCTCTTGGCGGACGTTGCCGCCTTCGCGGGCGCGGGCCCAGCCGCCGACGCGGACGAACTCGTCCCAGGCAATCGTTTCCGCCTTGATGAAGCCGCGCGCGAGGTCGCTGTGGATGACGGCGGCGGCCTCCGGCGCCGTATCGCCGGCATGGATCGTCCAGGCGCGGGCTTCCTTTTCTCCGGCGGTGAAGTACGTACGCAGGCCGAGCAGGTGGTAGATCGAGCGGATGAGCGAGCCGACGCCCGACTCGGCGACGCCGTGCGAGGCGAGGTACTCCGTCGCCTCTTCGAGCGGCAGCTCGGCGAGCTCGGACTCGATCTGCGCCGAGACGGTCACCGCCTCGGCGCCGTGGTGGGTCGCTACCCAGTGCCGAACCTCGGCGACGAGTGGATTCGTATCGGCGGTCGCCAGATCGTCCTCGGCGACGTTGCAGGCGTAGAGCGTCGGCTTCATCGACAGGAGGAAGAACGGCTGCGCGACGGCGCGCTCCTCGTCGGTCATCTCGAGCGTCAGCGCGGGCTTGCCGGCCTCGAGATGCCCGAGCAGACGCTTGGCGATCTCGATCTGCGCCTTGGCAGCTTTGGCAGATGTGTCGCCCCCCTTGGCGACGCGCTCGAGGCGCTCCACCTGGCGGGCGAGGGACTCCATGTCGGCGAGCATGAGCTCGGTCTGAATGGTCTCGATGTCGGCGATCGGGTGGAGATGATCCTCGACGTGGACGATGTTCGTGTCCTCGAAGCAGCGCACGACCTGGACGATCGCGTCCACCTGGCGGATATGGGCGAGGAACTTGTTGCCCAGACCTTCGCCGCTCGCGGCTCCTTTCACCAGGCCGGCGATGTCCACCAGCTCGATGGCGGCCGGCACGAGAGTGGGCGTGCCCGCGGTCGTCGCGATCGGCTGCAAACGCTCGTCGGGCACGGTGACGATGCCGACGTTGGGCTCGATGGTGCAGAACGGATAGTTCGCCGACTCGGCTTTGCGAGTGCGGGTGAGGGCGTTGAACAGCGTCGACTTGCCGACGTTCGGCAGGCCGACAATGCCGGCACGGAGCATGATTCGGATCCTTATGATGCGGAGTGAGTCCCTGCGTCAACCTGCGATCTTGCGACGAAGCCGCGCTCGGGAGATCGGAGCTTATCAGGCGCCAGCCAGGCCGCGGCGACGCAGTGGCCGAATGAGGACTAGAATCCCGCCCATCGGTCTGCAAGGGCCTGCGCGACAGGTGGCAAGCCGGCCTTGGCTGCACCCGGATGCCTCCGACGGAGAGAGCGACCGCTCGCTGGATCGAATGCACCGACCGCATCACCGGCAAAGGGGCGCGACATGAAGAGCTTGACGAGTTCGAGTCTCGGAGCGCTCGCCGCACTGAGCGCCTGCATGTTCGCTCCCGCACCGGCCGGCGCCGCAGGAACCCTGTTCCTGAACCGCTGCGAAGCCGG
>Ga0209477_1001717_pt1 | contig 13118 bp, 8 predicted proteins | sample KloWWTupernatant_FD_187180 | JGI IMG/M metagenome (GOLD analysis project Ga0209477, IMG submission 187180) | Active sludge microbial communities from Klosterneuburg, Austria, studying microevolution and ecology of nitrifiers - Klosterneuburg... | ecosystem: Engineered > WWTP > Aerobic digester >...
AGAGTGAAAATTTCAGGAAGTTATTCTGCATTAACCTCAATTCGAATAGTTGGAAATCATTATCTATTATTTGGAATATCTTCAAGAATTTTTTTCGCAAAATTTAATATTAATGGAATTCAGGAAACAGTATATCTATTTCCAGATGAAAATGAGGGACCTGAGTCACTTCCTGCTGCAGATATGATTAATGATAATAAGTTTGTATTTACTTCTCAAATATATCCTCCAACTGGAAATATTATGTTTGTTAGAAATTGGATTTCGGATTCAACCGGAAAAATATTATATGAAAAATTTTATCCGACTGAAGGCTATATGTCATTAAATACTATTTTGCCTTTACAAAATAGAGACATTCTTTTCGCAGGGATATACAAATTAATTCCAGGAAGTAATGATGATCAGACTTTTATAGTAAAATCTGATAGTACACTTTATTCAAAACCTGTTAGTATTTTTAATACCAGCGACAAAATTCCTGAAACATTTTATTTATTTCAAAACTATCCAAATCCGTTTAATCCAACTACAAAGATCTCATACAGTATTCCGGTTTCGGGAAATATTTCTATCAGGATATATGATCTTACAGGTAAGGAAGTAAGGACTTTGGTTAATGAATTTAAAAGTACCGGGTGTTATGATGTGGAGTTTGATGGAAGTGGTATTGCGAGCGGGGTTTATTTTTATAAACTCGATGCGAAAGGTAAAGACGGTAATGATTTTGTAATGACGAAGAGAATGGTTTTACTTAAATAAAATAGAGTTTATTTTTTTATAAAAATGAAAAGATTTTTTTTAATATTTATATTTTTTGGATTGGCTGGACAGGCGGGGGATGTTTGTGCGCAGTCGGTGACTTGGGAGAAAATATACGATACTCCATTGACAATTTACGATGGAATAAATGATATTTGTGAATCAGATTCCGGTAATTTTTTTTTGGCCGGGTATTCTTTATTTCACTCACCTACAAATCATTATTTGATTGTAATAATAAAAATTAATTCACTTGGAGATACAATATGGAAAAAAACTTACGGAAGAAACGGATACAAAGCAACTTCAATTGCTTCGACTAATGATGGAGGTTGTATTATTACCGGAAGTACAGTAGAAGCATTTTCTATAAAACTTGATAGAAACGGGAATATACTTTGGGAAAGATATTACGGCGGCTATGGTGTTCAGTGTTCTAAAATTATAAAAACTTCAGATAAAGGATATATTGCTTGTGGAATTATTAATCTGGAAGACGGATATATTTTTAAAATTGATTCATTAGGTGTTCTTCAATGGCAGAAGATATTTCCAAATAAATATCTGTATTTTATTTCAGATATAATTGAACAAGATAATTATTTTTTTATTACAGGGTTGAAAAGAGATAATTTTCAGGATACAAGTAAAGCCATATTTACAAAGTTGGATAAGCATGGTAATTTGATACTGGAAAAAAGATTAAAAATTAAAAATAGATTAACAGAAGGATTAAAAATAATAAGCAAAAATAATAATTTCATAATTGCCGGAAACACAATAGAATATAATTTAAATAATGAATTTCCCTTTTATTGTTTAGTAGATTCTACAGGCAGTATAATTTATCAAAAAGTTTATCCATATAACGGATTTGAAATATTTTCTGATATGTTTATCAGAAATAATCAATTTGTAATCTCAACTTCTATAGAAGATTCAAATTTGTCACTAAATGGAAAAGTAATTATAACTGATACTTCAGGAAATATATTGAAACACAGAATATTCCCAACTTCAAGTTTTATCGATTTCACTTCATCAATGCCTTTAAATAACGGAGATATGATTTTTACAAGCTCTGCTGATTTTGGAGTGGTTGGTTCTGAGCAGGTTGGTTTTGTAGTCAGAACTGATAGTAATTTGTACAGTAAATCGGTTGATATTAATAACGGTAATACTGAATTAATTAACGATTTTTATTTATATCAAAATTATCCAAATCCATTTAACCCAACTACAAAGATCACATACAGCATTCCGGTTTCGGGAAATGTAAAAATAAAGATATTTGACATGACAGGGAGAGAGATAAAGACACTGATAAATGACTTCAGAAATACGGGGAGCTATGACATAGAATTCAACGGAAGTAATCTCTCAAGCGGGGTTTATTTTTATAAGCTCGATGCGACAGGTAAAGACGGTAATGATTTTGTAATGACGAAGAGAATGATTTTACTTAAATAAAATAGATTTTATTTTTTTAAAAAATGAAAAGGTTTTTTTTAATATTATTTTTTTTGATTCTGACAGCGCATGCGGGGGATGTTTGGTCGCAGGCGGTGACGTGGCAGAGGACATATGGTGAAGGAAATATTGATTACGGATATTCTATTGTTCAGACTCCGGATGAAGGTTATATTGCAGTTGGAAGAAAAAGGATAGAAACTGTTTCTTATATGTTTGCTATGAGATTAAATAAATTTGGTGATACTATATGGACAAAAACATATCCAGGCTTTTCAGCATATTCAATAAAAGAATCATTTAATAATACTTATATTATCTGCGGTTCAAGTTTTATAAAAATTGATATAAATGGAAATATTATATGGTCAAATCCTCAAAATTTTCCATATCCGAGAAATTTTTTGCCTGCGCCTGATAAAGGATTTTATTTGATTTCATATATAATTACTCAAAATAGTGATTACCCTATTTTACTTAAATTAGACTCACTGGGTAATTTTGAATGGTCAAAAATTTATAATCAGGGAATAGCCGGTGGTTTTTTTAATGATCTAACTTTTAATTCAAACGGAAATATTATTCTCACCGGAGATTATTCGAAAAATCTTCCTTTATCATATAAACTTTTTGTAATGCAGACTGATTTGAAGGGGAATCAAATATTTTTTAAAGGATATGATTCTTTGTCTCGTACTTATATACAACCTGATATTAATAATGGTTTTTTTTTATGCGGAAATACTTACGGGTTTGTAAATTACATTTCTAAATGCGATTCAAACGGAAATATTATATGGAAAAAAAAATATGATAATGGACCTCCGGAATATAGTTTAGGCAGCTCTTTTATAAAGACATTTGATAATGGTTTTGCTTTGACGGGTACTTATCAAAATGGGAATTTTAATTATTTTATCAAAATTTTAAAAGCAGATTCAATTGGAAATGAACAATGGAGGAAATTATATGGATTCAATGATAATGATGATGGAAAATGTATTATACAGACAAATGATTCAGGATTTGCTGTAATAGGAATAAGGGATAATTTTAATTTAGGCGATATTTATATTATTAAAACTGATAAAACAGGATTTGCAAATCCTCCTGTTTCTATAAATAATATAAATACAGAAGAAATTAAAGGATATATTCTATTTCAAAATTATCCAAATCCATTTAATCCGAAGACAATTATTAATTATAAATGTTCAATGTACAATGATGTATCATTGAAAGTATTTGATGTGCTTGGGAATGAAGTTGATGAGCTTGTCAATGAGAAGCAGAATGCCGGAAGCTATTCGGTCATCTTTGACGGAAGTAATTTCCCGAGCGGGGTTTATTTTTATAAATTGGATTTGGGTGCGGGTGAGTTTGTTGAGACAAGGCGGATGGTGCTTTTGAAATAATTTCAAATTACTAATTTCAAATTACAAATAAAAAAACACATAGATAGAATGACTTTGCGAACGAAGCGAAGCAATCTCCGGATTCACGACAAAATATTCTTAGCATCACTCACATCAAATCTGTGACTGCTTCTCCCGACTATTGCGTGTCCGCAAAGACATAATAAGCAACAGCATTTTCAATACTTCAATAAAATTTTACTTAAACAAACTTCAACACAATTTTCATTTATAATCAAATTCTCAATTGCTATTTTACTCACATCAATTTTAACAACTAATTCAAATCAATGGAATCACAGGTCACTGCTGAAATAAAAAGACGCGTTATGAATTTTGACAGAAAAGAATATGACGATGAAACACTCCTTTCATTATACAAAGCAATTCTCCTCCCAAGGCTGATCGAAGAAAAAATGCTGCTGCTGCTGAGAAAAGGAAAGATATCAAAATGGTTTTCAGGGATCGGACAGGAAGCAATTTCAGTAGGAGTGGGCATGGCTTTGGACAAAGATGAATACATACTTCCGCTGCACAGAAATCTCGGTGTCTTTACAACCAAGGGAATTCCGCTTGCAAAATTATTCAAACAGCTGCAGGGAAAGTATAACGGATTCTCTAAAGGAAGGGAAAGGTCTTTTCACTTCGGTACAAATGAATATCACATCATCGGAATGATCTCTCATCTGGGTCCGCAGCTTGCGATCGCAGACGGTATCGGACTTGCTGCTTTATTGAAAAACGAGAAAAAGGTAACTGCAGTTTTTTCAGGTGACGGCGGTACGAGCGAAGGTGACTTTCATGAATCGCTGAATGTCGCTGCTGTATGGAATCTGCCGGTAATATTCGTGATCGAAAATAACGGTTACGGACTTTCAACTCCGCTCAATGAGCAGTACAAATGCGGCGACCTTTCTGACAAAGGAGTCGGCTACGGAATGGAAGCTTTACAGATCGACGGAAATAATATTCTCGCAGTCTATGATACTATAAAAACTTATGCTGAATCCATGAAGAACGATCCGCGTCCGCTGCTTCTCGAATGTAAGACTTTCAGAATGAGAGGACATGAAGAAGCATCAGGCATTAAGTATGTACCAAAAGAATTATTAGAAGAGTGGGCGAAGAAAGATCCCGTCTCGAATTATGAAAGTTATTTAATCGAAGAAGGTATTTTAGATGATGAGAAGATCGAAGCATTGAGAAATGAAATGAAACTGAATATTAACACCGCACTCGATGAAGCAATGGATGAACCTTTTGTAACTCCTGACACAGAGTCAGAGCTGAAAGATATTTATGCTCCATTTGAGCAAAAAGTAATTTTACCTGATTCAGACAAGACCTCTCCAAAAAGACTTGTCGATGCTGTGTCAGACGGATTGAAATTGTCTCTGAGAAAATACAGCGACCTTGTGATAATGGGTCAGGACATTGCCGAGTATGGCGGTGTATTCAAAGTCACAGAAAATTTTTATAAAGAATTCGGAAAGGAAAGGATACGCAATACTCCCATTTGTGAATCGGCAATTATCGGCGCAGCACTTGGACTTTCTGTAAAGGGAATAAAGTCAGTAGTCGAAATGCAGTTCGCAGATTTTATAACAAGCGGATTTAATCCTGTGGTAAATAATCTTGCAAAGATACATTACCGCTGGGGACAGAATGCTGATGTCGTAATAAGAATGCCGTGCGGCGCAGGAGTGGGAGCGGGACCTTTTCATTCTCAGTCAAACGAAGCATGGTTTTTTCATACACCCGGACTGAAAATTCTGTATCCGTCAAATCCGTATGATGCAAAAGGAATGATAGCTGCTGCGATTGAAGATCCTAATCCTTATTTATTTTTTGAGCATAAGGCAATGTACAGAAGTATTGCAATGGATATCCCTGATGATTATTATACAGTAGAGGTCGGGAAGGCAAAACTGGTAAGGGAAGGCGATGATGTAACTATCGTGACTTATGGAATGGGCGTTCACTGGGCTGAGAATTTACTGAAAGCAAATGAAGATATATCGGCGGATCTGATTGATCTCAGGACGTTAGTTCCGTGGGACAAAGCCACCGTCGAAGAAAGCGTAAAGAAAACAGGTAAGGTGATCGTCATGCATGAAGACACCCTTACAGGTGGGATCGGTGCTGAGATAGCCGCTTACATTTCCGAACATCTTTTCAAATATTTAGACGCACCTGTAATGCGCAGCGGAAGTCTTGATACACCTGTGCCGTTTTCGAATTCACTTGAAGAAAACTTTTTTCAGAAAGATGTTTTTGAAAAAAAGCTGAAGGATCTTGTTGATTATTAATTGCCTGAAATTAATTTTAAATAAAAAATTTTTAAGACTAAATTAAAACTAATTTTTAATATGAGTAAAATTTTATTAATCTTATCAGCAATATTTATCTTGTCGAATATTTCAGGCAAAGCATATTCTCAAAACACTGAGTATGATTCACTTCGCGCGGCAGAGCTTGGTGCGGATGATTACGGAATGAAGCAATATGTAATTGCATTTCTAAAAGCCGGAAAAGTAAAATCTGAAAGTCAGGAAAAAGCTCAGGAGCTGCAGCTTGAACATCTGAGGAATATTACAAAGATGGCGGAAGAGGGAGTGCTTGTTCTGGCAGGTCCGTTCTTAGATGATACAGAGATCAGAGGAATTTATATTTTTGATGTGAAGACAGTCGGGGAAGCGCAAAGACTCACTGAGACAGATCCTGCTATAAAAGCCGGCGTTCTCGAAATGGAACTGCATCCGTGGTATGGCTCGGCTGCACTGATGGAGCTGACCAAAATTCATGGGACAATTCAGAAGAAGAGTATTACTGACTGATCTTTTATACTTCGCTTGTTCCCAAACTCATGATTGGGAAGGCACTTGAAATTGAAACTCCGTTTCAAACAAAAAACCTGTATTTTTTCATTAGCTGTATTTCATTTCCTTGATACTTTTTTGCCGTTCAAAAAAAATAATAAATGAATCTACATAAAACAGACTTCGAGCCTTCGAGTCTTCGTGGCAAGATCAATGTTTCCGGTTATTTCTTCCTGTTCCAGAAAATATAAAAAGGTATTCCGCTCAGCACAAGTAAAAGTCCGAGACCTGCATCACGCGGATTCTGAATGATCGTTACGACCACTAAAGTGATACAGAATAAAACAAATATTAATGGAAGAATCGGATATCCTAAAGTTTTATAAGGTCTGTGATGATCTTTCATTTTCCTCCTAAGTACAAACACACCGAAAGCTCCCGCACCGTAAAAAATAAACGATGCAAAAATTACCATGTCCGTGAGCTGATCGAATGTTCCGGACAGTACCAGTAAGCAAGCCCAGACGCCTTGAATTATGAGTGAAGTGTATGGAGTCTTAAATTTTGGATGAACGTTCCCTGCCGGTTTAAAAAATAATTTATCACGGGACATTGCAAAGTAAATTCTGGATGATGCAAGGATAGTGCCGTTGGTTGTTCCGAACGTGGAGACCATTATCAAAATTGAAATAAAAAATGCACCGCCGAATCCGAGAAATTTCCTCATGACCTCTACAGCAATGATCGTATTTTCCTTTTGCGCAATTTCAATAATTTCACTTACAGGAATGACATAAAGAAAGACAAAATTTGTAAGCAGATAAACTCCTATGACAATTAATACTCCTGTACAAAGTGCGATGGGAATATTCTTTTTAGGATTCTTAACTTCACCGCCGAGATACCCGATATTATTCCATCCGTCGTAAGCCCAGAAGGCACCGAGCATTGCGGCAAACATTGCGCCGAAGAGACCAAGCGAAGTGCCGTATTCCGCTGAAGGATTTACTCCGAGTGGAGCGACATTATCCACTGAGCCTCCACTTAAAGTCAGTCCTAAAAAAATTATGGTAAGAATACCGATGACTTTCAGAATTGTAAAAATATTATTTATATATCCTCCGAAAATAACTCCGAGATAATTTGCTGTAGTAAGGAATATAATTGTAGCAATGGTGAGAGCTTTTACACCAAAGCTGGCAAAGGGATAGAAGATTCCGAGTATGTTAAAACTTTCCATCGAAGCGCTGAGATGCGGAAGCGGCAGAACGGCATTCACGGATTCGGCAAATACATAAGCAATAGAAGCTATGGATGCAGACTGAATTACAGAGAAGCATGACCATCCGTAAATGAATGCAAATGCTTTACCGTACATCTCCTTGAAATAAACATACTGTCCGCCCGGAGCAGCGATAAGTCCGGCGATCTCTGCATTTGTGACAGCACCTATTAAAGTTATAAGTCCGGCTATGATCCAGCATGCCAGCAGCAAACCGCCCGACTGCAGATCCATTGCCATTGGCGCGGCTTTTTTGAAAATTCCTGAGCCGATCATGGAGCTGATAACGATCAGAATTGCAGTCATCAGACCGAGCTTTGTAAGCAATCCGCTTGAATGAACTTCGGATGGATTTTTATCAGACATTTTTGATTTTAAAAAAATAATTTTTTATTTAAAGAAAACCTGTGCTACTTCGTAAAGATCTTTATCAACAGTTTTCAATTTTCCGATAGCTTCTGTGATAGGAATATCCACAATCTCATTTCCCTGAAGCGCAGCCATCCGTCCGAATTTTTTTTCGTAAGCCATTTCAACGGCATAGATCCCAAGCCTTGTACCAAGCACTCTGTCAAAAGCTGACGGCATACCTCCTCTCTGTACATGCCCGAGGATAGTAGCTCTGCATTCAAAACCGGTTCTTCTTTCTATTTCGTCTGCAAGGAAAGTACAGATGCCTCCAAGTCTTTCACGGCCAAAGTCGTCAAGTTTTTTATTTTCTTTTTTTAATTTCATACTTTTCTCATCAAATTTTGCTCCTTCTGCGATCACAATTATTGAAAAACGTTTTCCTCTGTTATATCTGCTTTTGATAACTTTTATCACCTGGGAAATTTTAGTGGTAACTTCAGGGATAACGACTACATCAGCACCACCGGCTAATCCGCTGTATAAAGCTATCCATCCAGCATGTCTTCCCATGACTTCAAGGATCATGATCCTGTGATGAGATTCTGCAGTAGTATGAAGTCTGTCGATTGCTTCTGTTGCTATTCCAACTGCTGTATCAAAACCAAATGTATAATCTGTACCGCTGATATCGTTGTCAATTGTCTTTGGCACGCCGACTATGTTTATACCTGCTTCATATGCCATCTGAGCAATATGCATTGAACCTTCACCTCCGATTGCAATGATTGCATCAATTTTTTTTCGTGAAATTTTATTTAACAGTTTATCCATGCCGTTCTTTTTTTCAAACGGACTGAATCTTGATGTTCCAAGAATTGTACCGCCTTTATTGATAATCCCTGCTACACTGTTCAGATCAAGTTGAATATAATTTTCATCAAAGATCCCCTTCCACCCATCAATAATACCTATTGTTTCAAATCCAAGCTGATCGGATTTTCTGACAATAGCTCTTATGACTGCATTCAGACCCGGGCAATCACCGCCGCTTGTAAGAATTCCTATTTTCAATTAATTATTTTTTAATTTGTCTGATATATTTTCACCGAAAGATCTTTTACAGAACACTGTTACCGCAGAGTCACCTGCACTTCGGACTCTGAGGAATGTTGAATTAAATTTACACGGTTTTTAATTTCATCGCTTTGTTTCTGAAAATTATCATAAGCATTGCAATAAGATAACACACAGATACGAATATAAAAACAAATCTGAACCCCATTGTCATAGCAAAAATTATTGCCATGACCGAACCAATGACAGAGAAAAATCCGTTGATCGCCCATGAAAATGCCGCAAGACTTTTTTCTGAATTATCGATCTTTTCCATTCCCATCGGAAACGGCATTCCCATTAAAAATCCTAACGGAGCAATTATCAGAATTGAAATTAAAACTCTGTATATAAGATCAAACCTTGCCATTGCACTAAACAGATATGAATTAAAAACTCCGATCAGTATCGCAATTAATGCAATAAGAAAAAATATTATCTGAATTTTATATTTGTTATTCTTTAGAAATGAATCCGAAAATCTGCTGCCGATCCCTGAGAATATAAGCATTGATGAGATCACTGTCAGTATTGTATATACAGGCTGTCCGAGCAGCAAAGTAAATTTTTGTATCAATGAAATTTGAATCATAATATATCCAAGTCCGATCGCTGCAAAATATATCAGAAAAGTTTTTCCTGTGGCTTTGCTTTCTAATTTCTTTTTTGCGAGAATGAGAGGGAGAATTAAAAATGCAAATGCTGTAAGAAGAGTTTGAACCAAAATTACTATTAAAGAAGTCTCAGCCACAGGCTTGTCTTTCAGTGCTAGTATTGCTTTATCATCCTGTGAAAACGTTTCCGAAATTCCTTTCATAGTAAGATTTCCAAATCCGATATTCTGATCGAAGAATGGTTTGTCGTCAGTTGCAGGTTCAAGTGTAGATTCCGTAATTCCTTCTTTACTTCCTGCGAGACTTCTGAAATTATCTGATTCGATCAGAGTTTTATAAAAACTTTCCCGTTCAGAAAGCGGATCATACATAAGATCCAGACTAAGCGAACTCGACTCTTCCCTGATCTTTAAAATTTCTTCGGCACTAAATCCGTCCTTTTTATACAATACACCTGCAAGAAAACTTTTCTCACCTTCGAAATCATTTGGAGGTCTTCTGAATATTATAAAACAATTCTTACTGTCATCAAGTCCGCGGCTGTTTTCAAGTCTTGCTTCTTTTAAAGTAGTAATTAATTTGGGAATCTGTGTCTCAGGTCGGGAGATGTAAAGCATACCTCCTTTATTATTCAGATGATGCAGATATTCTTTGACTGCCTCTTTCGTGAGAATGTAATTTTCTACCATACTCATTGCTCCGCTGGACATTGCAGAAGCTGAAATAGTGTGAGCTGAAATTATCACATCATAAACTATCCTTTTGGAATTTAAAATATTCCTCGCATCATCGGTTATGAGATTTACACTTTTATTATTTTTTACAAGCGGACCTGTCCAGTACTGAAGTGAGCTTTCTAAATAGTCATTTAAGATTCCGTTGATCTCTACAGCTTTAATATCTTTTGCATTATGATAAAGTCCGGCGAGTATCTCTCCTCCTCCTGATGAACCTATTATGAAAACTTTTTCTGCTGAATCTTTGAGAACGTATGCAAGATTAGATGCATCTGCCGGTTTTGTCTTAGGCGGAAGCGAAGTTACATTAGGAATATTTGTTGTAGCATTTCCCGCGTCGATAATTGCAAGATAAATATCATAACCATCCTCTGATTTATCTTCATCCTTCATTACGTCAATCTTTGAAAAAATATTCCAGTCGGTTCTTACTTTCAGATCGGGTCTGTCTTTAACATAATTACCATAAATTTTATTTTCCGTAATACTGATCGGAAGTCTCTCTTCGGAATTTATCAGAAATGTCAGAGACAGTGCCATTAAGATAACTGAAATAAGTGAAATGGTTTTATATTTTTCATATGAAAATAAAACTGCAGCAAGAAATCCCATCGCTGCAACTACAGCAACTGCACCGCTTCCGCCGGTCAATGGTATCAGAATAATAAATAGAATACATGAAATTCCTGCACCTGTCAGATCATAAAAATATAATTTAGAAACATCTTTTTTATATCTGACCAGAAGAACCGAAATCACAAGTCCTGCAAAAAAGAACGGCAGTGTGATAAGAAGATAATACACCGGAAGATATAAAAGCTGAATAGATTCCGAAAGCAGACTAAAAGGATCGAATGGAATTTTATTCATCGAGATAAAAGAAAACAAAACACTAAGGCCATACAATATGGATAATATGCTGAGCAGCTTATCGGATTCTATCTTTTCTATCCTGCTGCTTAGAGCAAGCACTACACCGCTAATCCCGAATCCAAGCAATGCGACACTGATGATCATAAATGCAAAGTGATACCATAGTGAAACTGACAATACACGGGTCAGAGTGAATTCGAGAAGTAATGTTGACATTGCAACTATGAATATTCCTGCATAGTAAGCCGGTTTTGTAGTGCCGTGATTAGTACGGTTTAAAATATTTTTTTTTGCCAAACTTATTTTAAGATTTAAAATTCAGTTTATGAACAGAGATTAGTTCTTTTAAAAGACTTTCCATTTTATCTAATTTCAACATGCTGTCAGCATCACTCAGAGCTTTCTTTGGATCAGGATGTGTCTCAATAAAAAATCCGTCAACTCCAACCGCTGCCGCAGCTCTTGAAAGAGGTGCGATGAATTCAGGATTACCGCCGCTTACTCCTTTATTACCTGAAGGCATCTGTACAGAATGTGTCGCATCAAAGATCACAGGATAACCGGATTTTTTCATAATGACAAGACTTCTCATATCCACCACTAAATTATTGTATCCAAATGTAGTACCTCTTTCTGTGAGTAATATTTTTTTGTTGCCTGTTGCTTCAACTTTTTTTGCCTGAAAGATCATGTCAGCCGGTGCCATGAACTGACCTTTCTTAATGTTCACAATCTTTCCTGTTTCGCCTGCTGCTTCGAGTAGCTCGGTCTGCCTGCAGAGAAATGCCGGTATCTGTAATACATCTGCAACTTCAGAAGCCAGCTCTGCATCGAGTTCGGAATGTATGTCAGTCAATATTGGCACATCAAATTCCTTTTTTGCCATTGCCAGAATATTCAGAGACTCATCAATACCAAGTGTCCTGAAAGAAGATGTAGAAGTTCTGTTGGCTTTTATAAAAGAAGATTTGAAAATAAAGGGAAGTTTGTATTTTTCTGAAAGCTTTTTTAATGCTTCACATGTTTTGAATATAACCTGTTTTGATTCTACTACACATGGACCTGATATAAGCAGAAAATTCTCAGGGTTTTTTATATTTAATTCTTTTTTAAAATATGATGGGAGCATTTAATTTATCTGTTTAAATAATCTGTTAATTTTTCTTTTAACTCAGCTTTTGTATATCCTGATCTTTCATACATTCCTTTTGCAAGTCTTTGTCTTAGTGCTTCATATACACAGACTGCTGCTGCAACTGACACATTCAGCGACTGTATTAGTCCAAACATCGGAATTAAAAAATTTTTGTCCGACATTTCTTTTACTTCATCAGAAACACCTGTATGTTCATTACCAATTACGATAGCAACTTTTTTTGTCAGGTCAAGATCATAAAGATTCAGATTCTTTTTTTTCTCTTCATTCATATGAGTGGAATAAATCCTGAACTTATTTTTCTTCAGCTCTTCAAAACAATCTTTCACACTTTCAAATTTTTCTGTAGTTATCCATTTTTTAGCACTTGCTGAAGAAGTCTTTCCGATCTTTGGAAATTTATTTGTATTATAGATCAGGTAAATTTTGTCAATACCCGCTGCTTCCGCACTTCTGAAAATGGCACTCACATTGTGTTGATCATGTATATTCTCAAGTACAAGTGTTAAAAACTTCTGCCGTTTAC
>Ga0209477_1001723_pt1 | contig 13101 bp, 8 predicted proteins | sample KloWWTupernatant_FD_187180 | JGI IMG/M metagenome (GOLD analysis project Ga0209477, IMG submission 187180) | Active sludge microbial communities from Klosterneuburg, Austria, studying microevolution and ecology of nitrifiers - Klosterneuburg... | ecosystem: Engineered > WWTP > Aerobic digester >...
GGCGAAGAGATCGCGATCACCGGTATTCCTGCCGGCACTCACGTCATCGTCGAAGGCCAACAGGCGGTAGGCGAGAACCAGCCGGTCGAGGAGGTCTGACGTGCGGCTCGGGGAGTTCGCGGTCAGGAACCGCGCCACGGTCTTCTTCGCCCTCTTCGCGATCATCGTCGCCGGCAGTTCGGCCTATACGACGCTGCCGCGCGAGAGCTTCCCGGACATCGAAATTCCCAACATTCTCGTCTACACCCTCTGGCCGGGGGCCTCCCCGACCGACGTCGAGAGCCAGCTCACCGACGAGCTCGAGCGCGAGCTCCAGGGCCTCGAGGGGATCAAGCAGATCACTTCGACCTCGACCGAAAGCGTCTCGGTCGTGAACGTCGAGTTCGTCTCCGGTGTCGATCTCGACTTCGCCCTGCAGAAGGTGCGCGACCGGGTCAATCTCGCCAAGTCCGAGTTCCCCGCCGACGCCGAAGAACCGATTCTCCGCGAGCTCAACTTCTCCGACGTGCCGATCCTGCAAGTTCACCTCTCCGGCGACGTCGGTCCGGTCGAGCTGCGGCGCCTGGCGAAAGCGGTGCAGGACGAGGTCGAGGCGATTCCCGGCGTGCTGCGCGCGACCCTCGTCGGCGGCGTCGAGCGCGAGGTGCAGGTCGCCGTCGATCCGGAGCGGTTGCGCCTTTACGGCGCCTCGCTCGACGACGTTCTCGATGCCATTCGCGACGAGAACGTCTCGATCCCCGGCGGCGAGCTCACGCTCAAGGGGCAGACGCTGGCATTGCGCGTCCCGGGCGAGGTGGAGGACCCTCTCGCCGTCGAGCAGTTCGTCGTCAAGGTGGTCGGTCAGCGCCCGGTGCAGGTACGCGACGTCGCCACGGTCAGCTACGGCTTCAAGGAGCGCAGCTCCTATTCGCGCATCGACGGGCGGGAGTCGGTGTCGCTCTCCGTCCAGAAGCGCTCGGGCTCGAACATCATCGAGCTCACCGACAGGTTGAAAACCGCCGTCGACGGACTGCGCGGCACCTGGCCGCCCGGAGTCGAAGCGACGTTCCTGGCCGACCAGTCGAAGGACATCCGGATCATGGTCGCCGATCTCGAGAACAACGTCCTGACCGGGGTCGTCCTCGTCGTGATCGTGCTCTTCTTCACCATGGGGCTGCGCAATGCCCTCTTCGTCGGCGCCGCGATTCCGCTCGCGATGCTGCTCACCTTCGTCGTCGTTCAGCTCGCCGGCATGACGCTCAACATGATGGTGCTTTTCTCTCTCGTGCTGGCGGTCGGCATGCTGGTCGACAACTCGATCGTCGTGATCGACAACATCTATCGCCACATGCAGGAGGGCAAGAGCGCCTTCGAAGCCGCCCAGATCGGCACCCGCGAGGTGGGCGGCGCGGTGCTCAACTCGACCCTGACGACGATCGGCGCCTTCGTGCCGCTGTTCTTCTGGCCCGGCATCATCGGCGACTTCATGTCGATCCTGCCGATCGCCGTTTGCATCGCCCTGGCCGCCTCGCTGGTCATCGCCTTCACCGCCAATCCGACGCTGGCGGCGGCCTACATGAAGCCCCACTCGGAACGCACGGTCTCGGTCGATGATGACGCGCGCGTGCAGGAAGAAGCCGGCATCGGAGGCCGGATCCTGGTCTTCTATCGCGACTCGCTGACGTGGGCGCTCGACCACCGAGGGGCGATCCTGGGCGGGACGGTCGGGCTCTTCGTCGTGGTCGTACTGATCTTTGCCGGATTCAACCACGGCACCGAGCTCTTTCCCGAGACCGATCCACGCCAGATCTGGGCCTCTGTCGAGACCCCGCCCGGCACGCGTCTCGAGCAGACGGACGCCATCGTGCGCGAGCTCGAACGACGACTCGGCGACCTGCCCGACATCCGGGTGCGCTCGGCGGCCTCGGGAGCCGGCGCTACCGGCGACGAATTCTCGGGCGGTCGCTCCGAAGGCGGCGATCCCACGCGCGGTCGGGTCACTCTCGACCTGCTCGACATGGAAGATCGCAGCCAGGGCTCCCTCGTCACGCTGGAAGAGGCGCGGCGGCGCGTTCGCGGTATTCCGGGAGCGACGATCAACGTCGAGCGTCCGGTCGAGGGGCCTCCGGTCGGCGATCCGCTCTCGATCGAGGTCGCGGGCGACGACTTCGGCCGCCTCGGCGAGATCGCCGAGCGCATCCAGCGTGAGATCGCCGACATTCCCGGCCTCGCCACCCTCGACAACGACTTCGACCTCGCTCGCCCCGAGGTGATCGTGCGGGTCGATCGCGACCAGGCGGCGAGGCTGGGACTGTCCACGGCGCTCATCGCGCGCACCCTGCGCACCGCGGTCAACGGCACGGAGGCATCGCAATTCCGCGAAGGCGAGGACGAATGGGACATCACCGTTCGTTTCGCTCCGGGCGCACGATCGAGCCTCGCCGACCTGCAGCGCCTGGTGGTGGTCAACGAAGACGGCGAGCAGATTCCACTCGAGACCGTAGCCAGGGTCGAGACCGGCGCAGCACTGCAGTCCATCCAGCACAAGGACCGTCGCCGCGTGGTGACGATCGCCGGCAAGGTGACGACACCGGAGCGGGCGCAACCCGTGAGGGCCGAGGCCGAGAAGCGGATTCAGGCGATCCCCGGCCTGCTGCCACCGGGCTATTCCGTCCGCTTCGCCGGCCAGAGTCAGGACGAAGAGGAGTCGACGGCGTTCCTCTCCAAGGCCTTTCTCTATGCGCTGATTCTGGTGCTTCTGCTGATCGTCGGCCAGTTCAACTCGTACGCCGTGCCGTTCATCATCATGATGTCGGTGGTGATGTCGTTGATCGGCGTGCTGCTCGGGCTGGTCGTCACCGGCACTCCGTTCGGAATCATCATGACCGGCATCGGCGTGATCTCGCTCGCCGGCGTCGTGGTCAACAACGCCATCGTTCTGCTCGACTATGCCGAGCAGCTGCGCTCGCGCGGCCTGGCGCGGCGAACGCTGATCCTGGTGACGGGAATGCGGCGATTGCGCCCGGTCCTGCTCACCGCGATCACGACGATTCTCGGGCTGGTGCCGACGGTCGTCGGCTGGGGATTCGACTTCCGTGGCTTCCACTTCCAGGCCTCGGGAGAATCGAGCTCCTGGTGGCGGCCGATGGGTGTGGCGGTGATGTTCGGGCTCGCCTTCGCCACTTTCCTGACGTTGATTCTCGTACCCGTGCTCTACGACCTCCTGTTGCAGTGGCGGGAACGCAGATCGCGAGGAGCAGCCGGTCCTGAGGAGAACGGGTCACCAGAGTCCAAGCTCCGCCGCGGAGACCTGGCGCCGGGCTAGAACCCTACCCGCATCGAGAGTTGGAAGCGCCGCGGGGCGGTGTAGGACTGCGGCTGCCCGAAGCCGGCACTGTTGAAATTGTCCTGGATGTCGTAGCCGGTCTGCTGGTCGTAGACGTTGAAGACATCGAGGCGCGCCTGGAGCTCGAAGCCCTTGCCGAGGAAAAAGTCCTGGCTGTAGCTCAGGTCGAGCTGGTGATGCGCCGGGGTCGTGCGGGCTCCGGCGGGCTCGGCGTAGCGGTTGGCGTCGCTCGTGCTGGTGCCGCGGATCGAAGCCGGATAGGCGCGGTAGTTGTGCTCCTCCCACGGCTGACCCGACTGGTAGACCGCGAAAAAGCCGACGCTCGCCTGCCAGGGCAGGGCGCAATAGCCGTAGATCTTCAGCTGGTGCCGGCGGTCGCCACGCAGATCACCGTACTTCCTGTCCCACAGCTGGCGCCCACCGCCGTCGGCGATGTTCGACGAGCCGATGAAGATGTTGCCGTCGTTCGCCAGGCTGCTGCCCGCGCTGTTGTCCTGATCCATGTTGCCGTAGTAGTGACTCCAGGTGTAGGAGCCGCTGACGAAGGCCCGCGAGTTGCGCCACTCGCTCTCGACTCCAGCCTCCCAGTACTTGGTGAACGAGTTGTCGAGCTCGGCGATGACGAAGCTCGAGCCGCCGATCTCGCCGCGCACATCGGCGAGGTTCTGGATGTAGAGCTCCCGCGGAACTCCCGCGGGCGGGTCGTAGCGCAGGCGTGAGTCGTTCTCGGTGTCTTCCCAGAAGTTGAAGCTGTACCGATACCGGGCGTGGACGCGGGCCGACCAGCCGCCGCCCAGCTCGCGCGCCGTGCCGATGAGGTACTCGTCCGTGGTGCGCGGATCGAGATCGTCGGCGAAGAACTTGCCCGAAGAGGCCGCCTCGGGCGACGAGCCGATGAAGCTTCCGTCACGGTCGAAGTAGGCGTTGACCTGGCCCGCGGAGTCGCGCGCCCAGGAGGCCGCGCGCGGCAGCGAGCTCGCCGCCGGGACGTAGCGCGCATAGTTCGCGAACACCGTCCCCGCGGGGTCGTAGGCCCAGACCCCACCGAGACGCGGCTGCAGCGTGTCGGCGAAGCCGATCTCGTGCATCTCGTACTTGTGCCCGCGGGCGACCTCGAAGCCCGAGATGCTGTCCGGGTCGGGCTTCAGTCCCTGGCCGAAGAGCCGGTCCCGGCTCACCAGGAGACCGATGTCGAGGGTGACGTCGTCCCAGCGCAGCGTGTCGTTGATCTCGAAATTCTGCGACTCGTACTGCGAGTGAATGGCGGGCACCCGCACGCCGCCGGGCAGCACGATGCCCTGCTGCAGGATCCCGGCCTGGAAGTAGATCGGCTGGCCGGCACAGGTGGAGGTCGCCGGACAGGTCGTGGTACCGCCGGGTAGCGTGACCGTGCCCCAACCGTTCGACGTGCGGAGGAGCTCCTCCTCGTCCCGCGTCCATTGAGCTCCGAAGTGCAGGGCGTGGCTGACCCTCTCGCCGAGCCTGCGGTCGAAGCCGCCCTGGAGACTGCGACGAAAGAAGTCGTCGTTGTCGAGCTGCGCGCCGCCGCCGACGCGGCCGCCGCCGACGCGCGTGCCGTCGACGAGATATCCGTAGCGCTCGATGTACTGCCGCTGGAACGCGTTCGCTCCGGCATTGCCGGGCACCACGATGAACCCCTGGGTGTCGAGGCGCGCGATGTCCAGGTCGACGCTGCCGTCGAGCCGAGGAGCGAAACCGAAGAGGTTGTCCGGCCGGCCCGTCGTGCGGTTCGCGAAGTCGGTGAAACGGAGGCTGGCGTAGCTGCGCTCGTCGATCACCCAGGAGGCCTCGACGATGCCGATGGCGAGGCTCGCCTCGCTTCCCTGGCTGGTCGAGCCCGCCGCCGCCGCAGTCGCGACGCTCGTGCCCGAGTCGGTGCGGTCCGAGGATCGATAACTCGCCTGCACGAGGAAGGAGTCGGTCGGCGCGAGGGTCAGCTTGCCGAAAAGCTCGTCGCGCTGAGTCTCGAAGTCGGGCACTTCGCCGTAGAAATTGGAGCGGTTGTCGCGCGTCGCACCGGGCGAGTAGTACGAAGCGTAGAAGTACAGGCGGTCGCGAAGAATTGGACCGCCGACGTTGCCGATCCACCAATCCCTGTCTTCTGCGAACACCGCGCCGGCGTCCTCGCGTGCCGCCGTGAGGCTGTCCGGCTGTGCCTGATAGGTCAGCGAGGCGTGAAAGTGGTCGGTGCCCGATCGACTGATCGAGTTCATCAGGAAACCGCCGGAGCGATTGAAATCCACCGCATTGGCGCCGCCCTTGACGACGGCGAGCTGCTCGATGTCGTGCGCAGCCGGCTCCGCCGAGAGCGTACCGAAGAGCGGCAGCGTGACGTTGACACCGTCGAAGAGGTAGGTGTTGTCCTGGCCGCTGCCGCCGGCGCTCGGACCGCGCACCCGGTCGGCGGTGTACGGTACGCCGGGTATGAGCTTGACGAGATCGCGATACTCCTGGCCGACGGGAAGCGCCGCGATGGTTTCCCGGGTCACCGAGGCATCGAGCTCCGCCGACGACGGGTCGGCGAGCGACGACGGCGCGACGACGGAGATCTCCTCCGCCACGGCGTCGAGCGCCAGCGTCGCATGCAGCGTCGCGGCCTGCTGCAGAACGACCTGCACGCTCTTCGTCACCGTCGCCATGCCCGCGAGGGCGAAACGGATCTCGTAGAAGCCCGGCGGCAGCAGCGACAGGCGATAGTCGCCTCCGTCGTCCGAGACGACCTGCCGCGCCTGCGGCAGGACGCTCGAGGTCGCCGTGACGACGACGCCCGGCAGCCCGGTGTCGCCCTCGGCCATCACCCTGCCCTGGATCGTGCCCGTCTGCTGTGCGAGCGCGGGTGTCGCTCCCAGAAAGAGCAAGGCCATCCCCTGCGCGAGCCACTGCCTCATTCGCCCCCCCCGCTCGATCGGCTCAGCCATCGGCTGCTTCGGTCTGCGTCGTCGCAGCGCGCCCCTCAGCCCGCGCTCGCCAGAGCGCGCAGGGTCCGGATCGCGCCGGCGAGAAGGAGGCCGGCGAGCAGCGCCAGACCCCAGGGCGAGAGGCTCGGTACCTCCACGACGGACGGCGGGGCGAAAGTCACCTCGAGCCGCGGTCGAACCGCGGCGGCGCCCTCCCGGCTGTCGAAGCGCCGGGCCGTAGCGACCGCACCCAGCGGGCTGCCCTGCCCCGGACTTCCCAGCGGCGGCGGCAGCAGATCCTGGATCAGGATCCAGCCGAAGTTCGACTGCGGCGCGTCCACCCAACCCTGGACGTCGGCGACAAGCGCGGCTGTCGAGCCCCAGACCTGGAGCGCGGGCGCGGCGGTACCGACGGCGATGGTGGCGCTTGCCGGGGAAGCGAAATCGCCGCCCAGACTGGCCCACTCGGCCACCTGATAGAAGCGTTCGCACCAGGTTGCGTCGTTCGCCGTCGCCGGAGCGCCGCCGCCCTCGGCGCTGCCGCCGTCCGAGGTTCCCTCTCCCCAATCGGCGGTGAGACGGCGGAGCCCGAACTGATCCGAGGGCGAGCTCCCGCCGGCGACCCGGTTGAGATTCAGCGTCACGGTCACCGCGGTGATCGTCGAACCGGGAGGAATCGAGCTCACATCGAAGCGCAACAGGGCGCGCCGTTCGAGGCCGGTGTTGGTGAAACCGGCGAAGAGATACTGCCCCGCGCCATTGCTGGTCGAGGCGAAGCAACCCAGTTGCTGCGTGGCCTCCTCGAAGAGGGTGTTGTCGCGATCCGGTGGCGCCGCGAACTGCGCCGAGAGGGGAGCGCCGCCGTGCGCCGCGAGGAGCGCCGAAACGACACCGATCCAGATTCTTACTCGCGCTATCCGCATCTTTCCTCCTCCATTGCCTTCGTCTGCAAGCGGGTCGACTACGGTTGCTGCGGCGTGCCAGCGAGCCGTTTTAGAAGCTCGCGCCAGGCGCGGCCGCGGTGGCCGATGCGGTCCTTCTCGGCGTCGGAAAGCTCGCCGTAGGAGCGGCTTTCGCCCAATGGCACGAAGACCGGATCCCAGCCGAAGCCGTTGACGCCGCGTGCCGGCAGAACGAGTTCCCCGGCGGTCGCGCCGCGCGCCATGACGGCGCGTTCGCCGTCGGTCCACAAGAGCAGGCAGACCGCCTCGGCCCGCGCATCACCGAGCGCCAGCGCCACGCGGGCGATCCCCTCCGCGCCGACCGCCGCGAGCATCCACTTCACCAGCGGGCCGGGAAAGCGGTTCATCGCGACGAGCTCCAGACCCGTCTCTTCCACCACCACCGGCTTTCGAACGCTCTCCCAGGCGCTCCCGGCTTTGGCCCGCAGAACCTCTTCCATGTCGAGCGACTGGATCTCCGGCAGGTCGAGCTCGATCGCGTCGAGCGCCACGCCCGCCGCGCCGGCAAGGCGGCGCGCCTCGGCGAGCTTCGAACGGTTGCCGGTGACCAGCAGGAGCGGCGCCGACGACGATGAGTGGCTCAGATCAGCCCCGCAGCACGCGAAAGGCGTGCACCCGCTGCTCGAGTCCCTTGAGCTGGAACTCGCCGAGCGGCTCGGTCGGATAGGCGCCGGCGAGCAAACGGTGGGTCTCGCCGCCGAGGGTGATCTCCCCCGGCTCGGCGACCGACGACTCGAGACGGGCGGCGACATTGACCGTATTGCCGAGCACCGTGTAGTCGACGCGCTTGCGGCTGCCGACGTCACCCACCATGACCGGTCCGCTCTGGATGGCGATCCGGACGAGGAGGGTCGGGAGACCCTGCGCCGCGCGCTCCCGGTTGAGGGCGTCCTGCGCCTCCTGGATCTGGATCGCCGCCTGGACTGCGCGCCGCGCATGATCGGCTTGTGGTACAGGCGCACCGAAGAAGGCCATCACGCAGTCGCCGATGAACTTGTCGAGCGTGCCGCCGGCGGAGAAGATCGCCTCGACTGCGTGGGTGAAGTAGGACTCGAGCATCTCGGCCACCTCCTGCGGGGAGGCCTTCTCCGACACCGGCGTGAAGCCGGCGAGATCGGCGAACATCACCGTCGCCTGCGCGAGCTTCATCTTGCCGACCGTCGGCTCCGCCGCGCTGGGGGTGAACTGCACGATGCTCTCGATCACCGCTGGCGAGTGGTAGCGCTCGAGCCGGCTGCGGACCAGGCGCTCGAACTCGACCGTCTTGGCATAGCGCAGGCGCTCGACCGCGACCGCGGCGTAGTTGGCGAGCGCGGTCAGCAGGTCGAGGTCTTTCTCGTTGAAAGTCCCGGCGTGGAACGGCGTATCGACCTGGAAGACGCCGATGATCTTCTCGCCCGACCAGAGTGGGGTGCACATGGCGGCGCGGATCTGGTGGATGCGGATCGAGTCGCCGCCGGCCAGACGCTGGTCGGAGAGCGCATCGTAGGTCAGCAGGGCGACGCGGTCGCGCATCACCTGCTCGACCATCGTCTGCGATACCGGCACCTCGCTCTGCGGCCGGAACTCGAGGCGTTCCTTGGTGCGCGCCAGCTCGCAGACGGTCTTGCCCGTGGCCTCGTCGAGCAGCAGGATGAAGCCGCGATCGACAGGCAGCGCCTCGAAGGCGATGTCCATCACCCGCGACAGCACCTCGTCCACCGAGTCGGAGCGGATGAGGAGGCGCGCGAGCCGCGTCATGAAGCCGAAAATCTTGCTCGAGTAGGCTTCGTCGAGATCCTTGCGCTTGCTGGTGCGCGCCTCGCCCGAGCTCTTGCCGTCGAGCCCCCAGGCGGCGCTGAAGTCGGCGAGCGAACGCACGATCGTCGCCGTGCCGACCGGCACCGCCGCCGGCGCCCCTTGAGGCTGCTGCGGCAGGCCGGCGGTCGCCAGCTTGGCGCTCGAACCGGAGATCGGCGGCTCACGCACCTCTTCGATCTGGAGCTCGAAGATGCCGACCTTCAGCCGGTCGCCCGGCTTCAGCATCGCGCGCTTGCTGGTCACGCCGTTGACCTGGATGCCGTTGGTCGACATCAGGTCCTGGACGAACCAGCTGCCGCTCTCCTTGCGGATCACGGCATGGCGCCGCGATACCGAGAAATCGGCCAGGACGACCTCGTTCTCGGTGCCGCGCCCGATGCGCAGCTCATCCGCAGCGAGCGGCAGAATCTCGTCCCTGCCCTGAACTGCCCAGCGCAACCGGAGCACCGTCGGGGTCACCTCTTGGCTCGATCTTAACCCGCATTGGCCGTGGTGCTTTGTTATCCTCGCCGGGATGACTCCCCGTGCCGAATCCCCTGCCGACGCCGCCCCGGAACAGCCGCAGAATCCCCTCTACGAGCGCTATGCGTCGCGCGAGATGGCGGCGATCTTCTCGACCTCCCACCGATTCGCCACCTGGCGCCGGATCTGGATCCTGCTCGCCCGGAGCGAAGGCGCGCTCGGGCTGCCGATCCGGCCGGAGCAGCTTGCCGCCCTCGAAGCGGCGGCGCCGCTCCTCGACCTGGCGAGGGTCGCCGAGCTCGAGCGCCAGACCCGGCACGACGTCGTCGCCCACCTGCGGCACTTCGCCGAACAGGCCGAGGCGATCGAGCCGGGTGCCGGCGGCATTCTCCACCTCGGGGCGACCAGCGCCTTCATTACCGACAACACCGACCAACTGCTGATGCGCGAAGCGCTCGAGCTCCTGCGCCGCCGGATCGCCACCGCGCTCGCCGGCCTCGCCGCCTTCGCTCGCAGCCACCGCGCCCTGCCCTGCCTCGCCTACACCCACTTCCAGCCGGCGCAGCTGACGACGGTCGGCAAGCGCGCCAGCCTCTGGGCGCACGATCTCGCACTCGATCTCGCCGAGATCGAGCACCGTCTGGCGACCGTGCGCTGCCGCGGCGTCAAGGGGACGACCGGTACCCAGGCCTCTTTCCTGACCCTTTTCGCCGGCGACCACGGCAAGGTGCGCGAGCTCGACGCCCGGGTCGCCGCCGGGCTCGGTTTCGCCGGCAGCATCGCCGTCTCCGGACAGACCTATACCCGCAAGCTCGACAGCCAGCTGCTCGCGACGCTCTCGGGGGTCGCCGAGAGCTGCCACAAAATGGGCACCGACCTGCGCCTCTTGCAAGGAGTGGGCGAGCTCGCCGAGCCGTTCGACGAGCAGCAGGTTGGCTCCTCGGCGATGGCCTACAAGCGGAATCCCGTGCGCGCCGAGCGCATGTGCGGCCTGGCGCGGCGGATCATGACCGACGCCCTCAACGGTCCGATCAACGCCGCGACGCAGTGGCTCGAGCGCAGCCTCGACGACTCGGCCAATCGCCGGCTCGTACTTCCGGACGCATTCCTCGCCTGCGACGCCATTCTCGGCCTCGCCGGCCACATCACCGCCGGCCTGCGAGTGAACGGCGGAATGGTGGCGGCGCGCGTCGCGCGCGAGCTGCCGTTCATGGCCACCGAGACCCTGCTGATGGAGGCTGTCCTGCGCGGCGGCGATCGGCAGCAGTTGCACGAGCGCATCCGCACCCACTCGTTCGCCGCTCAGGAGGCGGTCGCCCGGGGGCAGGAGAACCCGCTCCTTGCTACAATAGCCGCGGACGCTGACTTCCGCCTCTCGGCCGAAGAGATCGCCCGCTGGGTCGATCCCCAGGCGTTCACCGGCAGGTCGGCCGAGCAGGTGGACGAGTTTCTCGCCGATGTCGTGACGCCGGCTCTGGCCGGCCTCGACGCCGCCGAGGTCGAAGTGCCCCGGATCTGACCCGGGCGTCCGGGAAATCTGCGGCTGCGGTCGGCCGCCAGAGCCCGCGACGGCGCGACAAGACAGCGATGACGCCCCTTCGCACCATCGCCTCCGCCCCGGTACTGCTGGGAATCCTCGTCCTCGCAGGCTGCGCCAGCTCGGGGCGACGGCCTTCGCAGGTCGGGCCGTTCACCCCCGAACGCGGCGTCGCCTCCTGGTACGGGCCCGGTTTCGACGGCCGGATGACGGCATCGGGCGAACGCTATGACATGCACGCCGCCACCGCGGCGCACCGCACGCTGCCGTTCGGCACCGTGCTCGAAGTGCACAACCTCGACAACGGCCTCGCGACGCGGGTGCGGATCAACGATCGCGGACCGTTCAAGAAAGACCGCATCGTCGACCTCTCACTCTCCGCCGCCCGGGCCATCGGCATGGTCGGCCCGGGGACGGCGCGCGTGGAGCTCAGGACGATCGTGCTCGGCGGTGGAGACCGGCGCTACGTCGTGCAGCTCGGAGCGTTCCAGGAACGGGCGCTGGCCGACGCGCTGGTGGAGCGCCTCAAGCCCGCCTATCCGGAGGTCGCCTTGCGCTCCGACGAGGTCTGGCACCGGGTGCAGCTCGGCTCCTTCGACGACCCTGACGCCGCCGCCGCCCTGGCGAGCAGGCTCTCTCGCCAGGGCTACTCGGCGCTCGTCGTCGCCTCCGCCGCTGCGTCGCCTACGCCCCCGGCCTTCTGACCGAAGGATTCACCGCCGCTGCCGGCACTTCGCCGTCGAGGGCTGCCAGCACCATGTGCGCGGTTTCGATCGCGATGCGCTCCTGGGCTTCCCGGGTCTGCGCGCCGATGTGCGGCGTGGCGACGACCTTCGGATGCGCGGTGAGGGCATGGCGGTGGGTGGGCTCGTCCTCGTAGACGTCGAGCCCTGCGCCGGCGAGCTTCCCTGCTTCGAGGGCGGCGAGCAGCGCGTCCTCGTCGACCAGCCCGCCGCGGCCGCAGTTGATGAACAGCGCTTCGGGCTTGAGCAGGGCGAGGCGACGCGCGTCGATCAGGTTCTTCGTCGCCTTGCTGAAAGGGGTGTGCAGCGTGACGACGTCGCTCTGGGCCATCAGGTCGTCGAGCGCCAGGAGCTCGACGCCGATGCGCTTCGCCTGCTCGGCTTCGAGGAACGGATCGTAGGCGACCACCCGCATCTCGAAGGCGCGGGCGCGCGAAGCGACGCGCTGGCCGATGCGGCCGAGACCGACGATGCCCAGGGTCTTGCCCTGGAGCTCGACGCCGACGAAGGTCTTGCGATCCCACTCGCCGCGCTTCATCGAGGCGTCGGCCGCCGGGAGACTGCGCGCCAGACCGAGGAGGAGCGCGAAGGTGTGCTCGGTCGCCGAGACCAGGTTGGCATTGGGCGCGTTCACCACCAGCACGCCGCGCTCGGTGGCGGCGTCGACATCGACGTTGTCCACGCCGACGCCGGCACGGCCGACGACGCGCAACTTGTGCGCCGCCTCGAGCAAAGCCCGAGTCACCTTGGTGGCGCTGCGGACGACCAGCGCATCGACTTCGGCCACCAGCTCAGGCAGGCGTGCGCGCTCGTCGGCAGCGACCACCTTCACGTCCGCTCCGGTGGCGCGCAGGATCTTGAGGCCCGACTCCTCCAGTGGATCGGCAATCAGAATTCGAGTCATGAGGCAATCTCCTCTGCGATCGCGGCCAGCAGTGCCGCGAGGTCCGTTGGTTGAACTTCTCCCATGTGCCCGACGCGAAAGGTCGAGTCCTTGAAGCGGCCGTAGCCGCCACCGAGCGTGAAGCCTCTCTTCTTGAGCGCTGCGACCAGGGCGCGCGCCTCGACGCCCGCAGGCGGGCGCAGGCAACTGACTGTCGCCGAGCGGCCATTCGCCGCCGAAGCGAAGGCGAAGCCGTGCGCCTTTGCCCACGCATCGGTCTGGCTCTGCATCGCGGCGTGGCGCGCCCAGCGCGCCTCGATCCCCTCGCGGGCGATACGCTCGAGCTGCAGGTCGAGCGCCCAGGCGATCGACACCGCCGCCGTAGTGATCGGCCCGCCCTCGCGGTGCTTGTCGCGGTAGCGCAGCAGGTCGCCGTAGTAGCCGCGATGCGGGATGGCCGCCGCTCGCTCT
>Ga0209477_1001724_pt1 | contig 13100 bp, 10 predicted proteins | sample KloWWTupernatant_FD_187180 | JGI IMG/M metagenome (GOLD analysis project Ga0209477, IMG submission 187180) | Active sludge microbial communities from Klosterneuburg, Austria, studying microevolution and ecology of nitrifiers - Klosterneuburg... | ecosystem: Engineered > WWTP > Aerobic digester >...
CAAGTGGCTGGAGGTGCGCTCGCGCTACCTCAACTGGGTCGACGGCCGGCTGGTGCAGATGGTGATCGCCACCGACATCACGGCGCGCCGCCACGCCGAAGAGCAGGCGGCGGCACAGGCCGAGCGCGCCGAAGCCGCCAGCCGCCTGATCACCATGGGCGAGATGGCCTCCAGCGTGGCGCACGAGCTGAACCAGCCGTTGACCGCCATTAGCAATTACTGCACCGGCATCATCTCGCGCGTCAAGGGCGGGCAGATCAGCCGCGACGACCTGCTGGGCGCCCTGGACAAGACCGCGCGCCAGGCCCAGCGCGCCGGCCAGGTGGTGCAGCACATCCGCAGCTTCGTCAAGCGCAGCGAGCCACGCCGCGAATGGGCTGAGGCGATGCCGATGGTCGAGCAGGTGCTGGAGCTGGCCGAGATCGAGCTGCGCCGGCGCAACGTGCGCCTGGTGCACCACATCGCGCCCGAGCTGCCGGCGCTGTATGTCGACCCGATCCTGATCGAGCAGGTGCTGATGAACCTGATCAAGAACGCCGCCGAGTCGATCGACGTGGCCCAGCGCCCGCTCAGCCAGCGGGCGGTGGAGCTGCGCGTGGTGCAGCGCGACATCGAGGATCAGCCCACGGTGCAGTTCAGCGTCACCGACAGCGGGCGCGGCCTGTCGCCCGAAGCGCTGGCGCGGCTGTACGAAGCCTTCTTCTCCACCAAGAGCGACGGCCTGGGCATCGGGCTCAACCTGTGCCGCTCCATCGTCGAATCGCACCAGGGCCGGATCCATGCGGAGAACCTCTACAATGCCGGCCAAATCGTGGGTTGTCGCTTCAGTTTCTGGATTCCGGTCGGCCCGGTCCAGGGTGCCAGCCCGTCCGGCAACAGCATCAGGGAAGTGGCATGAGTCTGATTCCGAAACGAGGCACGGTCTACGTGGTGGACGACGACGAGGCGGTGCGTGATTCGGTGCAGTGGCTGCTGGAAGGCCAGGACTATCGCGTGCGCTGCTTCGAGTCGGCCGAGGCCTTTCTGGCGCGCTACGACGCCCGCGAGGTGGCCTGCCTGATCATCGACATCCGCATGGACGGCATGAGCGGGCTGGAGCTGCAAGAGCGCCTGATCGACCGCGATTCGCCGCTGCCGATGGCCTTCATCACCGGCCACGGCGACGTGCCGCTGGCGGTCGACACCATGAAGAAGGGCGCCATGGATTTCATCCAGAAGCCCTTCAAGGAAGACCAGCTGGTGACGTTGGTCGAGCGCATGCTGGAGCAGGCGCGCGCCAGCTTCGCCGAGCATCAGCAGGCCGCCAGCCGCGACGCGCTGCTGGCCAAGCTGACGGGCCGCGAGGCGCAGGTGCTGGAGCGCATCGTCGCCGGCCGGCTGAACAAGCAGATCGCCGACGACCTGGGCATCAGCATCAAGACGGTGGAGGCGCACCGCGCCAACATCATGGAAAAGCTGGGCGCCAACACCGTGGCCGACCTGCTCAAGATCGCCCTGGGCCAGGCCACGGCCAAGGCCTGAGCGCCCCGACCGCCCGACCGCCCGGCCAGTCGCCCTCGATTGCTAGTATTTTGATAGCTGACTGCGCACACTCCTCGTGCGCCAGCGCCCCATTGAACCCCTCAACATGACGGCCCAACTGATCGACGGCAACGCCCTGGCCTCCAGCGTCCGCGCCGAGGTGGCGCACCGCGTGCAGGCGCTGAAGGCGCGTGGCGTGCAGCCGCGCCTGAGCATCATCCTGGTCGGCGAGAACTCCGCCAGCCAGGTCTACGTGCGCAGCAAGGTGGCCGACAGCGAGCAGACCGGCCTGGCCGCCACGCTGGAGCGCTATCCGGCCGAGCTAACCGAAGCCGAGTTGTTGGCCCGCATCGCCACCCTCAACGCCGACCCGGCGGTGCACGGCATCCTGGTGCAGTTGCCGCTGCCGGCGCACATGAACGCCAATGCCGTGATCGAGGCCATCGCCCCCGCCAAGGACGTGGATGGCTTTCACGTCGCCAGCGCCGGCGCCCTGATGGTGGGCCAGCCCGGCTTTCGCCCCTGCACGCCCTACGGCTGCATGCGCATGCTCGAATCCATCGGCCTGCGCGATCTGAAGGGCAAGCACGCGGTGGTGATCGGCCGCAGCAACATCGTCGGCAAACCAATGGCCATGATGCTGCTGGCCGCCAACGCCACGGTCACCATCTGCCACAGCGGCACGCCCGACCTCGGGGCGCTGACGCGCCAGGCCGACATCGTGGTGGCCGCCGTGGGCAAGCGCAAGGTCCTGACGGCCGACATGATCAAGCCCGGCGCGGTGGTGATCGACGTCGGCATGAACCGCGACGACGCCGGCAAGCTGTGCGGCGACGTCGACTTTGCCGGCGTGCAGGCCGTGGCCGGCTGGATCACTCCGGTGCCCGGCGGCGTGGGGCCGATGACGCGCGCCATGCTGCTGGTCAACACCCTCGAAGCGGCGGAATCAGCGACACCCCCCTGAGCGGCCGACGCCGCCCCCTCTGGCGCTTCGCTTGGAGGAGGACAAGCCAGTGCCCGGCGCAGGTCCGGGCACGGCGTTCGCTGGCATGGACTGCTCCGCGGCCATGCGTGCCGCGCAATTGCACGCGCCGCTGCCTGTCAGTGACCGCAAAGGTCATTTCGTCATGCCCGCGCCAGCGGGCGTCATTTTTCATTGATGGGGTAGTGGCTTGCAGACTCTTGAAGCGCCCACTCAAGGCCTCAAAATGGGGGGCATGAGCCTTGCCAACAACCCCCTCCTCGACTTTTCCGACCTGCCGCTGTTCGACCAGATCCGCCCCGAACACGTGGCCCCCGCCATTGACCAGCTGCTGGCCGACGCCGAGGCGGCGCTGGAAGCCGCCGTGCGTCCCGACACGCCGGCCGACTGGGCCGCGCTGTCGCGCGCGCTGGACGTGCCCGGCGAACGCCTGGGCCGCGCCTGGAGCGTGGTCAGCCACCTGAACGCCGTGATGGACACGCCCGCGCTGCGCGCCGCCTACAACGCCGCCCTGCCGCGGGTGACCGAGTTCTGGACCCGCGTGGGCAGCGACGAGCGCCTGTACGCGCGCTACAAGGCCATCGACCCGGCCGGCCTGAACGACGAGCAGCGGCGCGCGCGTGGCAACGCGCTGCGCGACTTCGTGCTGGGCGGCGCCGAGCTGCAGGGCGCGGCCAAGGCGCGCTACGCCGAGATCCAGGAACGCCTGGCCGAGCTGAGCCAGAAGTTCAGCGAGAACACGCTGGACGCCACCGACGCCTGGGCCCACTGCGCCAGCGAGGCCGAAGTGGACGGCCTGCCGCCCGACGTGAAGACCGCCGCCCGCGCCGCCGCCGAAGCCGACGGCCAGCCGGGCTACAAGCTCACGCTCAAGCTGCCCAGCTACCTGCCGGTGATGCAGTTCGCCCACGACCGCGGCCTGCGCGAGCGTCTGTACCGCGCCTACGTCACGCGCGCCTCCGACCAGGCCGACGGCGACGCCACGCGCTTTGACAACGCGCCGCTGATCCGCGACATCCTGGCCCTGCGCCTCGAAGAAGCGCAACTGCTGGGCTACGCCAACTACGCTGAAGTGTCGCTGGTGCCCAAGATGGCCGAATCGCCCCGGCAGGTGATCGACTTCCTGCGCCAGCTCGCCGCCAAGGCCCGGCCCTACGCCGAGCGCGACGTGGCCGACCTGCGCGCCTTCGCCGACGAGCAGCTCGGCCTGGCCGATCCGCAGAGCTGGGACTGGCCCTACGTGGGCGAGAAGCTCAAGGAAGCGCGCTACGCCTTCAGCGAACAAGAGGTCAAGCAGTACCTCCAGGCGCCCAAGGTGCTGCAGGGCCTGTTCAAGATCGTCGAAACCCTGTTCGAAGTGGCCATCCGCCGGGACGCGGCGCCGGTCTGGCACCCGACGGTCGAGTTCTACCGCATCGAGCGCGCCGGCCAGCTGCTGGGCCAGTTCTACCTGGACCCCGGCGCCCGCGCCGGCAAGCGCGGCGGCGCCTGGATGGACGACGTGCGCGCGCGCTGGCTGCGCCCCGACAGCGGCCAGCTACAAACCCCCGTCGCGCAGCTGGTGTGCAACTTCGGCGAAGGCGTGGACGGCAAACCGCCGCTGCTGACGCACGACGACGTCATCACCCTGTTCCACGAATTCGGCCATGGCCTGCACCACATGCTGACCCAGGTGAACGAGCGCGACGTCTCCGGCATCAGCGGCGTCGAATGGGACGCCGTGGAGCTGCCCAGCCAGTTCATGGAGAACTTCTGCTGGGAATGGGAGGTGCTGCGCCACATGACGGCCCATGTCGATACCGGCGAGCCGCTGCCGCGCGCCCTGTTCGACAAGATGCTGGCCGCCAAGAATTACCAGGCCGGCATGCAGACCGTGCGCCAGATCGAGTTCGCCCTGTTCGACATGCTGCTGCACACCGCCCACGAGCCCAGCCAGGACTTCCAGCCGCTGCTGGACGCGGTGCGACGCGAGGTCGCGGTGCTGCAACCGCCGCCATTCGCGCGCACGACACAGAGCTTCAGCCACATCTTCGCCGGCGGCTACGCGGCGGGCTACTACAGCTACAAGTGGGCCGAGGTGCTGTCGGCCGACGCCTACGCCGCCTTCGAGGAAAGCGTCACGCCCGAGGGCTTGCCCAGCGTCGAAACCGGACGAAAATACCGGCGCGAGATCCTGGAAGCCGGCGGCTCCCGCCCGGCCATGGAGTCGTTCAAGGCCTTTCGCGGCCGCGAGCCCAGCCTGGAGGCGCTGCTGCGCCACCAGGGCATGGCTTGAAGCGCGCCCGGCCCCGCACATCCGTCCGTCATGATCGCCGCCGCAGGAGAAATGCCCGTGCACCGTCGTCGCCAAGTCCCCTTTCTCGCCACGCTGCTGGGCGCCCTGCTGCTGGCCAGCGCCGCGCAGGCCCAGGTCTACCGCTCAAGCGGTCCAGGCGGCGTCAGCTACAGCGACCAGCCGCCGCCACCGGCCGCCGGGCGCCAGGTGGCGCCGGTCGGCGGCGGCACGCCGGGCACCGGCGGCGCCACCCTGCCCTACGCGCTCAGCCAGACCGCGCAGCGCTACCCGGTCACGCTGTACTCGGCGCGCGACTGCGCGCCCTGCGACAGCGGGCGCAACCTGCTGGTCAACCGCGGCGTGCCGTTCAGCGAGAAAACCGTGCAGTCCAACGAGGACATCGAGGCCTTGCAGCGCCTGGCCGGCTCGGGCGAGCTGCCGGTGCTGACGGTGGGTGGCCAGCGTCTGAAGGGTTATTCCGACGTCGAATGGGGCCAGTACCTGGACGCCGCCGGCTATCCCAAGAGCTCGCAGTTGCCCGCAGCCTATCGGCGCCCCGCCGCCACCCCGCTGGTGGCGCGCAGCGCCGTGTCGGCGCCGGCCGCCGCGGCCACCGCCGCGCGCCAAACGCCGGCAGCCCCCACGGCGCCGGCCGAACCCAGCATCGCCCCGCCGCGCACCGACACCAACCCGGCCGGCATTCGCTTCTGATTTGATAGCTGCTGGCGCTCGCTGAGCAAGCGCAAACGCCAAAAACAGCAACAAAAAACCCGCCCAAGCAAGGCGGGTTCGCGGCGGGCGCATGAACGGCTTATTTGCCGACCGTGGCCTCCTGGCGCAAGATGGCGTACAGCTCGTCCTTGATGCGCAGCTTTTCCTTTTTCAGCGTCTCGATCTCGCTGTGGGTGGCGCCCGCATCGTGGCCTTCCATGGCCGTGATCTGGTGGTCCAGCTCGTTGTGTTTCTCGAACAGGTTCAGAAAGCGGGCATTGGAGCCCTCGCCCTTGAGGCGGGTGATCAGGTCGCGGTATTCAGGAAACATCGGTTCTCCTCAGTGGTCACGAAGCGATCATAAACCGCCGCGCGCGCCGCCGGCATCGGTGGCCACGCAATCGGCGAAGTAGCGCACGTGGCCGCGGTCATCCTCGACCTCGACCAGGCCGTGGATGTCGGTCTCGAAGCCCGGGCATTCGATGGCGAAGTCGCGCGCGAACTTCAGGTAGTCGACGATCTTGCGGTTGAACACCTCGCCCGGGATGAGCAGCGGAATGCCGGGCGGATACGGTGTCACCAGCGCGGTGGTGATGCGCCCTTCCAGCTGGTCGATCTCCACCCGCTCGACCTGGCGGCGAGCGATGCAGGCGTAGGCGTCGGCCGGGTTCATGGCCGGCGTCAGCTCGCTCAGGTACATGTCGGTGGTCAGGCGCGCGATGTCGTACTTGGCGTAGAGCTGGTGCACGTGCTGGCACAGGTCGCGCAGCCCCATCTTCTCGTAGCGGCGGTGCTGGGCGCAGAACTCCGGCATGATGCGCCACATCGGCTGGTTGCGGTCGTAGTCGTCCTTGAACTGCTGCAAGGCCGTGACCAGCGTGTTCCATCGGCCCTTGGTGATGCCGATGGTGAACATGATGAAGAAGCTGTACAGGCCCGTCTTCTCCACCACCACGCCGTGCTCGGCCAGGAACTTGGTGACGATGCTGGCGGGTATGCCGCTCTTGTCGAACTTGCCGTCCAGATTGAGGCCGGGCGTGACGATGGTGGCCTTGATCGGGTCCAGCATGTTGAAGCCCGAGGCCAGCTTGCCAAAGCCGTGCCAGCTGCGGCCTTTCGCGCCGTTCTTGATGACCCAGTCGTCGGCACGCCCGACGCCTTCCTCGGCAATCTTCTCCGGCCCCCAGACCTTGAACCACCAGTCGCCCTGGCCGAAGTCGGCCTCCACCTTGCGCATGGCGCGGCGGAAGTCCAGCGCCTCGGCGATGCTTTCTTCCACCATGGCGGTGCCGCCGGGCGGCTCCATCATGGCGGCCGCCACGTCGCAGCTGGCGATGATGCTGTACTGCGGGCTGGTCGAGGTGTGCATCAGGTAGGCCTCGTTGAACAGGTAGCGGTCCAGCTTGACCTGCTGCGAGTCCTGCACCAGCACGTGACTGGCCTGGCTGATGCCGGCCAGCAGCTTGTGGATGGACTGGGTCGAATACACCACCGACTGCTGCGGCCGCGCGCGCTTCTTGCCCATCGCATGGTAGGTGCCGTAGAAGGGGTGAAACGCGGCGTGCGGCAGCCAGGCTTCGTCGAAGTGCAGGTTGTCGACGTAGCCGTCCAGCATGCCCTTGATCGCCTCGGTGTCGTACAGCACGCCGTCGTAGGTGGACTGCGTCAGCGTCAGGATGCGCGGCTTGACGGTGTCGGCGTCCACGTGCTGCAGCAGTGGGTTGGCGCGGATCTTGGCCTTGATGGTCTCGGGCTCGAACTCGCTGCGCGGGATCGGGCCGATGATGCCGTAGTGGTTGCGCGTCGGCTTCAGAAAAACCGGAATCGCCCCCGTCATGATGATGGCGTGCAGGTTGCTCTTGTGGCAGTTGCGGTCGACCACCACCACGTCGCCCGGCGCCACCGTGTGGTGCCAGACGATCTTGTTCGAGGTCGACGTGCCGTTGGTGACGAAAAAGCAATGGTCGGCGTTGAAGATGCGCGCCGCGTTGCGCTCGCTGTCGCCGATGGCGCCGTTGTGGTCCAGCAGCTGGCCGAGCTCCTCCACGGCATTGCAGACGTCGGCGCGCAGCATGTTCTCGCCGTAGAACTGGTGGTACATCTGGCCAATGGGCGACTTCAGGAACGCCACGCCGCCCGAATGGCCCGGGCAGTGCCAGGAGTAGGAGCCGTCCTCGGCGTAGTCCAGCAGCGCGCGGAAGAACGGCGGCTGGATGCCCTCCAGATAGGCCTTGGCCTCGCGCACGATGTGCTTGGCCACGAACTCCGGCGTGTCCTCGAACATGTGGATGAAGCCGTGCAGCTCGCGCAGCACGTCGTTGGGCAGGTGCTGACTGGTCTTGGTCTCGCCGTGCAGGTAGATCGGCACATCCTCGTTCTTGCGCCGCACCTCGGCGATGAAATTGCGCAGGCTCTGCACCGCCGGCGACGACTCCTCGTCGTTGCCCAGCTCCTCGTCGTCGATCGACAGGATGAAGGCGCTGGCGCGGCTTTGCTGCTGGGCAAACTGGCTCAGGTCGCCGTAGCTGGTGGCGCCCACCACCTCGAAACCCTCATCCTCAATCGCCTTGGCCAGGGCTCGGATGCCCAGGCCGGAGATGTTGTCGGCACGGTAGTCTTCGTCGATGATGACGATGGGAAAGCGGAACTTCATGGGACTTGACTCCTGCCGAAGGCGGCAAAACAGCGCGCAAGTGTACGGAATTGCCAAGGCACCAAGCGGAAGCGGCGGACACATGCCCGACAATCGCGCTCCAGTGGTACTTCTAAACGATTAATTGGAGGCGCGCATGGCCGAATCAACCCTCTGGTGGATTGCCGCCGGGCTGCTGGTGGCCGCCGAGTTGCTGACCGGCACCTTCTACCTGCTGATGCTGGCCATCGGCGGCGTGGCCGGCGCGCTGGCCGCCCATGCCGGGCTGGGGCTGAGCGGGCAACTCGTCAGCGGCGGCGTGACCGGGGGCGTGGCGGTGCTGATCAGCTACCTCGTGCGCCGGCGCCGACCGGGTGACCCCTCGCCACGCGCCGACCGCAGCGTCAACCTCGACGTCGGCGAAACCGTGCAGATCGACGACTGGGGCGCCGACGGCACGGCCCAGATCCGCTATCGCGGCGCACCCTGGATCGCCGTGCTGCGCCCCGGCAGCACGCCCCGGCCGGGGCCGCACCGCGTGATCGAACTGGTGGGCAGCCGCCTGCTGGTCGAGCCGGTCTGAACCACCTCCTGCCTTCGCAACCACAGCCAGAAGAAAGACACTCCCATGGAAATCGCACTCATCATCGTCATCATCGCCGCGCTGTTCATCAAGCTGGCGATCAAGGTCGTGCCGCAGCAGAACGCCTGGGTCATCGAGCGGCTGGGCAAGTACCACGGCACGCTGGCACCGGGGCTCAACTTCATCATGCCCTTCCTGGACCGCGTCGCCTACCGCCACGGCCTGAAGGAAATTCCCATGGATGTGCCCAGCCAGGTCTGCATCACGCGTGACAACACTCAGCTGCAGGTGGACGGCATCCTTTACTTTCAGGTCACCGACCCGATGCGCGCCAGCTACGGCGCCAGCAACTACGTGGTCGCCATCACCCAGCTGGCGCAGACCACGCTGCGCAGCGTGATCGGCAAGCTGGAGCTGGACAAGACCTTCGAGGAGCGTGACATGATCAACGCCAAGGTGGTCGAGGCCATCGACGAAGCGGCGCTGAACTGGGGTGTGAAGGTGCTGCGCTACGAAATCAAGGACCTCACCCCGCCGGCCGAAATCCTGCGCTCGATGCAGGCGCAGATCACCGCCGAACGCGAAAAGCGCGCCGTCATCGCCACGTCGGAAGGCAAGCGCCAGGAAGAAATCAACCTGGCCGAGGGCCAGAAGCAGGCCGCCATCGCCAAGTCCGAAGGCGAAAAGCAGGCCGCCATCAACAACGCCCAGGGCCAGGCCGCCGCCATCACCGAGGTGGCCAACGCCACCGCCGTGGCGCTGGCGCGCATCGGCACCGCCATCCGCCAGCCGGGCGGCGAGCAGGCGGTGCAGCTGAAGGTGGCCGAGCGGGCCGTCGAAGCCTACAGCCAGCTGGCCAGCCAGGCCCGCACCACGCTGGTGGTGCCCAGCAACATGACCGAGGTCTCGGCCCTCATCAGCTCGGCCATGAAGATGGTGCAGGCGCAGCAACCCGGCCAGGATCGGGCGCAGTGACGCGCTACAATCGCCGGTTCCACGGAGAGGTGGATGAGTGGTTTAAGTCGCACGCCTGGAAAGCGTGTGTGGGTTAATAGCCCACCGCGGGTTCGAATCCCGCTCTCTCCGCCACAAACGAAGCCGTTTTCGGGCGCAAGAAGCCACCGCAAGGTGGCTTTGTTGTTTCCGCATGCGCTCATGTTCCGCCGAACGAGATTGTTGTCGCGTTTGGCTGCCTACAAAACGAAAACCGCCCACAAGGGGCGGTTTCAAGATGCGCTGCCAGTTCAGCGACTGCCTTCCTTGATGATGTACCACTCGCTGCCGCTGCGCTTCCACAGCAGGGTCTTCTGGGTCTTGTCCTTGAAGTCTTTCGACGTGTAAACCTGATCGAAGCTGGTTTCCACCGTGTTCGCTGAAACGGTGCGGCGTTGAACGTTGGAGATCTTCAGGTCGATCGCGCCATCCTTCTTCAGCAGCTTTGTCCGATTTGCAAACCACTTCTGGCGAGTGGTTCCAGTGGGCTTGAAACTGCTGTCGTAGAAGCTCAGATAACGAGTCACATCCTTGGTGGACCAGGCGGCAGCCCAGTCGAGAAGCCGTTGTGAAACCGGCGTCGTCAGCGGAGGATCAACCTTCGAGATGGCTGGAGCCACCTTGGCTGGAGCCGTCTGAATGGCTGGTGTGGCTATGGCTGCGACTGGAAGGGGGGTGGCGTTCGAGGCCAATAACCGTCGGGCGCGGTCGTCCAGCTCACCCTTTGGAGTGGCTGCGACTTCGGTGGCACTGAGGGGGCAGCGATCGGAGGGGCCTTCCTGTCCCGATTGCCAATAACGCCCTTCCGCAATGTCGTCTTCTGCGTTACCGGCCCGAGTCAGCCCCAATGCTGCCACCAAGCTGCTGGCCGATGCATGGCTGCGAGCCTTTGCTGCCAGCAGATCGTGACGAGCGGCAATTTCTGCCCGCTTCGCCGAATACAGCTCTGTTTCCGCATTCAGCACGTCCAGAAGGCTGCGCTGGCCAATGTCGAACTGTTGCCGATAGGCGTCGCGCACCTTCTCGCTCGATGCCGAGTGGCGCTCAAGGTAGCTCAGTTGCTCGCCCAACTTGCGCACATCGTTGAAAGCAATGGCCGCTGTCTGACGAGTTTCCCGACAAACCTTGTCGCGGCTGTCGGCCGATTGGGTGAGCAGATTTGCAGACTGGCGTATGCGCGCCCGGTCGGATCCGCCATTGAACAGGTTCCAATTCAGGTACAGGCCAGCAGAAGTGTCGCGCTTCTGGTCCGTCACTGCGTCCAGATTGTTGCCGACCCCGGCGCGCACCTTGGCTTCCACCCGAGGGTGGTAGAGGCCGTCTTTTTCCTTGGACTGAGACTGGGCCGCACGGTAGTTTTCGACGGCCGCTGCGATCGAGGCATTGCGCTTGACCACAAGATCCAGGGCGGCCGATTGTGCTGCGGGCAGGCCCCGATCAAGGTTGACTCCGATGGGCAGCTCATCGGGCGGCGGTGACCCGACGATCCGCCGAAAACGCTCAGTCACATCGTGCAGATTGGCGGTTTCAGTGGTCAGGTTGGATTCGGCCAGAGCCAGTCGAGCATTGGCCTGCTCCACGTCCACTCCACGACCGACGCCTGCTTTGAAGCGGGACTGAATCTGCTCAGCCACCTGCTTGTGCTGAACATAGCCATCTTCCGAGAGTTTCAACAACTGACGGGACTTGGCAACATCCGCGTAGGCACGAACCGCTTCCATGGCGGTTTGCTCGCTGCTGTCGATGAACTCGAAGTAGCGTACCAGGCGAGCATGGCTGACCCGATCCACCTGGTTCTGGGTGCTCAGTCCATCCCAGAGCAGCTGGGTTGCCGACAGTGCCACGCCGGTCGATGTCATCGACTGCGATTCCGGGCTTCGGGAGGTCACCCGGTCCCGGATCTTGGCGGCATCCGCACTCAAATCCACTTTCGGGTAATAGGCGCCCCTGGCGACGTCAACTTCGTCGGCTGCGGCCCGATATGCGTTCAGTCGTGCCGTCACTTCCGGATTCGTCGTGATGGCCTTCTGTGCGGCGTCCTTCAGCGGGTCGGATGTCTGCGCCATGGCAAGCTGGCAAGCCAAGCTCACCGCACCCACCACCAGATGCTTCGAGATCTGCTTCATTGTGTCCTTGGTCCTCATGACATCACCGAGTCGACGAGCGACCCGGTCAAAGTTCGGGCCGGTATGCCATCTGCCGACCATGTATCCGAGAGTTGCGTTCGTCCGGACGGATCGGAATAAACCCTTTCAGTATTCCACAAATTGCATGTCGAGAACAGGTGCGAGGCCGCATTTCGTGCGGATTCTTGGTCCCGCCGACGGCGCAGTGGGTCGTGATGTTCAAGAGTGTGGCCCATCGGTCGAAAACGAATGAATGGACCGCGATCCGCCCTCTACCAAGTCTGCTCCGGGCGGCACGCGGGGCTGCGGGCGTGAACTTTGTGCCACATTGTTTCTGAGGCGGATCCTGTGTGTCGCCTTCACGCTGGCATTCTGGATGAGCTGGATGCCCTCGCGCGCATTCGATAGTGAGCGATTGCTGATGCTGGCGGCCCGGCAGGCGACCTCAGCTCAGTTGCAGGTCAAGGCGTTGGTGGACGCCGTGTCCACCGCGTACTCGATGGACGATGAGAAACGCCTGGCACTGTTGAATACATTCTTCAACCGAAGGATCTTCTTTCGCGAGGATGCCGAGGCGTGGGGGCAGGTGGATTATTGGGCCAGTCCGCTTGAAACCCTCATCCGGGGTCAGGGTGACTGTGAGGATTACGCCATCGCCAAGTACTTTTCGTTGCTGGCTGCCGGGGTTGATCCGGCCCGGTTGCGATTGGTTTATGTGCGCGCCACACTGGGCCCGCCGGCGGGGCCTCAACAGGCGCACATGGTGCTCGCGTACTACGAGGATCCCCAGGCTGAGCCTCTGATTCTGGATAACCTGGTGCCCGAAGTTCTGCCGGCAAACCGGCGCCGCGATCTGGTGCCTGTCTTCAGCTTCAACGCCCAGGGCCTGTGGCAGGGCACCAACGGCGCGGGTGCCGGCGATCCGCTGGCGCGGCTTTCGCGCTGGCGGGAGGTGGTTTCAAAAGCCCGGGACCAGGGGTTTCTGAAATGATCTCCTCTCTCGGTTTCCCGGTTCTCGGGCTCAGAGCTTCTGCTCGCATTCATCCGACATCATGAGCTTGATCCGACAAGTCTGGCTGCTCGTTTGGGGGATCATCCTGCTGGCCTCGGCCGGCAGCATGGTGGTGTCCGTGGCCACCGCGAGAACCTACCTGGAGAGCCAGCTGGCGCTCAAGAACAACGACAACGCTCAGGCGCTGGCGTTGACTCTCAGTCAAGCCGGGGCGGATCCCTCCCTGGCCCAGCTGATCATGACGGCCCAGTTCGACACCGGGTCC
>Ga0209477_1001725_pt1 | contig 13099 bp, 5 predicted proteins | sample KloWWTupernatant_FD_187180 | JGI IMG/M metagenome (GOLD analysis project Ga0209477, IMG submission 187180) | Active sludge microbial communities from Klosterneuburg, Austria, studying microevolution and ecology of nitrifiers - Klosterneuburg... | ecosystem: Engineered > WWTP > Aerobic digester >...
CGGTGGGTGTGCCGGGTCTCGAATCCTCCGTCTGCCACGAGTTCATGACACCGCAACCACCAAGCTTCATGGAGGTGCGGTACTAGGGCCGCTGGCTCACTACGCGGGCAGCGCCATCCTGAAAGGGTCGGGCCCGGGCGGTCAGCCGCTGACGGGCGCCCCCATCTCCGCATCCCGGAACTGTGTTGCGAACAGCTCCGCGTAGAGCCCGCCCTGGGCCAGCAGTTCGGCATGCCGGCCGCGCTCGGCGATGCGCCCTCCGTCCAGCACCAGGATCTGGTCGGCGGCCAGGATGGTCGACAGGCGGTGGGCGATGACCAGGCTGGTGCGGCCCTGACGGATGTCGTCCAAGGCCTCCTGGATCAGGGCCTCGCTCTGCGAGTCCAGGTGGCTGGTGGCCTCGTCCAGGATGAGCACGGGCGGCGCTTTGAGGATGACCCGCGCCAGGGCCAGACGCTGCTTCTCCCCGCCCGAGAGGCGGTAGCCGCGCTCGCCGACCATGGTGTCCAGGCCCTCGGGAAGGGCGGCGAGCAGGTCACCCAGGCGGGCCGCGCGGCAGGCGGCCAGCAGCTCCTCCTCGGTGGCCTCCGGCCGCGCGAAGCGCAGGTTGGCGCGGATGCTGTCGTGGAAGAGGAAGGTTTCCTGGGTGACCACGCCGATGAAGCGCGCCAGGCTGTCCAGGCGGTAGTCGCGCAGGTCCACGCCGTCCAGGGTGATGCGACCCTCGGTGGGGTCGTAGAGGCGGGCCATCAGGTAGCCGGTGGTGGTCTTGCCGGCGCCGCTCGGCCCCACCAGGGCCACCAGCTGACCGGGCTCGGCGGTGAAGCTCACCCCGTCCAGCGCCCAGGCGGGTTCGGCGATGGCCGGGTAGTCAGGGTGGCCTTGCAGGCTCGGCGGCAGGACGCCGTAGCTGAAGCGTACGTCCTCGAAGGCCACCCGGCCGGCCAGATGGGGCGGGTCCACCGCCTGGGGCGATTCCGCCAGCTCCACCGGCAGGTCCAGGATCTCGAAGACGCGCTCGAAGCTGACCAGAGAGGTCAGGAACTCCACCTGCAGGTTGGACAGGCTGCTGACCGGACCGTAGAGCCGCCCCACATAGGCGGCAAAGGTGACGATGAGGCCCACCTCCATCTTGTCCTCCAGGACCAGGGAGCCGCCCACCCAGTACATGAGGGCGGTGCCGACGGCTCCCGCCAGGCCCATGGCGAAGAAGAACCAGCGCCCCACCACGGCCCGCTTCACCCCGATGTCGCGCACGGCCCCGGCGGCCTCGGTGAAGCGCCCGAGCTCCCGTGCCCCGCCGCCGAAGCTGCGCACCAACAGGGCCCCGCTGACGCCCAGGGTCTCCTGCACCTGGCTGGCCATGCGGGCGTCATGCCCGGCGGCCTCGCGGCGCAGCCCCCGCAGGCGCTTGCCCACGTGGCGGGTGGGCAGGATGAAGAAGGGCAGGGCCACCAGGGCCACCACCGTCAGCCGCCATTCCAGTCGCAGCATGATGCCCAGGGTGGTGACCAGGGTGAGCACCGAGGTCAAGAGGTTGGGGATGGTGCCGGTGACGGCGTTCTGGGCGCCCACCACATCGTTCGTGAAGCGGCTGAGGATGTCGCCGGTCTTGGTCTGGGTGAAGTAGCGCAGGCCCATGCGCTCCATGTGGGCGTACATGGCCGCCCGCAGCTCGTAGATGAGCCCCTCGCCGATGCCGGCGGAGAAGTACCGCCCCGCCAGACTCAGCAGGCTGGCCAGGATGGGTACCCCCAGGAGTCCGAGGGCGATCAGGTTGAGGTCGCCGGGGGTCAGGCTCTTCTTGGTCAGCCGGTCCACCAGCTGCCCGTACAGAAGCGGCGGCGCCAATTCGATGAGGGAGACGACGAGCAGGAGGGCCACCATGGCCGCGATACGCCCCGCATAGGGCCGCACCCAGCCGCCCACACGGCGCAGGAGGCGGCGGTCGATGGGGCGGGCGGGGCCTTCGGGGGCGCGGAGGTAGGCGCGCCAGGGGTTGTTGTGTTGCATGGGGAGGATTGTACATGCGGCAAGGCGGAACGACTGGCAGGGCCGAACCGGGCGATCTAGAATCAACCCATGCCCATGCCCACCCCGATCCCCAGCCCCTGGGATCCTCAGCAGTACGACCGATTCAAAGCCGAGCGTTCCAAGCCCTTCGACGACCTCGTTGCCTTGCTGCGCCCCCGGCCCGCGCCGCACGTGGTGGACCTGGGATGCGGCACCGGTGAGCTGACGGCCACGCTGCTTGAGCGGCTGGGCGCGGCCGAGGTGCTGGGGCTGGACAACGCGGAGACGATGCTGGCCGAGGCTCGCGGGCGGGCCGGGGTTCGGCTGCGCTTCGGGCATGCGGACATCGCCGCCTTCTACGAACCGGGCGCCTGGGACATCGTGCTGTCCAACGCGGCGCTGCAATGGGTGCCGGACCATGCCGCGACCTTGGCGCGCTGGGTGGCCTCCCTTGCCCCCGGAGGACAGCTGGCGGTGCAGGTGCCGGCCAACGCCGACCACCCCACCCACCTGGTGGCCGATGAACTGGCGCACGAAGAGCCCTTCCGCTCGGCCTTCGCCCACGGACGCCCGCCGCCGGACGTGGTGGCGGCCAACGTGCTGGCGCCGGAGCGCTACGCTGCGCTGCTCTACAACCTGGGAATACCGGATCCGCAGGTGCGCCTGCAGGTGTACTGCCACCTCCTGGACGGGCCGGAGCAGGCCGTGGAATGGGTGAAGGGCACCACGCTCAACCGCTTCAAGGCGGCGCTGCCGGCGGCGTTGTACGCAGAGTTCCTGGCCCGCTACCGCGAGCGCTTGCTGGCGCGGCTGGCACGGGATGCCGGCGCGGTGGAGGGGCGGCCCTACCTCTACCCGTTCAAGCGGATCCTGATGTGGGGACAGGCCTGACCCACGCGGCCTTCCCGAAAGACCAGTCGACTCGCGGCCGCTGCCTGGCCGTCGCCGGCCGCTCGCCGGCCGCTCGCCCGCGGTCATGCGCCAGCCGCCACGGTGCCGCTTGCCGCCGGCCGCGCTTTGGCGGACAATCAGGATCCTTCCTTACAACCATCAGGAGGACGTTGCCATGCCGCGAATCAGGCGCCTTGTCGTCATCCTTCCGCCGCTCGTCCTTGCGCTCAGCGCTGTCTCCGCGATGCGCGGAGTGGCCCCATCCGCCACCAGCGCCGCCGGCGATCCGACCCGTTGTTCGCGTTGCGCCGCCCCCCGCGATGACATCGCCAACATCCGCCTGGTGGGCGGGCTGCCGACGGACACCTGGCTGGACATGGCCTTGGATGATGAGCCTATCTTCAAGGACCTGGAATACAAGGATGTCGGCGACTACGCCGCGACCGGCGCCGGCATACGGGTGCTGCGCATCACGCCCAAGGATTCCAGCGACCCGGTGATCGAAGGCGAGATCGCGTTGGAGGCGAACACCGACTACACCGTGGCGATGGCCGGCACCGAGGACGCGGTCGAGGCCTTCCTCGTCGCGGACGACAACACGGCCCCGGAACCCGGCGAGGCGCGCATCAAGCTGCTGCATCTGGCTCAGGGCGCCCCGTCCTTGGATGTGGTTGCGGGCGATGTCGCGCTGTGGGAGAACGTGGCCTACGGCGAGGCCAGCGCGTACATCCGCCTGGATGCCGGCACCTATGCCGTGGATGTGCGCGAAGCGGGCACGAACAACCCGTTGCTGCCGGCCGATGATCTCACGGTGGAAGCGGGCACCGTCTACACCCTGCTCGCCCTGGGCCGCGTCGACGGCGAACCGCCGTTCATGCTCCTGCTATCCGCCGACGCCGCCGATCTGCCCACCGGCAACTTCGGCGTGGCCCTGCCGGCGCTGTACGCGAGATAATGTTCCTTGACCGGGCGTACGCCATAGAGCGTCGCCCGGACCCATCCCTGAGGCAAGGCGCATGAGCAAGTCGAACCCCGCCGCCCCGACCGCCGTCCAGGCCCCTGCCGTGTTCGAGCCTCCGGAAGTGGAGCCCGCCCCCTACATCCCGCCGGTGGCCGAAGCGCCCTACCAGCCGCGGCACAAGGTGCGCTTCATCACCTCCACCTCGCTCTTCGACGGGCATGACGCGGCCATCAACATCATGCGCCGTATCCTGCAGGCCACCGGGGCCGAGGTCATCCACCTGGGGCATAACCGCTCGGTGCAGGAGATCGTGGACGCCGCCATCCAGGAGGATGCCCAAGGCATCGCTGTGTCCAGCTACCAGGGCGGGCACATGGAGTACTTCACGTACATGGTGGACCTCTTGCGCGCCGCCGGCTGCGGGCATGTGCAGGTCTTCGGCGGTGGCGGTGGGACCATCATCCCCGAGGAGAAGGCCGAGCTGGAGGCCTACGGGGTGGCCCGCATCTACCACCCGGAGGACGGGCGGCGCCTGGGTCTGCAGGGCATGATCAACGACATGATGCGCGCCTGCGACTACAGCCCCTTGGGCGGCGCGGGCGAAGCGCGCGGATCGGACGGCGCCGGCAAGGGCAATGGCAACGGCCGCGGATCTTCCGATCCTGCCGCCGCCCCGCCCCCCGGCTTCGTCGGCCCGCTCACCCCCGCGGACATCGACCGGATGGGCGCGGACAAGGACAGCTGGAAGGCCCTGGCGCGGGCCATCTCCACGGCGGAATGGGTGGCGGACGGCGCCGCTCCCGCTGCCCTCTGGGAGGGCTTGCTGCCGCGGGTGGCCGCCCGCGCCAGCGCCCGGACTCTGCGCGCGCCGGTCATCGGCATCACCGGTACCGGTGGGGCGGGCAAGAGTTCCTTCACCGACGAGATCCTGCGCCGCTTCATCGAGGACTTCCCCGCGATGCGCGTGGCCGTGCTCAGCGTCGACCCCACCAAGCGGCGCACCGGCGGGGCCCTCCTGGGCGACCGCATCCGCATGAACAGCCTCGCCGGCGGCACCGTCTACATGCGCAGCCTGGCCACCCGGGGCAGCGGTTCGGAGATCTCCGCCGCCCTGGACGAGGCCGTCCAGCTCTGCCAGGCCGCGGGCTACGACCTGATCATCGCCGAGACCAGCGGCATCGGGCAGGCCGACGCCAGCATCATCGACTTCGTCGACCTGGCCCTGTACGTGATGACCCCCGAGTTCGGGGCCCAGACGCAGCTGGAGAAGATCGAGATGATCGATCTGGCGGACATGGTGGTCATCAACAAGTACGACAAGGCCGGCGCCGAGGATGCCCTGCGCGACGTGCGCAAGGCCTACCAGCGCAGCCACGACCGCTGGCACGATCCTTTGGAATCGATGCCGGTCTACGCCAGCATGGCCAGCCAATGGGGCGACGAGGGCTGCAACCAGGTCTACGTGATCCTCCTTCAGCAGCTGCAGGATCTCGCCGCCGGCAAGCGCCAGGGCCGCTCGACGCGGCTGAACGGGCCCACGCAAGCCTTCGCGGATGGGCGCTTCACCGCCCAGCTGCGACTGGGCCTGCCCGACCGGGCCACCATCATCCCCCCGCGGCGGGTGCGCTACCTGTCGGAGATCGCCGACGCCGTCAGCGGCTACAAGCGCCGCGCGGCGCAGCAGGCGGAACTGGCCGCGGAGCTGTGGGCCCTGAAGAAGGCCCTGGCTGTGCTGGCCGACGCCCCCTCGCGTGAGGTGGGCTACGCGGTGGCGGCTTTCGAGGCCGCCGAGATGGCCGCGGCCAAGCCGGCCCAGGCAGAGCTGATGGCCGCCTACAACCACCTGCTGACCCGTCTGGACCCCCGCGCTCGGGAGCTGATCGAGCGCTGGCCGGCGCTGAAGGAACGCTACACGGCGGAGGTCAACCGCTACCAGGTGCGCGGCAAGGAGATCGTCGCCGACAACTACACCGACAGCCTGAGTCACCAGAAGGTGCCCAAGGTGGCCCTGCCGTCCTTCAGCGACTGGGGCAACCTCTTGGCCTGGCAGCTCTTGGAGAACCTGCCGGGGGACTTCCCCTACACGGCCGGCGTCTTCCCCTTCAAGCGCCAGGGCGAGGACCCCACACGCATGTTCGCCGGCGAGGGTGGCCCCTGGCGCACCAACAAGCGCTTCCACTACCTCAGCCGCCATGCCCCGGCCAAGCGCCTGTCCACGGCCTTCGACTCGGTGACGCTCTACGGCGAGGATCCGGACCCGCGCCCGGATATCTGGGGCAAGGTCGGCAACTCGGGGGTCTCCATCGCCACGGTGGAGGACATGGAGGCGCTCTACGCCGGCTTCGACCTCTCCGATCCGCTCACCTCGGTGTCGATGACCATCAACGGTCCGGCGCCCACCATCCTGGCCTTCTACATGAACGCCGCCGCCCGCCAGAGCCTGCGAAGGCATCTGCGTGCGGCGGGCCGCATCACGCTCGACGAGGCGGACTGCCTGCAACCGGACGGCGGCGGCTACAGCTTCGCCCAGCTCCGGGCGATGGTGACCGACGAGGATTACGCGCGCATCGTCGACGAGACGGTGGCCCGGGTGCGGGGCACGGTGCAGGCGGACATCCTCAAGGAGGACCAGGGCCAGAACACCTGCATCTTCTCCACGGAGTTCAGCCTGAAGCTGATGGGCGATGTGCAGGCCTGGTTCATTGCCCATCAGGTGCGCAACTTCTACTCGGTGTCGATCTCGGGCTACCACATCGCCGAGGCGGGGGCCAACCCCATCAGCCAGCTGGCCTTCACTTTGGCCAACGGCTTCACCTTCGTGGAGTACTACCTGGCTCGGGGCATGACGGTGGATGACTTCGCCCCCAACCTGAGCTTCTTCTTCTCTAACGGCATGGATCCGGAGTACGCGGTCATCGGCCGGGTGGCGCGGCGCATCTGGGCGGTGGCCCTGCGTGATCTCTACGGCGCCCGCCCGCGCAGCCAGATGCTGAAGTATCACATCCAGACCTCGGGCCGCAGCCTGCATGCCCAGGAGATCGATTTCAACGATATCCGCACGACGCTCCAGGCGCTGTTGGCCATCTACGACAACTGCAACAGCCTGCACACCAACGCCTACGATGAGGCGATCACCACACCCACCGAGGAGAGCGTTCGCCGCGCCCTGGCCATCCAGCTGATCATCAACGCCGAGTTCGGGGTGGCCAAGTGCGAGAACCCCAACCAGGGGGCCTTCATCTTCGACGCCCTGACGGAGCTGGTGGAGGAGGCGGTGCTCGCGGAGTTCCACCGCCTGACGGACCGCGGCGGCGTGCTGGGGGCCATGGAGCGGATGTACCAGCGCTCGAAGATCCAGGAGGAGAGCCTGTACTACGAGCAGCTGAAGCATTCGGGCGAGCTGCCGATCATCGGGGTAAACACCTTTGGCAAGCCGGGCGGGGAGATGACCACGACGACGATCGAGCTCATCCGCTCCTCGGACGAGGAGAAGGGCGACCAGCTGGCGCGCCTGCGGGATTTCCAATCCCGCCACGCCGCCGCGGCCCCGGCGGCGGCCCTGGCCCTCAAGACGGCGGCTCTGGCCGGCGGCAACGTCTTCGACGCCCTGATGGAGGCGGTGCAGGTGCTGTCCCTGGGGCAGATCAGCCGCACCTTGTACGAGGTGGGGGGGCAGTACCGGCGGAACATGTGATGCTCACGATCGGCACCCTGCCCTCCCTCCCCGGCGTGACCGTCTGGCGCATCCCGCTGGAGCTGCCGGAGGCCGAGCTGCCGGCGCTGGCGGCGCTCCTGTCCGCCGATGAGCGGGCGCGGGCCGAGCGCTTCCGGCCACCGGGGGCCTGGCGGCGCTTCGTGGTGGCACATAGTTGGTTGCGGCGGATCTTGGGGGCTGCGTTGGATGCGGACCCGGTGGCCCTGGTGTTCAGCTCCGGTCCCTGGGGTAAACCAACCCTCGGCGGACCTTGGGCGGCGGCGGGCATCCAGTTCAACCTCAGCCATTCCCACGAGCTGGCCCTTCTGGCGGTGACGACGGGCCGCGCGGTGGGTGTGGACCTGGAGCGCCTGCGGCCCATCCCCCGCGCCACGCAGCTGGCAGAGCGCTACTTTGCCGCGCCCGAGCGTGCCGACCTGGCCCGCATGGCCGGCACGGCGGCGGAGGCGACGACCTTCTTCAACTGCTGGACGCGCAAGGAGGCCTTCGTCAAGGCTCAAGGCCAGGGCCTGGCCTGGCCTCTGGACAGCTTCGCGGTCAGTTGCCTGCCGGGCGAGGCGGCGCGTCTGACCTGGTGCCGCGAAGGGGCGGCGGAGGCGGCACGCTGGCAGCTGGCGGAGCTGGCGGCGGGCGACGGCTACGTGGGGGCGGTGGTGGTGGAGGCGCCGGCGGACACCCTGCCGCCGCTGCCGCAGACGGCCTGGGAGAAGCCGACGAGCCTGGCGGCGGCGATGGCCCAAGAGAAGGAGTCCTTCGTGAGGGCGCTCATGCCCCACAGCCTGACGGTGGCCGGACGAGCGGCCGCCCTGCCGGCAGTGCGGCCGCACCTGAGCGCGGGACTCTTCGACGAACTCCGCTGGGCCTTGGTGGCCAGGAGCCGCGACCTTGAGGCTGCCCTACGGGAACGCATAGCCGCCGGCTATGCCGCAGGCGACCTGGGGGATCCGCGCTGGGAGCGCAAATCGGGGCCCTTTGGGGATTACCTGCTGCCGCCGGTGGCCGAAGTGCCGGGTGGAATGTACCCGATCGGAGCGGATCAGCCGATCTTCGATGCCGAGGCGAATGAATGGCAGCACGGCCACATGCCCCGCCATCTCGTGCCTGTCGACCCTTTCGCCATGGGCTGCTTTGCCGTGACCAACGCCGAGTGGGCCTGCTTCATGGCTGCCGGCGGCTACGAGGACGAACGCTGGTGGGTAGGTGCCGACGCCTTGGCCTGGCGGCGAGGCGAGGGCACTGCCGAAGGCCCGAGGCTAGGGGCGAGACGGGGGCTGAGCATCCTCCGGGACAGCCCGGAGATGTTGGAAAGCTGGCTTGATAGCGGCCGAATCGACGACGACGGTTACCAGCGCTGGTTGCTGCGGTTGGCGATGAGCACCGAGGCGTTTGACGCGCATCTGACCGCGCTGTACCCCGGCGGCCGGCTGACCGAGCCTCTGGCCTGGGGAGATAGACGCTTCAACCGCCCGACGCAGCCCGTGGTGGGGGTGTCGTGGTACGAGGCGCGGGCTTACTGCGCCTGGCTGGCAGCGCAGACGGGCGCCGCCTGGCGTCTGCCCACGGAAGTGGAGCGCGAGGCGGCGACCGGGGGGCCGACGGGAAGCAGCTTCGTGTACGGCGATGCCTTCGATGCCTTGGGCGGAAACACCTTGGAGACGCATCTCAGGCAGACCAGCCCGGCAGGGGTCTTCGTAGCGGGTGACAGCCTCAATGGCATCAGCGACCTGGCTGGGAACAGTGCGGACTGGACCAGCAGCCTATGGGGCCGATTCGGGGACAAACCCGACTACCCGTATCCCTACGACGGATCGGATGGCCGTGAAGATGCCTTTGCCGGACCAGACATCGCCCGGGTGCTCAGGGGCGGGTCCTGGGACGCCGACGCAAGCTTTGCCCGCGCCGCTGGCCGCGACCGCAGCCTTCCCGCGGACCGTGGCGAATTCGGCGGCTTCCGGGTGGTGCGTGCGTCCCCCACCGCTCCTGTCCTCAGATCTCCGATGCCGCGTAGCGCCGCGTCGTCGACGTCGCGGAAGGTCGTGGCCGTCGTCCAGTCAGCTCATCGCGAGTAATGCCGTCAGCCCTCCCGCGCCGGATGCCCCCCATAGGCCCGCCCCCCTGCCAGCCGGTCGTTCTTCATGACCACCGCATGCGGCGCGACCTGCGCTCCCGCGCCGATGTCCGCGCCGTAGAAGACCACCGCCCCCGGCCCTACCGTGGCACCCGCGCCGATGTACAGGTGGTCGATCTTCAGCACCCGGTCCTCGAAGCTGTGGGCCTGGAAGTTGCAGGCCACCGTGGCGTCGTCGCCCAGGTGAAGCATGTCCGGGTCCACCACCTGGGTGAAGCCCGACCCCAGCACCACCCGGCGGCCGATGTGCATCCCTGTCAGGCGTAGGAAGGCGTTGAGGAGCAAGCTGCCCTCCAGAGCGGTCAAGAGGCCCCGAGCCCACTGCCCCCAGGCCATGAAGAGGAAGTCCCAGCGCCCGCACCAGCAGGACCAGAAGGCGTGCTGGCCCGGCCGCACCCGGCCCAACAGCAGCCACTTCAGGGCCACGATGGCCAGGGGCGGCAGCAGCAGCGTGGCCGCGGTGATCAGCGGGACGACAGCGGTGGCCATGGCCGTTGGCGTCGTCCGCGCGGACCAGGTCAGGATCAGGCGCCACCACAGGAGGGCCAGCCCCAAGGGCAGGGCCGGCAGGGCGAAGCGCGCCAGCTCCCAGAAGAGGCGGGTGGCGTAGCGCAGGGCGTCCGGCTGGTAGGTGAGCCGGCGATCGGCGGCTACCACCGCACGCCGCGGCAGGCTGAGGGGCGGGTGGCCGAACCAGTCGCCGCCGCGCTCGGCCTGCAAGGCGCCGGCCACCGTGGAGACGCCTAGGAAGAAGTCGTCCGGGTAGCTGTGCCCGGCGGTCACCAAGGCATGGTTGCCCAGGAAGCTGTGCCGGCCCAGGCGCGTGGGCGCGACGGTGATCGTGCCGCGGTGATGGCGCGGCTGGCAGAAGTAGATGCCGTCAGCAAAGAAGGATTCCGCCCCGATGGTCACCGTCTCCGGCAGCACGTCGATGATCGTGCTCACCTCCGCCCCCGGGCCGATACGCATGCCCGCCAGCCGCAGCCATGGCGGCCAGAACAGCGAGCCGCTCAACCAGATTCCGGCGCTCTGCACCATGCCCGTGCGCAGCCAGATGGCCAGGGCTGTCCTGCTCCAGCGGCTGTGCACCCTCTCCGGCACCGGCCCTCCCAGGCGCAGGGCCAGGGCCTGCAGCAGCAGACCCAGCGGCAGGGCCGCGCAGGGCAGGAGGATGAAGAGGGCGGTGGCTCCCGCGCTCGCCCCGCCGTACCAGAACCAGACCGCTATCCCATCCGCCTGCGCGGGCGCGATGCGGGCCATGACCAGGATCGCGGCGGCCAGCGGCAGCCAGCGCAGCCAAGGCAGGAGGAGTTGCGCCAGGAGCAGGACCAGGCCATGGGCCGCGGGTTGCCATGGGCGGCCCGCGCCATCCACCGACGGCGGGGCGGGGGAGGGTCCGACCGCTGCGGCGGGGACGCCGTCCCAATGCTCTCCATCCGGCACCAAGTTCCCGGGCGGCAGCCAGGAGAGGGCGCTCAGGAAGGCGCCCGCGCCCAGGCCGCTGCCGGCGCTCAGACCCCCGCGTGTGTCCACGGTCGCCCCGCTCCCCAAGCGGACCGGGCCGATCACCAGTTGGCCCGTCTCCAGGGACACCAGCCGCAGGGCGGCTTCCTGACAGAGGGTGACATCGTCGCCGATGTCCAGCAGGTCCCAGCCGCCGCGCCGCAGGTCTACGCCACGGTGCGCATGCAGCCGCGCCCCCACCCGCGCCCCCAGGGCCCGGAGCACCGGGGCGACGAAGACGGTGCCGGCCAACAGCTCCCAGGGGATGAGGCGGGCGGCGCGGGTCGCCAGCCAATGGCGGAGGTAGAAGCCGCCCCACACCGGGTAGCGCCCGGGACGGTAACGCCCGATCAGCAGGCGCTTGGCCAGGACGGCCACCATCACCGAAGCCGGCAGGTACAGGGCGAATCCGACCAGGGCGAGGACGGGCGCCAGCAGCAGGCCGCCCAGGAGGCCGAGGCGCTCCCAGAGCCAGGGCAGGGCGAGGAAGGCCGCGAGCCAGGCCAGCAGGCCACCGGCCCACAGCTCGAAGAGGATCCAGAGGGATTGGAGGGCGGTGGCGAGGGTGGGGTGTGGCGCCCGCCCCCACCCCCCGACACCCTCCCCCAAAACGGCTGGGAGAGGGGGAGACAGGTTGGGCCGGGGAATGTCGTCGACGACGATGCTCCCCTCCCCCAGCCGTTTTGGGGGAGGGGCTGGGGGTGGGGGCGGGTTCGAGGTAGATCTCGCCGGCGCCCGCGGACCCGCGGCCTCTTCCGCGTCCCTGCTTCGCCCCCCCATCCGCTCCGCCAGCACGCCTGCCGCCCGCAGCTCGTACACGTCCCGCACCGTGGCTCCCGCCCAGCCGCCCTCGCGCAGAGCGACGACGGCCGCCACGGCGGAGAGCGAGTCGCCGCCCAGATCCAGGAAGAAGTCGTCGCCGCCGGCGATGGCGCCCTCGTCCAGGCCCAAGGCCGCGGCGAAGGCGGCGCGGACGGCGGCCTCGGCGGCGGAGGCGGGGGGCGGAACGTCCGCCCCATCGGCCGCTCGCCGGGAGGGATCGGTGGCCGGAGCGGCGGGGATTTCCGGCAGGGCGGCGCGATCCAGCTTGCCGCTGACGTTGACCGGCAGGGCGGTGATGAGCGCCAGGCGGGCGGGGACCATATAGTCGGGCAGGCTGCCGCGCAGTGCTTCGCGCAGGGCGCCCAGGTCCGGCGGCCGCGCGGGGTCGGCGGGCACGATGTGCGCCGCCAGGAGGGTGGCGCTGCCCACGCCCTGCAGGCGACAGCCGGCGGCGCGCACGCCATCCTGGGCGGCAGCGGCGGCCTCCACCGCTCCCAGCTCCACGCGGTAGCCGCGCAGCTTCACCTGGGCGTCGATGCGGCCAAGGTAGTCCAGGCGGCCATCCGCACGCCGGCGCACCAGGTCGCCGGTGCGGTAGATGCGCCCCAGACGGGGGTGGACAGGGAAGCGCTCCGCGGTCAGCGCCGCCTGGCCGCGATAGCCGCGCGCCAGGCTGAGGCCACCGATGCACAGCTCGCCGCTCTGGCCGTCGGGCACCGGCGCAAGGGTCTCGTCCAGCACGAAGGCCCGGCTTCCGGGGACGGGTTGGCCGATGGTCACGTCCTCCCCGGGGCGCACCGCGTCGCGGGTGACGGTGACGGTGCATTCGGTGGGCCCGTAGCCGTTGACCATGCGCCGCCCGCGGGCCCAGAGATCGGCCAGGTCCTGGGGCAAGGCTTCCCCGCCCACGTAGAGCAGGCGCAGCTGCGGGAGTTCGCGTTCGGGGTCCTGGCAGCCGCTGGCGCGCAGCAGCGTGGGCGGCGGACAGAGTACCGTGACCCCCTCTTCCCGCAGCCAGGGCACCAGGTCCGGCCCCAGGCGCACGGTGTCATCGTCCAGCACCACC
>Ga0209477_1001729_pt1 | contig 13087 bp, 10 predicted proteins | sample KloWWTupernatant_FD_187180 | JGI IMG/M metagenome (GOLD analysis project Ga0209477, IMG submission 187180) | Active sludge microbial communities from Klosterneuburg, Austria, studying microevolution and ecology of nitrifiers - Klosterneuburg... | ecosystem: Engineered > WWTP > Aerobic digester >...
CCTGATTCTGTTTATCGTTTCAGAATTCAGAGAATGCTAGAAATTACAAATTATCCTACCGACTCTTTACCTGTTTTGGTTTACTATAGCTTTTATACAAGTTTGAGAAAAAGCCATGTACCTGTAATGATTTGCAAAAACCAATTACTGATGCAACATCAATATGTTAGCAGCTTTGTTGGCGAAAGTGTCTGGTTAAGGAAATGATTATTGTAAAAAATGATTGGTTACGCCACGAAGCAGAGTAAACGGCTCTACTTTGGTCTGATCCTACTTGAAATAAAAGAATCAAAAAGGAAAACTCCGGTAAGAAGAAGATAAAAGTGAGGGATGGGAATACGGGGAATAAGTGGAGGTTTAGATGTTGGACTTTTGCTTTAACTGCAATCTCTTCATGTTAAATTTTACGAAATATCCCCGTAAAATGACCTTCTACATAGCATTTTAAAACGTTAGCTTCACTCTTCAAAATCTATATTCCTCATGAAGTTTCTATTTATTTTTTTATTGGCATTAGCGGTTTACGGTGTTGCCTGTAAAAAAGAAAATGAGGGTCCTTATGTACCCGTTAAAAGATGCCCTGACTTGACCAATAACATGAATACTTTAAGTATGTACATAAAAGGTAAGTGGCAATTTGTAGAAGAAAAGCGGATTGCAAGATATAACGGAACTGAATATTTTACGCCTACTTCTCAGGGTTGGGGTCATCAAACGATAATTTTTTCTGATACTACAGCTCAGTATTTCATTGATAACCGTCTTGATTCGAATTACAGATACCGTATCTTATGGCAATGTGATATTACAAACTATCCTCTTGATTCAATCCCTGTATTAACTTTCTTCAGTTTAAGTACAGGTCAAAGAATATACTATGTTCCGATCTTTATCTGTAATAACCAACTTTTACTGTCTTATTGGAATAGCTTTAATAGTCAAAGTCTCTGGATAAGAAAATAATTAGCCTTTTATTTTTCCTTATTCGCCCAGTAAAAATAATTACTAAAAAACAATAACTGGTATTGAATAGCATTTCTCCAATAATCCCAGTTATGTGCACCGGGTCTTTCAATATAATCATGCGGGATTTCTAACTCCAGCATTTTTTCATGCAGGCTGCGGTTAACAGAATGGAAAAAATCTTCAGTGCCGCAATCAATAATTACAACAGGTTTCTGCTTCAGCGGAGCTTCAATTACATTTATTACTGAATATTTATTCCAGTTGTCCCAATGGTTTAAAGTGTCGCCCAGTTTTTGGCTTAGCTCCCAGTTCTTTTTAAAAGGACGAATGTCCACACCACCACTCATACTGCCACAAGCTCCGTAAAAATCTGAATGGCGAAACCCAAGAAATAACCCACCGTGACCACCCATGCTTAAACCAGTTATTGCTCTGCCATTTCTATTTTTTATAGCAGGATAATGGCTTTCTATGTAATCAGGAACTTCTTTGCTTACATAAGTTTCATATCGCAAAGACGAATCCATAGGGCTATCAAAATACCAGCTATTAGCTGCATCAGGGCAAACGATTATCATCTTATATTGATCTGAATAATCCTTTAACTCAGGCACACGGATAATCCAGTTGCTATACCAACCGCCATGACCATGTAATAAATAAACAACAGGTAATTGAACAGTTTCATCCTGAATTACCGTTGGTTTTATCACCACACATTTAATTTCTTTTTGCATGGCCTTACTGTAAATGCTGATAGTATCAACACTTGCAGCGTCTGTTTTTATAAATATTGTAAGGCAGAATAAAGCAAATAATATGTATCTCATCTACTAAAGATAAAAAAGATGCGTTACATTTTACTGTAACGCATCTTTATAAATTAATTCGTTTTTAGGAAATTCTAGAAGCCTTTCTTCTCCTGCGATTTTTGCATCGGGTTGCCATCCTGGCCACCGGCACCTCTTGGTCCGCCACCTTGTCTTCCTTTAAAGATGGTAAACTTAGATGGCGCAGCGATAGTTTTCCAACTGTTATTACTTTCATCAATATCAGCCGTTTCTCTGAACGGATCTAGTTTAATTGAAGCTACTTCTTTGTCTTTTATAAATGTCTTCACTACTTTGTTTTCATTCAACCGCCATACCTGTGCAGGTATTTTTTCTACTTCGGTAGTTCCGTCTTTGTATGTCCATTCAACAATTATTGGCATAACCAAACCACCTTTGTTGCTGAAAGTAAGTTCATACATATTTCTGTTACCATACTCCACTTTTTCTTCTGATGATAGTTCTTCTTGCGAACGGGCAGGTATTGTAACCGCATACTTAGTTGTATCGTATGGTTCTAAACCACGGCCATATCTCCAGTAAAAATCACGGAGGCTAGTGTCTTTATCTGTTTGGAAAACTATTTTTTTATCATCCCTATTTCTAATTTTTGAAATATCATCATAAACTGGTTGAGCTGCTTTGGCTATACTACGCATTACTGTTGATTCTTTTGTTCCTCCGGGTTCAGCATTAAAATCTGGTTTTGCATATTTAACAGTGTCTAGAGAAATATCACAAACCTCTGTGCTATAGAACCAGCCTCTCCAGAACCAGTCAAGGTCTTCACCACTGGCATCTTGCATTGTGCGGAAAAAATCAGCTGGTTCAGGATGTTTGAAAGCCCATCTTCTAGCATATTCTTTAAAAGCATAATCAAATAACTCACGGCCCATAATTGTTTCCCGCAGAATATTTAAACCTGTTGCTGGTTTCGAATATGCATTTGGGCCAAATTGAACAATGTTTTCACTATTACTCATTATTGGTTCTAACTGATCTTTTGGCAGCTTCATATAATCCGTAATCAAACCTGCAGGCCCACGACGACTTGGGAATTTGTTATCCCATAATTCTTCTGCAAGATATTCTACAAAAGTATTCAAGCCTTCGTCCATCCAACTCCACTGACGTTCATCACTATTAATAATCATCGGAAAAAAGTTATGACCTACTTCATGTATAACTACACCCAACATTCCGTTTTTTGTACTCTCACTGTAAGTACCATCTTTTTCTGTTCTTCCAAAATTGAAACAAATCATCGGGTATTCCATTCCATTACTTGCTTCTACACTTTGCGCAACAGGATATGGATAAGGAATGGTAAAGTCTGAATAGGTTTTGATAGTGTGAGCTACAGCTTTAGTAGAATACTTACGGTATAAACCATAAGCTTCTTTTGCATAAAAGCTCATGCACATAATTTTTTTACCTGCTACCATTTGCGGCATAGCATCCATCACAAACTTGCGGGAAGAACCCCATGCAAAGTCACGAACATTATCTGCTTTAAAAATCCATGTTTTCTTATTACTGCTCTGTTTCTTTTCTGCAGCAACAGCTTCATCTAATGTAACAACTTCAATTACATCTTTTGCTGTTTGTGCTTTTTGCCAGCGGCTCATTTGTGCAGGAGTAAGTACCTGAGCATAATTCTGACATTCTCCTGTAGATCCAACCACATGGTCTGCTGGAACTGTCATCTGTACTTTAAAATTTCCAAACGTTAATGCAAACTCTCCACGGCCAGTGAACTGATGGTTCTGCCAACCTTGAAAATCGCTGTACACACATAGGCGAGGATACCATTGAGCCATGGTGTATTCGCTATTGCCATCTTCGGGAAAAAATTCATAACCGCCACGGCCACCTCTTTCTGAACGGTTGGATAATTTATAATTCCAATCCAGTTTGAAAACAAATCGCTGACCTGGTTTTAGAACCATTGGTAATTCAACCCGCATCATTGTTTTGTTGATTGTATATTTTAATGGTTTGCCTGCCGCATCAGTTAATTTGGTAATATTAAAACCATAACCATTGTCAGTTTTACTTTCATCTGCTCTCTCAATTTGTTGTGGGCTCATATTTCTATTCATCGGGTTGCTTCCCTGATAATTTGCATTATTCACACTGCTGTGCTGGTTCTCATCTAACTGTAGCCACAGATAAGTAAGTTCATTCGGAGAATTGTTGAAATAAGTAACTGTTTCACTTCCTGTCAGTTTGTTATTTTTTTCATCTAGCTCACATTTAATATCATAGTCACAACGCTGCTGCCAATACTTTGGTCCTGGTGCTCCGCTGGCGGTACGATATTCATTGGGAGTAGGCAAAATACCGCCCATTTGCTCAAACTTGTTACCATGATTGCTATTGGCATTGTTTTGAATGTTCTGTGCCATTGCAGTTGTAGCAATGCCTGCCATCATCAATAAACATGAAATGATACTTTTCATTTGTATTATGATTTTTTATTATAAAGAAAATTCAAGTATTCTCAAAACTAAGGGAAATAGGGCAAGGTGTAAAATGCTTTTGCCTGTAAAAACTGGTGACAATTTTTCATTTTTAATGTGTAGTATCAGAATCTTACATCAAAGGCAGAATATTATATTTCTTCTTTTAGATAAAAAAAGATAGCCGGGAAGAAAAGAAGGCGGTAAGAAAAGAAGGCGGTAAGGTTATTTTTCTTATTGACTTCCCGCCTTCCCGGCAAAAATATTGTTATTGCTCCTTTTTAAATTTAAAAGCCTTTCTTCTCCTTTGCTTTTTGCATGGGTGTTGGTGCCTGTGGTTGCTGCACATTTTGTTTTTGTTTGAATAATTTGAATTTGCTTGGTGGCTTTATATCGCCATAGCTATTATTTGTTTCATCTATATCTGCAGTCTCTTTATACGGGTCAAGTTTAATAGAGGCTACTTCTTTATCCTTCATAAATGTTTTTATAACCTTTTGTTCATTTTTTCTCCAAACTTGTGCAGGAATTCTTTCTATTTCGGTAGTGCCGTCTTTAAATGTCCATTCAATAATGATAGGCATTACTAACCCGCCTTTATTAGAAAAAGTTATTTCGTAAAGTTGTTTATCTCCGTATTTCTTTTTGCCTTCTTCATCTAAAGATTCTGTTTGCGGGGAAACTAGCACGGGATATTTTGAAGAGTCATACTTTTCTATTTCTCTGGCATATTTCCAATAGAAATCACGGAGTGCAGTGTCTTTGTCTGTTTCGAAAACAATATTTTTATCTTTTCTGTTTCTTATTTTAGATAGATCTTCAAATTGATTTACTGCAGGTTTTGCTAACGCCACCATAAATGTTGTGTCTTTAGTTCGTTGAGGAACAGCTGTAACATCTGGAACCGCATGTTTTACTGTATCAATTGCAATATCACAGGCATCTGTACTATAAAACCACCCTCTCCAAAACCAGTCAAGGTCTTCACCTGTTGCATCTTCAATAGTGCGGAAGAAATCTGCAGGTGTCGGCGATTTGAATGCCCAACGTCTTGAATAAGTGCGGAAAGCTTCATCAAAAAGTTCTCTTCCAACAATAGTTTCTCTTAGCATGTTTAGCCCTGTAGCAACTTTATCATAAGCATTTGAACCAAAGTTGTTGATGTTTTCTGAGTTGGTCATGATAGGTTCTAACTGATTTTTAGGCAACTTCATATAATCAGTTATAGCAGAAGGTACACCTCCGTCAGAAGGGAATTTATTATCCCATAATTCCTGCGATAGATATTGTAGATATGAGTTTAATCCTTCATCCATCCATGTCCATTGTCTTTCATCGCTGTTAACAATCATCGGGAAGAAAGTGTGTCCAACTTCATGAATGATAACAAGAATGGCTGCATTCTTTGCACCTTCTGAATAAGATCCATCATCGTTTGCTCTTCCTGGATTGAAAGATATCATTGGATATTCCATTCCCTGGTTTCCTTCTACACTTATCGCAACAGGATAAGGATAAGGGAATGAAAAATCAGAATAGGTTCTTAGTGTATGTGCAACCGCTTTGGTTGAGTATTTACTGTAAATAGGGTATGCTTCTTTTGCATAATAGCTCATCGACATAATTTTTTTACCTTCTATCATAGTTGGTAATGCATCCCAAACAAAACGTCTTGAAGCTGTCCATGCAAAGTCTCTTACATTATCAGCTTTGTATATCCATGTTTTTTTTGTTTTACTTTTTGTCTTTGATGCATTCAATGCTTCATCCAATGTTACAATCTGTAATGGCTCTTTCACTGTTTGAGCTTTTTGCCAGCGGCTCATTTGTGTTGGCGTTAATGTTTGTGCATAGTTCTGACATTCTCCTGTTGAGCCAACGATATGATCGGCAGGAACCGTCATTTGTACTTTAAAATTTCCAAAGGTCAATGCAAATTCACCGGTACCTGTAAATTGATGGTTCTGCCAGCCTGTCTCATCACTGTATTTACAAAGGCGGGGATACCATTGCGTCATGGTATAATTATTATTGCCATCGCTGAACTTTTCATAACCACCTCTTGCACCAGCAAAACGGGTAAAATCTCCACGGTCTGCCAGTTTATAATTCCAGCTGCAATTGAAAACAAATTTCTGCCCGGGCTTTAAAGGAACTGGCAGTTCGACCTTCATCATTGTTTTGTTGATGGTATATTTTAACGTCTTGCCTGCAGCATCCGTCAGTTTTGTAATGTTGAAGCCATAACCATTGTCAGACATTTTTTCTTGGTATCTGTCCAATGTTTTATCAGTGGCCTGTTGCGGAATTGTATTCTGTGTCTGATAGTTTGCATTATTGACTGTGCTGTGCTGATTTTCATCCAGCTGCATCCAGAAATAATGAAGTATATCTGGCGAATTATTAAAATAAGTGATCGTTTCCGATCCTGTCAGTTTGTTATTAGCTTCATCCAGTTCACATTTAATATCATAATCCACTCTTTGCTGCCAGTATTTTGTGCCCGGCGCACCACTTGCCGTTCTTTGTTCGTTTGGCGTTGGTAAAATTGTTCCCAACTGCTCAAACTTATTGGCATGGTTTGAACTTGAATTATTCTGGATCTGCGCCTGCATTGTTGTAGCAAGACCAACCAGTATAAAAATCAACAACTGATACTTTTTCATTTTTATAGTTTAAATATTAAATTCAAAAAGGAAGACGTTCCAATGCCATCTTCAATGCAAGACTGAAAACCGCAGCGGATAAAAATATGACCCATTCTCTTCTGTTTGCACGGAAGATATTTATTATTAGGTATGCTAATAATAGTAATACAACAACGACAACAATTTGACCTACTTCTAATCCTACATTGAATCCAAACAAGCCCCAGCCAACACTTTGGTCACTAGCCAACATGAAACGGATTGAGTTTGCAAAGCCCATACCATGTATCAATCCAAAAGCGAGGGCAAGGAAATAGTTGATGCGGATTGATTTGGCTGTAAATTTTTTCTGAAAGAGATTACTAACTGCAGTAATGATAATGGTACAAGGAATCAGAAATTCTACCCAACTGCTGCTAAAGCGGATAACATCGAAAACACTTAATGCCAATGTAACAGAATGGCCGATAGTGAAAGCAGTTACTAATATGAGTACCTGTTTCCAGTCTTTCAACAGGTATATAGCTGCTATTGCAGCAATAAACAATTGGTGATCCAAAGCATTCTGACTGATGATATGCTCCCAACCTATTTCAAAATAAAATCCGAAATCCTGCATCTTATTATTAATGAAAGCCGTCCTTTGCAAAGAATTTTACATTAGCTGCTTTCAGGGCAACAAAATAGTACAGACTTTTGTAACGAAAAAAATAAAAGTGCAAATGGCTTCATCGCTCAATAAATGGTTGTTTTTTTTAGTTTTATCAGTAGTTCTGACCTCTGCAAAACCAGCCGATCACCCTTTTCATGTAAGTGTGACAGAAATCAACCATAATGCGGGGGATAAAAATCTAGAAATCAGTTGCAAGATATTTACCGACGATTTTGAAAGAATATTGTCAAAAAATTACAAAGCAAAAGTTGATCTGATTAATCCGCCCAATAAGGCCGCCATGGATTCTTTGGTTAAGAAGTATATCTTGTCACATTTATCCATTCAGATAAATGGCAAACCGGTTGCTCTTACATATTTGGGATTTGAAAATGACAAAGAAGCAGCCTACGGTTATTTTGAAGTAAATAACACTATATCTGCTTCAAAAATTGATATTACTAATAACCTGATGTATGATCAGTTTGATGACCAGGTAAATATCATGCATGTAATTGTTGGAGGTCAACGAAAAAGTGATAAAGTAAGTTATCCCGAAAAATCAGCTTCATTTTCCTTTTAAAAAGATGCAAACTATTCTTCTATCTCATTTTTTAATTCTTGGCTAAGACTTACCAATATCTTGTCGATGCGGTGTCCGTCCATATCCATTACTTCAAGTCTAAAACCTTTCCAGTCTAGTTTGTCACCCGGCTTTGGAATTTTCTGTAATTCATGTAAGATGAAACCGGCGATGGTATCAAAATCATGTTCGCCTTCATGCATCCATTCTGTCTTTTCAAAACGGGTCAAAAAATCATAAAAAGGTATTTGCCCATCTACAAGATAAGTGCCATCGTCTCTTTTGATGATCTCATAATCTTCAACATCCGGCTGCGGAATATCTCCGACAATTGCTTCAAGAATATCATTTAATGTAACTAACCCTTGCACACTGCCGTATTCATCTACAATAAAGCAAGAATGGTTATGCGATTCTTTAAATTTTTCCAATACCTGATAGGGTGTATTATTTTCTGGAATAAATAATGCGGGTTGCATAATATCCTTGAATAAGCGATGATCCGGAGTAATATAGAGATCCTTGATTGATACAAACCCTTTTATTTCATCGATATTGCCATCACAAATTGGATATACAGAATGAGGTTCAGCCAGAATCTTTTCTTTTATTTTTTCTTCATTATCATCCAGATTAAACCATACAATATCACTTCTATGGGTCATCAGCGAAGTGATATTTCTATCGCTTAAGTGAAAAACTCTTTCGATAATTTCTTGCTCCGCTTCATCAATAGTACCAGCTTCGGCACCTTCAATAATCATTGTTTTTATTTCCTCTTCAGTTATAGCATCATCTTTTAGTCTTTTAATATTAAATATTCTGAAAAAAAGATTGCTAGTATTGTTCAATAGCCAGCCAAAAGGATGCGTAAAGGCTGAAAATAAATTCATGGGTCCGGCTATCGTTTTTGCAATTCTTTCAGCTCTTAATAAACCGATTCTTTTTGGAATTAATTCACCAAAAACAATTGAAAGAAAAGTTACTAGTATTACGATTATTGTTGTAGCAACTGTATCAGCATACTCTCCAATAAAACTTATTTTTTCGAGATAAGGTTGAAGGGATGGTGCAAATTTATCGCCGGAGTAAACACCCGTTAAAATTGCAATCAACGTAATACCAATTTGTGCTGCGGATAAAAATTTTTCAGGTTTGTTAGAAAGTTCAAGAGCAAGTCTGGCTTTTTTATCCCCTTTTTCAGCAAGATGTTCTAGCCGTGATTTTCTGGCTGAAACAAGGGCAATTTCTGCCATTGAAAAAACACCATTTAACAGTATGAGGAGGAACAGTATGATTATATCCATTAAGAAACCAAAGTTGGTTATTTATCGAAGATAGCGAATCCGAATTGCTTATTAAATAACGAACCCATTGTTATGCCAAAAGCCAATCCCAATAAAGCACCGCCAAGTATATCAAACGGATAGTGAACACCTACATACACTTGTGAAAAAGCAATTAGTGCGGCCCAAACAATGCCAACCCAAACCCAGTTTTTTAGCACATGCCTTAAGGTAACAAAGAAAAAAGCTGCCATGCCAAAATGATTAGCAGCATGGTTGGAGATAAAACTGAAGCCTGATCCGCAATGGTCGATTACTAGCCGTACATGTTCAAAAAAATTGGGGTCATTGCAAGGTCGTAATCTTTCGAAACCATGTTTGAAAACATAATTTCCAGTCATATCAATAAAAGCTACAGTAGAAATAAAAAAAACAATCCACCATAATCCTTTTATTTTAAAATTCATCAAAACAAAAAGCAGTACGAACAAGTAAACAGGAGCCCAATTCAGTGGACTTCTTAGAAAAGGCATAACGGCATCAAACAATGGATTAGCCCAATCAGTATTAATTTTTTCAAATAATTGCTGATCCCAATGAATTATTTTTTGCCAGAATTTTGATGCCAGAAAAATCATTGTTGCAAAAATACTGTTTGAAATCATCTGTTTACTTTATGTTTTTAGCAAACAATTAAAGGCAAGATTGCTCAAAGCGGTTTTATTACCTTATTTTGTAGTTTTTCTGCAATGAAAAATGAGAAATGTTAAGTCGATTTAAAATACCGAAGACGATTATGTGGGTGGCTAATTTGCTGGTCATCTTCTTGCTCATATTCACTTTATTCAGAATAGCGACTTTCATTGCATTTAGACCCAATAGTATTTCGTTGGCGGATGTTATCCCTTCTTTTTTAATGGGAATCAGATATGATCTACGTTGGATTTCATTTGTGCTTTTACCGGTTGTTTTAGTCAGCATGTTGCCAAGTTTGTCACCTTTTTATTCTTCCCGTAATAAAAAGTGGTGGACATGGTATTTGGCTATTGTTACATTTATCATGTTTGTTTTTTTTGCAGCAGGCTTCGGTAGTTTTTCTTACAACAAAACACCGTTGGATGCTGGTGCAATGAATTTTACAGAAGATTTTTCAATTTCGTGGCGGATGATGAAACAAACTTATCCATTGTTTTGGATGCTTGTTGGTCTTATAGTAGCAGTTTTGTTTTTCCGTTGGATGTATCATCGTAGCCATTGGCAGGTAATTACAAAAACAGATGGCTTGGGAATACCATACCGCAGAAAATATTTTTGCGTAGCGGTAATTGTTTTACTTGTGTTTGCATGGGGAAATTTTTCCTGGCCACCGCTTAGCCGTAATGATAGCTTTAAATTTGATAATAGATTTAAATCTTATCTCGCTATAAATCCCCTGCAAAATTTTTTCTCTACATTGAAATTACGGAAGCCACAATACAATGAAAAGATGGCGAAAAAAGCTTTTCCAATTATGGCAGAATGGATGCAACTGCCTGATAAAAATAATTTTTCTTTTCGCAGAGAGGTTGGGCCGAGAAGTAATGCGTTGGAAAGCAAACCCAATATTGTATTGGTGCAATGCGAATCGTACAGTATGTACAAAAGCAGCATGAGTGGTAATAAATTAGATGCAACGCCTTATTTTGATTCCATTAGTAAGAAAGGTATATTTTTCGAAAGATGTTTTACGCCACACTTCTCCACGGCTAGAGCATTGTTTGCTATTCTATCCGGCATACCCGATGCGCAGTTGTTTAAATTTTCGAGCCGTAACCCACAATCTGTTAGTCAGAATACGATCGTTGATCATTTTGTTGATTATGAAAAGCACTATTTTTTGGGAGGCGATCCTGAGTTTGGAAACTTTGAGGGATTGCTGGATAATATTGACGGCTTGCAAAAACATACTGGTAAGAGAAAGGATATTCCTGATGTGAATGTGTGGGGCATTGGAGATAAAGATCTTTTTTTAGAAGCAAATGATGTATTTCGTAAAAAAAATAAGCCATTCTTTGCTTATATACAGACTTCAGGAAATCACCGACCTTATGACCAAACTATTCCAGAAAACGAAATAGGTTTTGAGAAAAAATTTGTGTCCGACGATGAATTAAATAAATACGGATTTGAATCTTTGGATGAATATAATTGCTTCCGGTATTCTGATTACTGCATTCAGAAATTTTTGGAAGCCGCACAGAAAGAAGCTTATTTCAGTAACACCATTTTCATTTTTGTAGGCGATCATGGATTGGCAGGAAATGCAGAGGCTGTTTATCCGCAGGTATGGACAGATCAACGATTGACTGACGAACATGTGCCTCTTTTATTTTATGCCCCAGGATTATTAACACCGCAACTCAGATCAGAAATAGTCTCTCAAATTGATATACTACCAACCATTGCGGGTATGTTGCATCAGTCTTATGTTAATACTACATTGGGAAGAGACCTGTTAGATCCTAATAAGAAATATAACTTTGCTTTTGTTACTAATACGGCAGATATGATTGGGATGGTGTCGGATGATTTTTATTTCAGTAGAAATATCAATTCAGGTGAAGAGTCTATAAGCCCTTTGAATATACAAGCCACATTGCTTAGTAAGCAGCAGCAAGATTCTGCTTTGAAAAAATTATCAGCGTTTACAACTGCTTATTTCGAAACAGCAAAGTATTTGTTGGTTAATAATGCAAAGAAATAAGGCCTATCAGGTCAACCTATCCGTCGTTCTTCCATCACTGTAAATTCTTTTTTCTTGATCCTCTTTTGTATCGCTTCCTTTTATAGCAATTAAAATTAATCTTGGTGTTTTTCTTATATCATAATTCCCTAATTGATAATCGCCAAAAACTTCCTGTACTTGTAAGCCCTGAAAGCTTAGCATATCTGTAAAATCACCAAGGTTGAACTTAGCAACTTTCTCTGTGAATTCCATCGGTTTTTCCAGTATCGGATCATGCACTGTTATCTTTTTATAGAAATGTGTTTCATCATCCCATCGGTGAATCTCGTACAACGTTTCATCCAATTGTTTCGATTCATTATGTACTAAATGATCTTCAGAATAATGAACGTTGAGATAATCAATTATTAGTTTGCCACCGGGTTTTATACTTTTAGCAATAGTTCGGATGGCATCATCATGTTCCCGCCTTGTTTTAAAATAGCCAAAGCTGGTAAAGAAGTTGAACGCATAGTTATAATAATTGCCCCAGAATGGCAATCGCATATCATGCACATAAAAGTCAAGGTGTTCTGATTCGTATTGTTTTGCCTGTTGTATGCTGTCGAAAGAAATATCAATACCTGTTACTTGAAAACCAAGTGAAGCTAATGTTTTACTATGTCGCCCTTTTCCGCAAGCCACATCCAGCATTCGGCTTCCGTGAGGTGGTTTTAGATGTTCGATTAATTTTTTAATAAAAGCACTTGCTTCCTTATCGTCCCTATCGAAATATAGTTTGTGATAAAAAGGTGAATTGAACCAATCCTTATACCATGCTTTGTCTGCCATGCAGCAAAAGTACGGAGGCAGGTATAAATATGATTGATTTTGAAAAACGTATTTTTGCTGCCTTAAATAATAAAAGTGGCATTAATAAAGAGCATTTCAGGCAT
>Ga0209477_1001734_pt1 | contig 13073 bp, 9 predicted proteins | sample KloWWTupernatant_FD_187180 | JGI IMG/M metagenome (GOLD analysis project Ga0209477, IMG submission 187180) | Active sludge microbial communities from Klosterneuburg, Austria, studying microevolution and ecology of nitrifiers - Klosterneuburg... | ecosystem: Engineered > WWTP > Aerobic digester >...
CCGTTCACCCCCGGTCGGTCGGCCGGCAGCACGCACGGGCCAGGCTGCCCGCGATGACCAGCACCCGCACCGGACGTCGCGCGCCGAGCACCGCCAGGAGCACGGCCGCGAGCGCCGCCGTCGCCGTCGTGTCGATCGCAGCACTCGCCCTGACGGCGTGGGCTGCCGGGCAGCCCGGCACGGTGCGGCCGTGGACCGTACCGGCGGGCGCCGCCTCGGCGGTCTCGACCTCACCGTCCGCGGCCCCCGCCGTTGCGGCCGAGGTCTCGACGGCCGCTGTCGATCTGACGGCGGCGACGGCGGGGCCCGCCACCCCGGCGGCGGCGGCGCGTGCGGCCCCCGTGTGGGTCGCCGCGACCGCTGCGGCCACCGACATCCCGCTGGTCGCCACGGCCGCCTACGCCGACGCGGCCCTCGTGCTCGGCGTCGAGGCGCCCGCGTGCCACCTCGGCTGGACCACGCTGGCGGGGATCGGCGCGATCGAGTCGGGTCACGGCAGCCATGGGGGATCGGTGCTCGGCGCCGACGGACGCGTCAGCCCGCCGATCGTCGGTCCGGCGCTGGACGGTGACGGCGTCGCCGCGATCACCGCGACGGCCGAGTCGACCGCGTGGCACGGCGACCCGGTCTGGGACCACGCCGTCGGCCCCCTCCAGTTCATCCCGTCCACGTGGCTGCGCTGGGGCGCGGACGGCGACGGTGACGGCACCACCGACCCGCAGGATCTCGACGACGCTGCGCTCGCGGCGGGGCGCTACCTGTGCGCCGGCGGCCGGGACCTCGCCACGGGCGCAGGGTGGCAGGCGGCGGTGCACTCCTACAACCACTCCGACGTCTACGTCGCGGACGTCCTGACGCGCGCCAACGGCTATGCGGCAGCCACCGCGGGGTCCGGATGAGCACCGACCTGCTGGACGGGCGCTACGAGCTCGGCGGCCTGCTGGGTGCGGGCGGCTCGGCGTCGGTGTTCCGCGCGCAGGACGTCGTCGCGGGTACGCCGGTCGCGATCAAGCTGCTCCACCCGCACCTCGCCCGCCGCCCGGAGGCCGTCGCCGCCTTCCTCGCCGAGGCGCGGGCCGCGGCCGGCCTCGACCACGACAACGTCGTGCGCGTGCTCGGCGCCGGGCGCGACGGCGACCTCGTCTGGGTGGCGGAGGACCTCGTCGACGGGGCGACGCTCGACGAGGTCGTGGCGGCCTCGGGACCGCTGGCGCCCGCGCAGGCCCTCGCGGTCGTCGCGGGGGTCCTCGCGGGTCTCACCCACGCCCACGTGCGCGGGGTGCTGCACCTCGACCTGTCGCCCGGCAACGTCATGGTGCCCTGGGGGGCCGACGGTCCGGACCTGACGCGATCGCAGCTGCTCGACCTCGCCGGCGGACCGAGCGGCCCCCGGGGCGGCGGCACGGTGCGCGTCAGCCCGTGCTACGCCTCGCCCGAGGTGGCCACGGCCGGCGAGGTGGGCGCGGCCGCCGACCTGTACTCGACCGGGGCGCTGCTGTTCTGGCTGGTCACGGGCCGGCCGCCGTTCGAGGGGCCTGATCCGCACGCCGTGCTCCGGGCCCAGGTCACCGCGCCGCCGCCCGTGCCGTCCGGCCTCGTGCGCGGGCTGCCGGCGGACGTGGACCGGATCGTGGCCCGGTGCCTGGCCAAGGCGCCGGCTGACCGCTACCCGAGCGCGACGGCCATGTCCCTCGACGTGGCGCGGGCGCGTGGCGCGCTCGTGCTCGGGCCGTCCGCACCGGGACGCACGCTCGAGCTCGCCGTGGTGGCGCCGGGTCCGCGCCGGGCACAGCGGACCACCCGGCCGCCCGGTCGGTTCGCAGCGACCGCGATGCTGGCGGTCGCCGGGGCCCTCGTCACCGCGGTCGCGGTGGTCGCGCAGCCGGCCTGGGCGCCCGACGCCGCCGCCGCGGGGCAGGCCGTCGTCGCGGCCACCCCGACCGCCTCCTCGTCGCCCTCGCCGTCCGCCGTGGCCCCGACCGCCCGGGTGCCGGACGTCGTCGTGCCGGACGTCGTGGGGCTCGGGCGGGTCGCCGCGACCGAGGCGCTCACGGCGGCGGGGCTGGTGCTCGCCGGGACGGTCCTCGCGGACGGGCCGGGCGCCTCGGACGTGGTGCTGGGCACCGAGCCGGCGCCCGGGGGCGTCGTGGCGCCGGGGTCTGCCGTGACGCTGGTCCTGGCCTCCGGGCTGACGCTCGTCCCCGACGTGGCCGGCGCCGACGTCGCAGCGGCGACCGCTGCGCTGGCCGCGGCGGGTCTGGTCGCCGCGCCGGTCGGCGACCCCGGCGGGGTGCTCGTGGCCGCGACGGAGCCGCAGGTCGGCAGCCGGGTGCTGGTGGGCTCGACCGTCGGCCTGCTGACCCGGACCCCGAGCCCGACGCCGGTGCCCTCCGGCGAGCCGTCGCCGTCCGCGGCGCCGTCGCCCGGGCCGACCGCGACACCCGCACCGACCCCGACGCCCGGTCCCACCGCCGTCCCGAACGGGTGACCACCAGCCCCAACGGGTGACCGCCAGCCCGAACGGGTGACCACCAGCCCCAACGGGTGGCCGCCGGCCCGAACGGGTGACCGTCGCCCCGGCGACGTCACACGTTCACCCGGGAGCCATCCCCAGGCTGCCCGGTTCATCCCGCGGTGTCACCCGGTGCCCGAAGAGTCCTCGCCGGGAGCCCCGCCGGGGCGCCGCGACCGACAGGACGGGAATGCAGCCGGTGCGGTACGTCTTCCAGCTGTACACGTTCGCCGGTGAGGACCTCTACTGGTGGCGGTTCATGAGCTCCAACGGACGCTTCCTCGCCCGGTGCCCCGAGCCGCACGCCTCGGCGGTCGAGGCCAGGGCGGCCATCACGGCCACGGTGGCAGCCCTCGGCTCCGTCGCGGTGGTCGTGCGGCCCACGCCGGAGAACCGCTGGCGCTGGAGCATGCGCCTCGCCGGCGAGGTCGTCGCGCTCGGGCACGGCGACCAGGACCGTCGCGTGCGCTGCGATGCCGCGGCCCAGCGCTTCGCGGAGATGGCCGCGGCCGCGCCCGTCGACGCGTCGGTGCACGTCTTCCGCCGCCGCGAGGCGCCACGCCGGGCGGAGCGGGCAGCGCGATGACCGTCCTGCACGCCGAGCAGGCGCTGGCCTCGGCCCCCGTCCCGCGCGTCCTGTCGACCGCCGCGACCGGCGGGGACCGGGTGTTCGTCCTCGGGGCCAGGGCCATCGGCGCGACGGTGCTCGCCATCACGGGCGGGATCGGCTTCTTCCTCGCGCTCCAGGCCGTGCCGACGCTCCGGCGCTACGGCTGGTCGTTCTTCACCGAGACGCAGTGGCAGCCCGAGGCCGACGTGCTGGGCATCGCCTCGGTGCTCGTCGGCACGCTGACGGTGGCGCTCGTCGCGATGTCGGTGGCGTTCCCGCTCGCGCTGGCGACCTCGCTCTACATCAGCGAGTACGCGCCGCTGCGGCTCAAGGGCTTCCTCATCTCGATGGTCGACCTCATGGCCGCCGTGCCGAGCATCATCTACGGCCTGTGGGGCTTCTTCCTGCTCCAGCCCTACGCGAGCCAGATCGCCCGGTTCCTGCACGCCTACCTCGGCGGGGTCCTGCCCTTCCTGCGGGTGGACACCGACCCGCACGCCGCCGTCTGGGAGCAGACCCGCTACACCGCCTCAGCCTTCGTCGCCGGGCTGGCGGTCGCGATGATGGTGCTGCCGATGGCCGCTGCCGTCATGCGCGAGGTCTTCTCCCAGGCACCGATGGGGGAGCGCGAGGCCGCCCTCGCGCTGGGCTCGACGCGCTGGGGCATGGTGCGCTCGGTGGTCCTGCCGTTCGGCAAGGGGGGCATCATCGGCGGCACGATGCTCGGCCTCGGCCGGGCGCTGGGCGAGACGATCGCCGTGCTGCTCATCATCTCCCCGTCGTTCGAGCTGAAGTTCCAGCCGCTGGAGATCGAGACCAACACGGTCTCCGCGCTCATCGCCGGCCGGTTCGGCGAGGCGACCGACGCCCAGCTCTCGGCGCTGCTCACCGCGGGCCTCGTGCTCTTCCTCGCCACCCTCGTGGTCAACACGCTGGCCGCGATCGTCGTGTCGCGCAGCCGCTCCGGCGCCGGGACGGACATCTGATGACGACGCTCGACACGCGCAGCCCCACGCCCGCCGGCCCCAGGCCCGCCGCCGCGGCGACGGGGACCTGGGTGCGTGACCTCGATGGCGGGCACGGCTCCGGCACGGGCCCGGCGCTGACGCGTCGCGCCGTGGGCGGTGTGACGGCGCAGGACCGCCTCGTCGTGGGCGGCTCCGTGCTCGCCGCCGTGGCCCTGGGCTGGATCATCTGCTTCCGGTTGCTGCCGTGGGGGACCGTGCCGGCCGTCGTTCTGGTGACGTTCGCGGCGTTCCTCGCCGTCGTGACCGTCACGACCGCGATCACCTCCGACGGGCCGCTGGTCGCCGACCGGCTGGCCCAGGCCGTCGTGACCGGCGGCGCGGCCCTCGTCGGCGTGGCGCTGCTGTCGACGGTGGTCTACACCTTCGTGCGCGGGGGGCCGGCGCTGGCCCACCTCAACATGTGGATCGACGACATGGCCGGCGTCGGCCCGCGCGACCCGCTCACCGAGGGCGGCGTGGCGCACGCGATCGTCGGCTCGGTGATCCAGATCGCCATCGCCGTGGCCGTGACGGTGCCGCTCGGCTTCGGCACGGCGGTGTTCATGACCGAGGTGGGCGGACCGTTCGCCAAGGTGGTCCGGACCGTCGTCGAGGCGATGACCGCCCTGCCGTCCATCGTCGCGGGTCTGTTCATCTACACCACGCTCATCGTCGGGCTCGGGGTGCCCCGCTCGGGCATCGCAGCGGCGGCGGCGCTCTCGGTGATGATGCTGCCGATCATCGCCAGGGCCGCCGACGTGGTGCTGCGCGTGGTGCCCAGCGGTCTGCGCGAGGCGAGCCTCGCGCTGGGCGCCTCGCGCTGGCGCACGGTCTGGGACGTTGTCCTGCCGACCGCCCGTCCCGGCCTGGCCACGGCGCTCATCCTCGGCGTGGCCCGCGGCATCGGCGAGACCTCCCCGGTGCTGCTCACCTCGGGTGCCGCGTCGTTCTTCGTGCTGAACCCCTTCGACGGGGTGATGAACTCCCTGCCGCTGTTCATCTTCAGCGCCGTCCGCAGCGGTGAGCCCACCTATGTCGAGCGGGGCTTCGCTGCGGCGTCGATCCTGCTCGCCCTCGTCCTCCTCCTCTTCGTCGTCGCGCGGCGGGTCGCCCGCCAGCGCACCGGACGATGACCAGCCCCCGACGCCCTGCAGGAGCACCCATGACCACCCGACGAGAGCGCGCCGCGTCCCGCACCCGCCGCCGACGCTCGGCGCGCACCCGGCTGCGCCATGCCGCGGCGGCCGCGGGCCTCGTGGCCCTGAGCCTGCTGGTGGGCATCCAGTCGCCGGCCTGGGCCGCCTACGGCCAGATCGAGGGCTCCGGCTCCACGTGGAGCCAGGTGATCGTCGACCAGTGGATCGCCGACGTCGCGGCCAACGGGATGGCGGTCACCTACAACGGCGGCGGCTCGTCCCAGGGGCGCAAGAACTTTTCCGCCAACGTCACGGACTTCGGCATCTCGGAGATCCCGTACCAGGGCACCGACGAGTACGGGAACGCCGACACCGCGGGGAGCCGCGAGTTCGCCTACCTGCCGATCGTCGCGGGCGGCACGGCGTTCACGTACCACCTCGAGGCCGCCGGCGAGCTGGTGCGCGACATCCGCCTCTCGGGCGAGACGATCGCCAAGATCTTCACCAACCAGATCACCAGCTGGGCGGACCCTGCCATCAAGGCGGACAACAACGGCCGCAGCTTCCCCGACACCCCGATCGTCCCGGTGGTCCGCTCGGACGGCTCGGGCACCACGGCTCAGTTCACCACCTACCTCGACCAGCAGTACCCGTCGATCTGGCGGCCGTACTTCGGCCGGTCCGGGCTGACGTCGTACTACCCCAAGCCCAGCGGCACCCGGATGATCGCGGCCAACGGCTCGGACCAGGTGATGAACACCGTGGCCTCGGCCGCGGGCAACGGCACCATCGCCTACGTCGAGTACTCCTACCCGGTCAACAAGGGGTTCCCGGTGGTCAAGGTGCTCAACGCGTCCGGGTTCTACGTGGAGCCCACGCAGTACGCGGTGGCCGTGGCGCTCACCGCGGCGCAGATCAACACGGACCAGTCCTCGCCGCTGTACCTCACGCAGATCCTCGACGGGGTGTACGCCAACGCCGACCCGCGTGCCTACCCGCTGTCCTCATACAGCTACATGCTGCTGCCGACGGGCGCCAACGACCAGCGGATGACGACCAACAAGCGCCAGACGCTCGTGGACTTCATGTTCTACTCGCTGTGCGAGGGGCAGGGGAAGGCGGGGGCCTACGGGTACTCGCCGCTGCCGCTCAACCTCGTCCAGGCGGGCTTCGAGCAGGTCGCCAAGCTCGGCGCCGCGGACCCGGCGGTGGACGTCGCCAATCGCGACGCCACCCGATGCAACAACCCGACGTTCGTGGCGGGGGACCTGTCCCGCAACCGGCTCGCCGAGGTGGCCGCAGCCCCTGCCGCGTGCGACCAGGCCGGTGCCGGGCCGTGCCTGGGTGCCGGCCAGAGCGCCGACCCTGGCGGCACGGGGACCACGGGCGGCAGCACGTCGGGCACCACGGGCACCGTCGGCACCACGGGTGCCGCGGCCGACGGCGCGGTGACGGCCGACGGCGCGGCGGCGGGGGTGGTGACCATCGACCCCGAGACGGGCCTGCCGATCGGCGACGCCGGGACGGGTGCCGGGGGGACGGCCAGCGGCGCGGTCACGACGGCGGTGGCCAGACCCGTCGGCGGGGCGATCGCGTTCGGCGGGCTGGCCGCGCTCGAGCTCCTGGCCGTGGTCCTTGTGCCGGGACTGCTGCTGGCCCGGCACCGCCGCGCGGCGGTGGCCCCGTGAACGCCGCGGGGCGTCTGACGGCGCGCCTGCACCGCACGGCGGCGCTGCTCGGCTCGGGCGCGCTGCTGGCAGCCCTCGTGGTCGGTGGAGCGATGTCGGCAGCGCCCGCCGCAGCGGCGCAGGACGCACCGGGGTACACCGAGACCAAGACCTTGACCCGCGAGCACCTCGAGGCCGACGGCAGCGCCGCGGTGGCGGACTCCCGGACGGTCACGGTGACGGTGGACCACACCGAGAACCTACGGGGACGCGAGCGCGTGCTGGTCTCGTGGTCCGGGGCTCGTCCCAGCGCCGCCCGGGCCAACAACCCCTACGGGTACGGGGGGATGAACCAGGAGTACCCGGTGGTCATCCTCCAGTGCCGTGGCCTGGACGACACGTCGCTCCCTGCCGACCAGCAGCTCCAGCCCGAGACGTGCTGGACGACGGTCTACAACCAGCGGTACTCCGTCGCGAGCCCCACGGTCGCGGTGTGGAAGCACGACCGCTACGCCGATGCCGTGGACACGGCGGACCCGGACCCGGCCACCTGGCCCGAGGTGTGCGGTCCCCAGCTGCCGACGTTCCTGCTCTCCCAGCACCTGCTGCCGTTCCGGGCAGCGAACGGGACGGTGTTCGAGTCCTGCTCCGACTCGACCATCCCCCCGGAGTCGGCGCTCGACGGCGCGCTGCCGGCGGCCGAGATCGCCGCATTCACCGCGGCGGACGGCACCGGCGAGGTCCAGTTCGAGGTGCGCACCGCGACCGAGAACGAGTCGCTGGGCTGCTCGGACGCCGTGCCGTGCTCCATCGTCGTCATCCCGATCATGGGGATCAGCTGCGCGGACGGCGACGCCGCGTGCCGCGCGGACGGCGCCTACGCCCCGGGCTCGACCAACGGTGAGAACCTCACCGTGGACGCGGCGGTCTCGCCGTACTACTGGTGGTCCGAGTCCAACTGGCGCCACCGCTTCAGCGTCCCGTTGAGCTTCACCCTGCCGCCGGACGCGTGCGACGTGCTCGACGACCGTGCACCGGTCGCCATGTACGGCTCCGAGGTGCTCAACCAGGCGTCGCTCCAGTGGGCCCCGGCCTACTGCCTGCGGGCCGATCGCTTCAAGTTCCAGCACAACCGCTATCCGGAGCCCATCTCCCTCCGGCTGCTCGAGACGGGCGAGGCGGTCGCGGCGTTCGTCTCGGAGCCCGCGGAGTCCAGCACGGTGCCGCTGGGGTACGCCCCGGTGGCGGTGAGCGGCTTCGCGATCGCGTACGTCTCGGACCTCGCCGACAACGCGGGGGAGCTCGCCCGGATGCGCCTCACCCCCCGGCTGCTCGCCAAGCTGCTCACCCAGTCCTACCCGGCCACCAACCTGGGCCGGGCTCGGGCGGGGCTGGCGAACAACCCCCTGGTGCTCTCGCGTGACCCGGAGTTCCTCGAGCTCAACCCGGCGATCAAGCAGAACGACCTCGAGGCGATGGCCACCGTGCTGTCCCTCTCGGAGTCCTCCGACGTCATGACGGCGCTGACCCAGTACATCGCCGGGGACACCGAGGCGATGGCCTTCCTCGGTGGCGAGCCCGACCCGTGGGGCATGGTGGTCAACCCCGCCTATCTCGACGTCGAGGTGCCCCGCGCCGAGTGGCCGATGCTCGACGGGTACATCCCCGACATCCCGGCCAGCGGCGACGCCTGTCTGCGGGCCAACCCGGCGCCCTACTTCCAGAAGGTCGCCAGCCCGGTGAACAGCCTGCGCAAGATCGCGGTGGCGACCCTGGACGCGTGGCCCAACGTCTCGACGGTCTGCACGGGAGCGGGGACGGCTGCCGTGCCGTTCAAGCTCGGGCGCGTCGCGCGGCAGGACTTCGGCAACCGCAACATGCTCGGCCTGGTCTCGCTCGGGGACGCCGAGCGGTACGGCCTGCGCACCGCGGAGCTGCGCACCGACGGGACGCGCGCCGGCGCGACCTTCGTCGCGGCGAGCGAGGCCTCGATGGCCGCGGCGGTCCAGGTGGCGACGCAGTCGGCCGTGGGGGCGCCCTTCACCTTTGACCGCGGCGCACTGCCGGCGACCGCCTACCCCGGCACGATGATCGTGCACGCTGCCGCCCGGCTGACCGGCCTCGCGGCCGCGGATGCCGCCACGGTCGCGGAGTTCATCGGCATCGCCACCACGGAGGGCCAGACACCGGGGACGGCCAACGGTCAGCTGCCCGACGGCTTCCTGCCGATGTCGACCTCGGGCCCCACCGCCCAGCTGTCCACCGCAGCCCGGGCCGTCGCGGCGGCGATCGTCGCACAGCAGGGTGCGATGGCCGCGGCGCCCTCGACCACCCCGCAGCCCGTGCCGCTGCCCGTCCCGACGGCCGGCGTCGCGCGCGCCCCCGGCGGCACCACCCCGGCTTCGGTCGCCGCGGCGAGCATCGACGGGCTGGCCGCGGCCGAGCCCGGCGACGTGGTGGCCGCGACCTCGGCCGGGACCACCGTGGTGCAGCGCTCGGCGGTCGGACAGCGGGCCGTGGGCGGGTCGCTGCTCGCGGCGTTCGCCGGCGTGGTCGGTGCCCCGGCGCTGTGGGCATGGTCGACGCGGCGGCGGCTGGGATGAGCGTCGTGGACGAGCTCAACCCGTACGCACCGCCGGCCGAGGCGCCGGACGGCGGCCCCGGCGCGGTGCCACAGGCGCCCGACCGCACGCGCTCGCGCATCCGGCCCGGTCGGCCCGCCGGCGCGACCGACCGCCGGTCGGCTCGGCCGGCGGCCCCGCTGCCGCCGCGCCAGCCCATGCCCCACCGCACGTCGGTGGTCGTCACCGCCCTGCTCGTGCTGGCCCTGCTGGCCGGCTGGTTCCTGCTCCAGGTGTTCGTGCTCAGCGGGCTCTCCCAGGGCAGGTCGCAGGCGGTGCTGCACGCCGAGCTCCGCCAGCAGCTCGCGGCCCAGACCGCACCGACGGGCGGGGCGCTGGACCCGGGCACGCCCGTGGCGCTGCTGGAGATCCCCACGCTCGGGCTCCAGCAGGTGGTCGTCGAGGGCACGGCCGGCGCGGACCTCATGATGGGCCCCGGCCACCGCCGGGACACGGTGCTGCCCGGCCAGGCCGGGATAGCGATCGTCTACGGGCGCGCCGCCTCCTACGGCGGGCCGTTCCGCATCCTCGCCCAGCTGCGCGAGGGCGACGGCGTGACCGTGACCACAGGCCAGGGCGAGTTCGTCTACCGGGTCGACGGCGTGCGCCGCGAGGGCGACCCCCTGCCCGTTGCCCTCGGGCAGGGCGGGGCCCGGCTGACGCTGGTCACCGCCGAGGGCCAGGGCGTCCTGGCTGCCGTGGCCCCCGACCGCACCGTCTACGTCGATGCGACCCTGGTGGGCGATGCGGCGACCGGTCCGGGCGGCCGCCCGGCAGCGGTGCCGGGGGCGGAGAAGGCCTTCGCAGCGGACCCGGGCGTGCTGCCCGTGTTCGCGCTGAGCCTCCAGGTGCTGCTCGTGGCGGCGGTGGTCACCGTGCTGGCGCTGCGCCGGCTGCCGGGGCGCGCGGTGTGGGTGCTCGCGGTCCCGGTGCTGGTCGCGGCCGCGTGGCTCGCGGCGGACTCCGCCGTGCAGCTGCTGCCCAACCTGCTCTGACGGCGCGCCCGACCGCCCACGACGTCCCGGCCGGCCGGGACGTCCCGCGGACCCACCGGCGATGTCCTGTGTTCACCCTGTGAACCTCGGCGGTTTGCCCGGTTTCGACAGGTTGTTCCCGGGCCGGGACACCGGCTCGTCGACCATGACATGAAGGGCTCTCTCCCCATGAAGCGATCGAAGGTCTCCGTTCTCCTCACGGCCGCGCTGGCCGGCCTGCTGGCCGCCTCCGTCGCCGGCCCCGCTGCCGCCGACCCCACGCCGCAGCCCAAGGACATCGTCGGTGTCGGCTCCGACACCTCGCAGTTCGCCATGAACTACCTCGCCGACGGCGTGGTCTCCGGGGCCTTCACGCCGGGCTTCAACGCCACGGCAGCCGGTGCCCGCCTCGTCTCCTTCGACGCGCTCGTCACGGACGGCCCGGCCAACATCGTCCTCAAGGCCGGCACGGCCGCCATCGTCCGTCCCAACGGTTCGGGCTCTGGCAAGGCGCTGCTCTACGGCGCGGCCAACAACGCCAACGTCAACTTCGCCCGGTCCTCCTCTGGGCCCTCCGCCGCCGAGAACACCGCTGGCCTGTGGCATGTGCCGTTCGCCGTCGACGGCCTCAAGCTCGTCACGGCGACCACGTCCAACGCCCCGGTCGCGATCTCGCCGGCGCAGATGGTGGACATCTACAAGGGCAACGTCACCAACTGGAACCAGATCGGTGGCGCCGCCGGCGTCATCGTCCCCTACATCCCCCAGGCGGGCTCGGGCACGCGCTCGTTCTTCGAGGGTCAGCTCAAGGCCGCGAACGGCAACGTGGCGGTCGTCCTCGGCGCCAACGTGCAGGTCTCCCAGGAGCACGACGCCACCGCCATCGCCGGCGACCCCAACGCCGTCGCGCCCTTCTCGACCGGCCGCTTCGCCACCGCCACGGGCATCAAGCTCGTCAACGGTGCCGGCAGCTTCTCTGCCCAGCGCGCGCTCTACAACGTCGTCCGGACAGCCGACCTCACCAAGTCCTGGTTCACCGGCACCTTCGGCTCGGACGGCTTCATCTGCTCCGGCTCGGGCAACGGCCCCATCGCCGCGGCCGGCTTCACCCAGCTCGCCGGCCCGCTCGACGGCGGCGTCTGCGGCGTTCCGACCCAGGTCGCCACGACCAACTTCACGACCAACTGACCGTTCCCGCTCTGACCATCCAGAAGACACTCGAAAGGTAGTCCGATGAGTCTCAAGAAGACCCTGGCCGGCATGCTTGCCGGCTCGGTCGTGGCCGGCATGGCGCTGATCGCCGTCGCCGCCCCGGCCTCCGCCAACGACGAGAGCCCGGTTGTCCCGGGCGCGATCTACTTCTTCAGCACGGCTGGCGCGCTGGCCTCCCAGACGCCCTCGACGCAGATCTTCGGCGGCTCGGGCACGGCCCGCCCGTGGGTGACGCTCACCACGGAGAACGCGTGCCCGGCCGGCACGAACAACCTGCAGTCGTACGTGCGCATCCCGCAGGTCGGGGTCGCCGAGGACCTGTGGGACCAGGTCCCGATGGGTGCCCCCGCGACGGCGCAGGACGCCGACGGTCGGTTCTACACGACCACGACGCTCCAGGCGGACCGCATGACCAAGCCGCAGGTGCTGGCGTACAACCTCGCCAACGGTGGCTCGGGCACGTTCCCGTTCATCTCGGTGTGCAAGGACATCGCCGGCACCACGCTCGCGAGCTTCCGCACGACGGTCGCGGTGTCCGGCACGACCTCGACCGACATCGCCTGGACCTTCGCCACCCCGGCGATCACGCTGGCGAGCACCACGACGCTGACGGCCTCGGCCGCCACCGTCGAGGCGGGCACCGCGGTCGACCTGACCGCAACGGTTGCTCCGGCCGGCGCGAACGGTGACGTCGAGTTCTTCGCCGGCGCGGTCTCGCTCGGCACGGCCACCCCCGCCGCCGGTGTCGCGACGCTCTCCACCAGCGCCCTGCCGGTCGGCATCAACGCGGTCACGGCGGTCTTCGCCGGTGGCAACGGCTACGGGGCGTCGACGTCAGCGCCGGTCTCGGTCGAGGTCACCCCGGTCGCGGCCCGCACCACCACCACGACCCTCGTGGTCACGCCCGACAGCGGCCCGGCCTACCAGGCCGTCACGCTGACCTCCACGGTGGTCGCCTCCTCGGGTGCCGCCAACGGCACGGTCACCTTCAAGGACGGCACGACGAGCCTCGGCTCGGTGACCGTCACGGCCGGCGTCGTCCCGACCTTCACGACCAACGTCCTGGGCGCCGGCGCGCACTCGCTGGTCGCGGAGTTCGTGGGCACGGCCCCGTACGGCAACTCGGCCTCGGCCGCCGTCGCCGCGACGTACACCCTCGTCGGCGCCGTCGACGAGCAGACGGTCACCGTCGAGATCCCGGCCGGCACCATCTCCATCACCACGCCGTACACCCCGGCCGCGCCGCTCGCCCTGGGCGTGGCCACGCTCGACCCGTCGGACTCGACCTTCTCCGCGTCGGCCCCGTTCAACGACATCGTCATCACCGACACCCG
>Ga0209477_1001738_pt1 | contig 13065 bp, 5 predicted proteins | sample KloWWTupernatant_FD_187180 | JGI IMG/M metagenome (GOLD analysis project Ga0209477, IMG submission 187180) | Active sludge microbial communities from Klosterneuburg, Austria, studying microevolution and ecology of nitrifiers - Klosterneuburg... | ecosystem: Engineered > WWTP > Aerobic digester >...
GGCTCAAGATCGACGCGCTGCAGCGCAACATCAAGACGAATTTCCAGCAGATCGTGTCGCTCTCGCCACTGATGTCCGACGACCTGCAGGCGCTGGCCGTCAACATCACCGATCCCGGCCGGCTGGCCGACTTCATCGCGTCGAGCCTCAGCACCCTCAGCACCGAGACCAAGCAGCAAGTGCTGGCCACCCTCGATGTCCGTGCCCGCCTCGACCTGCTCAACCGCCTTCTCATCAAGGAACTCGAGGTGCTCGAACTCGGGTCGAAGATCCAGTCGCAGGTCCAGTCGGAGGTCGGCAAGAACCAGCGCGACTACTTCCTCCGCGAGCAGCTCAAGGCGATTCAGCGCGAGCTGGGCGAGGGCGACGGCCAGGAGGCCGAAGTTCAGCAGTTGCGCGAGCAGATCGAGAAGGCCGGCATGCCCGAAGAGGCGCGCCGCGAGGCTGATCGCGAGCTGGATCGGCTATCGAAGCTTCAGCCAGCCTCAGCCGAATATGGGGTGATCAAGACCTATCTGGACTGGCTGGTTTCGCTACCCTGGAATATCTCGACTGAGACTGACATCGATATCCAGAAGACGCGCGAGATTCTGAATCGCGATCACTACGACATGGAAAAGGTCAAAGACCGTATCCTGGAGTATCTGGCCGTTCGCAAGCTGCGACGCGATCACGCCGCTGGCGGCGAGCCAATCGACGCGAGAGAGCCGATTCTGTGCTTCGTTGGTCCTCCGGGTGTTGGCAAGACCTCACTTGCGCAATCGATTGCCGATGCGCTCGGGCGAAAGTTCACGCGAATGTCGCTGGGCGGCGTGCGCGACGAAGCCGAAATTCGAGGACATCGACGGACGTATATCGGCGCCATGCCGGGACGAATTATCCAGGCGATCCGACGGGCCGGCACGAACGATCCCGTCTTTGTCCTTGACGAGGTGGACAAGCTCGGCGCTGACTGGCGTGGCGATCCGTCGTCTGCCTTGCTGGAAGTTCTGGACCCCGAGCAGAACGACACATTCAGAGATCACTATCTCGACGTCCCATTCGATCTCAGCAACGTGATGTTCATCACGACTGCGAATCTGCTCGACCCGATCCCCGGGCCTCTGCGCGATCGGATGGAGATCATTCACCTCACCGGGTACACGGACGAGGAGAAGCTGAACATCGGCCAGCGCTTCCTGGTGCCGCGTCAGCGCACCGCGAACGCGCTCGGTGAGTCAGCGCCGGCCTGGGACGATGCCGCGGTTCTCAGTGTGATCCAGGGCTACACTCGTGAGAGCGGAGTTCGAAATCTGGAGCGTGAGATCGGGACAGTCTACCGGAAGGTCGCGACGCGCCTGGCCGCAGACGAGTCTGTTCCGGCGGCGATAACTCCCGAGCTTGTGCGGGAATACCTGGGCCGCCCTCGATTTTTCTACGAAGAGCTCGAGACGCGCACGGCGCAGCCCGGAGTTGCCATCGGTGTTGGCGTGTCGGCGGTTGGCGGGGACATCATGTTCATCGAGACGACCTCGATGGATGGCCGCGGCAACATGACGATTACTGGCCAACTTGGGGATGTAATGCGGGAGTCCGCGCAGGCAGCCATGTCGTTCGTCCGGTCGCGAGCACGAGACCTTGGCATCGACTCTGGGCGGTTCAAGGATCTGGATATCCATATCCACGTTCCGGCCGGCGCGACACCGAAGGATGGACCATCGGCTGGTGTTGCGCTGACGGTGGCGCTCGTCTCGCTCCTGACCGGTATTCCCACTAACGAGAACGTCGCTATGACCGGCGAAGTCTCACTACGTGGTCAGATTCTTCCGGTTGGTGGAATCAAGGAGAAGGCGCTCGCGGCGCACCGAGCTGGCGTCACGACGTTCATCCTGCCGCGTCGCAACGAGGGTGACCTCGACGACCTGCCGGCCGGTCTACGGGACGAGTTGCGGTTTGTGCTCGTTGACACGATCGATGACGCGCTCGATGTCGCGATGCCTCAGTCATTCCAGCAGCAGCGGGCTGCCACGGCGCCGCCGATCGGCATTCCCGACGACGAGCGTATGGTGGCGCACGTGAGTGCGTAGGAACACCCCACAGTTATCAACTCCGGGGCACGAGGGGCGGCGACAGAGCCGCCCCTCGTGTTGTTGTTTGACAGAGGAAATCAGGAGTTGTCGCGTGACAGTCGAGCCTGTTGAACAAGCGCCACAAATGGCTTGAGGTGTTCGGGGCGTTCGCGGAACATCATCTCCGGATGCCACTGAACGCCGAGGATCCACCGGCCGGCTGACGCAGAGACAGACTCCACGATCTCGTCGGGGGCAACCGCGTCGATCGATAAGCCGGGGGCGATGTCCTTCAACGCCTGGTGGTGGAACGAGTTGACCTCGATCGTGTCTGCCTCATACGTGCGTGCAAGGACCGACCCGGGAGTAACCGCCACCGTGTGCCCCGGTTCCTCCTTACGGATGCCTTGCTCCTGTTGCCGGTGTTCGATCTCCGTCGAATATTGGCCGGGGATGTCCTGGATGAGCGTGCCGCCGAGCGCAACGTTCAACACCTGGACGCCGCGACAGATACAGAGCGTGGGAATATCGCGGGCGACCGCCTCTCGGGCGAGTGCCAACTCGAGCGCATCGCGCCCCGGGTGGATGCCGTAGGTGGCCTCATGCAGGGTGTCGTCGCCGTAGAGTATCGGGTCGATATCGCCACCACCACTCAGGAGCAACCCGTCGACGATCGAGAGAATCTCATCGATGTTGCCGGCCTGTGGCGGGATAACGAGCGGCACCCCGCCGGCCGCTTCCACCGCCTCCGTGTAGGTCGTCGAGATCGCGTATCGATCGAAGGAACCGTGCGGCTGGGAATCCTCCATAGGGGATGGTGTGATGCCAATCACTGGCTTTCGTTGAGGCATACTGTCCGATTCCTCCTCGTGTCAAAACGGGCGATGATCCATGAGGATCCATCGTACCGTGGAGTTGGGAGGAATAGTAGACGTGGGCGGTCGTTCGCGATATACTGGGTGTCGCAAGGCCGGTGTGGGCGCTGCCCGAGCGCCGTGGCCGCTGGTCGCGTTTCGTACGGGTGCCGAAAGTCCCCTTGACACTCTCGTGAGTGCGAGATAGACTGCTCGGTGCGCTTGACGAGGTCTTGCGTGGCCCCGATCTTTCGGGGCAGAGCACCTTGCCAACTGAGCCGTGATGCCAACGTGCGGGCGAGTGACTAATGTGGAGTGGGGACTGTGTGCTGAAGTCAGGCACAGAATCACGAAACAGGACACGAGTCACCGGGGCGCAGTGATGCGTGGCCGGGACGAGTCATGATGGAGAGTTTGATCCTGGCTCAGGATAAACGCTGGCGGCGTGCCTAATGCATGCAAGTCGAACGGGAGCGCCTTCGGGCGTCGACCGTGGCGGACGGGTGAGGAGCGCGTAGCTAACCTGCCCAGGTGTGGGGGATAGGCCTCGGAAACGGGGTGTAAGACCGCATACGCTCATCTCTGGGGACGGAGGTGAGGAAAGGCCCTTTCGGGGGTCGCGCCTGGAGGGGGCTGCGTCCGATTAGCTAGTTGGTGGGGTAATGGCTTACCAAGGCGGTGATCGGTCGCTGGTCTGAGAGGACGACCAGCCACACGGGGACTGAGACACGGCCCCGACTCCTACGGGAGGCAGCAGCAAGGAATTTTCCGCAATGGGCGAAAGCCTGACGGAGCAACGCCGCGTGCGGGAGGACGCCCTTCGGGGTGTAAACCGCTTTTCGGGGGGACGAAGGAAGTGACGGTACCCCCGGAAGAAGGCCCGGCTAACTACGTGCCAGCAGCCGCGGTAAGACGTAGGGGCCGAGCGTTGTCCGGAATTACTGGGCGTAAAGGGCGCGCAGGCGGCCGGTCGCATCGGCGGTGAAAGCCCCCCGCTCAACGGGGGAGGGTTCGTCGAGATGGACTGGCTGGAGGCAGGGAGAGGGCGGTGGAATTCCGGGTGTAGTGGTGAAATGCGTAGAGATCCGGAGGAACACCAGTGGCGAAGGCGGCCGCCTGGACCTGACCTGACGCTGAGGCGCGAAGGCGTGGGGAGCGAACGGGATTAGATACCCCGGTAGTCCACGCAGTAAACGATGGGCACTAGGTGTGGCGGGAGTTGACCCCTGCCGTGCCGGCGCTAACGCAGTAAGTGCCCCGCCTGGGGAGTACGGCCGCAAGGCTAAAACTCAAAGGAATTGACGGGGGCCCGCACAAGCAGCGGAGCGTGTGGTTTAATTCGACGCAACGCGCAACACCTTACCAGGGCTTGACGTCCACCGAATCCTCCTGAAAGGGAGGAGTGCCTTCGGGAGCGGTGAGACAGGTGCTGCATGGCTGTCGTCAGCTCGTGTCGTGAGATGTTGGGTTAAGTCCCGCAACGAGCGCAACCCTCGTCGCTAGTTACCATGGTGTGTCTAGCGAGACTGCCGGACCAAACCGGAGGAAGGTGGGGATGACGTCAAGTCAGCATGGCCCTTACGCCCTGGGCGACACACACGCTACAATGGCCGGGACAGTGGGCTGCCAAGCGGTAACGCGGAGCCAATCCCCCAAACCCGGTCTCAGTTCAGATTGAGGGCTGCAACTCGCCCTCATGAAGGCGGAGTTGCTAGTAACCGCGGATCAGCATTGCCGCGGTGAATATGTTCCCGGGCCTTGTACACACCGCCCGTCACGTCATGGAAGCCGGCAACACCTGAAGTCGGTGGGCCAACCGCAAGGAGGCAGCCGCCGAGGGTGGGGTTGGTGACTGGGACGAAGTCGTAACAAGGTAGCCGTAGCGGAAGCTGCGGCTGGATCACCTCCTTTCTAGGGAGCCGGATCCGGGTCTCGAGTCATCGAGGACGGATCCCTTCCAGGTCAACGGTCGCACCGCGAGTCACCCGCCGCCGTCATCCACCATCCCACGCCTGACGAGCCCCGGCACAAACCGGGGGGAGGGCCTGGGCGGATGGGGTCGGACGGGGAGGGGCGACCACACACTGACCGCAGACACTGAATCCGCTTTTCAAGTTTCTGGTTCGCACGGGGGCATCACGGCTCAGTTGGCACGGCGCCAGCGCGTGGCTTCAGCCGGAGCCACGGCCTGGGGGCGTTTAGCTCAGCTGGTTAGAGCACACCCCTGATAAGGGTGAGGCCCGTGGTTCGAGTCCACGAACGCCCACCGCTGTTCCCGAACAGGGAAGGCGGGCGGCGAGTGGAGTCGTCGAGACGGGGCTGTAGCTTAGTTGGGAGAGCGCCGCCTTTGCACGGCGGAGGTCCGGGGTTCGAATCCCCGCAGCTCCACCGGCACCTTACCAAGTGGAGGATGCGCGCGACGGCAGCCAAGCCGGGCTGTCGATCGTGTGAGGACTGCTGGCAGGTGGCCGGCGTGGTCGACCGGGTGGCCGGGAGACGCGCGAGGCGCGTGCTGGTGGTGGAGAGAACGTGGGACGCGGGAGACGAAGAAGAACCGCGTCGAAGGCACACGGTGGATGCCTTGGCGCCTGCGGCCGATGAAGGACGTGGCCACGCGACGATACGCCTCGGGGAGCGGCGGGCACGCAATGATCCGAGGATGTCCGAATGGGGCAACCCGGCGGAGGTGGACCTCCGTCATCCCCGGCTGAACACATAGGCCGGGTGAAGGGCACCGGGGGAAGTGAAACATCTGAGTACCCCGAGGAAAAGAGAGTATTCCCGGAGTAGTGGCGAACGAAACGGGAGAAGCCGAAACCAGACGGCTGGCACAGCCTGCCGGCGATGGTCGTCTGGGGTTGGACGGGCCTGGAGCGGGGGCGGCAGCACCCGCACCGAGTTATCAATCCGCCGCTTACCCGAAGGCCACTGGAACGGGCCACCGAAGAGGGCGAGCGTCCCGTAGGGGAAAAGCGACGGACTCGGTCAGGAATCCGGGAGTACGGCGGGACACGTGATATCCCGCCGGAAGCAGGGGGGACCACCCTCCAAGGCTAAATACCGCAGGCGACCGATAGCGAACAGTACCGTGAGGGAATGGTGAAAAGCACCCCGGCGCGGGGAGTGAAATAGATCCTGAAACCGTGTGCCGACATACTGTCAGAGGCTGTTGCCCGGCCTACGGGACGGGCAGGCTGATGGCGTGCTTTTTGTAGAACGAACCGGCGAGTGACCGTCTGTGGCGCGGTTGAGGGAGTGATACCCGGCGCCAGAGGGAAACCGAGTCCGAACAGGGCGAGCGATAGCTTCGGCTATCACGTCGCGGGCGGTCGACCCGAAACCAGGTGATCTACCCATGGCCAGGGTGAAGCGCGTGTAAGAGCGCGTGGAGGCCCGCACCGACGTCTGTTGCAAAAGGCGCGGATGAGCTGTGGGTAGGGGTGAAATGCCAAGCGAACCTGGAGATAGCTGGTTCTCCCCGAAATGGCTTTAGGGCCAGCCTCGATGTCAGGCGACGCCGGAGGTAGAGCACTGGATGGGCGATGGGGCTTCCCGCTTACTGACCCCAACCAAACTCCGAATGCCGGCGCCGATCCATCGGGAGTGAGACGGCGGGAGCTAAGTTTCGTCGTCGAGAGGGAAACAGCCCGGACCGCCGGCTAAGGTCCCCAAGTCTGGCCTAAGTGGACAAGGCTGTCAGCGTGCACAGACAACCAGGAGGTTGGCTTAGAAGCAGCCACCCTTGAAAGAGTGCGTAATAGCTCACTGGTCGAGTGCGCTGGCGCCGACAATGTACCGGGGCTCAAGGCCAGCACCGAAGCCGCGGATAGGATGCAGCAATGCATCGTATGGTAGGGGAGCGTCGTCGTCAGCAGAGAAGGTCGAGCGGGAGCACGGCTGGAGCGGCGACGAGTGCGAATGCCGGTATGAGTAGCGCAAGGGCGGTGAGAATCCGCCCCACCGAATGCCCAAGGGTTCCGCAGCCATGCTGATCAGCTGCGGGTGAGTCGGGCCTAAGCCGAGGCCGCAAGGCGTAGGCGATGGACAACGGGTGAATATTCCCGTACCACAGATCCCCGTTACGAGCGATGGGGGGACGCAGGGCGGCAGGCCCAGCGGAGCAATCCGTCCAAGCCGGTAGGGAGCCGCGGGAGGCAAATCCCCCGCGACGATGACCGAGAGGCGATGGCGAGGTCGGGGGACACCCCGGCCAAGTGGGTTGGGCCTGAACTGCCAGGAAAAGCCTCTAGCCAGGTGATCTGTGCCCGTACCGCAAACCGACACAGGTGGGCAGGTCGAATAGACCAAGGTGGACGGGAGACCCCTCGTTAAGGAACTCGGCAAATTACCACCGTAACTTCGGGAGAAGGTGGGCCCCGGTACCGTGATGGTTCCTCGCGAACCGGAGCGGGAGGGGGTTGCAGTGAAGCGGCCCAGGCGACTGTTTACCAAAAACACAGGTCTCTGCGAACGGGAAACCGGACGTATAGGGGCTGATGCCTGCCCAGTGCCGGAAGGTTAAGGGGAGGGGTTCACGCTCTGAACCGAAGCCCCGGTAAACGGCGGCCGTAACTATAACGGTCCTAAGGTAGCGAAATTCCTTGTCGGGTAAGTTCCGACCCGCACGAAAGGCATAACGATCTGGGCGCTGTCTCAACGAGGGACCCGGTGAAATTGAACTGTCCGTGAAGATGCGGACAACCCGCGGCAGGACAAAAAGACCCCGTGGAGCTTTACTCCAGCTTGCCATCGGGCGTAGATCTGGCTTGTGTAGGATAGGTGGGAGCCAATGAACCCGGGACGCCAGTCCCGGAGGAGGCGGCGGTGAAATACCACTCTGGCCAGGTCGGCGCTCTCACCTGCGGCCGTTATCCGGCGCGGGGACAGTGGCTGGCGGGGAGTTTGACTGGGGCGGTCGCCTCCTAAACAGTAACGGAGGCGCCCAATGGTCCCCTCAGGCCGGATGGAAATCGGCCGGAGCGTGCACTGGCAGCAAGGGGGCTTGACTGCGAGGGTGACCACCCGAGCAGGGACGAAAGTCGGGCAGAGTGATCCCACGGTCCCGCGTGGAAGGGCCGTGGCGTAACGGATAAAAGCTACCCCGGGGATAACAGGCTGATGTTGCCCAAGAGTCCATATCGACGGCAGCGTTTGGCACCTCGATGTCGGCTCGTCTCATCCTGGGGCTGGAGGCGGTCCCAAGGGTTGGGCTGTTCGCCCATGAAAGAGGTACGCGAGCTGGGTTCAGAACGTCGTGAGACAGTTCGGTCTCTATCCGCCGTGGGCGCATAGAAGGTTGCGGGGGGCTGGCCCTAGTACGAGAGGACCGGGCTGGACAGACCGCTGGTGTGCCAGTTGTCGGACATCCGGCAGCGCTGGGTAGCTACGTCTGGCAGGGATAACCGCTGACAGCATCTAAGTGGGAAGCCCACCCCAAGATGAGCCTTCTCATCATTATAGAGTAAGACCCCCGGAAGACGACCGGGTTAAGAGGCGGCCGGTGGACAGCGGGTAACCGACTGGAGCCAAGCCGTCCTCATGGTCGAGGGCGGTTCTTCTTCCCCCTCCCACACACACCCCACCCCACTCTCCACCACCACCACCGCCCACGCGCGTCTCCCGACCACCACGGCAAACCCACGCCATCTAGACCACCACCAACTGACGAGCCGGGGGTGGGCGTGGCCCAGAGCGCCCGGGCCCCACCCCGTCCCATCCCGCACCGGGTCGTGCCCCCGGGCAGCGCCGGAGAGTACTGCGCGGGCAACTGCGTGGGAGGCGAGGCCGTCGCGCCCACCCCCGACTCGTCATCACCAACACCCACCCTCACACACGCATCCACCACTACCACCGCGGGGTGGAGCAGCGGCAGCTCGTTGGGCTCATAACCCAAAGGTCGCAGGTTCGAATCCTGCCCCCGCTACTACCTATGCCCCCAGCGTTTATCGCTGGGGGCGTTTTTGTGCCCTCAATTCGTCAGATCGAAGAGCGTAAGCTGACTCGTTGGTCGCGCGGCGCGAAGCGTAGCAAGATCGGTGCGTTGAGTGACGATCGGAAACGTGTAGTGGAACTCCTGGTCTGTGGCGTACAAGGGACGAAAGCGCTCGGCGAAATCTCGAAGCCTTCGGAGGAGATAGCTGGAATTGGCGTCGTCGTCGAACCCGGATGCTCTTGCGAGAGATCCGTCAGCGCGCTCATACACTGCAACCCGTTCTCCAATCCTTTCACCGTGGACGGCCTCGGCCAGACGCCTGGTGGCCGGACTGATGAACGTCTGGTCCGTTATGGTTTCGATGCGTGATACGTCGTCGACACCGAGCCGGCCGTCGATGATGCGCTCTGCGAGATCGAGATAGGCCTGGCGCGGATCACCAAACTGATCGGGTGCGAGATGCCGCGCAACCTCATCGTGAAGGAACTGGCCCAGAAAGCGCTCTTCGCGTCGACTTCGTAGCCCGCTTCCCTTCAGTGTTACCGTGCCATCGTATCCGAGGAGCGCGTAGTTCTTGAGCCGCAGGGATAGCATCCCCAAGAAGCGACCATCGTGAGCGAGATTGATTCCGGTTGGAAGCGTCTCGCTGACGCGCGCCACGAGCGCCTCCTCCGACGCGAGCGTTCTGACATCCGCAGGGGGCTCGAAGAAGACACCGTCGGTGTCAACCTCGATTGCCCGTGAGCCGTTCGATTCGAGTTGCACGACAATGTTCTGGATGAGGTCCTGCCCACGGAGCGTGACCCGTTCGGCGGCATCGTAGTCGTTGAAATAGCCTCGCGAATAGCCGAGATACCCATAGAACGAGTTGATCAGTACCTTGAAGCTGGTCTGAATGCCGCGCCACTGCGCGCGATCGTGCCCGGTGCTTTGCTGCTCGCGTCGCTTGGCCTGGAGTCTGCGCTTAGTGAGAACCCCGAGCATTGGAACAAACATACCAAGCTCGTCAGATGCCGGGCGGATGTCATCCACCAGCATGATTGAAGGGTACAGACTCTCAATGTCGCACTTGACCACCGGGGAAAAGCGACCAGTCCGGCGCAACTCGGTGTATCCGCCCGGGTACCCCCGTGGGGGGCCCGGCGTTGGGATGCTGTAGCCTCTCGACAGATATGCTCGGAGCATCAGATCGTTGATCTTCTCACCCGGCCCGCCTGTCGCGACTGATTGCAGCCCCCGCGGCAGGATGCGTGTCTGATAGAACTCAGTCGGCAGCGCGAGCTCGCTCAGTACGTTCACATCGAGGACATCATCGATCGCGTAGTGGATCAGGCGTTCGCGATCATGATCCCAGGCCGCGGTGATATCGATCCCAGCAACGTAGGTTCTGTCGTGACGGGCAAGGCCGAGTGCCCGGATCGCCGGCTTGAGGGCGTATGAGGAGAGTTGTCCGGCCGTGTCGTAGCGTTGGATTTGTTGATAGGTGTCGACAAGATGGCGCCCGTAGATCCGCGCGGCGTTATACGGGATGGATCGAGCCCCCGCCTTGAAGCGTTGCTCTCCGCCAACTCGAACGGGTGAGCCATCTCGACCCCACTCGAGCTCCAGGTGGTACCGGCGTGCGCGTTCGATCAGATACGGCAGGTCGAAGTTGAAGATGTTGTGACCTTCGATAACGTCGGGATCGTTCGATTGAAGCCACGCCGTCAACGCCCGGATCATATCCGGCTCACTCAGCTCGTCCCCGCGGAATACGATTGCTGACTCGCCGTTGATCGCGGCCGTCACGAGGAGAATGCGGGCGCCTTCAACAGTCGGGTCGAGCCCGAGCGTCTCGATGTCGATCTGAGCTCGAACCACGGTATCAAACGAAATACCGCGAAAGAGGCCGCGACCTGAATCGACAAGATACTGATCGGCTGCGCTCGTAAACGTGGCGAATGGCCGGCCGGCCTCGCGCAACCATCGATAGACATCGAGCCACGCCGCCCAGTTTGGGGCGTCGCAACGAACGCGTAGGCGGCCATCACCATCGAGCAGAGTCGTGGACATCTGGCGGGGAAGGTTCGGCACGGTCTCGGCGTCGACAACCAGCCACGGCGTGAACTCCACCAACTGCTCGCGGACACCGTCGTGCGTCCGGTGATAGATACGGATACCGCGGTCTCCAGCGCGTTCGACAGCGACGATGCCTGGTGTCGGGTCGACACCGAAAAGATCACCAGCGTATTCTGCTTCTTGCTCTGTCATCTTCCTGGGAGCATCTCCATGCATTGGCACGCCATCGGTCTCGCTCCGATGATACTCTGGGAGCCAGTGGATCTGGAGAACGCGTCGTCGAGCGGCTCATTTGCGATGGCACGGTCTCTGAGCACGAGGGGCATAGCGCGATGTGTCTGCACACTTCGAGGAATCAGTTGATCCCCGACGATGTGATAATTAGCGAGCGCACAATATGACAGTACACCGGCGACTGCTAACGTTGCTCCTCGACACGGTCCTGCCGCCCGTCTGCTCCGGGTGTGGGCTCGGTGGCGCGTGGCTATGCCCACGTTGCGCTGAGACTGTGCAGGGTATCGATGGCGACTGTGCATGTCAGCGCTGTGGCCGGCCGCTCGGCATCGGTCCGCAGACATGCGAACGTTGCGACGCGTGGGGCGATGCGATCGATCACGCGCGCAGCGCGTTTCAGTACGAAGGCGCCATACGGACGATGATCCATCTCATGAAATATGACGGACAGCGGGCCAGGACGGAGTGGTGTGGGGGCGCATTGGCGACCATCGTGTGTTTGCACGACTCGCCGATCGACGTCCTCGTTCCGGTGCCGCTGCATCGCGCGAAGGAACGAGCCCGCGGCTTCAACCAGTCGTGGCTCATCGCTCGGCATCTGGCCACTCATGTGGAGATCGAGGCAGTGGACGCACTAGTGAGGATTCGTGAGACGCGGTCGCAAGTTCAGCTTGACGCAGGCCAACGCCGGGAGAACGTCAGGGGTGCTTTCGTCGCTCGCCGTCAACTTCGTGGAATGCGCGTGTTGCTCGTTGATGATGTTCTCACTACGGGATCGACTCTCGTCGAGTGCGCGATTGCCTGTCGGAAGGCGGGGGCCGAGTCAGTGTGTGCGGTGACCGTCGCGACGGCGTAGTCAGCATTCAGCTGGGGTGCGTTGAGGACCAAATCCGGTGGCCCTGATCACCAGGCCAACGGCAGTGGGGAGAGTCGCGCGCTCTACCGACGTCCGGTGCGATCGACCAATTCCAGAGCGCCGGCGGTTGCCCAACGATCTGCTTCGAGAATCGTCTCAATTGCGATGGTCCCATGATCAGGGTTGTGCGCGTCGAGGATAGTTGACACGATCGACGCGATGTCCGCAAAGCCAATACGGCGATCGAGAAACGCGGAGACTGCAACCGAATCGGCGGCAGACAGCACAGTTGGGTAGGTCGAGCCGGCCTCGCCAGCGGCGTAGGCCAAACGGAGCAAAGGGAACGAGTCGGTATCTGGCGCCTCAAAATCGAGCCGCGACAGCGCGAGAATGTCGATGGGTGGCGCCGGCGGCCCCAATCGATCCGGCCAACTGAGCGCATACTGGATCGGCAGCCGCATGTCATGTGAGCCGATCTGGGCAAGGACCGAACCATCGACGAACTCGACGAGCGAGTGAACGAGCGACTGCGGGTGAACGACGACCTCGACCTGGGCAAATGGCATGTCGAACAGCCAATGCGCCTCGATCACTTCGAGACCTTTGTTCATCAGCGTTGCAGAATCGATAGTGACTTTCGCGCCCATGTCCCACGTAGGGTGGCGCAACGCATCCTCGGGAGTGACGCCCTTGAGCTGATCGATCGAGAACCCGCGGAAGGGGCCTCCGGACGCAGTCAGAATCAGTTTCTGGACGTTGCCGATGTTGTCGGCACGACCGCCCAGGCATTGCCAGAGCGCAGAATGCTCGCTATCCACCGGCCGGAGGGATCCTGGCCGTTGGCGCGCGATCGGCATCACGAGCGCGCCAGCAGCGACGATCGTTTCCTTGTTCGCCAGCGCGACGACCTTGCCAGCGTTCAGCGCGGCGATGGTCGGCTCAATTGCGGCATGGCCCGTGGTGGCAATGACGACGATGTCCACCTCATCCAGCGTCGCCATCGTGGTGAGCGGATCAATATCGATCGTCGTCACACCGTCGAGAGCGACATGGCCATGCTCGAGCGAGACATAACGAACATTG
>Ga0209477_1001741_pt1 | contig 13051 bp, 8 predicted proteins | sample KloWWTupernatant_FD_187180 | JGI IMG/M metagenome (GOLD analysis project Ga0209477, IMG submission 187180) | Active sludge microbial communities from Klosterneuburg, Austria, studying microevolution and ecology of nitrifiers - Klosterneuburg... | ecosystem: Engineered > WWTP > Aerobic digester >...
AGAAACTTATAGATCTCCAAAGGGGAAAGAATTAAAATAAATTCATTTCCGCCGTCGATGTTGGTGTTCCAAAAAGTTTATTTATTGATCATGAATTTACAACTTCACTTGATTAAACTTTTAGGCGATACTGTTAATTGAGCAGATATTGGTATCCTAAAAAGTTTGCAGTGAAATTTGAGTCAAATACTATAATTTAATTCGCAAATTTTTTTAATAAAAACTACAGCATATTTTAACAACATTTTCAAAAAATTCACAAATATTTAACACTGTTTTATTATTGAATAATTTGTAAATTAAGTCAAAATATTTTTAAAAAATAATTTATTAAATAAACTATAATCAGGAGCAAAAAATGAAAAATTTTAAACAATTTTTTACATCTCTATTTATCTTAGCTTTAGCCTTAAGTATTAATTCCGACGTTTATTCTCAATGGACACTTGCAGGACTTGTAACAAATGCAGGTACTTCACCGAGTATTTCTGTTGTGGATCAGAATATAGTATGGGTAGCAGGCGGACCAACTGGTACACCGGTAGTATCAAGATCAACCAATGCAGGTGCAAACTGGACAAACGTCCCGACAAGTCAGCTTCCTTTAGAAGTTTATTGTGTCTGGGGTATTGATGCAAATACCTGTTATGTCGGAAACGGCGGAGCAGCAGGCGGAGCAGGTGGAAATGCTCAATATTATAAAACAACTGATGCAGGTGTAACATGGACAGTAGTCGGTTCAACAGGCGGATCAGCAGGATTTTTCAACGGTGTAGTATTTTCAAAAACAATGCCATCTTTTGGTGTCGCTCAAAGTGATCCACCAACAGGAGCAGGTCAGTCATATTATCTTGGTATAACAACTGACGGCGGTCTGACATGGACACCTACAACTGCGACAGGTTTTGCAGGTACAGCTTCAGCTCAGAATTCTATTGTAGTAATAGATAATATGTTTTACGGATTTGGAAGCAATACTACTCCTCCGGCATTTATTTATACTTCAAACGGTGGAACATCCTGGCAAAAAAGTAATACCGGAGCACCTGGTAACTTCACTTCAGGTGTAGCATTCAGTGATGATAAAATGCATGGATTAGTTTCTTCAAGTACATCGCTTCCAACTATTGCAAGAACAACTAACGGCGGTGTTTCTTTTACTAATGTCACCGGAGTTGCAGGACTTACCGGCTACAGTACAATTAAGTGGATTGAAGGTACGAATACAGTATATACATCCAGTGCTATAGGTGCTTCAGGTGTTGTTCAAAAAAGTACAAACGGCGGACTTAACTGGACTGTGATGAGTACTTCAAGTCTGACAGGTATTACACACATGGAATTCAGAAGAGTTGGAAATACTGTTTACGGATTTGCAGTCACTGCAAATGGTGCAGTTTTAAAATTAGTTGAAACTATTACAGGTGTAAATAATATTAGCAGTTCAGTACCTGATGGATATTCACTTGATCAGAATTTCCCTAATCCATTTAATCCATCCACTACTATAAATTTCTCAATTCCTGTTACAGGAAAAGTAAATTTAACAGTTTATAATTCATTAGGAAAAGAAGTAGCAACACTTGTAAATGAAAATTTAGCAGCAGGAAGTTATTCATCAGAATTCACTGCAGCTTCAGATCTTACATCCGGTATTTATTTCTACACAATCACATCCGGAAACTTCAGCGATACAAAGAAATTGATGTTGGTAAAATAATTCATAGTTTTAAAATAAATCTTAAAGACCCGTTCCAGAACAGACGGGTCTTTAAGTGTTTTTACATCCAACGTAACAGCTAATTACAAATAATATTAAATTTAAAAAAGAAAGGATATACTTTGAAAAAATTATTTGTAATTTTTTTCGCATTTATTTTTTGTAACGGATTTACACAGTGGACAGTAGTCAGCACTGTGCCTACATCTGCACTTATTAATTCCATTTCTGTAGTTAATGAAAATCTGATCTGGGTTGCATGCGACGGTGGCAGAGTTTACAAAACCACTAACGGCGGAGTCAACTGGAATCTCAGAAATACAGGACTTCCATCTGGAAATGTTTATGGTATCTCAGCTTTAGATACATCAAACTGCTGGGTGGGAAATATCAGCGGTTCTATTTACAGAACCAGCGACGGCGGTGCTTCATGGACTTTACAGCTTGCAGTCGCAAACAGCTTCTCTGACGGTATTCATATGTTCAATGCTAATTATGGAATATATTATGCAGATCCTACAGCAGCTTCAGGTCAGACTTTCCAGTACAGATATACTACAAACGGCGGTACAAACTGGATCCTCGCTGCAAATGTTCCAAATGTTTCAAATGAATACGGAATTTTAAATGCATGGGACTGGCTGGATAGTAATACTATCTGGCTTGGAGTAGCAAATGTTGTATCAGGTGCAGCATCATCAAAAGTATATAAATCTAATGGTGGCTTTATTACCGGCAATTTTACTTTTGGACAATTTGGTGGTGCTCCGTCCTCAGATGGTTTATATTCACAGGGAGTTGGTTTTACTGACGCAAATAATGGTTTGATCGGTACTAACAATGGTCAGATGAGCAGAACAATCAACGGCGGCAGCACATGGCAGATCGTTACAAATCCTGTTGGTATAGTCTCATATGCTGTAAACGATATGCATTCTTTTAAGGATGGCTCAAATATTATCAGAGTTGCAATGAGTACAACAGTATCTGATTCTGCATGGGTTTATAGAACAAATGATCTTGGAGTTACATGGATTAGAGAAACTATACCACCTCAAGCTCTTGCAAATGAAATTCAGCATATGGAATTTGTAAATCAAACGACAGGATATGCAGGATGTGCAGGAGGTTTGTTTTTGAAATATACCGGACCTTCCGGTATTACAAATTTGAACGGAATTCAGCCTTCTGAATATAAACTAGATCAGAATTATCCGAATCCGTTTAATCCATCTACAAAGATCAATTTTTCAATACCGGCTTCTTCAAATGTGAAGCTGGTAATTTATAATGCACTTGGTAAAGAGGTTAGTACGATCGTTAATGAATTTAAAAATGCAGGCAATTATTCAGTAGAATATTCTGCAGCTGGAAATTTAAATTCCGGTGTTTATTTCTATACTCTTTCGGCAGGTGATTTTGTCTCAACTAAGAAATTTGTATTAGTAAAATAATACAGAAAACATTTTTTATATAACCCTTCTTATTATATCTAAAGATATATTTGGAGGGTTTTTTTATTTTCAGCGGTTGCTGGTGTTTTCAAAAAGTTTGCCTGAGGATCAGTTGAATATTACTGCAAATCTTAAGCAAACTTTTTGATCACCAGCAAAAAACGGAGACGTGTCTCCTGCAGCTGTGAGAACATTCCCATCCACTCCAAAGGTAGAAGCCGGCTCTATCCTGCCATTGAAACAGCGGATTTCACCAACATAAGCTAAAATCAAGTAATCATGATAATCCTATAATCAAGGTTCAGACCAACGGACCCGTGTAAAATATTATCTTGATTTTAAATAGTATAATTTATAAATAGCAGTGTAAAAACAAAATTAAAGTTAGAAACCCCTTTAAAACTTCACCCCCAAAAATTCATTGTGAATTTTAATTGAGAAAAACGAATCAGTATTTATATGTATTTAAATATTGTGTTTTGATTTCTTACTTTGTACGTTTTAAGAAAAAAAATATGAAAGCTTTTAAAAAAATATTCGATCCCAATAAACTCCCGACACTTCTTTTCTATTCGAGCTTAGTTGCTTTTATCATCGCATTTAATTTCGCGCATAATCCGGCGGGCGGGTGGACGCAGCAGTTTATGCCGGATCTGAATAACAGACCTATAGTGGATATTACTTTTACTGATAGTCTGACAGGGTATGCAATTGCAAGTAATAGTGGAACTGCCGATTCAAGTTATATTTTGAAAACAACTAACGGCGGTGATAACTGGTATATTTTATCTATAGAATATAAGAGTTATTATGCAATTTCTTTTATCGATAATGAGACAGGATATGTAGGTGGTAGTGATTTAATGGGATATTCATATCTGATAAAAACAACAAACGGCGGTATAAACTGGATTCGCCAGAACTCACCAAGTATTTTGGGATTAACTGATTTGGCAATTCAAAATGAAGACACTATATGGATAACAGATCCAAACGGTCTTGACGGAGGAATATTCAGAACAACTAACGGAGGAACAAACTGGACAATACAACAACAGCCGGGAAGCAGTATTGAAAAAATCTATATGTATAATAAAAATATCGGATTCGCCTCATCTACGTCACGCCTATATAAAACAACGAATTCCGGATTGAACTGGAATTTAATACCGGGACAGAATGCATATCGCGATATATATTTTATTGACAGTCTGAACGGATGGAAATCTTATGACAGTATGAAAATAACAACGGATGGCGGATTTACATGGAAACCGCAGTTAATTAAAAGTCCCGGAATTCCTTTATTTAGTACTATTGCAACATTTTCAAAAATCAGTAATGATACAATATGGGCTACAGGTTTGGTTTACGAGTTTCCAAATTTACAAGTTAGAAGTGTAATACACAGAACAACAAATGCCGGTAGAGATTGGTATTTTCAAATACCTGACACGTCTATTCGTGTTGGTGTTTTTAGAACAAATTTTATAAACACAATCACTGGCTGGAATTATGGAAATTTAAGTGGACTATATACTAACACCGGCGGAGACAGTATTTTTAATCCTATCACAAGTATAAATGAATTCAGCATCATTGAAAACCCGAGTTTTTATAAACTTTTCCAAAACTATCCAAACCCTTTTAACCCCACAACAAAGATCAGTTTTGAATTACAAAAAGCCGGAAATGTCAAATTGACGGTTTATGATATTCAGGGAAAATATATTGAAGTATTAGTAAATGAAAAAAAGCAAACAGGAAATTATGAAGTTGAATTCGACGGTAGTAATTTATCATCAGGTGTTTATTTTTACAGATTAGAAATATCAGGAAAAGAAAATTATTCTGATACAAAACGAATGATATTATTAAAGTAATTTGAATAATAATCTATTCGAAAAATTGAAAGCCATAAATAAAAAATATATAAAGTATTTTTTAAAAATTAAACTTTACCAATATGAAAAGCAAAATTGTTTTCAGTACCGGGTTATTTGTTGTATCGGTGTTTATGTTTTTAAGTTTAACAGCTTTGGATAATCCGCAGGATAAATTTTTAATAGTTGCAATGCACAGCGGAGTAGATACTTCACCCGTAAATTATACAAGATTGAAGGATTCTCTGGGATTGAACGGATGGCACAGGTATAACCAATGGTTTACCGGCGATGAGATAAATGGTAATATTTCCTTTATATCTCCCAGAGTACAGTACAGAGTGGATCAAAATAATACAAGAGATCTGCGAACAGTATTTGGAAGACGAATAACAGATTACAGCGCATGGGGTCAGAGAAGCGATTATCAGTGTGAGAACGTTACTGAAGGTCAGCCGTATTGGTTTTATTCATATTATAATTCGGTTTCAAATTCGTGGATCCATGACATTCCCGACAGCGGTCAGACTGTGAAATACTGCAAAGTGGATACAAGTAACCCCGGAAGAGATTCCGGATATATAGTGCAGGGATTAAAAGCCAACCGCGAACAGGCAAACAGATTCTGGACGCCATACCAGTCAGATACTTTTAGTGACTGGTATGTGAAGCCAAAAATAAGAATTCCAACAGGGCTGTCTATAAATACAAAGGTATGTCGTATTGAGATATTGGATTGGGATAGCAGTATAGTAAAAAGCATTGAATTAACTGTAAATGAATTTAAAGATGGAAATCAAAATTATAATGGAAACTATATGGATGAATTTTATTTTCAACCTAATGTACTTTCACCAATAAAAATAGATTCTCCGGGACTCTGTCCAGGTCCAGACTCATTACGAAAGTATTTTTGGGATTGGGGTTCAACTACTCCATTAAACACAATTAAAACAGATTTCAGAGTTTTCTGGTATGGTCAATGCGATGTGTGGATAGACCGGATAAGGGTTGAGAATGAGCAGGCAAGGTTACTATTCGAAAACACAGATACTAAAGCAAGAATTGTTTCTGAAGTCAACAGCGCATTATTAGAATATGACGCTTCTCGACCGAATGATTTTTATCTTGAGGAATTTGAGTTTAATACAACTCCTTGTATAAACAGAGTAAGGGAAATAATTGATTCTGTATCTCAGGGAAGGCTGACTCTTATCACAAATCTGAATCCATACATGTATAATTTTGCAGTACCGAATTATAAAAGCAACAGATTTACTGCGGAGGACTTTAAAAAATATTTAGTAGAAGACGGAGGAGTATCAAAAATTGCAACTACTTTTTATTTTCTTGAAGGATTTGAACAATCTACAAACAGAGAATCTTATAATCCAAATACGCTTCCTGTATATTCTGTATTTCCTTCTATCAATTATAATCCTGCAAAAGGTATTCTTGCATACAAAGAAACACCGGCTAATTATGATAACTGGCTGCAGACAAATTTTGATGAAAACACAGAATTAGCTTTTGATTTCTCTGAGTTATTAAAATTAATGGATACTATGGCAAAAGATAAAGGAATTGAATTCTATTCTCTGCATCAATCCTATTCATGGTTTCTACCACTTTTTAAATTGAAAGAGCCAACCAATGAGGAATCTGAAATGACAGCAAATCTTGCTATTAGCTATGGTGCAAAGGGATTAATGTATTTTGCTTTTAACGGAAATGTAACAGATAACGGATTTAACTCAGATTATGGACACAATGGAGTTGATTTTTTTCAAGCCGGATTTTTAGATAGTAATCTATCTGTAAGAATAAATAATGCTTATGGGCAGAATAGATGGGATTATTATAAAAAGTATAATTCCAAATTAGATAAATGGGGACCATATTTAATGAGTTTTGATAATGCAAACAGGAAGTCCTATATCTACCGGATTCCATCAGAAAGAACCGAAATGACGAATAGTACTTTAATCAGCGAACTAAAAACTTACCCTCATGTCGAATTTGATCCTGATCCATATCCTGATATAGATAATCTTCCGGCAGATACCGGCAGTAATGTATATCTGCAGGCTGGATTTTTTAATAAACCGGACGATACAGGAATTAATAAATATTTTATGATCGTAAACAGAAGGTGTTCGCCTTTTGTAAATGATTCTAGTCCGTCAAATGTCGGCGGCAGAAGATTTGTATCAATGAAGATCAACCCGTCTCATCTCCCCGGATTTAATAACTGGAAAATTTATGATCTTGAAACCGGAGATACTGTCAGGACTTTAAGTAAAACCAGCACAGCATATATTTATCTCGGGGATTTTATGCCCGGCGAAGGAAGACTCTACAAACTCGCCCCCGTCATGCAGGAAGGCGGGACACTCGTAGCTGATGAATCAATTGACAATATTAATTTCAACTGTAACGGCGATGTGAATAATAACGGGAAGAATGTAACTTTGTATGTCGTAGAAACTTCTTAGTGAAAATGTAAAAGCCAAAAAGCCGCACAATGTTCAGGAGCATCTGAACTTTGTAAACAGTGATATCAGAAAAATATTCAGGAGGGAATTTATCAGCAGTAACAGTGACTCACGAAAAGAATTAATTCCTGATGAATATCAATTATCACAAAATTACCCGAATCCGTTCAACCCTGTAACTAAAATAAATTTCAGTCTCCCACAGGACAGCAAAGTAAAATTGCTTGTATATGTCATTCTCGGCAGGGAGATCAAAAGACTTGTCAATAATGAATTCCGTACTGCCGGAATATATTCAATGGAATTTAACGGCACAGGGCTCTCCAGCGGAGTGTATTTTTATAAGATAGAAGCGGGTGATTTCAGGCAGGTGAATCGTATGGTGATGGTGAAGTAAAATTGTAGAAAATAGTTAAGAAAATATTTTTTAAAACCCTTCATATTATATCTAAAGATATGTTTGGAGGGTTTTTTTATTTTTTAAAAAGAGAATCTTTAAACTTGTATTTAAAATTATCTGTGTCATTGAGACCTGATAGTAAAAACTCTAATGCTGGAAAATAAAAAATACTCAAAAATGAATCTTGACATTTAAGATTAGAAAAATTAGTTTTTACAAAAATCAAATTTATGATTTATCTGTTAAATAAATTTCTGAATTTATCTTTCATAGCCAAAACTATCTGGTGCATTCAGAATTTTTTAACAATGGAATTTTACAGGAAGATATGTAACAACTGTTACTGGAGCAGTGTTTATTCAGATAAACATAATGTTTTCAAACAGTCCTTGTTACTTGTATTATCGATCATTCCTGTCTTATTTTTTTCATTCTTCTATTCTCCCACTGATCCGGCTAATTTAAAAAGATCATCTTTTTTTATTAAGCTGGCAAATTTATTTTACGGATTAAAAGTTTGCGTAAAAAAATATATTAATTTTATTTCCAATAAATTAATTCTTTTATCCGGTTCACTTGTTGATACAGAACGGATAAAATTCAAATCACCCGATATAATAACATTAGAGTCATCCTATCTGATTTAGGATCTATCCTATTTCTCATATCTTTAAGATCAATTTCCGATTAGTTTAATTTCGAGATGCAAAAAGAGTATGAATCTGCTTATGAATACTGCAGAAATATTGCAGTAAGTCATTATGAAAATTTTCCGGTTGGATCGGTCTTGATCCCAAAAGATAAAAGAAAATATGTTTATGCTGTTTATGCATTTTCACGATATGCCGATGATATAGCTGATTCCACTGATCTTGATGCAAAGATAAAATTAGAAAAATTAGAAGGTCTTGAAACGGAACTTGATAAGATAGAAAATAAAAGTGTAAATGAATTTTCTATTGAAACAAAGAATATTTTTCTCGCTCTTTTTGATACTGTAAATAAACTGAATATTCCTTTAAGTGAATTCAGAAATTTACTCAGCGCTTTTAAGCAGGACTCAGTCGGAAAGCTGTATAAAAATTTTGACGAGTTACTTGACTATTCCAATAGATCTGCAAATCCTGTTGGACACCTGGTCTTGTATGTGTTTGGATATGATCCGGAGAATAATTATGATGCATTTAAATATTCTGATAAAGTCTGTACAGCGCTTCAGCTTGCAAATTTCTGGCAGGATGTTTCTGTAGATCTGAATATGGACAGGATCTATATTCCTGAAGATATTATGATGAAAAATAATTATTCGGCGATATTACTTTCAGAAAAAGTTGAGGATGATGATTTCAGAAAAACACTTTCTGAACTCTGTGACAGAACTGATGAGATATTTGAATCAGGCAATGAAATTATAAAGTTCTTAAACGGCAGATTGAAATTTGAAATAAAGGCAACAATAAACGGCGGCAGAGAGATCTTAAGCAAGATAAGAAAGATAAATTATAACGTGTTAAATAACAGGGTTTCATTGAGCAGCGTGGATAAGTTTAAAATATTCATTAATGCTTTTATAAAATGAACAGCGGAATTAAAGAAGAAAAGTTTACAGAGCCTGAATCTAATAAAAGATCAAGTTTTTTTTATTCATTTTCACTGCTGCCAAAAGAAAAGAATGAAGCTATAAATACTATCTATGCTTTTTGCCGTGAAACGGATGACATAGTGGATGAGACTGACACAAGCACTGAGACAAAGAGATCCAGGATCCTTGAGTGGAAATCTGAATTTGAGATAGCAATTATAAATGAAGACTCAAAATTTTCACTGTTAAATAAGGTCAGCAGTGTGATGAAGAAATTTAAAATTTCATCCGAACCTTTTTTTGATCTTATAAAAGGAATGGAGATGGATATTGCTAAAAACCGATACAATACATTCGGTGAATTAAATGACTATTGTTACAAAGTTGCATCGACAGTGGGATTAATGTGTATAGAGATATTTGGATACAGAAATCCTAAGACAAAAGATTTTGCAGTTAATCTTGGAATTGCTTTACAGCTGACAAATATTTTAAGGGATATAAAAACTGATGCAGAGCTTGGTAGGATATATATTCCATTAGAGGATCTACAGAAATTCAATTATTCAGAAAGCGAACTTATGAATTTTAATTATAATGAAGAATTCCGAAAACTGATGAAGTTTGAATGCGACAGGGCACACATGTATTATAAAAAAGCTGATGAATCTTTGGACAGATCCGATAAAGGCCTTATGCTGGCAGCAAGAGTAATGCAGCATATTTATTTCAGGATATTAAAAAAGATCGAGAAAAAGAATTACAACGTTTTCGAAAGTGAATTAAAAGTTTCGAAGTTTAAAAAAATAATGATCACTGCAGGTATATATTTAAAATACAGACTTTTATATAATATCAGTGAAAGTGATTTAGCAGTGAACGGTAAATGAACTCCGGAAAGTCAGTAACAATAATTGGAGCGGGAATAGCCGGTTTATCGACGGCAGTATTTCTGACTGAAAAAGGATTCGAAGTAACGATACTTGAATCATCTCCGAAAGCCGGCGGAAGAGCTTACAGCTTTTTTGATCCGGAAAGAAAAATGTTCTTTGACAACGGGCAGCACATACTGGCAGGATGGTATGAAAATACTTTTGAATATCTGAAAATAATAGACAGCTTTAAACTTCTGAATTTTCAGAAAACTCTTGAAGTGAATTTTATAAACACTAAAAGAGAGATATTTAAATTAAAATGTACAGATGATGATCCGCCGATGAATCTTGTGAAAGGGCTTTTGAAATTTAAAGCACTGAATATTATTGATAAAATTTATCTGAAAAATATTAATAAGATTCTGAACAGTGATGAAAATGATTTCAGAATTTATTCAAACACGGCTGAACTGCTGAAAGGAATTAAGCAGACAAGTAACCTGATAAAGTATTTCTGGGAGCCGCTGATACTTGCAGTATTTAATACAAATCCTGAGAAGGTTGCACCGGCACTTTTTGTCAATGTGATGAAGACCGGTTTTGAAGAGGGGAAAGATTCGAACCTTGTAATACCTTCAGTCGATCTGAATACTTTGCTTGTCAATAATACTCTGAAGTATTTTAAAGAAAAAAATGTGACATTTAAAACAGGAAGTAAAGTAATTTCAATTGATATAAGTGACAAAGTGAATTTCATTGTTACAGAAAACGGTGAGAAAATAGTTTCAGATTTTTATGTAACAGCGGTACCGTTCTTTACTTTTAAGAAACTGTTTGATGAAAAGATTTATTCGGAAAATAATTTCGAAGCGGATAAATTAAGATCGTCTGCGATAGTTTCGGTTCATATTTTTCTGAATGAGGATATACCTGAGGCGGTGATACCGGATAATTCACTTGGTATGACAGGGCTTATCGGTACTACAGTTCAGTGGATATTTTTGAGAAACAGGAGACATATAAGTCTTGTGATCAGCGGTGCAGATGAAACAGGTCTGACAGAAAAGAAATCTGAAGAGATATTTGAAATTTGTCAAAGTGATTTAAATAAGACGATAAAAGATTTTGATATACTTGATATATCAGGATATAAAGTAATCAAAGAGAAACGGGCAACTTTTATACCTGACAGAGACAGTGAAAATTTCAGACCTGATCAGAAAACAAAATACAGTAATTTATTTATAGCAGGTGACTGGACAGATACCGGGTTGCCTTCGACAATTGAAAGCGCAGTAAAGAGTGCAAAGATAATAAGTGAAATAATTAATAAATAATTAAAATATTTTTTAATCATTAAAAAAAAACTCATGGAAACCAAAACTTTGATCCCGGATTTAATTCCAATGATCGATAAAGATCATTCGGAAAAGACAGACAAGGAGCAGCTGATTCAGAAAATGCTAATGGAAGAAAGAAAAAGGCTTGAGAAAGAAAATGAAATTGACAAAAAAGAGATCAATCATTTTAAGAGACCTTTTGAAAAAGCATTTACAAAAGATCAGAGAGAGGGTACAACAATTCTCTTTGGCGGACTGACATGGAAGCATGAAAAGCTGATTAAAGGAGCACTTCAGGGTATCGGATACAAAACCGATTACATTCCTGTGCCGGATAAAAAAGCATTTCAGCTTGGAAAAGAATACGGTAATAATGGACAGTGTAACCCGACTTATTTTACTGTTGGAAATCTCGTGCAGTATTTGCAGGGTCTTGAAGAAAAAGGTATGAGTAAAGAAGATATAATTAACAACCATGTATTTTTTACAGCAGGAGCTTGCGGACCGTGCAGATTTGGAATGTATGAAGCTGAGTACAGACTTGCACTGAGAAATTCAGGGTTCGACGGATTCAGAGTACTGCTGTTTCAGCAGACAGGAGGACTTTCACAGAATGAACTTGAAGCCGGACTGGAAATGAATCTTGATTTTTTCCTTGGAATCGTAAATGCAATGATGCTCGGAGATATTATTAATGAGCTTGGATATAATATCAGACCCTTTGAAGTCAATGAAGGTGAGACTGACAGAGTAATGGGAGAAGTTATAGATATATTTTATGAAAAGCTGAAATCGAAAAAGTATTTTGATTTTAATTCAACGATGGGAAAGTTTTTACAAAAGATCCCTGCATCAGAATATTTTACAAAATTCATAGATCAGATACTTGGTGATTATTATTTAGAAGCAGGAGAGGAAGCATTTAATAAATTCAATTCGATCAAAGTCGACAGGACAAGACTAAAGCCGATCGTAAAGATCACAGGTGAATTCTGGGCACAGACGACTGAAGGTGATGGAAATTTCAATATGTTCCCGTTCCTTGAAAAAGAAGGTGCGCAGCTTTTGGTAGAGCCGATCTCAACATGGATTATGTATATGATCCATCAGGGTCAGCTTGTGAATGAAGATCAGAAAGGTCTTAATGTAGAAAAAGATCTCGATGGCAAAAAATCACTCAAAGAGAAAATGAAACTGATGAAAGAATACAACAGCAGTAAGGCATCACTGTTACTTGCTGAAAAGATTTTTGAAAGAGAATATAACCGCTACAGAAAGACCTTTAATAATATTCCTCACGAG